>ERZ1292642.1174-Hain-H14-01um-R1-1174-length-12809-cov-4_pt2 | contig 12238 bp, 24 predicted proteins | sample MGYA00564403_ERZ1292642 | MGnify/ENA primary metagenome ERZ1292642 (study PRJEB36523, sample SAMEA6512643) | groundwater metagenome | collected 2019-01-09 | study: AquaDiva: Metagenomics assemblies of 32 groundwater samples | reverse complement strand
CCTGCCCACCCCATCCGGGTCCGAGCTTGGGTGGGGGACGTCCCGCGTCCGCGTCCGCTTGGCCATCAGGCCGCCTCTCCGGCCCGTGGCGCCACGTTCTCCTCCTGGCCGTCACCTTGGGACCCCGGAAGCTCCGTGGCCCTCCTGGCGCGTCTGGCGGCCTGGTCCAGATTGGAGCAGTCCTGGGAGCAGAACCGGTTTGGTCTGGCCGCATACACCTGGTAGGGACGTGCGCACGGCTCCCACTCGCAGACCCTGATGGGGCTCCGGGAGCGGAAGACGGACCTCCGCTCCTTGGCGTCAAGGTTGGCCCGAACGCTGAGCTGGATGGAGGCGACGCGCTTGTGGGGGAGCTCGTGGGCGGTGGCCACCTCGGCCACGGTCTTGCCGGAGATGAGCTCGAGCTTGATCGCCTTGGCCTCCTCGCGGGAGACGAAGGAGACGCGGCCGTGGGCTCGGTCCTGCCGGCGAGCGCGGGCGCGGATGAGGTCGACCCGGGTCATATCGTGTCGCCTCCGCGCGTGAAGTCGGGCAGAGGCGGATCGCCGTCGAGGCAGCGCCACAGGTGGAGGACGTGCGGGTGGATGTTCACGTATCTCTCCTTGGGGGGGAGAACCTGGTAGGCGTAGAAGTCGCCCAGGAAGAGCTCCTTGACCTCGCGGAGCTCGTTCCACCTCGGGATGCGCCGAGCGTGGCTGCAGCTGAGATGGATCCATCGCCGACCGTCTTGCTCGACCGCTCCACTCACGATGACCCCGAGCTCTAGGAGGTCGCAGTAGTACTTGCCACCGTCCTCGCCCTCCTCAAGCAGACGCCACGTGGCGGGGAGAACAGCGGGGAGAGCGTTCCACACCCAGTGACGCGCATCAGCCGCGAGTGCGCCTCTCACTCGCTGGCCTCCTCCCCACCGATGCGCTTGCGCTTGGCCGTGAGCTTGCTCTTGTCGGCCAGCGTGATGACGTACTCTAACTCGCCGTCCGCGTAGGCGTAGGTCTTCTTCCTGTGCTTGCGCATCGCTGCCTCAAGCACCTCCTTCGCTTCCGCCTCCTCGCGCTGGAGCTCCATGCGCCGGTAGAGCCTGAGCAGGTAGCCCTCGGCTGCCTCATCCAGCGCGGGGATGCTTGGCCTCTCTGCGCCCTTGATCTCGAGTTGCTTCTTCGCCATTGCCTCTCTCCTCTGTCCAGAACACCGCCTCGCTACCTTCCACCGCGACCATCGCGAGCACTTCCACGATGCGCGGCGTCCACAGCTTCCGCTTCCCTCTCGCTCCTCGCTTGCTCCAGCCGATGACCCAGATGCGGTTGCCGGCCTGGAGCCAGCGGATGGCCGCCTGGGTGCACTCCTCCTGGATCTTGGTGACCCGCCCTGACACGTTGCTCGCGCTCGTGGCCTGGATGCCCAGCGCGCCGGGCTTGCCGTCGAGGACGACGATGTCGATGAAGCCGTAGAGGTCCTTTCGCTGCTTCGTCTGCGGGATCCACTTCTCGACCACGCCAGCCGGCCAGCCGGCCATCTTGCACCATGTGAGAGTCCTCTGCGTTGGGCTGCTCACGGCGTCCCCTTCAACGCGCGCCGCTTGGCAGCCTTCAGGTTCTTCACCTCCTGCTGGAGCTTGTCCCGTTCCGCTCTGAGCCTGTCCACCGCCTCTCTGCTCCACTGCAGACTGCGCAGCCTCTTCGCCCACTCCATGACGAACAGGCGCGCGTCAATGGGTTCCTTGCAGTCCGCGCACTCCAGATCGAGCGTGTCTTCGTCGATGAGAATGCTCGAGTGTCCGCAGGCGACCTGGACTCCTCCCATCGTGATCCGCATGAAGCTGGGGTGGTTCTTGCGATGAGGCAGGATCGTGGTGGCCACGTCTTCGCGCTTGGCGGTGAAGTCCACCGAGATCACGTCACCGCCTTCGCGTTCCTTGCTCACCGGATCCGCCTCAGCCCCTGGATGCAGATGCGGTCGAGCCAAGCCTCTCGGCAGGGCTCGCAGTGCTTGGCCCAGAACCACATGCGGCGCCCGCACCCGGCGCACCTCCATCGCAGCCGGAGCCTCACAGCGGCTTCTCCGTGTGCTGCTCCTTCATGGCCAGGTCCGTCCAGTACTCCAGTACCTCGATGAAGTGCTCGTCCGACCGTCTCGTGCCACGAGTGAAGTACCAGAGGCCCACCGCATCCGAGGAACCGGCTGTGATGAGCAAGTCGCCGATGGGGTGGTTCGCGAAGGGGGAGCGGGTCACTGCTTCGCCTTCTCAAGCAGAGTGCGAAGGGCCTCCCAGTGGATGGTGGCCATCTCGAGAGAGACCAACCTCCTGGCCACGTCGAGCTCACCAGAGGCATCGGCCGCCCTCGCGATCGCTAGCGCCATCTGCATCCTGGACGCCATGTCCATGCACTCCTGGATGCGATCGACCGCGGCCGCTCTCTTCCGCTCGTCCTCTCGGAAGAACTCCATCATGCTGTCGGCCGGCTGCGCCCCGTCATCGTTGTCCTTGTCCATCCCTCTCCTCCTTCATGCGACCCAGAAGTGGGCCTTGGTTCCATCTATCGGACCGTGGTTGTCGGCCCGTCCCATGTCGCCAGGACCTTGCCGATGCGGCCCTGGTTGTTCTTGCGCACGAGGATCTCAATCACCTCGGGCGGAATCAAAACTCCACGCTCGTCCTCCTCCTCGTAGAGGGACGGCCGATAGAGCATGAGCACGGCCTTGGCCCGCTCCTCGATAGCACCCGACTGCTTGAGGTCGGAGAGCATGGGCCGCTTGTCTTCGCGCTTCTCGCAGTCGCGATTCAGCTGGGCGAGGACCACATACGCGAGCGCGTCCTGCTTGGCCGCATCGGCCAGGACGTTCATCGCGTGGTTCACAACTGCCGTGAGGTCCCTCGGGTAGGGGAAGCCCGGCGGCGCCTTCAGGAGCTGGACGTAGTCCACCAGGACGAGGCGGGTCTTGTTCGCTCGGAGCGAGCGACGGACCGTCCTCACAAGCTCCTCGCCTGTGATGGCTGCCCGCTGGTCCACGAGCCAGCCACTCCGGCCGGCCAGGTTTTGCGTCGCGGTGGCGATGCGTGAAAACTTCTCGCGGTTGAGGTCGAGCGAGCGGATACTTTCGGCGGGCACTCGGCTCTCGCGCGAGAGCGCGCGATCGGTGTACGCATCCGTCGTGTCCTCCAGGCTGAATACGTGGCACCCAACTCCCGCAGCCGAGGCGTTGTCGCAGAGCGTTTGCCCGAGTGCGCTCTTGCCCATCCCGGGGCGGCCGGCCAGCACAGTGCAGATGCCGAGTTGTATGCCACCCAGGAGGGCGTCAAGGTCGCGGATGCCGGTGTGGATGCCGGTCGTCGCCACCTCTCCGCGCAGCTGGGCGTCGAGCAACTCGCCGATGGCACGGTACCTGTCGCGCACGAGGTCGCCTATGCTCTTCGACCTACCCGTCTCGGCCACGTCGATTTCAGCCAGCCGGCGCAGGGCCTCGTCGAGTAGCTCTGGCCCGAGGATGCCCTGTTCCCTCGCATGATGGGTCTCGATGAAAGCCTGGAAGGTCTTCCTCTCGACCCACGCGTCCCGGATCTTCTCCTCGTGGAGCTCGGGCCAGCCGGCTGGATCGCGCATGGCCTCGAGGAGGACGGGCATGACGACGAGCCCAGTCTCCTCGCGCTCGATGCGATCGGCCACTGAGATTGCGTCGACGGGGTCACCAGCGGCTGCCATGGAGCGGATGGCCTTCCACGCCGACGCGAGCCGCGGGTGTTCGAAGTGCCAATGCTCCAGCTCGATGTCGAGCGAGCGCTTCCCGTGGTCGAGAGCCCACCCCACGACTCCGAATTCGGAACGGCGAGAGACGCTGGTCGGGGAGGTGCTCACTTTGGACCTGTCCAGCCGGGGTTCAGGATGGGCGTCTTGTCACGCACGTACCGGCCAGTCCCGCCGCTGGGGGTGCCGTTCGTCCTCCCCATCGCCGCGGTGAGCTTGGTGGCCTGCTTGCGCAACGTGCCTGCCGAGAGGACGTTGGAGCACCAGAAGGCATCGGCGCGCGCCCAGTGCCAGAGCTTGGCGATCTCCTCCCAGCTCCTGCCGTCGCGCTCGTGCATGAGCCGGAGCTCGTGGCCCCATGCGTCCTCCGTCTTCGCTCTCCTGTCAGCCTGGAGGTGCCGAGCCTTCGGGTCGCGGGTGATGACGTGTCTGGCGATCTCGTATGCCAGCGCAGCCGCCTCGTGCGGGACCGGTCTGGCCGGTTCCGGGACGCCTTCTTTCTTTTGAGAAGGAGAAGGAGAAGGAGAAGGAGAAGGAGAAGGAGAAGGAGAAGGAGAGTTGGTTAGGCGTTCGCTTGGTATCTGGTTAGGCGTTCGCTTAGCGTTCGCTTTGCCAGTAGATGGACGCGACTTTCCTCCGGTTTTACCTCCCGCCCGCCCGCGCTCTGCCTGCCTCAGCAGGAAATCTATCCGGGCACGTACGCCGTGGAAGAGGACGTGATCGGTACCGTCCCGGTCGGCCAGTTCGGCTCCCACCATCGCCTCCGAGAAGCGGTCGTGTTCGGCGCAGGCGTTCGCCAGACGCACGCTCAAGCGATCGCTCCTGCGCTCGTAGCAGGCCAGCCAGACGAAGAAGAGGGTGCCGGCCAGTTCGCGCATGGACCAGCCCAGCTCCGACGCCAGAAGCTTGAACCTCGGGTCGGTCGCGATGGACGAGTCCATGTTCACGCGCATCACGCCGCCCGTCGACGTGACGAGCGGTCGGGGCGCTGGACGCCCTCGAGGAATTCCACCACCGCCATGTCGAAGGCGGCTGCCAGATCCCAGAGCTTCTCCACCCCAGGGAACGCCATGTTGCGCTCGACCTGGGAGAGCTTCGAGGTCTCCATGTCCGCGCGCGCGGCGAGGTCGCGCAGGTACCAGCCGCGGGAGTGGCGAAGAGTTCGGATGCGAGTGCCTAGGGGCATGAACTGTGCCGATCGAGCCATGCGGGGTGACGTACCATTGTGCATCACGGTTTGTCAATCTGGAAACTAGCCCTTGCCTTCTCGTCCGCTCGTTGATACATCCTCTCGCATGGCGAACTCGATCCCCTTTCAGCTGTGGAACGGCCCAGGCATCTTCCTGCTTCTGAACGAGAGCGTGACCATCCTCCCCGGTGACCCACGCAGGCGGGTCCTCAACTGGGTCCACCCGAACCGGATGCTGGGTGCCAGGACGCCCTGGGAGACGATGGTCAGGGGGTCGAGGTGACCGAGGACCAGAGGCGAGCCTTCCGGGCGATGGAGGCGGTCTCCTGCTCAGCGTCGGAGGCTTGCGACAGGGACCCAGTCCGGGGAGCGGCCACGTGCGCGACGGTGGCTGCGGTCCTCTTGCTCGACTCGGGCATGTCACCGGAGGCGGTGCGAGAGTCCTTCGAGGCGGCGCTCGCCACCGCGGTTAACATGTACCGGATCTACTGCGATGCTGGCGCGCAGTTCGGGGCGAGCGCGATCCTAGCCAAGGGGGGACAGGCGTGATGGAGCGCTCCGAGCAGATCGGGGACCTGGCCGCCGCTCTGGCCAAGGCCCGGGCTGCCTTCCGCCCCATCGGCAAGGACAAGACGGCGAAGATCAACAGCACCAAGGGCTCGTTCAGCTACAGCTACGCCGACCTCGCCACCGTGGTCGACGCGACTGCGAGCGCTCTGGCTGCGAACGGGATAGCGGTCCTCCAGCCGGCGAGCCTGGAGAACGGGCAGGTCATCGTCACTACCCTCCTGGCCCACTCCTCCGGGCAGTGGGTCTCCGAGCGGATGTCGTGGCCGGTGGTGAGCTCGGACAACCGCAGCATCGGCTCGGGGATCACCTACGCCCGGCGGCACTCCCTCCTCGCCATGGTGGCTGCGGCCGCAAGCGATGAGGACGACGATGGGGAGGTATCCCGCGGTGGCGACCACCCTACCGAGCGGGCTGCGGATCGGCGGGACGGATTGTGGGGCCAGGACAGCCTGCCGGACCCGCGACCTCAAGCCGCACAATCGGATCCAGCCCTCATCGCCCAGCTCGAGGAGTCGATAGCGCTCGCGAAGGAGCAGGGCTTCGAGGCAGTGAAGGCCCTGGCGTCGAGGCTGAACGCAGAGGCGCCGGCGGAGGGTCCGGAGAGGGACCGTCTCCTCCAGATCTACAGGGAGGTACGGACGGAGACGGGACGAGCTCTGTTTACCGGTCCGTCGCCCGCAGAGCCCACCTCCCAGTCGAGCCCATCCGGCGAGAGCGTCTCTTCGGGTGGCAAGCAACTGACGATGAGATCGAAGAAGACGACATCCCGTGGTGAGACGGGGTGACGACGTTCGGCCCGAGGCGGCCTGAAGGAGGGATGAACGACAATGGCAAGGCGTGCGGGGACCAGTTTACCACGTTCTCACGCACCTTCCCCGATGGGGCTGTGTGGCCCAGGGACATCGAGAAGGCGCGGTCTGCTGGGCTGGACGTCGGGTGGGCACAGAAGAACCTTGGCCTTCTCTTGCCCACCAACCCGGAGGAGTGAAGGTGAAACTCGCCCTGCTATTCCTCGCCCTCTCCTTCTTCGCCGTCTGGATCGCGATGGGGGAGATAGTGAAGGCCGCCGTTGGGAAGGCGATGGAGGTGATGACGTGAGGAAGGCGATGGAGGTGATGACGTGAGCGCTCTGCCCTGGAGTTGGAACATGGAGAGATGGGCCCACGAGTTGATGGCATCCAAGGTGCCACGCCGACAGGACGAGTTCCAAGTGGCCCTCCACTCGGCTACGACCGAGATCTGTCGGCTCCGCGCCCGCGTGAACCGCCAACGTAGCAGGGCCGCCTTGGTGCTGCCAGTCTGGCCTGAGGATGAGGTGTCGTCGTGAAGTGGAGATGCGCTCGGTGTCGGAAGGTGCTCGTCTTCACCGGCGTAATCCCGCCACGGTGGTGCTCAGAGTTCTGCGCGAAATCAGACGAGGGGACCACCCTGGAAGACCAGATGAAAGACCTCGAGAGGCGAGTCTCTCGACTGGAGTGCAAATGAAGCCGTCCATCGCGTGGGAGGCCTGCTTCGTGGTCTTCTTCTCCATCGGCGTGGCGTGCGCTGGCATCGTCCTCGGGTGGGCCATGATGGCAGCGTTCGACTGGCTGGGTCGCTGGTTACTCCGCCACCGTCGTAGGATGCGAGCCCGTCGGGACTATCCGCGCGCCCGCTCCAGATGGAGCCGGTGGTGAAGACGCCCAAGCAGGCCTACGACATCGCGTGGTACCGGGCCCGCGTGTCCGGCCGACGGGCAGCTGGAGAGTGCACAAGGTGCGGGGCCAAACTGCCAGACGGCCACGCGGGCACCCAGTGCTCGCCGTGCCGTGAAAGCAAGCGCGCTCTAAACAAGCGCCGGCCAAAGCAGCCTATCGGCCGACCTCTGGCGGGCACGGCGCCTGTTGGAAGGTCGCACGAGTGCGCCAGATGCACGGAGCCTCACGCTCCAGGGTCCGAACTGTGCCATGACTGTGGACGGCTGCAGGTTCAGCTGAAGCAGGAAGGGTGGATATGACCAGATTCTTCATACTGTCGGCGCTTATCCTCCTCGTGTTCGGCATCTGGATGTGCTGGCCCGATGTCTACCCTCACGAGCTCTGGAAGGGGCCGGGCCCGTGGCACTGCGTAATCGAGGGCGAGGGACAGCCGGCCGTGTGCTGCGACCCGGACCGGTGCTGTTACTCCTGCCAGGAGTCGTGGACCGACTGTCCGGCAGTCGAGCCCGTGCCGTGAAGCCCAGGGCCAACCCTCCGCTGTGCTGGCTCTGCGATCGCCGGCTGTGGAGCCCCCGCAAGTACGTTCTGGTCGTGGCTGAGGACGGGCGCGAGCACCCCGCCCACACCTTCTGTGCCGAGCTGAATCGGCGGGGGGAGGAAAGAGTGCTGGACATGATGAGGAAGGAACCATGAGCATCCTGTCGCTCTTCGGCATCAAGCCATCCTGGGCAGAGCCACCGGTGGAGATCGCCTCTCCCCCCAGCCTCTTCGCCCTCGAGCTCGCCCGCGTCATCCGTGGCGAGCTGGGCCAGGGGGAGACGACCGCAAACAACGAGGGCCCTCGGCTGGACGTCTACCGCAAGGGCGGGCCCAAGGGGGCGTGGTGCGCGGCAGGGGTGGCGTGGGGGATCGAGACGACCGCGGAGAACCTGGCCGTCATCTGCCCGGTCCGGCGCAGCCACTCAGCCAAGAGGCTGTTCAAGCACGCACTCCTCACCGGAACGCTCGTCAAGCGTCCCATGACAGGGGACCTCGCCCTCTGGCACCGAGGGGCGCTGGGGGCCGCTACCGGGCATATCGGGGTTGTCTCCGTCGGCCTGCGGGATGGCACCTGGTTCTGCTACGAGGGGAACCGTGGCTCCTTCCCCAGCCGCTGGAGGGAGTACATGCACGAGATGGGGGAGCCCAACTTCCTGGGCTTCTGCCGCCTGCCTTGAGCGGGGACGCCTGAGTCCCAACGCCTGAGTCCCAACCCCTCCGGGACTCGGCGACCATCACCACTCGCGGGCGACCAGGCGAGGCTAAATCTGGTCGCGTTCTACTTCGGCGGCAGGGTAGGCCGCTCGAGGTCCCGGGCGAGCTTGCGCATGTTGAACGCGAGCTCAGCGGCCAGGGCCTTCGCTGCTCGGACTTCCATCAGCACCCGCGGTATCGCCTGGTCCAGGTAGCAGATCTTGTCGAGCTCGAGGAGGGCGATCTCGATCTCGATGCGGACCCTGCCCCACCTCTTGGCCAGCTCGCGGAGCCGGTCGGCCGGGGAGGCGGACACCTACGCCTTGTGGCGAGGAGCGCGCAGGAAGAACGCCAGCAGGCTCTCCATCCACCCGCCCATCTTGGCCACCCAGGCGTCATCCTTCTCGGTGGGGGTGAGCTTGGCCAGCCCGGCCAGGGAGACGTTCAGGGCCACGAAGGCGGTAATGATCTCGGGCGCGAACCCGAGGGCCTTGTCGATCCAGGACAGAATCGGTTCCATGGGTCACTCCTTCAGGTTCGCGATCTCAGCCACAGACTATCAGTGCCACAGGGTTAGGATCGTGATGGTTGAGGCGAGAGATGCGAACGCGACGAATGCTACCGCGATAGCTGGCCGGACGCTGCTCATAGAGGTCCCTCCAAGGCCGCCTCGGTGGGCGTGGGTGGGATGGTTGGCTTCGGCAGGGCCATGAGGGTGGGCAGGTCGCCCAGACCTTCCATGCGCCGCCGGGCCGGGCCGTTGACCGTGAGGCGGAGCTCCTGCGCCAGAAGCTCCACCTGCAATGACAGTACGTTGGCGCGCTTGATCAGCATGCCGATCTCCAGGTCGCGCACCGCCTCGCGACCCTGCCATACGACGTAGGAGCCGGCGAGCTGGGCGCGGACCTGGCGTGCGATCGCCTCGCGACCCTGCCGACTCTCCTCGCGCGTCTCGGCGGGCTTGTCCGAGTAGGCCCTGTAGGCGACCAGGCCGTTCGGGGCGCTGGCGAGCGCGACCAGGAGAGCCACGTGGCGACGTCGGAAGTGCCAGGTGGCTACCACGTCGCTGTCGCGCTTCGCCCGGCTGCGCGTGTCGCCCTCGTCCGTCACGGTCCGGTCACCCGGACCAAGACCGGAGGAGCGAGGAAGTTGCCGGCCATCTTGACCGCGCTGGCGAGCCCGCCCTGGATGACCGTGTCGACCAGGACCACGATCCCGGCCGGGCCGCTCTGGCCGGTGGAGACGATCGCGGAGCGGGTCGCGTCGGTCCCCTCGTAGACGATCTTGCTTCCGACCATGGTGAGCGCACCCAGCGTGGTCGTACTGATGGGCGTGCCCTCGCCGCGCTGGTAGACGCCGCCGCCGGAGAAGGAGACAGTCTCCGGGGCGTTGCCCGAGTGCTCGTTCACCTTGAGCACGCTCCCCAGGACAGAGCCCGTGACGCGCTCGAGGTTGGTGTCGATGAAGCGGAGGCCCTGCACCCGCTTTTGCGCCAGGACGGTTGGCTCGGTCCGAGCGGGCACGTTGCGGAGGTGGAGCCGCACGAGGTCGATCGAGCGGACGTCCGAGAGGAACATCCCGCCGTCTTCGACGATCGTGTCCTGGATGCGCAGGTTCTCGATCACGCTCTCCCCGCCGCCGTTGATGCCGATGGTGTATGCGCCCTGCGCGTTGGGGCCGCGAGAGAGCACCGAGTTTTCCACGAGGACGTTCTTCATGATCGCGAGCCCAGCGAACGACGTCTCCCCGGTTGGCTCGAAGTCCAGTGACTGGTCTCCGACCACGACGGAGTGGACGCGCCGAACGGCCACGCCGTCGAGTGCGCGCTGGAAGCCTATGAGGGAGCGGTCGCAGTCGGGGCCCTCGATGTCCTGGATGACCGTGTTCGTGATCCACTTGTCGAAGGCGCCCAGCAGGCGAATGCAGTCGCCCCCGCTGGTTCCGTAGTCGAGTGGGGGAAGCGTGACAACGAGTCGCTCCAGCACGGTCCCGCTCGCTGGACCGTTCACCTGGAGTAGGTGCGTCTGGTCGTCTGTGCAAAGCGGATCGCCTGTGGTCCAGCCGGGGCAGCGACTCGAACCGTCGAGGGCGAGGTCATGGACGTGCGAACCTTCCCCGGAGACGTCCAGGATTCGCCAGTCTCTGCGGCCGACGATCCCGCCGAGCATTGCGATCGTCGTCTCCGCTGCGCCGCACCCTCGGATCTCTATCCCGGAAGCGATCAGGCTCGCGATCCATGTCTTGTTCGGGCGCGGGTCCCTGGTCACGTAGTAGAAGCCGCAGACGTCCACGCACTTGGGCCCGGCCATCGCCGCGTTGATCGCCAGCTGCAGCGCAACGCGGTCGTCGAGGGTGTCGTCTGCGATCGCACCGTAGTCGAGCGCATGGATGCACGGGCCCTCGACTGCGGCTGTGACCATGCCGGGGGCTGATCCGCACGCGGCAGAAAGAAGGAGAGGGAGGATGGAGACTCTGCGCATGATGCCTTTCATTCCAACCTGGTTGGGTTGGTCATACGGAACGGTCAGGGGCCGACCACCGTTCCGTCTGCGTTCCGATTGACTGGCGCGGGGTCGGCCTTGGTTCTCCATTGCCCGCTGTCGTCTACCCATAGGTGGTGGATGACCCCGCCGGGCGCCGCCATCTGAAACGTACCTGTGGCGCTGAGACGGAACGAACCGGTCGCCGAGCCTATGACAGCAGCCGCCAGCCTGCTCATCGAAACGTCGATCGCAGCCGTTCCGTCTCCCCACCGGAGGCTACCTCCGGCCTGGATCTGCAGCTGCGTGCCGCCGCCGGAGCCGTAGCTCTCCAGCAGCGGGTCCCCTACGGCTGCTTGCGAGAAGCGAAGGTACTGGCCGCGCGCCAGGAAGATCCGAGCCGGCCCGAACCAGTTGGTCTTGTCGTTCGAGTTGGTAACCGCGGTCACGAAGTCCGCGGCGGTATAGATCGCGCCGGGCACGTTCACGGGACTTCCGTTCGGGACATCGGCCGTGGTCTCCACCAGGTACTTCACCTTGTTCGCGGCATCGGCGGACATGTGGCTGGTACCGATCATGGAGATGCCGGCGCGGGCCGCGAATACATCCGAGTACGTGTTGTTGGCGGCGCGTCCGTTATTTATGAAGCGTCCCCCCACGATGTTGACGGACGAGGCTGTCAGTGCCGTGACCGCGACCGAGATGCCATGCTGCTGTGCTCCGAGATAGTCGTTGCCGGTCAGAAATACCGAGCGACAGAAGCCGTCGATCTGAACGTTGACCGTGCCTGCATTGTAGATGTCGCACAGCGCGACCTTCCCATTCTCGGAGAGCTCTCCGGATGCACCCCCGAACCGGATATTCGCGAGCCCGCTGCCGCCGACGTCGGACTGATATATGCGGGCATCCAGCGCACGGTCGATGAAGATCCCGTGACCGTCGTTGTCCAGGATGTAGCTTCGGTTGATCACCCACAGGTTGTTTCGATTGCGCTCCAGTCGGATGCCGTCGCCCTTGTAGTTGCGGATGATCGAGGACTGGAGCACCGCGCTGTCCGAGTACGTCGCGCCGGCCGAGGTGCAGAGAATACCGTGCGAGGAGAACGACTGGTTGGCCTTGTCGCCGTCGAGGAGGACGTGATCGAGAACGAGCCGCGAGGCGGTCCCCGACACCGTGAAATGGTGATCGGTCGAGCCGGCTCGTAGCTTGATGATGGGCCAGTCATGCAGGACCCCCACTGGTCCTGACAGGAGTGCCCGAAAGGTCACCTTGCCAGTTATGGTCAGGGGCCCGGTCAGGTAGGTCTTCCCAGAAGCCAGCAGGATCGGA
>ERZ1292642.1261-Hain-H14-01um-R1-1261-length-12239-cov-9_pt1 | contig 12239 bp, 25 predicted proteins | sample MGYA00564403_ERZ1292642 | MGnify/ENA primary metagenome ERZ1292642 (study PRJEB36523, sample SAMEA6512643) | groundwater metagenome | collected 2019-01-09 | study: AquaDiva: Metagenomics assemblies of 32 groundwater samples | reverse complement strand
CCTAACCCCTATATGAAGAAATCCCTCAAAAAGTCCAAGAAACCCAGTCTTACAGTGGCATATGTCAGAAACAAGATTGTCTGGCCGCTCATTTCAAAATTCGTAAGACTTTCTGAATCTAACTCTTACGGGATAGGACACTGTATAACCTGCGGGGTGGCAAAACACTGGAAAGAACTCCAAGCGGGGCATTTCAACCCAGGACGATGGAATTCTATAATCTTTGAAATTAGAGGAATCCATAGCCAGTGTTATCACTGTAATGTGGAGTTAAAAGGGAATCCAAGAGAGTATGATAGATATATGCGAAATAAATATGGCGATAATGTTGTCGAAGAGCTTGATGAGTTGTCAAAAAAATCCTTTCAGTTTGATGTTCCTACCTTACTTTCGCTGGTCGCAGATTATAAACCCAAAGTCGAGGAACTTTTAAAAACCAAAATCTAAAATAAACCAACTAAAATGACTATCGAAGAACAAATTGTTATGGTGGGACAAGAACTAGAAAGACGAACTAAGTTTGTTTATCGATGGAAAAATAGGTTAAATAGAAAATTTGGATGGTTCAAAAAGTGGGGCGAAGAAAGGAAATTTGAATATAAAAAAAAGTATCCGAAACTTTACTCCAATGAAACCTAAAATGGAAAAAAGGTGTGGCTGTAAAAGATATTTTAAGGTTCAAGATTGGAAGAGGGGGATAGAGCGAGAGGTTTGTTTGAGTTGTCAGGGGACACTTGAGGTTCTCCAAAGGCTAGGAGCTACTGGAATAAAAAAGTTTCCGGAGTTTCTAAGTAAGTATGAGGAATCACGGAGAATTGATAAGGAGGGAACTAAAATGGCGGTAAGAGAGTTAAGAAAACTAAAGGAACTATGAACCAAACAAACCAACTAAAAGAATGGGAGAAAGAACTACATAAGTGGATGGGTCGGTTTATAGATAACGGAGAAGATATGGATGCCTATTGGCAAAATAGCCTTGAAGAGTTTATTTCCGAACGGTTTATTCCAAAGTCCCTCCTCAAAGAAAAAGTGGAGGGGTTAAAAAAGAAAGAAGAAGATTGTCTCTGCGTTTTCGGTGAAGGATGTGGATGTGAAGTAGATGACTTTAACTCCGCCCTCCAAGCCCTTTTAGTCGAGATAGGGCTAAATGATAAAGAGAAATGAGTGAAATCAAACAATGCGAAATAAACCACCAAAGAGCAACTAAGAATCAAACTTTAATTTTCCATGACGAGACAGCTACTATTGGTTGGGGTTGGTGGGAATGTCCTTTTTGTAGAATGCCATTTTACGAACCAGTTGAACTAAACCTTAAAGAAGAATGAAAATGAAAAAGAAAACATCCAAAAACATACTCTGGGAGAAAACATATAGAGGAGAGAATTACTTTGATAATGCTCATACGCTAAAAGGTAAAGAAACAGGAGATTGGAGTGGAGTGATATTGATTTATCGTTTTTTGATACTAGGCGGAGTAAGACCGAGATTTCTTATAGAACCTGATGTAATAGAATTTTCAGGAAAAGATGAAGAAGAAATGTTGGAAAGTTTTGAAAGGTCGGTTGGTTATTTAGAGGAATGGAAATTGGGGAATGAACATTATACAAAGTGTGATTTATTTCCCGATGAAGTCAACCAAAAATTAACAGAATTTAACTTACAAAAATATGTCAAAAAAGTATCCTAAAAAGATTTATGTTTCATTCGGCGAAGAAAACGATGGAGAAGTATATCTGAACGCTTATTTTGAAGCATCAGAGTGTGATGATGGCGCGGTGGCGGTGTATGAGTTAAAAGAGGTAAAAAACAAAACAACTGAAACTCATCTCAACTAGCCCCCAAACAAAAGGAATAAATAAAATGATTATGGAAAAGAAGATAAAATACTTAATACCAATATCAACAATTACGACAACAGTATTTCTGGGGCTTTTACTTGATACGCTTGGATTTAGTGGATACTATACCGGTTACGCAGTAGGGGCTTTTGGAATACTTTGCTACTTTTATCTTTTGGATAAAGAAAATGATTAAAGACACACCCGAAGAAAAAAAGTTTAAGTTTGAACCCTCAAATTGCTCCCTAGACCACCAGTGCATTGACCCCTTAACAGGACTACCCCAACCCCACAAAGAAAGTGTGGGAGAGTTACTAGATAAGATAGACAAGCAGATTGAAGAAGAAGGAATAAAAAAAGGTTGGTGGGATAAGCCTCAAAAGTTTTCCAAAGACGAAGATTGGAGAGACAGACTAAGTTTTGAATGGAAGAAAAATGAGTGCGTAGACTTTAAGACAGCTGAATCTTGTAAAGAGTTTGAGAGAATGCTTGACGACGTTGGAACCCTTAAGAAAGAATGGATTGCGGAAGGCGAGAGAATCGGAATGAGTAAAAAGATTGAATATGACAAGGAAGGATGGGAAGAAGAAATCAAGCAAGCTAGAGAAGAAGGCAAAGTGGAAATGAAAAAAATCATAGATGATTTAATTGTGGCAGAAATTCTAATTTGTTATAAGGAAAATACTCCAACTTCAAGACTAACGTCTCTGTCAATGAAACTCTCCTCCTTCAATCCCAAAGATACAAATGTTGACCCTTATAAGAGATGATATTTAATTTAGTTAAGTTAATTACGAGAATTTTTGGTAAAAAAGGAGAAGGATTTTATGAAAATTACTGGTTGAGAAGAGATAGAAACTATGGAGTATGTCTTTACTATTATGAAAAAGATACTTACATTTCAATTTGGGCAAGGAATGGTTCAATTTGGTCAAAAAGAGTATGAAAACTTGATTATTTTGTAAAAAAGAGTATAATAAATGTATGAGTAAGATTATTATTGTGTTTTTTATAATTTTGGGTATTATTGCTCTTTACTTTTATATGAACGTTTACAAACCAAAAGTTGACTATATTCCAGAAACTAACTATAAAGAGCTTCCAGTCTTGCCAAAAGTTGAATATGATTTAGAAGGAAAAGGATGAGTTAATTAAATGATTTTTAATCTTTTATGCCAAAAGGAATAAGAGGAGGAAAGCAAATAGGAGCTGGAAGACCAAAAGGTAGTGTAAGTAAGAGCACCGCATTGATTCAGAAAGCTAAAGAACTTATAATTCAAAGGGTTTCAAAAGAGCTTACACCGATAATAAATAAGTTAATAGAAAAAGCAAAAATAGGAGATATTAAAGCAGTGGAAATTCTATTTGAAAGAGCATTCGGTAAAGCTCCTCAAGCGTTGAGTTTTGAAGAAGGTGCCAACGAGATATTGATCCGATGGGGAAAATAGAAGTAGAAATTCCATATACACCCAGAAATTGGGCACTTTCATTCCATTCTGCTCTCAAGAGGTGGATGGTTTTAGTTCTCCATAGACGAGCTGGAAAGACTACAGCGTTGGTTAATCATCTTCAAAGAGCAGCCACTAATGACGAGATGGAGTCTGAAAGGATAAAGCGATTGGCTCTAAACTTATCTGTGGCAGATTTAAAAGAACTGATGCGAGACCGATTCTATGGATTAATCTTCCCAACCTATACTCAAGCCAAGAAAGTAGCTTGGGATATGACTAAGTATTACTCATCCAGGATTCCAGGCACCAAAGCTAACGAGTCGGAATTGATGGTGCGATATCCTAATGGGAGCAGACTCGGACTATTTGGAGCTGACAATCCCGATTCTTTTAGAGGGATTGGTTTTTGGGGACTGGGATTTGATGAATATCAGCATCATCCTCCAAACATTTTCTCTGAAGTTTTATCTAAGAGTTTAGCTGACCACTTAGGATTTGGAATATTTGCGGGGACTATCCAAGGTAAGAATCAGCTTTACAGGATGTATGGGGTTGCTAATAATAATCCTAATGATTACTTTTCTCTTTGGCAGGATATTGATCGTTCTCTAGAAACTGAAGAAGGTCCCACTATTGAATTATTAAGGATAGCTCTTCAAGACGATAAGAAGTTAGTAGCTCAAGGTCTAATGAGTCAAGAAGAGTTTGACCAAGAGTGGTATTTATCACCTACAGGAGCTATCAAAGGTGCCATTTATGCTAAGGAGATCTCAGAAGCTAGGAAGGGAGGCAGAATCGGTATGTTTCCTTACAGTTCTTCTCAGTTAGTGCATACAGTTTGGGATTTGGGTAAAGGTAAAAAGATGGCAGTAGGATTCTACCAGCGAGCATTTGACCAGCCCAAGATGATTGACTATTTGGAAGGAGAGGACAACGATGGTCTGCCTCAAGTGATTAAAAAAGTATTAGAGAAATCGTATGTATTTGGGAAACATTTTGCTCCTCACGATGTGAAAGCTACAGATCTTTCCACTGGTTTAACTAGAATTGAATCAGCCAAAGGTCTAGGTATTAAGTTTTCAGAAGTTCCATTTTTAGGAGTGGCAGAAGGTATCAATGCTGCAAAGTTTATGTGGTCGAGGATATTTATCAATGAAACTCTTTGTGGTAAGTTTATGGAATATATATCTCAGTATCGCCGAGATTGGGATGAGAAGCATTCTACATTCAAGGATGAACCTCTACATGACTTTACTAGTCATGCAGCTGATCAGTTCCGGTATGCAGCATTATCAGAAAATCAAATGTTAAATGAGTTGGATAGTTCAGAAAGTGTTACATATGACGAAGCAGCTTTGAATCTTGACCCATGGCATTAGTTTTTTTAGAAACAAAAGTAATAGCTCGGGATGTTAGCTTTTTTGATCTGCTGAGAGTTCTTTGGTCGTCTTTGAAGATTAAATGGGCAATGCTGAAACCTTTTGAAGGAAAATGGCCAAATGCTTCCGCTATTAGCCATTGCCAGATAACGCAGGATGACCCTTTACGATTCCTAGTATTGGGTGATGGTTATCATACTTTTGAGGGTAGACCAGTCAAATTGAAGAAGTATTTTGGATTTCCTTGGTCAAGAGTTATAATCAATCCAGAGATAGTTTGGCATTCAACTAATGCTATTAAGAGTGTTGAGGGTTGCTATTCTTTCTCTAAGCAGAAGACTCGTAGGGTTCAGAGATGGGAGATTGTTGACTGCACCTATTGGACATTCTTCGGCAAAAGGACTAAGAAGTTTTATTTGTATAGAGCGGCAGTTCTGCAGCATGAGATTGACCACTTTAACGGGATTACCATTGAAGACAGGTATTTCAACAAGAAAATCGAGTATGGGCTTGATTTAAATTTAGAAAGTAGTATAATTAGTTAATGGCTAAAATAACAGTCAGAAGTAATCCAAGAGTTTACAATTTCGATATCAATGGGACTTTGTTTACTTGTCAGATTGATTGGAAAGAGAATTTAGGAGTGAGGCCAATAGATATTTTAATTAGTGAGTTGGAAGAATGTCTGGAGCAACTCAAGATGATGCCCCAGTTTTCTATAGATAAACCATTCAGTCTTCCGCCCTTAAAACCCGAAGATATTAAAGGAGAAACAAATGACAGTGGTTAAAATAAAAAAATATCGTGGAGCTAGTATCCTTGTTCTTAACGAGTGGCAAAGTTTTATCTACGCGATTTATTATCGAGGTCAATTTTATGCCAATGAGATCAATATACACAAATCAGGAGAATATAGTAATTCAGAATATCTTCGAGCAATGGATGGAGCTTTAATAGCTGCCAAGAGCACAATTGATATAATCAAAGGTCGAGAGTTTCCATATAATTTAATAAAAAAATGCCAGGATTACCTTCAGATTTCAAAGGAGCCAAAAGTTACTACGAAGTAAAAACAATGGGCACAGTGAAAGCTAACCCTAGTGTATTGGCTCCAGCAAAAGCCAAATATCACAGTAAGGCGAAAAATTCTAGATTCACTCAAGGTCAGCCAAAGTATAAACCTTCTTAGATGTCTCGGGGTTTAAATGAGAAGGTATCATTCCGAGTTCGCAAAGGCCAGTATGAAGAAGCAGACAGACTGAAAGCTGCTGCTTATTTAGAAGTGATTAAAAAATCTAAAGAGAATAAAGGTATTAATGTATTCACTAGAGAATCGGAATATGACCAGTATTTTGATTTAGAGACAGTTTTAATTACTCCTGCTGAAAAAGTCGAAGCGGAAGGCAAGAAGTTTAAAGAGTCTTTGATATAATGCCCAGTATTCCAGATTCAAGAGAAGATATTCAAAAGTCTTTAAGAGATACTAATAAGGGTTCTTTTCATGAGCAGTTAGTGAAACAAATTACTTCAGAGTATGAAAATGCTTGGAGATACACTCGTCCTAGGATTCAAGAAGGTTTATTAAGACTGAAACTTTACAACAACCAGAAACGAGACAAAACTAAGGTGGGAGATCCGTTGCTTTTTACTAACCATCAATCCTTGATGTCTGTTTTATATGATGACAAGCTGGCTGTTCAATTTGAAGCTAGGGAAGAAGGTGATGAGGAAACGGGAGAAAATCTTAATGCTTTAGCAGAATTTGACCATTCAGATATGGAAAAATCCCAACTTGATTATGATTGGGATTGGGACACTTTAGCGTTTGGGAGAGGATTGGTTTATTTCAATGAATTTGATACAAAGTCTAAAACTCCTATTCCTGAAGTTTGGGATTCACTGACTTTTATCAGAGATCCAAATGCGATTTCAGTTAATGGGAATAGGTTGAGTAGAGGAGCTATGCGGTATGGTGGTCGGGAAGTTGGAATGACTAAGTATGAGATGAAAGGCAGTAAAGAGTACTTCAATCTTGGGAAATTGAAAAGTGATGAGGGTAGGATTCTGTCTTTGACCTTTGAAGCTAGGCAGGCTAGGTCTGATGCTCATGGAATGACCAACCTTGGAACATTCGATAAGACTGTGGGAGATAATCACGAATTGAGAATTTTACAATGGTTTACTCATTTTGAGGGTAAAAAATACTTAGTAGAACTTGGCAATGAGAGGAAGGTGATAGTTAGACTTACAACTTTAGAGGAGAATAAGTGGCCAATTATTGACCGACCATGCTTCCCGATGTCTCACGATTGGGATGGAGTTTCAGTATTCGATATTCTTGAAGATAAACAGAGATTTCGTTCAGTGCTTATTAACTTATTCAGTGAGCATGCTCGAGCAGACTTGCATCCGATGTGGTTATTTGATGAGAATAAGATTAAAAAGAGCATTGATAAGAACTTTGGATTTAATAAGTGGATTCCAGTTTCTGGAAACCCTAATGATGCAGCTCGGGCATTGGTTAAACCTCAAATTTCGTCTCAAGCCGCATTCATTCTTAATTTCTTAGATGTGGCATCCCAACGAGCATTAGCCATTCCCGAAATGCAGCAGGGAGTGCCTTCTGAAAAGAGTAGAACTTTGGGAGAGTTGGAGCTGGTTGCTTCCAAGACTGATGTTCGATTTTCCTTGACAGCTCGAGTATTTGGTTGGTCAGAGAGAGCTTTTTGGAGAAGATGGTATGAGATATACGATAGGGACTTCAGTGCTGGTATCCATAAAAAAGCTATGCGATTAGTAGGAGCTTTCGGTCCTACTTGGAGAGATATTGATCGAGATAAAATTATAACCAATCATCCTTTAGGACCTGATATTAAAATTGAATCTAGAGTTATGGCCGAAGCTAAAAAATTGAGAAACTATATGCAGGCTTCTCAATTTATGGCTCAGGCTTTTGCAGATCCTAATACTGATAGGTTGTATGGTTTAAGAGAACTTGGAAAATTAATTATGACTCAAGATAAGGTTGAAAGATTATTGCCTCTGACGATTGATGAAAGAATTGCTAAACAGGAGAATCAAGAGTTAAATGAAGATAACCCTGTAATAGTTTCTGTAGAGGATAATCATAATGTGCATTTGCGGATCCACGCAGCTCTCAAGGATAATGATGCTAGTAAAGCTCATATTAAAGCTCACGAAGTAGCACTGACTATTCAAAGAGTTCGTCCAGAGTTATTCCCTGCGGCATCGTTCGGTCATTCGCTCACTGGACAAGCTGAAACAGCCGGAGGATTGAAAACAGAAGGTAGATTGGTCGGTCCACCTCCAGAAGGAGCAACTGGCAGTCCATCACCATTAGCAACTAATGTCTAAAAGAAAGAAAGAAAAGAAAGGAGAAGTATTTTCATTTAATAACGATCAACAGATCGAGAAACTTTTACAGTCTCCTAATGAATTGAAAGTAATAATGCAGAATGGAATTAACACCCAGTTTTGGCAGATAATAAAGTATAATCTAAATTTTAATATTAAAGAATTTAACAAGTTGATAAGAGAATACGGTTCAGAATTGCCAGAATTAAAATTAAAACTACTTATAGAGTTGCTCAATGCGAGTGAGAAGTTGGTAAGTATGCCAGAAAATATCATATCAATGGCTGAGATAAATAAAGAAACGAAACCACTTGAACTTGATCCATACTTTCAAACTTATGAAGAAATGAAACAATATGAATCAAGAAATCAATGAGGATGAAGTTAGGATTATTCTTGAAATGCGTAAGTTTGGACCATTCGCATCTTTTAGGATAGAAAAAAGACCTACTAAGAATATTCCAACAGGTGAATTAGTGAAAATAACCACAGAAATAAGGAAGATTATGCGTACTGTTAATGACCCCTTGATTTTTGCTTAAAAAGGACTATAATTAATATGTAATTTAAAGAGACAATTTAATCTGCGGGTTTGCACCCGAATCTACTTGGTGAAACGGCAATTACCGACCACCTAGAATGCCCAACTAAAGGGTTTCTAGGTGTTTTTTATTGGTTTAGCGTAAATGTGCGGGGTGAGGCTCTCTCACCTTTACGCTAAGCTCATAAAGAGCTTCCGTCTCGGTCGAAGACGAGTATCTGCAATTAAAAGGGTTTCGGCATTTTCCAAACTTTAATTGCAAGTAAAAATATGCCAGACACCACAGACCCTAGTGTTAAAACTGGTGAAGATAGCATATCTATTGAAACCAAGGTTGATCCTGGAGCAAAAAAGGTTGAGGTTGAACCTGAAATCTTAGATGACTCCAAGTACGAACCTCCAGTTCGTTCACAATCTAAGCCGTGGAGTAATCAAGAAGAGCGAAAGCAATTTTTTGAGAAACTTCATAGTAAGCCGAAGAATGATCAGGAAGATGCTGGAGATGAGGATGGAGAAAAACCGCCAATCACTCTGGAACAAGTTCAGGAATTGTTCACAAAACAAACTGAAGCTATATTCCAGCCAGTATTTGACCAAGTTCGTTCTACTGCCGATGAGGCTGAGATAACTTCATTTTTGTCCAAGTCAGAAAACTCTATTTTTAAGAAATATGAGCGAATGGCTAGAAAGGATATGAAGGTATATCCAAATATTCCGATTGACCGAATTTTCAAGAGTCTTGCTTATGATGACGCTTTAGCACTTGGTGCTGAACGTTCAAAGCAAGCTGAAGATAAAGGTCAGAAGAACAAAATCGGTGGGAGATCTTCACGCCCAACAGATGTTTCAGGTGTGCCTGATTTTTCAACAATGACTGATAAGGAATTTGCTGAGTTCAATAAGGGAATCAGGCGAGGGGCAACTGTTAAAGTTGGAGAATAGTCGAGTTAAAATAAATTATACAAAATGCCGAATACTACACGAACTCAAGTAACAGACGCTGTCGCACAGCATTTGGACAGAACTTTACTTGTGCGTGCTTACCCCCACTTTGTTCATGCCTTGTGGGCTCAAGTGCGAGATTTACCGAGAAATGCCTCGGTAACGATTAGATTTAGAAGGTATGGATCTCTCACTGCTGCTACTACAGCATTGACTGAAGGTGTCACTCCTGCTGGATCTCAACTTTCAATCACTAATGTCGATGCCACGATGGCACAGTACGGTGATTATGTCACCACCACTGACTTCTTAGACATGACAGTGATTGAGAACTTGAAGACAGAAATGGCAGAAATTTTAGGCGATCAAATGGGAGATACAATAGATCGTCTTGTGCGAGATGTGATTGTGGCTGGCACTACTATTCAGTATGCAAGCACCGCAACCACGAGATTGACAGTTGCGGCTGGAATGAATCTGAATGGAGCAGAGATTCGAGAGACAGTTAGAACTCTCCAAAGCAATTCTGCAAAACCCGTGACTAGCCAAATTGATCCATCAGACGGATTTAACACTTCTCCTGTGGCTGCAGCTTATATTGGAATAATCTCGGAAAATACCCTTTTTGATCTCAAGCAAGATCCTGATTGGGTGCCGATCGAGGAATACTCTTTGTCAGATGGACGACTTGGACCTTTCGAAAAAGGCAAGTTGGATGATGTCCGATTCTGCTTGGCTGGTGATAATGCTACCATTGCAGCTGCAGGTGGAGCTGGATCAATTGATGTTCATAGGACAATTGTTCTTGGACAGGAGTATTACGCCATATCGAGAATTTCTGGTGAAGCTGCCGAGGTAATCACAAAACCATTGGGTTCTTCTGGGACTGCTGACCCGTTGAACCAAAGGGCGACGATGGGCTGGAAAATAACATTTGTTGCTACACGTCTCAATAACGCCTTTGCAGTGGTTGTTGAGCATGCTGTGTCAGCTTAAACAATAGCTAAAACATCAAAAACATGAACAATAAATTAATTTTAGGTTTAGTTGTATTAGCGATTTTGTTTAGTGGCTATTCTGCAATTCAAGTAGGAAGTCTTAGTGGCAAGATTGCACAATTTGATCGTTTCCTTCCCAGTCTTGGTGCAGTTGGCACAAACACCAGCACCGTTACATATTCGTCAGCTCGAGGATCTCAAGAGTTATATGACAATCTATATGCAATCACGACAGATTTGATTTCGTTACGCGCTCCACTCTCAAATGTAAGCTCAACAAGTGTTACGCTTGATTTTCCTAGCTTAGGAGTAGTTACAAGCACAAGAACTTCTGTAACATCTACTGCGTTTTCTGGAGCAGCGTTGGGTGATTTCGTATTGGTGAGTTCTGCGTCAGGAACAGCAGATGTTATGTATGACGCAAGAGTGGTTGTGGCAGACAATATACAGATTGTCGCTACAAATGCTACGACTTCAGCCAACTCAATAGACCCAGGTGCTAGTTTGTTCAGATTGCGGCTGATTCCTCAAGGAACATTCGCTAGACCAGCAGCAATACTGCTTGTCTCAACTTCGACTCCACAGAACTAACTAAAAATGTATAAAAAAAAAGAAAAATCAGTCCTGACTCCTGAAATAAAGTCAGAAATAAAGTTAGAGTATCTTTGCAAAACTTGTAAGTTCAATCACTTAGGCAATCTTGATGGTCCTGGGTATGGCCATTGGCCATTTGCATTAGGATCAAAAGCAGAAACACAGTATAATAGTTTATTATCACAGCCAAAACTTCCAATCTTTATTCCCTTAGAATCTCAAGAAAAGCCAGGAATATTGGAAACCTGTATATTGAATGGCTTAAAGATTGCTGTGTTCAAGGGTGCCTATGTGGATGTTCCGAGGCAAGTTGCAGAGGTATTAAGAGATTCGCTTAATCAGACAGCTCGGATACCATTTGAGATTAAGACATCTCCAAATCCATTCACAGGCATACAGAATCCTGCTAATCTTAACTTGAGGTCTGAGACTGACAAATTAGCTCTGAATGCATAAAGGTCGTTAAAAGCAAGGTGTAATAATAATTTGCCCAACTTATCTTCGAGAGTAAAAAGGGACGTTACTAGAGCGGCAGGGAGTACTTTTTGGAGAACATATTTGGTAACGAGTTCAAATATAACAGTAGCCAAGAAACAGCTCTCAAGTGCAGCTACTGGAGATTTAATGGTTGTAGCGTGTGTTTTCCAGACAGATGCCACTGGACTTGCTGGACCCACTAACTTTGAGATTGGAGTGAATGGTGAGACTTATGGTATTGATTTACCATTAGTTGAAGCTGTTTCTAATCTTGGAGCTAGTGCTCTTAGGCAGGCTCCACACGCAGCAGGCAACGCTGATACTACGAATGACAATTTCATGACAGTCACAGCATCAGTGCCTTTCCTTCTTCAAGCTGGAGACAATCTGACTTATAGTGGTTCTGTAGCGGCAGGCACAGGTGCGGGAGTTTGCATTGTGGCCATCAAATTCGAAAGGATTAGAGATAATGCAGATATTCCAGATAAAGATCAGGTATCAGTAGCCTAGCGATTCTACTCTGCTCTTTCTTGTGGAGAGCAGAGCTAGGTTCATTAAAAGGTCGTATATAATAAATAAATATGCCAAAAAAAATAAAGCCAGAAGAAATAAAGCCAGAGGTTAGTTCAGAGAAAGTAGAAACA
>ERZ1292642.1260-Hain-H14-01um-R1-1260-length-12242-cov-7_pt1 | contig 12242 bp, 21 predicted proteins | sample MGYA00564403_ERZ1292642 | MGnify/ENA primary metagenome ERZ1292642 (study PRJEB36523, sample SAMEA6512643) | groundwater metagenome | collected 2019-01-09 | study: AquaDiva: Metagenomics assemblies of 32 groundwater samples | reverse complement strand
GGAGGAGACGACGGTGGAGGCGAAGGTGGTGACGGAGGCGGTGAGGGTGGAGGAGACGGAGGAGGAGACGGGGGTGACGGCGGTGGAGACGGTGGAGGTGACGGCGGCGGAGATGAGTAAAGGAGTAACCAATGGCCCAGATAAATGAACTACCAAATGAAGTTTTGGGAACGATGACCAAGAGCGCAGGCGTGGACCTAAGCCGCGTCGAACCAGAAGCCCAAGACGTTATCAAACCAGACGCAGGTTCACCTGTACAACCAAATTTCAAACAACTTGGTGACGTTGTGGCAAAGATGAAAGCCGAAAACGGTGTCATTGGAGACTTCAATCGCCAACTCGGTATCCGTGAACGCTTCAACTCCAACGTCCAACGTTTGAACCAAACCCAGGCCGATGATATGCTTAAACAACGAGCCGACGCCAACCGAGGGGAGTTGGCTAAAATGTTTCTAGGAGGCAAATAAATGCTGACGCGGACAGCAGTTAGGCGCGCTAGGAGAGCTGACATTCCTTTTATAATGGACTTGTTAAACGCCAACGACTTGCTTATCAAAGGACTCGACTGGAGCGACATAGGAGACACTTGGTGGGTCGCGGTTCACAGAGACGAGATAGTTGGTTGTGTGCAAGTGTTGTTAGGTAAGCCGTTAGGAGTAATAGCTTTCTTGGCTGTAGACTTAAAATTTCACAACAGCGGTTTGGGTTTACAGTTGCTCAAAACAGCGGAAATCCTTCTCGGTGCAGCAGGTTGCGACGGCTTTCTGGCTACGACGCACAAAGAAAATATAATTAATCGAGCTGAAGCTTTGGGCATTACTAATATAGGTCAAGTAAATGTAGGCGTTAAAAGGGTTTTTAGATATGACTACGGTACACAACAAAACAGTTATAAACATTGAAACCGGCGCAGTAGTGTTTGACGACGCTTTCCAGTGGAGCGGCCCCGTTGTGCACACTGGGGGAGGGAAAGCGCCCAAAACACAAGTCGTTCAACCACCTCCGCCTACCCAAGAAGAAATAGAAGCCCGGCAAATGTCCAACTTCATGGCGAAGATGCAAATGAATGAAATGGGTTATGAAGCTAACCCATCAAACCGTACACAAGCACAAATTGATTCTGATATTGCTTATAGACAAAATATTTTAGACACGGGGTTGAATCAAGGCAACAAAATTGATGAAGCGGAACGTACGGGGACACAAGCCGCGATAGACGCGTTTCGTAACGAAAAGCCAGGCGCCGGAGGGTTTCGGAAACGCGCCTTGACGCAAGAAGAAATTGATCAGGCCGACTTGGAAAAGAAAATCATGGCTCGTTTCAGGGAAGACTTAGACAAGCGCCCTGGTCAAGTCAGCCCTGAAGAAGAAGCCGCGCTGAACGAGCTGTATGGCTCTGAACAATCGAAAATGGACGAAGAGCTTCAACGGTTCGCCATTGAATCGTCTGGTTCTAGGGGGTTGAGCATGGGCGACACTCCTCTAGCCCGTGAAGTATTGCGCGCTAAGAGCCGTGGACAAACTGAACTAGGCGTTGCTCGCGCAGGCAGTAAACTACAATTTGCCGAAAAAGAACGCTTGTTTAACCAAGGGCTGGCTAGTTGGCGCAGCGATCTTCAACAACAACGCATGAGTAACTTAATGGCCGCTCAAGGGCAAGCAGGTAACACAGCTATAGGGTTCATGAACGCCCGTGGAAACTTGAAGCCGGGAATGTTCCAGGGTGCAGGCGGTGGAGGTTCAAACGTTGGCGGGATTGTGAGCGGTGTCGGTGCAGCGGTCGGCGGGATAGCGGCGGCTTTCTGATGAAACCAACTACAGCTTTACAGTTCAGCGGCGGGAAGGATTCGTTGGCTTTGTTGACCTTGTGGCGTGCGAAGCTTGCCGACACGCTCGTCTGCTGGGTCAACACCGGCGCGAGCTACCCTGAGACGTTGGCACAAATGCGTACGTTGAAGGAAACCGTTCCGCACTTTCTGGAAATAACGTCCGACCAACCGACGCAAGTGGACCGTGAAGGCTACCCAACGGACCTAGTTCCGCTGCACTTTACGCCAATGGGCCGCGAAACCGTAGACGAACCCTACAACAAATTGGTTCGCCTGCAAGACACTTTCAGGTGTTGTAGCGCCAACATCTGGCAACCACTGTACCAAGCGATGAAAGCCAACGGGATTACAACTGTTTTGCGTGGTCAGAAACGAGTGGACAAGTATAAAGCGGCGTATCTAAGTGGATACAGGGAAGACGGCATTACTTACATTTTTCCACTACAAAACTGGACCGATGCAGACGTGTTCAAGTACCTCGCCGACAACAACGTACCTTTGCCGGTACACTACAGCCGTGGCGAAAAGAAAGGCCATGATTGCTGGAGCTGCACTGGTTACTTGGACGAGGACGCTGGGCGCATCCACAACCTTCCCCGCGACAGACGTGAGGAAGTTATGCGCAGGTTACAGGCAATAAGCGCAACTATCCTCTACCAATGGAAGCCCTTAGCGCAACTATTAGGTGAAACCAATGGCTAATTTATTTGGCGACATGGACCTGGAGTCTCCTCAGTTTGGCGCAGACGTTTCCAGCGGCGGCGAGATGTACCCTTCTTCGCCTCCTGAAGTTCGTATCGAACGCCCCCAGCCACAACAGATCGCAGCCGATGTTGCCCGCCCCCGTAGCATCATGGACCGTATGCGCGAGCTGGCCCAAAGCTTTGTCCAACCCAATGAACAGACAGGTATGTCGCACATGGACATTTTGGGCGCAACCCTTCAGGACGTTGGCGCAGGTCTGGATCGCCGTCCAGGAGGGAACCTTCAAAACCTACGTACTTCCAGGACTAACGAAATAAATGAAAACAGGCAACGTCAGTTAGAGGGGCGGCGAATTGGGTTAGCGGAGCAAAAAGAAAGCCGTGAGCAACGCAAGGAAGATTTAAAAGCTAAAGCTTACGAACAGCTTGGGGACTTCGACTTCAGTCCAGACGAGATAAAAACCGGCAGGAAGTTAGGCCCGGTTGTTAGCTCACTTCTCCAAGCCGGCGACCACACCACGGCGGCTGGTCTGATTAAAATGGTTCACGAAGCCGGCAAGAGTGAGAAGATGAGTAACCAGTTAAACTCCATCACCAACCGGCTGAAGCTCGCGACGACCAAGGAACAAGCCGACGAAGTGTTGCTGGACATGCCCACGGAGCTCGCCAAAGAACACCACTCGTGGCTTTCGGGAGTGGTGAAAAGCAAGTTCGGCGACAGCGGCGAGAAGAGTCCTAACGACAACGAACTGGTGCAGTTTGTCGAAACCAAAGGCCGTATCCGTGGGCACACCATCCCTAGAGAACTGAGCGTTGGGGAAGCGCAGGGAATGATAACTTCCAAGCGTTCCATGCAGCAACAACAGATAAACGTCACTGCTGGTCAAAACACTTTCCGCAACGCCGATTCTCTGCGCGATGAGTACAACAAACAAACGGATGTTTACAAGAAACAGCGGGTGGAGTTTGACAAGCTTGAGAAGTTAAGCAAGATGAAAACTCCTGCCTCGGACATCTCCTTCATCGTCCAGGCCGCGAAAGCCGACGACCCCACTTCGACCGTGCGCGAAACAGAAGCCGCAATTCGTGAGTATGCCCGCAGTGCTCCTGAAGGCATGAAGGCGGCGATTAACAAGTTCCTCACGGGGCAGCGCCTAACCGATAAGCAACGAAGTGAGTTAGTAGACGTTGCCAAGGTCGCGTACGGAGCCACCCGTAGGTCTTACGAAACCACCCGCAAAACCTACACCGACCTGTCCGGGCAAAGCGGGGTAGACCCAAAGCGTGTAGTTGGCGAAGATTTGCCTTCGATGATGAAGAAAAAAGGCGAAGCAGGTTCAGAAAGCAAAGCAGACCGGCTGAAAAGGCTAGGTTTCTAATGCCCCTGAACTTCAAAACCGCAGCTTCCAACATGATCGACGCCGGTGCAACCGACGATGAGATACAGACAGTTATAGGCGGGATGAAATCCTACGCCGGGCAGTTGATCGACGAAGGCAAAAGCGACCAAGAGATAGAGAAACTGGTGGGGCAGACGAAGTGGAAGGACGCCCCCGTGTTTACAGCCCCCGCCGCTCAACAAGCCGTTGCTGCTGACGTAAAGAAACCCTCTCCCGTTCGCCTCGCAATTGGTGGTGGAGGCGCAGAGTACACCCCTACTCCAGAAGACATTAGCCGTGGGCGCGCAATTGGGTCCGTGGCAATGCCGCTGGTCGGGGGCGCTGTAGGAAGTGCCCTTCCAATACCAGGAGGTGCGGTTTTAGGCGCTATGGCTGGAACAGCTGGCAGTCAGGCCTTGGGCCTAGAAGAACCCTCCGTTGGACAAGTGTTGTTGTCTGGAGCTGGACAGGGCGCGCCCGCCGCAGTAGGCAAAATGCTTGGTTCTAAACCCGTTTCAGGGGCGTTGTCCAAACTCGCGGACTACCTTCCAGGCGTTTCCCGACTCAAACTCGACAAAGCCGCTGGCACTGTTTTAGGTGAAGTAGACAGCCTGGTCCAAAGTGGTAACTCTAAACAGCTTTGGCAAGGCTTCAAGGCTTCGGGTGGCGTCGCGATCCAAGACACTCCAGCAACCAAAGCAGCCATAACTGAACTAGGCGACGAACTTGCGCGACTCGCCCCTGGCCTTCCCGGTGCAAGTCAACTAAAAACTATGATCTCCGGATTGACGAAAAAGTTCGCGTCCGGCAAACCCCTTGACCTTCTGGATCTCGACGCCAACATCAAGGCAATGGGGAAGGTTGTTGGCAAGTTCGAGCGCGAGCAAGGCATTCAACTGGGGGCTTCCAAAAAGTTCCTCGCGGCCATGTACGACGACCTGGAGAAGGCTCCGCTGACCATGACCCTCGGCAAGGGACAGGCGGAGGCCGCAAACATGCTCCGTGCCGCAGCCGTTAAAGCCACGAAAAAAGCCGCTTCCAAAGACGAGTTAATGGAAACAATTACCGGGGCTATCAAAAACGTCTCCGGTGAGGGCGACATTTTAACCATCCATCCCGAAAAGGTTCTAAACCGGCTGCGTTCGTTGGTAACGCCCACGAGCAAATCCTTTGACCCGCGCTTCACTGAGAGCCTTGGAAACGAACTGCCCCAAATAACGTCCATCTTCACCAAGCTAAACAAACTTTCCCAGGGTGGCGGCATGCCTGGCTCACTTGTTGTTCAGGGAATGTTTACAGGGGGCGGCGCCTACGTTGGTGGGTCTATTGCCGGGGGTACTGGTGGAGCTATTGGCGCTATCGCTGGTTCACAAATCCCCACAATGGTTGAGAAAGCGGTTCTTAGTGCTGCCGGGCGCGCCGTGCTCGACCGTGGCCTGGACGCCGTGCTCTCCAGCGGCAACAAAGCCGCACTCTCTAACGTTTTCCAGCTTGCTTTCCAAACAGCCCGTCGGGCAGCCTCAGCGCCAGAAATGGAAACCGAAACTGAATGAACTTAGAAATGCTCATCGCGTTTATCAGCAAGCTTGGCTTTCCAATTTTCGTCGCCGCTTGGTTCTTGTGGAAGATTCAAGGCTTTATGGACGCGCTACTCGTAGGCCAAACCCAAACAATTGAACTTCTCAGGCAGCTTGTTGAGCTACATAAGTAGAATTAGCCTTGGTGAACTTGTAGCCTACAGGCTTCGTCCGTGTGGTCACGTCAACGGCGTTTATCATTGGGCAACAGGCTAGAAACTCTTGGCAGTTTAAAACGGTGTTTGAAACTTCCTCCAAAACGTGCATGGAACTGAACCTTTCCCTAACACAACTCGCTTCCACCAATTGCTTGATCGTATAAGTCCTATACCCTAACACGTCCAGCGCCCACTGTTCCCACCCCGGCAACGGCTGCACGTCATACACAAACAACTGCCTACCAGGCTTGAGAATCCGCGCCGCGTTGTGAAAAAAATCCGCAAGGCACTGAACGTGCCCCAACGCATAACAAACCATCGCTGCGTCGAACACTCCATCTGGCACACTCTGAAGGGTGTCCATTGAGCCTTCGTACTGTATGTACTTTCGTGGGCATAGCTCCAACTGGCTGGGGCTGACGTTCAGGAGGCTAAACCGCAGGTCCGGCCTTACTTCGTTCATGTGCAGCGCAACCGTCCCTACCCCACACCCAATGTCCAGCACGTGCGCACCCCCAGGAAACCCAGCAAGCTTCAACAACCACTCACAGTGCGTCCGGTCATCGTGTCCTTTTTTCCATATCTGAAACACCCGCGTTCCCTGTTTCAACAAATGCTTCGTTAACTGTGCTACAACTTTGTCATCTGTGTAAATGTTCATTTCCCCTCCCGGTTGGCGGCGAGCCATGCGCAGACAGCACACGCTTGGTAGTTACAGTCTGTTGAGTGTACGCGCATCACTTCACGCGCCTCTGCCAACTGCGTGCGCAGGGTGGCGATCTCGTCGCGCCCAGCCCGCACTTGAAATAATAGGTTTTGCTCCAACCCTGGTTGTGCTGTTTTCAAGCTGGCAATCTCCGTTTGCGCTTGGGCTAGTTGGGCTTGAAGTCCATTCACCACCTCATTGAAGGTAGGTTCAACACCTTCCGCTAGCGCCTCTATGTTATTAAATTGATCGGCGTCAAGTAGATCGGCGCAACGTCCTAGAATAGCCGTGACAATTCGCGCATCCGCCCTCAGCCGTGCGGCGACGGCCTCAATTTCTGCACTAGTCGGTGGATACATACGCAGAAATGATGTTACCAATGCTTCTGCTTCGTCGTCGTATTTGTCGCTCATTTGCTCACCTCCTTTTCATCATCCCAGCTATGGAGACCCATCAGTATCTCGACTTCACTCCACCAAGAGGCGGGTCCAGCACAATCCTTGTCAACTTCTCCGCGCACGATACAAGTGCACTTGGGCCAATTCTTACACAATCGTTTGCGCTTGCGCTTTTTCATTTGCTCAACTCCACTTCGACTTCGGCACGGTAATCGGCCAACATCATCTTGTGACGCGGATCGCTGCACTTTCGATGATTGTGTTCTAGTAAAAACTCCGCCATCCTCGCCCGCGCTTCGGCATGGACGGCCCAATCGAGCAAATCCCTAATCATCGACGGTGCCGGGAATTCGATCGCTGTTCGATACGCCTCTCTGATTTTCTCGTCGATCATTCGTCCGGGTTCTCCACGTCTGGAAACAGCTCCACTTCCCTTGCGGCTCTCCAGGCTTCTCGCTTCTCTTCTAACGCCTGCTGCTCATGTTCATACTCACGCTCCCTTGCATACTCCAATTCACGGCGACTTTCGGCCCTGCGTTGTTGCTCAGCTTCGTAGCGTTGTTCCTCTAACTGCTGTTCTTTTTGCCTCTGTTCTTTGCGCGCTTCTTCATGCTCGCGTGCCTCGCGTTCCTCCAGATGTTCCCAATAACTTCTGTAACCTCTAGTCATAACGGATGTTCCTCTTCCTTTATCTCTCCAACTAAAATCATCTCACGGCGAAATCGGTGGGCAAAGTTTGCTTCTGGCCTTCCCCAACGTTCACGAAATTTTTTGTTAGCACGTTTATTTGTAATGCGCTGTAACTGCAATCTGCGCTGTGTCTCAATTTCATCACCTGGAACAGCAACACCTTTAGCTATCTTCCACGAACCAGTTTCCAAAAACTTTTTATATTGTATGAAGCTATTATAAAATCGTGTTTTCTCACTTGTATTGTGTCGATGCCTCAAAGCTTTACCTTTTGGTGATGCAAAAAATTTTGCTTGAGAAAGTTTTCCTTGCTCTGAATTGCGCCATTGCTTTTGTGTTCTTTTAAATGACTCTTTACCAACTGTTTTGCGCCAAGTAGCATGATAACAACTATGGCACACGGTACGTTTTTTACCCGGTCTCATTAAGTGACCTTTTGAACATCTAAGCCATTCTTCATTCATAATGGATGGTCTTCCTCGGTCCAGATTCCAGCTCTTATTTGCTCCCACCTGTGCCTGTGAACCGGGTTCGACCACAAATAACCCCACCTGGCCCTGAACTTTCGACTTGCCTTCACGTTTCTCAACCTTATCCGTTCAGCGTTGCCTGGTTTTGTTTCATACTTAGCCTCAGCCGCCGTCGCACCTTCAAAACGCTGTTTGAAATATTTACGGGCACACCGCCGCTTTCCTTTAACCGACTTGCTGTAAGCAACGTTTCGAGCCTTTCCCTTTGCAGACCGATTGTATCGCTGGTCGCTGACGCGCCTTTTTTCTCTTGCGCGGCTTTTTGGTGGTGCGGAGGGAGTCACCCTTCCTGCCACGTTTGTGTTTCTTCTTGACCAAGGGGATGCTCGCTTTCCTTCCAAATTCCCTCACGGATATTTTCCCAGCGCACTCGTTGGACTGAATTGCTGTCTGTTCTGCCCCAACGCTCTCGTCTACGTCTGCTGCCTTTAGTTCCTCGGATTCGTCGTTTATCTAACCTTCGTTGTGTTTCTTCTTCATTACCTGGAACAATTGTGTAAACAGCTATTCTAGGGTCGCCATATTGTAAAAGCCGTTTATAATACATACGTAGCCTGCATGCTTTTTTCTGTGCATGGCCTTTTACTGTTTTCTGGTAGCGTTTAACACTTCGTAAGTTTAAGACGCGTCCACGAGCAGTTTTGTGAAAACAACCACGACAAGATTCAGCATGTCGATTTCCATCTAACAAATGACCTTGTGGGCACTTTCTCCGCTCCATTACAGTTTCTTTATTTGTTTCCACGGCCTGCTTCTTCATCTAAAATTATTCCCAACACCGTGTACACAGCTATATCCGTCAGTCTAGCGGACACCGGCTCTCCAGTTAGCGAGCCTTTGTTCTGGCTCTTCAGCGTGAGGCCAGCGTCTAGCTGCTTAAACATGAAGCACATAGCCACGCCAAACGGGCTGGCCCAGTCCATCTTGGGGTACATCTGCATCAACTTGCTGACGCGCTCAAAGTTCCCCAACGGCCCTTCAGCCATCCCGCTTGCATAATCCGTGTTCTTACGGTCATGCAGGTCGGACATTGCCTCTACAATCTCGTGAAACCGTGGGTGCCCGCCTTTTGTGCCTTCAGTCATTTTTCTTTAACTCCTCTATCACTTCATCCCAGTTTGAAAATACACAATCCGCAAGGTAATGAAACACATTGCTTGGTTCTCCAACTAACCAAAGTTGTTTATGTTGAAAACTTGCCAACCCAATCCCCCACTCACAGTTTTTTCCTCCGCTAGATTGTCGATTGTCCAAAATTATCAAGTCAGCCGTGCATACTTCCGCTACATCTTTAATGGCTAACTTTTTTTTAAAGTCATTGGGCGACATTGTTGAAGGTTTTTTCACTTCTTGTAGCCACGTCCCTACAATTTCGTGGTTCAATTGCCAAATGGACTCCGCTATAGGCCGAAGACTTTTCTGATCCACAAACGAACCAGCAATGTAAACCTTCAATTCAAACCTCCAAGCTTCTCGGCCAACTTGTCCACTACCGAGCGTAGCTCGCGCATCTCCCGGCTCAGTTTCATCAAAAACCACAAACTCATGTGCTTCTCGCACCACCCACACCACGGCCCGATGTTGTGCAGTTCGCTCAACTCCTTGGGCGTTTCAGCTTTGTACTTGTGCAGCTCCTCGGCTATCTGAACCGAGTGTTTGTATTCAGTCTTTGTTGCCATTTAAATGTCTCCATTCTCGTCGCGCTTCCTCTGTTCATAGGGCAACACGTATATGTTGAAGAAAACTTCCCACGCCAACCTAGAGGCAATCATGTCGTCTGCACTCATGGTTTCAGCACGTTCCAGAAACTCAGCGCACAAATTGTGCGCCGTTGTCCACCGAGGGTTCGCCCTCCACTTTTCAACCATTTGCTTGTAGAACACATAGCACCTGTCGCCTGGTTCAACTTCATGCAGCATCGCCAACCCGCCGTCTTGGTGAATTACTGCCCTGCGCTCTGGTGTGATAAACGGCATTTGAACCTCCTAGTCCAACAAGTACAAACCTATCTGCGTCTCTATCCCACCCGCGTTGTAATCTCCCCAGCCCTGTGCGTGCAGGTAAATAAACCCGCCTGCGGGGACCACAAACGGCGTGGGAAGAGTAACCGTCTTCACCCGCGCCCCTTTGCCTTGCTGATACGTCGTCATCAACACCCGGCCATCTGAAACAAACAAAGCGTAGAAAATTTCACTATTATCCACCTTTGTTGAACTTTCCCAGCTAATCGCGCCTATCCGTCCACCTTGGGGAAAATGCGCGCAATTGTTTCCAGAAATACGGTTGGGGTCTTCACAGTAAGACAGTATTGTAATATCTAGCGCAGCGTTCCACGTTCTCCAACCCTCAAACTGCCCATATTGCTGCCAGTGTTGAACAGCGCCCGCTGGACTATTGTGATAAACAGCCGCCACGTCTGGATACCTGCGCAAATAATCCTGTGCCGCTGCTTGGCTTTGCCCTTGTGGATACGTTGGTGACTCTACGTTGATAAACGCAACTCCACCGGCCCACGCCGATCCGTTCAACGCCAACGCCAACAACGCTCCAGCCAATAAACTTTTCATCCCGCGCTGCCTCCTTCGTCTATGTTTACGTTGAAGGGCTGCAAGGTTCCCGTGCCCTACACTCAGCCCTTCGCTTCCGTGCTGGTTACTTCACCGGCACCAACGCCGGAAACTTCCCTGTAAAACAACTCACTCCCGGCACGTCCGCTCGCGCTTCTTTCAACCACGTGTAAACGCCGTACGCGCTCACGGTCGCAGTAAACAACGCCACAACAATTGCACTTCTAAAATAGTGTTTCATGCTTCAAACCCTCCTTCCCCTTTAAACTCTTCGTTCCAGCCAAAAAACTCCAGCATAGCCTTCCGTGCCACTTTAAACTTTGCCTTATCCTCTCGGCACACACGGCAAATCAACGGCGCTCTGTACTTCGGCACCAACCCCAGCCCCATTGGACTTGCGGGGTCTGCAACTGGCTTCAAGTCACACGCGATTTTTTTCTCACACGTATAACAGTGCCGGGTAACAACATCCGAACTGCCCAAAGCAGACCTTACTGCAAAGTCTCGCCCAGCGGCCTTGGCGAGTTGTCTAGCTCCCCTGGCTGGCCTATGTTTTCCAGCACTCCCAAACACAGAGCTTTTGTCAGCGTACATTCGTGGCATAGACACCCTTTCGATTGTTCATCAAACCGCCTGCGAACGAAATACTCAACGACTTCGGCGGGAATGTAAATCTTCAATTCCATTTGTCAACCCCCTATGTGGATATATGAAAATCAAGTTTCGGCTTACCATCTTTTTCTTTTATCCGCACTTGCGCAATGACGACGCCCAGCGCGGACGGCGGCAACAACAAGTCTTCCGCATAACTGCCTTCGGTTTTGTCAAAGTTGTACGACCGCTGGAAGCTTCCCGAACCACTGAAATATTGTTTCAAATACTCCCGGCCCACAAGTGCTTCTGTTGGATAAACCACTTTGTCATTGTCGTGCCCCATAACGTACCAATGCGCGTCCAGCACAACGTCGCGCATCCGCAACCGCTTCGCCAACCTGGCTCCAGGGGTGCGTGCTGACCCATAACCGTGAGAGGCGAAGATTCTGAAGGGAATTTTGTTAACCAGAACGGTCAACTGAACGGTGGACCCAAAGTATGGACACTCAAGGAGTTGCGCAAGCAACTGGTTAGTGTCGGCAGGTAGGTCGGCACGCATGTTTTGTGCGAACGACAACCAATGATGCCCCCTGAGCAGCCCGGCAACGTCGCCAGTCAGCGGCTTCAGAATGTCGGCTATTTCAATCGTTCGCTTTTCGTAAATTCGCATAATATCCCGTGCAAGCTCCTCGTAAAACCCAAACCCCCGTTTTGCCGCATTGATCGCGGCCCTGTCGCTGGGGCTAGGGCTTTCAAAGTAATCCCCCATGCCCAGCATCAACACGCTGTTGCCTTCCTCGCGGCGCGCCTCCAGCCACTTCACCAACTTCTTCAACCGTGGATACTCTTCCTCGCTCTGCACTTCGCCAAACGGCACCACGAACAGCGTTTTCCCTTTCGCTAACCGAACCGAGTGTTTGTTAAAAATCATTTAGATACCTTTCTATGGATTGTTAGTACAATGACCACACACATTACAAAACCCGTTAAACATATTCATCTCTACATACTCACCAGGCGCGCCACAAAATTCACAGTTGTAGTATGCTGGCCGTTTGGTTTTAAATGTTTTCTTCTTCATACCAACCAATCCTCTTTTTCTGTTGGCTC
>ERZ1292642.1259-Hain-H14-01um-R1-1259-length-12245-cov-11_pt1 | contig 12245 bp, 20 predicted proteins | sample MGYA00564403_ERZ1292642 | MGnify/ENA primary metagenome ERZ1292642 (study PRJEB36523, sample SAMEA6512643) | groundwater metagenome | collected 2019-01-09 | study: AquaDiva: Metagenomics assemblies of 32 groundwater samples | reverse complement strand
CGGCATGGGCGCCGGAGCCGACCCGGTTTACGCCTGCCAGCTTGCTTCCAAAGCGCGAAGTCGTCAGCTTGACTGGCTCCGCTTTCACCGCTTTGAGCCCACCCTCGGGGGCCAAGGCAGCGATTATCGACGTGGGCACGTCGGTGAGCTTGACCTTGAAGGGTTTGACCGGTGATTCGGGCACCACGGTGGCCCCGGCCAGCAGCCCGATTGGGCTGCCGCTGGTGGTGCCGCTGGGGGCCACACCCTCGATCGGCTTTGCCAATGGCTCGGCCACCGCGCAGACGGTGACGGTCTGGTGGTTCTAGAAAGGGAGAGCCCTGTTCAGGGTTCTCCCTTCCTTGTTGTGCCCATCACTTCACATCCCACCCCACCACCGCCCCACACAGCCCACCACGCCACCGCACCCCCCATCACACCACCTCGCACTGACAGGTTATACAAGTCGGTTTGTTTCCCCTCCGTTAAACCACACCTATATTTGGCAGTAAAGGGTTTTATCTTCTAACCCGGTAAACCCGTTCGCGCGGGGCACGGAATGGCTTGTTCTCCGGGCCTTTCAAATGAGGCCGTACGTAGATCGGCTCTCCCGGACCCAGCCTCTCTGCACGCTTTCTCCAATGACCATGGACAAGCCATCGGCAGGACCAGTCGACGCCGCCCTGTCCGTCCGTCGGCCCGGATACAAACTGCTTCTTGCGAAGGGTGACAATATACACGGCCGGAAGCTGTCGATGCCGCCGCTCGTACTGGCGGCGTTGCTGCCGGCTCATTGGCGCTGATTCCAGTCCGACAAAGGGAAGGGACTTGAATCGAAGTGCTGCTACGATGGGGCTATAAGCACCAATGCCTTCTCCCTCCCAGATGGTGGGCAAAGCCCTGAACATGGGCATCGCTTTTTCCGGGTGTACATAGCAGCCGACCCAAACCAGCCCCATCCGTCCGCTGAGATCGGTCTCTGGAACAAATCCTTCCTTGATGTAGGAGTTCACCGCGTCCACGTTTTTTATGCCGAGCGATGGGCCAATAAGTTGCCAGTTTAGCTCTGAGTCATCCGGCAATTCAAAGAAGCGTAACTTCTCCGCCTCGGGGCGAAGGGTGCCGGGAAAGACCCACAACTCGGATTGCGCCGGAAGGTGCTCGGCCGTCAGCGGGACTCCAGCAAAGCTGGCGGCTCCATCAATGGCTGCCTCGTGGATCGCCCACTCCCACCCAATACACGAAGCGCTGGGGAGATGTCTTAACAAGGCGCCGATCACCCTGGCAGCCTTGTTTTCGGAGCAGTGCTTCCACGATGTATTAGCAATCAACTCTTCTTTGGCCGTGCGAGAGCCGCGACAGATCGTCTCCAGCAAACCGGCGAACCCATCTCGCAGTTGAAGCATGGCGGCTCCGTCAAGGCCAACGGCCAACTCACGTTCGACGAAGGCCGCGGCTTCACCCCGGTTACGATGAAGGGCAAGGTCTGCTCCGCCAATAACGTCATCGGTCATATCAGTGATGCGTTGAGCCAGCTCTTTATCGCTTTCACCGGGACGCCGTCTAATATCCAGAAAGTACGGACTGGAAGGCCGATATTCTGCCGGCATCGCATCATCCCCCTTTCGGCTAGGTTGCATTACTGCTTTTGTTCCTCCTGCCTTCAAGCGCAGAGATTGTTGAAGGAATTTCACGCGATCAGGCTGAACCCGCTGGTGAGGAGGAGCTTCTATGCCGATTGATAACCTTTCCTACGAAGGCCACGCCACCGGTGCTCTGTTCAGGGTGCCGGACGTGCGGGACTACCACCTGGAGTTCGACCCGCTGGTGCGGGCCGTGCAGGAAGCAGGCGTGCCTTCCAGTTTCATGTTAATGCCAATCGACCAGGTGCCTTCTTCAATAAAGATTAACCAAGGAGCCATCCCAAAATGCGTGGCTTCAAGCGACTGCATTGGCAAGGCTTATCAGGATTACGTGGATGTGCGGGCGTGGAACCAGTACGACGACGACGAGCTGTACCGGGCGTGTGGGGGTAACGGCAGCAACGGCATCGACACGCAGTCGAGCCTGAACTACTTAAAAGGCGTTGGGGCACTGCAGCGGGGCACGGGGAAGCGCTGGAAGATCGAGAGCTACCTGTTTGCGCCGCAGGCATACCGGCAGTTCCGGGAAACGCTGGCGGCGGCGTTGGTGGCTACCGGCCCGTGTGTGGTGGCGACCTTGCTTCCCAACGGGTTCGGCTGGACGAGCGGCCGGGAGACGACGAGCGCCTACCACCAGATGTGCCTGTGGGGCTACGAGGGGCTGGGGGATGACGATGGGGCTGTTTTTCTGAACTCCTGGGGTGAGGGTTTTGGCAACCGGGGGTTCGTGCGCTTAGCCTGGAACTACCTGGAAGGCAACGGTCTCTTCCAGAACCGGTACGTGTATGCCTACCGGCTGACAGACCTGAAGGAGGGCGACACGCCACCGCCTCCTCCGCCACCACCGCCCCCGCCGCCACCTGGCGAGCTGGTGGTGACGGGGCTCATTCCGCAGGCGGTGCGCCCGCAGGACCGGTTTTCGATTTTAGGTCGGGGGATGGGCGGCGGTGGGAACCTGTTCGTCTCATTTGCTGGCATCTCGCTGCCGGTGCTTTCTCGCAGTGCAGAGGTGATTGCCTCGCAGGCGCCGGTGGTCTCCGTTGCGACATCGGCGCCGGTGGTCGTGCGCGTCGAAGGCGCCGAGGCGCGGTCGCCGGTAAACCTGCTGGTGGACCCGGGCAATAGCCCGCCGCCGCCGCCGCCACCGCCATCCAGGATTGAGGTCACCGGAGAGGCGACCGGTCAGGGCGTGGAGCAAATCGTGGAGGGCCAGACGCTCCGCATCATGAGAGAAGGGGTGGACGGGGCGCTCTCGGTCACAAAGGTGACAAAAGACAGCACGCCACCGCCACCGCCACCGCCACCACCACCGCCACCGCCACCGCCACCGCCACCGCCGGTGGGCGACATCCAGGTGGAGATGGTGGTGAGCCGGCCGATCCGGGGGATCTGCGGCATCTCGGCTAAGGCAACGTCGTCCACCTTGAACGGACAGATCGCAACAGCCACAGCGCGGGTGGGGAGCCGCGTGGGCTGGGAGCGCTCGATCGCGATAGGCGGCCCATACACCGGCCAGAATATGCGGGGGGTCTCTTCCGGCGAGACGGCCTCGGTGACGATAGTGTTGGGGACGAGCAGCGGTCGGGCTGAGAAAGTAGTGCCATGAAGGTTGAGGCGTTGTTGCAGGAGGTCTTGAAACACTATGCGCTCGGGGGTTTTGGCGAGAAGTGGGTGGGTGAGCGCATGGCGGCCGGAGTGACGGGCATCGTGACCCGCATGCAGGCGAAGGGTATCACGCCGGCAGCGGCGCCGGCCAGGACGGTGATCCGTGACGCGATCTTCCGGCTCTTGCGGACAGCGGTCCCCTCCGGAGATATTTGCGACCTGATCCGAGACCGGGTAGACGATGACGTCGTGGCGAAGCTGGCGCCGACGGTATCCGCGGGCACCGACCTGCAAGCATTGGTTGTCGACGTGAAAAACGAACTGATGGAGGCGCTGTTTTGATGGCGGATGGGATCATCGAGGTGCCGCTAACGGATACGAGCGAGCAGTATGCGGCGAGGACCGAGCCTGAGGGAGTCACCCGCTTTTACCCTACCGAGTCGGCGGCCCGCGAGAACGCGTTGGTTGCGATGCGGGAGCCGGCTATCGAGAGCGTCAGGATCGCGAAGGTGAACACCGCTGGTATCGTGCGGTTGCAGAAATGGCCGGTGAGTACCCGGCCGCGAATCTGGCTGACTCCGGAGATCATGGCAAAGAAGAGTCTAGAGGCAATCCCAACAAACCCAGACTGGATGGCACTCTATAACGAGGCCGTATTGGAGTTGGATCCGAACCGCTACGGCGGCATGGACAACACGATCAACCTGGCGTTTGTGTGGCAGATCACCGGAGAGGCCCGCTTCGCCGACGCGGCGATAGCGCATGTCATGACCGCCGTCGCGAAGGGTCCGGCCGCTTACAGCCGGGACTCAGGGTTCGACAGCCGGAACGTGCTTACGAACATGGCGGTGGTGTATGATTGGTGCCACGCCCGCCTGACGCCGGAGCAGAAGACGGCGATCCGGGCGCACATTGAAGGGTGGTGCGACTGGCTGCTGCAGCCCGTGGCGCCGGGTCTTTCCGCGGAAGAGATGGTTGCCAACCTCGCTCATATGAGAGGATGGATTGGAATTCCCGAGCCGCCCAGCGCACCAGCCCATCCCGAAGATACGGAGTGGCGCGTTCCGGGCGCCGTCCCCTACAACGTTAACGCGCCGCAGGGTAACTACTGGATGGGGCACGTTCTCGGCCTCTGGCTGGCTGCACTTTCCCTCGGCGAAGACTCCCCCAAAGCTGCCGACTATCTGGCCGCCGCGAAGTCGAAATGGGTCACGCAGGGTCTTCCCTACTTTGAAGTCCGGGCGAAGGGAGGTTTCGTTCACGATGGGACTTCCTATGGAGCCGGAACGTTGTTCAGGATGGTGTTCGCACTGGAGGCACACAGGACGGCGACAGGAGAGGACTTGATGACCCCTTGGGTTTCCGAGGCGCTGACTTGCAAGGTCCATATGTGCTCACCGGACAACAAGTTCAGGGTGCCGTTCGGAGATCAATCTGGGAACATGAAGCACGGGTTGACATCCTACGACATCATGCCATTCCTCATCTACCAAAGTGTTCGCCCAAACGACCCACTGGCCCCAATCTTGCGAGATTGGATAGGAAGGGTGAGGCCAACGGCCACCTTGTTTTGGTTCGCTCGCTGGGTCGATTTCATGTGGCCCGTCGTTGGCCCTTCTGCTCCTATGATAGACACCTTCTGGTACGCGAAAGGGGCTGGGTATGCCACGAGTCGGACTGGGCGATGAGGTGATGACGGAGAAGGCGGCGAGGCGGTTCCGGGCAAAGGTCAACAAGGGCGGGCCACTCCCAGCGCATTGCCCCGAACTGGGGCCTTGCTGGATTTGGGTAGCATCGTGTTTACCTAATGGCTATGGACAGTTCTGGCTGAATGGAAAGAGACATCTATCCCACCGGCTGATGTGGTCCTTGACCAATGGGCCTATTCCCGATGGGCTTTGCGTCCTGCACAATTGCGACAATCCGGGTTGTGTTCGGGTGTCTCACCTTTTCCTTGGGACACAGGGAGACAACTTAAAGGATATGGGCGCCAAGGGGAGGCACAGGCTTCAGCGGAGACCAGGACTTTATCGTGGGGCAAGGCATCCCCAAGCCAGACTGACCGAAATACAAGCCATCGGCGCAATGGCGCAATGGCTGACGGGAAGGGCCTGTGCAGCCATTGCCGCCGAGTATGGTGTGTCCTCGGATGCCATAGGGGATATCTGTCGGGGCAAGACATGGAAGCACCTTTTCGAGGAGACCACCAGTGGCTGACGTGCCGATCCAGATTCACTTCTGTGCCGGCGATCTGATGAGCGATCATGGGGATCTTGGGGCGGGAGAGTTTTGCTTGATCCGAGGCGCGGACCAACTGATCGTTCCGGCCCGTATCACGGCTCATGACGGAACGGAACGCCAAGCCGATCAGGTGAACTGCCTCACGTTCCTCTCTCCTGCCGGACAGATACAGCGCCAGTGGAGTGATCGGAAGGCGTTCTACGTGACGCCGCCCACGGACAACGCCCAGTTCTTCACCTGCGAGGCGGAGTTGAGCGATTGTTACCGCCATCCCAACGAGGGGAGCCCGGTGACGAGCTACCGGCGGGCCATCTTGTGGCAGAAGCCGGACGTGCTGATTGTCTACGACCGGGTGGTGAAGAAGAACGCGCTCACCAAAGCCAGATGGCACATCAACGCGCCGCTGTCGGCAACGCCTTCGATGATGCGCTGGGATGTGGGGGAAAGTAGCCTGGAGTGGAGCGTAGTTCTACCGGTTGCCAGCCAGATGCTTCGTGTGCCGCAAATGCTCGGTACGCCGCTTGCGGGCACGACGACGAAGACTCTTTCCAGCTACGACCTGCAGGTGCAGGAAGCAGGCGGGACGCTCTCGGTGGAATTTTTGAACGTGTTCCAGGCACTGCCGAAGGGCGGGGTGCCCAAGCCAGTGACGAGGACGGGCAATATTATCAGCGTGGGGGGAGTGGCCGTGTGGGTGCTCCCGGCGCAATGATGAGCAAGCACAGGTGCCACGCAGCGGGATGCAATGTGACTGTTCCCCCCAGGCTCTTAATGTGTAGCAAGCACTGGCGGATGGTGCCTCGTCATTTGCAGAACGAGGTGTGGAGAACCTATAAGGTTGGTCAGGAAGTAACGAAGAACCCTTCGGCTGAATATGTGATTGCCCAGCAAGCAGCAATTGAGGCGGTGGCTGAACGAGAGCGCCAACCATGACAGAACGAGATGATACGAAGCCGCTGATTCACCTCCCAGTACGGCATCGCTGCGGGTACGAAGTTATCTGGGTTCTAATCCTGGAGGGCACTACGGAAGACGAGATGCGAGAGAGTCTGGAGCTGTCTGCCTGCCTCGTCTGTCAAGCACGAGCCAGACAGCGCCTGAAGAGAAAGGGAGTTTTTTCCGGTGAGCGGCAGTAGCTGGCGGCTGGGGCCACCGGCGGCGCACCTGTGCCAGGTGTGTGCGGGCGAGCACGAGCCCCAGGACCCGCATGTCGCAACTTCCCTGTACTATCAGATCAGTTTCCATCAACAGCACGGACGGTACGCGACGTGGGCGGATGCGATGGCCCACTGTGACGAGAAGACAAATAGAGCGTGGGAGCACATGCTCACCGAGTTAGGTCTTTGGGACCTCGTGGAGAAACATGATGCAGAAACCAAAAAGCGAAAAACGAGAAACCGCCGCCCCCGCCGCAAAGCCACGGGAGCACCGGCCGACGCTGGTGGAGAGGGCTGAAGCGGTGGTCGACGAGATGCTCTCGGCGGTGGGGATCCGGGATCCGGAACCGGAGGATCCAGTGGATCCAGCGCGTCTGTGCGGCGCCCCGGGCCCCCCCTATCTAGAGATGGATGGAGTGCGGCAGACGTGGGAAGTACGGCAGACTTGCTCGCGGCCGAAGGGACACGCTGGCGGGCATGGGTACTCGCCGGTGAGCCTGGCCGAGCGCCGGCTGGTGCGTTACTGGAGCGACGACTTGGGCCGGGAGGTGGTGGTGGATGGCTAACGCCGAGCAGGTCATCCAGCGGGTGCTAGAGGCCGAGTTGGACATCTTGACGCACGGCCGGGTCTCGGGGTTCACGAAGACGAACCGGCAGATCGCGCAGGCGATGGCCAAGCAGGTGGAGCAGACCTTGAGGGAGCGGCGGCTGTTGAAGTCGAGCGTTGGCGAAAGATGACGAAGCCATGAGCGTACACAACCACATTACCTTCATCTGCTCCCGTTGCGACTATCGGCAGGACCGGGTGGCTTACGAGCAGGAGGCCAGCGCTATTGACGGTTTGACCAGGCATCTCGAAGCGGCACACGGCGTTGACGAGGAGGCGAGGGATCGGCTGACCCGTGGAGCTGCGGGCCACGCAGACGGTGACGAGTGGTTTGAGTGGGACTACCTGTTTTGCCTGGATGGCCAACCGCTCGCTCGAAAGATCATCCGTCAAGAGCGAGCGGCCGATGACCTGATGCGGTTTGCATGACCAAACGACAGCGCGCCCGAAGGGATGACCGCATCCGCACGTGCTGGCGGGGCGGCAAGGACCGGCACGAGATCGCAAGGCTGGCAAACACGTCATTGGCTACCGTCGACCGGGTGACCCGGGAGTTGAGGGAAGCCCAGGTGCGGGTGCTGAAGACCATCGTCTTGGCCCAGTACGCCGGATATGGACGCTCGACGCAGACCGTTGCTGCCCTTACGAATGTGAAGCAGCGCCGGGTGTATGACTGGGTGCGTGCGGCCGGTTTGATCCGTGGCCGCTCGGAGGCGAACCGGATCGCATGGCAAAGAAAGCGAGCGGCGCCGTAGCCCGCGACCGCACCGACCGGTTCTGTCCTAAGTGCGGTGGGGAGACGGAACACCGAAGGCGTTGGGAAAAGGATCTGCTCGTAACGTACTTGGTCTGCCGTTGGTGCGACTGGCATCACGCCATGCTCGCCTATGATGACACAACCGGCACGGTGACCGAGTGGCCTCACGGCCCGATGGTCAAGGAATAACACGGGCAATCGCTTGACTTGCGTTCGTGGTTCGGCTATAGTATTGCACCGATTTGCTTACCACTGGAGACTTGGATGTCGCTTACCCTTCGCGAGACGGCGCTTCTGGCCCGGTTGTCGGCGATGATGCCGGGGCCTCTGCCGGCGATTCTCACCCGGCACCGGGTAGGCGACGTTCACGACCTGTGCCAGGAGGCGGAAATCTGCACCCACTGTCTCTTGATGGTCTTGCGGGAGTATGAAGCGGCCGGCTGGGAGGAGGAGCGGTTGAAGGCGCTGGAAGAGGAGCTGTTCCTGATGCCGCCGATGGTGTTGAGGCAGTGGCTGCAGGCCCACGAGTGCAAAGAACGGATGGCGCAGGCATGATACGAGTGCCGCAGACCGTTCCCGTCGAGCTGACTCTCTCTGCCACCGTGACCATTACGCAGGAGGTACTTGACGGCATCTTGGACCAGTACCCGGAACTCTTCGAAGCGGGCAAAGACGACCCGGAGATGATCGCGAGAGCGATGGTTTACGCCAGCATCAACCCCAGCCTCTACACCCACAACGACCACGAGGACATCTGGGATGGAGTGTGCGACCTACAAGGGCTCATCAAGAACCTAGAGCTGGACGGGTAGGGTCCGATGAGCGAAGGAAGGTTCAGCGCAGCCCCGGGCCGCTTCGACGCGATCACGAAGCCCTTAGATGACGCGGGCAATCCGTACCTGCTCTTGGTTCATGATGAGGGCACCGGAACCCACCTGCGTGAATCGGACCTGTCGGCCTACAACTGGATGTCGTTCATCGCAACGCTCATGCTCGTCGGACTGGAGTTGATCTTCAAAGAGTTGGGAGCGGAAGAGACAGCGGGTTTCATCAGACGGTGTGAACGGGAGTCGGTCGCTTGTTTGGACGAGCTGATCTTCAATGCGACGAGAGGTTGGGAGCATCCGGCCGGTGGGCAGTGACCATTACCTGGTGACAGGAGTCACCGGCGAGTACATCGTCGACTGGCTCATGGGCACCTGCGAGTGCCTGTGGTGGGAGTTTTTTTGTCGCAAGCGGGGTGTGCCGTGCAAGCATCAGTGTTGGCTTGCCGCGTGGCTGAGGTGCCCCTACTGCAAGGGGACCGGTCGGCAGCATTGGGAGTACGGAACATTAGTTTGCGGCTGGTGTAACGGGACCGGAGAAAGGAAGGAAGCAGATGGCAAAGAACAAGCTGGCGCTGACGGTGACGGTCGCCAACGCGCGGCTCTTGCCGCGGCTGGAGGAAGTGCGAGAGTGGGTGGACGGTAACTACGAGCGGTGCCGGGAGACAGCAATCCAGAGCCCGGCCGGCGGGGGGTTGAAGTTCAGCTTTGAGTACCCGTTCGAGGACGAGGATGCCACGTAACGGAGTCACCGAGGAGGCGCTGGCGGGCTGCCTGATGGTGCTGACCACGGGGGTGCTGAAGCTGTTCGCCTCAGTGCGCGGGGCCGGCAGCGTCAACGGCCTCCCGTACTCGCTGATCGACGACCGGGAGATTCTTGAGTTGCGCCATCTGGTGCGCTCGGCGGAGAATCTGCTAGGGCAGTGGAAGGACCGATGAGTATTCCTAAGGGCATCGAGACGATCAATATGCATGGTCGGGAACATCCACTGTTTGGCTCGGTGCTCAAGTACGCGCGGGAGGAGTGTGGCCTCCGGAGCCTAACCGTGGAGTTGCTTCGGGAACCGACCACCGAGAACGGGGGGCTGGCGATCGTGCGGGCGACAGCGGTGTTCATGGACGGTGAGGGCGTCGAGCGCACCTACAGCGATCTGGGGGAGGCGTCTCCGGGCTCGCTGACGCCGCAGATGCGTTCCTGCTGTGTCCGGATGTCATCGACCAGGGCTAAGGGACGAGCCTTGCGGGATGGCTGCGGGATCAGCGATGCGTTGTATGAGGAGATGCACGAGGAGGCAGGTCAGGAAGAGGCGCCGCGCCAAGTTGCGGCGCCGCGCCAGGCCGCGGCGACCGGCGGCAAGGCGTCCAGCACCAAGTCGCCTAGCAACAAGCCGTTCTGCAAGTGGGAGGGGTGTGGGGTGGAGTTGACGCAGGCTGAGGTGGGCAAGAGCTGGAGCCGGTTCAAGAAACAGCTTTGTAAGGATCACTTTGTCGAGATGGAACACAAACTGGCGGCACACCCGGCGGTGTAGGAACAAGCGATGCAAGTCACCAACCATTTGTGCCAGCGGATGCGGGATGCCAGCCGGGACTGTTTGGCGGTAGCGATGCTGCACCAGCGTGCCCTTGACAAGTTGACGGCAGCGCTCGAAACCCGGCCCGACCCACGCCTCTGCTCCGGGCTCATCAAAGAAGCTGTGGTCGCCATTGAGACGGCATCGCTGGCCGGCAGGCAGGCAGATGGCGGAGGCATTGAAGGATATTGCTTTAGCCATGGTCGACGACCAGCAGCAGGAGATCGAGGGACACACGCGGGCTCCCTAAAACAGACGTAAAGCGGGCCGGACGGTTCTCTGCCCGTCCGGCCCTTGCTATCACGTGCGGCGCACGCATCGACGTATCCAGGTTGAGTATAGCAGCCCATTGAACGTCTGTCAAACAATAACGCGACCTATTCTGCGGGCCACGTCCGAGCGGCTTCGCCGGAGCCACTGATGCCAGCGGCATTGACCGTCGAGGTGTTGCGTCGACGCCTGGAGGAGATGGGATGTCAACTGAGGCAGAACCGGCAGGGGTACGAATCCGCGTGTCCGTGTCATGGCGATACGGGGCAGCAGCGGCACCTGTACTTCCGGCAGGGCGACCGCACCGAGCTGATCCTGTTCTGCCATAAGGGCTGCGAGTTCCAGGCCATTCTCGCCTCGATGGACCTGGACAAGCCGGAGTACCGGCTATCGTCACCCGTTGGGACAGACAACGACTTGCAGACGTGGACCTACAGGAACGTGGAAGGGAACCGGGCTTACCAGTCAGTCCGCGGCCTGAGGCTGAACAAAGAGGGGGAAAGGGAGAAATTCTACTACCAGCGCCGGTGGGACGAGAAGACGAAGCGCTGGGTGAACAACCTCTCGGGCGTGACGCGCATCCCCTACCGGCTGCCGGAGTTGATCCGGGCCAACCCGGACCTCATCGTTTTATACGGGGAGGGGGAAAAGACAGCCGAGCTTTTGGCCACGACCGGCCATCCGGCGACGACCACCAGCGAGGGGGCGGGCAAGGTTAAGAACACGCCCGACTTGCCCTATTACCTGAAGGGGCGGCGGGTGGCGATCTTTCCGGACTACGATGTTGCGGGAGTGGACCATGCCAAAGAGGTGAAGGCGTTCCTGTCCCGGGCTGGGATCATCTGCGAGATTGTGCGTCTCCCGGGTTACAAGGTCAAGACGAAGGATGGCCTGGATGTCTATGATTGGGTAAAAGGGGAGGGGCACTCGCTCGAAGAGGTACTGGCGCTGGCGGAGGCGGCGCTCTTGCCCTTGGGGATGCCGCCGCCTGCGGTGCCCAAGGAGCCGGAGGGCATTGTAGCGCCGCCGCCGATGGACGAGCGGGCCTACCACGGGCTCGCGGGGGAGATCGTCGCCGCCTTGGCGCCGGTCTCGGAGAGCAACCTGGAAGCCATTCTCGTGAACGTGCTGGTGGCGTTCGGGGTAGCCGTCGGGAGAAGAGCGCACACCCTGGCGGGGCTGACGCGCCACTACCTGAACGAGTACGCCCTCTTGATCGGACAAAGCGGGGTGGGCAAGGGCGGCTCGTGGGACCCGGTGGTGGAGTTGTTCCGCCGGGCCGACCCTGAGATGGTGAGCCACGGGTTGCTCTCAGGGCTCTCGTCAGCGGAAGGGTTGATTACAGCGGTGCGGGATAAAACGGTCAAGCGCACGGCCGTGAAATACAAGGGCAAGCTGACGGGTGACTACGAGGAAGAAGTCGAGGACTGGGGGGTGGACGACAAGCGCAAGCTTTGCGTCGAGACGGAGTTCGGGGGCACCTTGATCAATATGGCCCGGAGCGGCAACACCCTCTCAGCTTTGCTTCGGAAAGCATGGGAGAGTGGGGATCTGGCGACCACGACCAAGTTCCCGCTGAAGGCGAGCGGGG
>ERZ1292642.315-Hain-H14-01um-R1-315-length-31564-cov-15_pt1 | contig 12249 bp, 19 predicted proteins | sample MGYA00564403_ERZ1292642 | MGnify/ENA primary metagenome ERZ1292642 (study PRJEB36523, sample SAMEA6512643) | groundwater metagenome | collected 2019-01-09 | study: AquaDiva: Metagenomics assemblies of 32 groundwater samples | reverse complement strand
ACCCCGGCGAATGCGCCTACGCCGGTTGCCGAAAGCGCCGCTTGGGCATCAGCCGCGCCGACCCCGGCGAATGTGCCGCTGCCGGAAGCCGAAAGCGCGGCGGTATCGCCGCCAGCCGCCGCGACAGCGGCATCATAGCCCGCCAGCGGGTGCTGGGCGAATGTGGCGCTGGCGAACGTCACGTCAGATCATTCGTGATTCAGACGCCCGACAGGCTCACCATGCCCGCGTCGAACTCACCAACCGACCATGAAAGCCGGATCGCGGAAATCCCGCCGGTGCAGCGCCATGCAAAATTCGATGAATACTGCTTGACGCCAGGATCGCCGGGAACGTTGTTGATGCTGCCCGCCGCCGCGCCGCAGTCGCCATTGTAACCGGCAAGCGTGACTGCGCCATATTGCGCGATACTTGCGGCATACCCGGGGGTGACCGCCACAGGCGCTCCGAATGTCGTTCCATCCGGCGAAAGCTCGATGCGAAGCTGCGCCGAAACAGCCGCATCATGGCTGACCCCGGCGACGTTCAACACCAGGTCATCGTAAGTATCCGGGATATTGGCAAACGTCAGGCTCGCGCCGATTGCGGGGAGGATCGAAATCAATGTCATTATATTACTCCTACAGACCAAAAATATCAATGGAACCGGCATCAAAATTGCCCGCCGATGGGGCGAATTTGATGTATTTGATCCCGCCAGCCACGCGCCACGCGCCGCCAGTCGGATTGGAGCCGGTAGTAATTGTCAGATCGGCGGTTTGGCTGATGCCAGCGAGCATATAAAGACCGCTGTCGGCTGTATAGCGCGGGATCATCACGCCGCCATACCATGTCCCTGTGGCGGCGAAACTGTTACCCGCCGAAACGGTCCCGGTGAAATCGGTGCCATTATTCGAAAATGACATCGCGAGCGTTTGATTCGTCCCGCTGTCATGGCTGACGCCCTTGGTCTGGACCAATAATTGATTGAACCGCTGCGGGAGTGCCGCGCTGGTGACGCTGGTCCCGCTGGTCGTCGAAAGCGTTTCGATCAGGACCGGCGCGAACACCCCAGCCTTGGCCAGCGCGCCAACGCCCACCCGCTTCGTGCCGGCGCTGAAAGTTACCGCCGCGTCCGCATTGCTCGATGCCAGCACCGTAGTCCGCGCCACCGTGTTCGCGGCCGAATAGGTGCCGATGCCGCTTTCCCATTCGCCGGTTGGGACGCCATTGGCGTCCACCCCCTCGATGAAATAAGGAAAGGTATCGTTGGTCGAATACCGTGAGGCGAAGGTCTTGAAGCCGGTGACCGCGCCCGCGACGGTGAAGCTGCCCGTGCCTGTGGTGGTGCTGGTCTCCAGCACCCGGTCGAACAGCGCGTGCGCCATGGTTTAGACCGCCGCGCTGAAGTCGCGCCCGCCATCAGCGCGCAGCGGTAGATCGCCGAACAGCGCCCGCAGCGTGCGCTCGCGCGCCTCGTTCATCCGCGCCGTGACGAAGCCCGGCTCGCGCTTCCCGCTCGTGTAGCAATCCATCACCGCGCCTTCCATCGCCCGGCGCACTTCCGCGGCGGCGGGCTTCAGCAGCGGGTTGCTGAAATTGACCGATATCATCACTGCCTCGGCAACGGCCGGGAACATCCGTTCCGCCTTGGGCCGCAATTCATCCGGCAGGCCTGTGGGCAGCCCACGTTCGGACAGCCAGCGGTGCGACCAGGCCCGCGCCCGCAATGCGATGCTTTCCGCCGTGGTGCGCGCATAGTGCATGGCGATCTCGGCCTTTTCGCGGCTGTCCGGCTGCGGCAGGCCCGGCATGGCGGCGGCCCAGTGGCGACGCAGTCCGTCGATGTCGCCCGCCTCCAGCAAGGCGCGAAACTCGCTCATCAGTCGACCGTTATCGCGGTGGAAGTGGCCCATTTCGGCGTCACCCCGTCACCCATGGTGATATTCGGCGTCAGTGTGCCGGACAGCAGAATTGCCGCCGCGCCGCCGCCAGTCTTGCCAGTCGAGCCATGGGTTGCGCTGCCGCTGCCGCCGGTCCCAGCCGGAAAACTGATCAACGCCGCGGGCGAAACGCTATTATTCGTGACGGTCCAGCCGCCCGATGTCCGCGCGACATTGACCCGCGCATAACCGGTGTAGGCCGCCTCGCTGGTGGCCATCGTGCCCGCCTCGCCGGGGTCGGCGGTGTGCAACGCGACGGCGATGTTGGTCTCCGGCGTTGTGACTGCGTTATCGGCGTAATTGGCCCAGGCCGTTGCGTTGAAGATCAACAGCATCAAGGCATTTTCGGTGGTGTTGCCAAAAGACATGGATCAGCCCTTCCTTGAAGTTGCAGCGCGGCGACGCGCGCCTTTGGCGGCGGTCGAAGCCGCGCCCGGTAATGAGCCTCCGCGAGCGCCGTTGCCGTCGTGATCGAGCGGTTCGCGTGTTTCGGCGGGTGGGGCGACGGCGCGCTCGGCAACAGGCACCACAAGGACAGCAAAGCCGCCCTGGACCAGGTTAATGGCCTGTTCCTCGCCGCAATCGAGCACCGCGCCTGGCTGGTATGACCCGCCTGGCCCGGCCATCGTGGTAAGCAGTTCCACGCGCATGGCGTTCACTCCATGACGATATGGAAGACGCCGGTTTTTGCATTGCCTCCAGCCGCGATGACGATCTTGACCCGGTCCTTGGCCAGCGCGATCGGGGCCTGCACCGGAAGCCCGGCGGCGGCGTAGAGCGAGGCGACGCCATCTGTGCCGTGAGTTGCCTGCCGAGGCGCGCGCGTGGCGCTGGCGTTGACGTTCAGCTCGGTCCAAAGCGTTTCGCCGGTCTCATCCGACGTGATCGTGAAATCGACGCCGTCGGTGTAATCCGTTTTGACATAGCGGATTTGCGAAAGGCGGCCAGTGACGACTGGCGAATAGGCCGTCGCCGACCCATCCGCAGCCGTGGTCACCGTGACCGCATGGCGTTCGGCGTAGGACATCAGTTCGCCACCACAATGCCGAGCGCCTCAAGCCGCGCTTCGACTTCCGCCAGGCGGGTTTGAAGATTGGCGATCGCCTTGAGCACCGAATTGCCTTCGTCGGCCGTGACAAAACCATATGGAGTTGTCACTGTGAGGGCCTGGATCGCGTAGTCGGGTGTCCCAGGTTCGGTGTGTGTTAGCGTGGTCAGCTGCGCGGTCAGCGCCGCACCCTGGGTGCCGTTGGCAAGGACTTTGCCGCCGGTCTCGATATCGAGCACACCGCCGGAAGCAATGACGGTCGTGTCGCCACCATCCTTGCGGTATGTTTTCGGCTGGCGAGTTGCATCGGGCATGACGGATTTTCCTTTCTTGAAGCGTTTGTTTGTTGTAGACCTTCGCCCATGAACGAAGACGAAAAACGAAAGCGGCGGCGCGAATATATGCGCGCTTACAATCGCGAATATCGGGCCAAGAACGGCGAAAAACTCAAAGAGCGTGATCGCGAATATACCGCCGCGCACCGCGAGGAAGCCAAGGCCAGAGCGCGAGCATGGTATCATGCGAACAAGGAGCGGGCCGCAGAAAACCGGAAGCGCGCCTATGATCCCGAAAAGACGAAGAAATATAATCGCCGCTACCGAGCGGAAAATGCCGAGCGCCTAAAGGAACAAGAACGAAAACGAAGCCAAGAACCGGCCCGGAAGCTGGCAGCTCGCTTGGCTGCCAGAAAGAATAGCGCCAAACATGTCCTAAGAGCGAAGGAGTGGGCCGCCGCCAATCCAGACAAAGTCCGCATGCACAGCAAAACCACCGCAGGCCGCCGCCGTGCCCGTCTGAAATCAGCCCCCTACGAGAAAGTCGAACCGATGGATATTTACAGAGCGCATCAAGGTCTTTGCGGCATCTGCGGGCTGCCCGTGCCTGAGGCCGAATTCCACATTGACCACATAATTCCAATCGCGCGAGGCGGCGGCCATATCCGCTCAAACCTTCAGCCCGCGCATGGCACATGCAACAAGAAAAAAGGCGCGAGACTGGACTGACGATCCTTCCGTTAGTTGCGGCCCGGCAGGCACCGCCACAGAGCCTGCCGGGACTATCCCTCGCTAGGGAACGGGCTATGCGACGCCGTTGGCCGGCGAAATGTGCAGTTCCTGGCTGACGACAGTCGCATCCTTCGTCACAGCCCCGACGCGCGGCCCATAAAGTTCCGCGATGATCGAGTTCAGCACCGCGTTCTGCGTCGCCCGCTTGACGAACGGGCGCAGATAGCGGAGGCGCGGCTGGAAGACATCGATGATGAACAGCTTGTTGTCGTCGGTATCGCCGACCGTGACGCTGCTGCCCACCAGATCGTCGGTGCCCGGCGTCGGCGACGACGTATCGAGCGAGGCGACGGCAACCGAAGTCACCGCGCCCGAAGTGATCGCGCCGAAGGAAAAGATGAACCGGCACCCTTCCCAGTTGGCCATATCGATGGCCGTGGCATCGGTGATATCGGTAGCGCCCGCCGCCACCGTGGTCTTGGCGAGAACCGTCTTCACGGCTTGAGTGAGTTGCATTTCACGTTTCCTTTCGAGAATGTGGGCATCCGCCGTGGAGGCCATAGGCAAAATTGCAGTTCATACAGAGGACGCGGTAGCCTTCAGGGAAGTTTTCTTTCTTGAGCCATTGATAAATGTGCTGGCTGCCATTGGCGCGCAGCTCGACGCGGTGTTTCCTGCCGCCGCCATTTACATGGTCGATGGTAAGAAATTCGCGATGGCCCTCCCCGCAGCAGCCACACGATGGACCACCGTAGTGACCCCACACTTCCAACTTCAGAGCCCAATGCTTGGCCTTGCGCTTGGCCTCAATCGTCTCTTTATTGGCCTCCCGGTATTGTTTCCGCAGGACGCGAAGATGGTCTGTGTTGGCGTCATACCATGTCTTATTTCGGGCCTTTGTTTTTTCCGGGTTGGCGGCGCGGTAGGCCTTCTGTCCTGATTTTATCTTTTCCTTGTTAGCAAGATAATACTCATGGGCTTCTTGCGGGTCATAGGCCGCTTTGTGCTTGGCCTTGATATCCTCGGCGTGGGCCAGATAATGCGCCCGGCGAGATGCGACTACCCTCCCAGGATGGCGTTCGCGCCAAGCTTTGGTGAAGGCCCCAGCCTTTCCTGGATTGGCCTCTCGCCACTTGCGTTGATACTCGCGACGGTAGGCCCTCGCGACATCTTCATCCTTGTGCGGCATGATAATCTCCCGGCGTTGCAGCCGGGGTATATCACGCTAATGTTATACGCACAAACGCCTCTTCCAATGTTGGCATGCCGTCCGTTTCCATGCGGCTGATGTAGCCGATCTGGTTGGTTTCGGCATAAAGCTCGTAGAGCGCCTGCATCTGCAGGTTGAGCGCGTCGGCGATCCAGTAGTGCTTGAAGTCGCCAAGCATGCCGACATAAAGGCCGGTGGTGAAGGTGTTCGGCACATATTCCGAAACGATGAGCGGCAGGCCGTGCACGCGATCGGGCTGGCCCTGCTGGACGCTCGGCTGCCACAGATACTGGCCATCGCCGTCCTTCAGCTTGGCAACCTGCTTCACCGCATCGCGATGGAACAGCCATTGTGCACGCGGCCAATACGCGCCCTTCAGCGTATATTTGGCTTCGATCAGCCCGTCGAACTGGATCGACGTGGTGGTATTGCCGGTCGAGACATCGCGCGCCGTCGAAATGCCGTCCGCCGAAGCGGTGAAGATGCCCAAGGGCTTCTGCGCTCCGTTGCCGGTCATGAACGCCTTTTCCTGGGTTATGCCGATCTTGTAGGACATCCTGTCGATGATGATCTGCTCGACAGGCATGACCGCCTTGCGCACCAGCGTGCGGGAAATCTTGACCCGCTTGGCCATGGGATGCGGCCGGAGTTCACGCTTGCCGAACCGGAGCGTATCTTCCTCGTTGCCGGTCAGCAGTTCGCTGGTCCAGTCCGAATCCTCGGCATCCGTCGCCAGCGTCGGCACGCCAAGGCTTTCGGCCGTTGGCACCGCCCAGACTGTTGCGAGACCCCGGATAAACACCGCGTCGTCGACCGCCTTGATGAGCTGTTGCACGAATTGCTGCGGCGCGGTGAGATAGCCGCCCTCGGTATCCGAACCGGCCTGGAACGCGCGCAGTTCGGCCGCGCCCTCGCCGCCGACCCGACCCGTCCGCAGATAGGTGCGGAAGCCTTCCATGCGCAGTTCTGCTTCGGTTTTCGGCGTGCCCCGGTTTTCGGCCGGGCCATCCTGCTGATCAGCGATCAGGCGCGAGACCTCGATCGAGCGTTCCTCGACCTTGATCAGTTCGGCGACGCGCGCCTGCTCGTCGTAAAGTTCGCCATGCTTCGCCGTTTCCTCGTCGCTGAGGTCGCGCTTCTCGGCCAGTGCCGTATCGATCAGGCCGCGCATTTCGGTAACGATGCGCCCGCGATTTTCGCGGAGTTCCTTGAGCTTGTCGCTCATCGCTTTCACTCCAGTAAAGAGCCGCCCACATGGCGGCCATGTCCCCGCGCAGGGCGGTTCGTTCAGATGCCGGCCTGTGCTTGCAATGCCTGCATCAATTTCCATGGCGTCGGCGCGCGGAGCGATTGCTCCCAGTCGCGCAGTTCGCGCAGCGCAACATCGGTCTGCTGGTAGGCTGGGAAGGTGACGACCGAGACATCGAACAGGCGCAGTTTCTTCAACGTGCGCACCGTCCGGCCTTCATCATCCTTGGCCCAATCCTGGCCGCCGGGCTTGACCGAGAAGCCGAAAGACATCTGGTTGACATCGCCGCGCGACAGTTTCGGCAGCAGGCGCAAAACGTCCGGGTCGCTTTCCTCCAGCTCGGCCTCGAACGCCAGACCGCGCGCGTCCTCTGACAGGGAGAGCGTGCCGGACAGGCTGCGGGCCAGTGGCAATCCTTCGTGGTTGATCAGCAGTCGAACATCGTCCCGGCCGATCGCCTCGGCGAACGCGCCGGGAGCGATCTGCTCGCGGAAGCCGCCCAAGTCCTCAGACAGCGTATTGAACAGCGCCGCATGGCCGCGCAGCCGGGGCGGCTTGTCTTCACGCGTCTCGACGATAATCTCCGCCGACAGCGCACGGCGCTCGATATCAGACATGGCCATTTCCTCCATTCGCGGGCGCGCGCATATCCGCCAGCAGCGCATCGAACGCCCGTTTCGCCTCCGCCGGGCTTTCCCGCAGCAGCACGGCCATAATCTGATCGGCCGGGGCGTAATTCAGCGGGAACATGCGGACATCGCCGCCCGCAATGGGCGCCAGGTTTTCCAGGCGGCGAATTTCATTGACCGTGGTCATCCCCCACTGGATCATCAGCGCGTAGCCTTCCATCCGCGACTTGAAGTCGCCGCGCAGCAGGCCCTCGACGTTGAACTCGAACTTGAACTTACGCCGCCCGCTTGGGCTGAGCAACGCCATCGACAGGGTTTGCTCGATACCCTCGAGATACGGCCTGACGACGTGCTTGACATAGCCGATGTCCATTTGCTCAATACCTGTCCCCCAGGATGAGACTTTTTCAGTATCGCCGGACAGATGCGGCGGGATTCCATAGAGCCGGGAGGCGATTTCCAGCGAGGTCTGCTTATAGAGTTCGAGCGTCTGGCTTTCCTCATTGGTCGAAGCCAGCGGGGACAGTTTCATGCCGCCGGGCACGATCACCAGCTTGTGCGCATTCTCGATGCCCTTGTGACGCCGCTCGAAATCGTCGCGCAGTTTCTTCGTTGCCTCATTGCCGAGGTTGCCGGGTATTTCCAGCGCCGCCTTGGGCACCGCCGAATTGGCGAAGAATCTGGAAATATAGGCCCCAGCCGCCCAATTCCGCGCGATCAATTCGCGGCCAATATCGATGGGCGAGGCCGCCCTGACCAGATCGCCGCTTTGGAATGGACCCCGGAAATGCATGCAATCGATAGAGGCCAAAACCTCCTGCTTGCCGCCCTGGAAGACTATGTAATTCACCCGCTGCGCGCCGTCGAAGGCAATCATCTTCGGGGTGACGCTGCGCGGCAGCGGTTCGATTGCCTTGATGCCGCCGATGCCATCCCAGCGGATGCGGTTATACTGGTTGCCATCGAGCAGCAGGCCATGCATCAGCCTGCGCCGCCAGTCGGTCGACGATAGCCATTCGACCGGGGCGTCGTGGACCAGCGCATGCAGCGGCTGTTCCGTTGCCCGGCGACTGTTGCCGTCCCCCATAACCTCGAACAGATCGAGCGGGATCGTCGCCACTGTTTCGGACAGCAGCCGGACCGACGAGGCCACTGCCGGCACCTGCATGGCATTGTCGACCGTCACCGCAATGCCGGCGTCGGTGTCCGCCGAGAGGCCCCACAATGCCGCGATGACCGGATCGCGCGGATGGGCGCCGGCGAAAACCACGCCCCGGCGTTCCATGTAAAGTTCCGGGGCCAGCCAGCGGCCGATCCGGTCGAACCATGCCATCAAAAGATGCTTTCACTGCCGAGGATCATCTCATCGAAATCAATCGCCGCACTCTCGTAAGCCAGCGCCGCGCCGACCGCCATGCAGATTGCCACCGCCGCGTCGATCTTGCGGCTGTTGCGTTCCTTCGCCAGCCAGTAATTGCCCCAGCGGTCGCCATCCGTCATCGCGCTCATGATCGCGTAAATGATCACCGGGTTATTATGGATGCGGATGCGGCGCTCCGACACAAGTTCCTCGAACCGGCGCACCGACATCGGCATCCACAAGCCTTCCGGCTCGCGCCCGGCCTGCCGCGCCGCCAGCTTCATCGCCTCGTTCGGCTTGCCCTTCTTGAGGCCCGCCTGCGGGTGCTCGACGCACTCGATGGCTAGCCCCAGTTCCTGCATTTCCGGCTCGAGCATCCGGCTAAAGGCGTAGCGGTCGTAGGCGAGGCACTGGATGTCGAAATCGTGTTGCGCCTCGGCCAGCGCTTGCGCAACGTGCCGATAATTGATCCGGTCGCCCTTCGGCGCATTCAAGTGTCCCTGTTCGGACCAAAGCCGGTAAGGCAAATCGTCGGCCGCTCCGCGCGCGTCCATTGTATCGCCCGGCGTCCATGCCTGCGCCCAGACATCGTAGACCGGCTTGCCCGCGTGCTCGCCATCCTCGACGCGGCCCGATTCGACGCAATAGGCCAGGGCAGTGATGTCCTTGACCTGGCTCAAGTCGGCCCCGAGCCAAGCCCGCTTGCCGACATGTTCGTCCAGCGGCTCGAAATCGACAATGCAAGGTTCGAGCGCCGCGCGGGTCATCCATGCCGTCTCGGAATCGGTCCACCGGCAGAAATGCCACCGCAGGATGCCGTTGAGCTTGCCGGGCATCGCCTTGGCCTGCGCGACCACGCCGGCGATATATTCGCGGGTGATCGTCACGCCCAGCAGCGGGTTGGCCTTTGCCCAGCATGACGGGTCGTCGAGCGGCTTGTCGTCGTGGTCCAGCGAACAGATGAAAGAAAAAGCGGTATCGTCGACCGGCTCGCCCAGGTAGAAAGCATCGTCGTCGCGGGCCGCCAGATTGCCGGCGGCGACGCGGACGGCGCGCTCGTGTTCCTCCCAACAGAACGATTTCCGGTCGCTGCCGCTGTTCGTGATCATCAGCAGCAACGGCTGACGGCGAAACTTGAAGCCGCGCTCCAGCATCTCGGCAACGCCGCGATCCGGGTGTTCGTGGACCTCATCGCACAGCGCGAAATGCGGTCTCGGTCCCGATCCGGTCTTGCGCGCCTCGCGGCTGATCGGGCGGAAAAACGAGGATGCGCGCAGATAGGCCAGGTTGTATTCCCGGCCCTCGCCGCCGCTTGAAGTCACATGAGCGGACAGAACCGGCGATTGGCCGACCATCTTGACCGCATCGCGAAACAGGATGCCAGCCTGTTCCTTGGTCGCGCCGGCCGCGTAGATTTCCGCGCCGGCCTCGCCATCGTTCGTCATGCCATAGAGGCCGATGCCGCCGACCAGCGGCGATTTTCCATTGCCTTTGCCCTGCTCGATATAGGCGCGCCGGAAGCGCCGGACCCAGCCATGTTCCTCGCTCTTGCGCTGCCAGCCGAACAGCGAACCGACGATGAACGCCTGGCTCGGGTGGAGGATGAAGGGCAAACCCTCGAATTGACCTTCGGACAGTTTCAGTTCTTGCTCGAAAAACCGGAACACCCGCGATGCAAGCGCCTTATTATATTTCAAGCCGCGCTCGCAGCCGTGCGCCAGATCGTCCAGGTGCCTGCGGCAGGCGTTGCGGGCATGCGGCCCGGCGACGGTCTCGCCGTTGACCACCGAGCGCGCATAGGCCGTTGCCCGGTCGACGATAGGCGGAGCGCCCCGGCCATTGCATTGGCTGACAGTGCGGGGCAATTATTGTTCCTGTTTGGAGAAGACACGCGCCGGACACAGGGTAAAACCCTGTTTGGCGAGAAGGGCAGTCCCTCCCTTGCGGGCGACCAGGCCGATGCTTCCCAAGGGCGGATTCGATCCGCGAATGCGCGGGCTATAAGTCCTCCCGCGACAAAATCAAAGAGGGAATTTCGAGAGGATGAGAAGCGCCAACGGCCAGCACCCGGTAAAACCCCGGCCTGGGGTGCCCGACCACGGTGACATGCAGGCCCTCGCATGGACCCGAAGTAATCGACGCCACTGTGCCTATCTCCAACAGGCCCAGCGTCTTGCGCGTTTCGTCGACCAACAGCAGATGGTCGATCTGGCTCTGGTCGATTTCGACGCGCCGGCCGAGGAAGTTGAAATCGCGCACCCGCCAGCTCGGGAACCGGGCGGACAGGTCTTTGCCCCTTTCGCGCCAGGGATCGGCATCGCAGAACAGCCAGCCCGGCATCAACAGGCGGAAGGCCGGCATGTATCGCTTCGAGCGCGGCAACCGCCGCGTGATCTTGCGGCGCGGGACTTCGGTGACAATGCCGTTCTCCAGCAGAAAGGCTTGCGCCAGATCGGTTTTGCCCGGCGCGCAACAGACCACCGCGAGCATATCGTCCCCCTATGTGAAGAATTCGCTGCCGCCGAACGGCGCATCGTCGATCTCGACACGCGACCGGCTCGCCGGGGTGAAGCCCATTTCGGACGCGGCCCGGATCATTACCACGGCCTGCTTATTGATGATCGAGACATAGGGCGAAGGCGCTGGATGACCCTGAGGCGAGCGGATCAACAGCCGCCCGCCGGCCAGAGCCTCATTTGCCTGGCGGTGGAGATCGCAGGCGACGACCCACGCGACCAGAACCGATTGATCGAGTCTCTTGAGCAAACCGGGCGGCGCGCTGGCCAGGGCATAATCCCAGGCTTGGCGCTGGCTGTCGGTGAGCCAGCTCGGCGGCGCACCGAGATCGCCGATCGGCATCGGCTCGCGCAGGTTTAACGGCCGCTTGCCGGGGTTGCCGGTTACGAGCTTCAGCTGCGTCGGTTTGGGCTTGCGGCCTCGGCCATCCATCCCGGCTCGCTACCACGGGCCGGGACCGATCGGCAAGGCCCGCATGCCTAAAATTGCGCATCCATGAAATTTTAGACGATTATAGCGTTTACAAACCCACGACATTGCGAGGCCCGAACAGGATGATTGCGGCACCGCCTAGGCAGACTGCCGCGCCGATCAAATCCCAACGATCCGGCCTTGCGCCCCCCACGATCCATAGCCAGAGAACCGAGGACACGATATAGACGCCACCATAGGCCGCGTAAGCGCGCCCCGCATGTTCGACATCGACGAGCGTCAGCAGCCAGGCGAAGAGCGCCACTGATGCCATGATATGTGGGGAGCGATCAATGTCTGAGGGCAAGCATCTGAGGCCGGGCCCGACCATGAATAAGGGCCCGACAGCGCAAGCCATCGGGCCCTAGCATGGGGGTGGGTCGGTCCGGGTCGCGGCTTCCTATCCAACGGCCTTCGGGTTCAACTCCCGACACCTCCACACCCTCTACTTACCGTTTCGCTCAACCCGGCAAGCACAATCACCGGAACTTCGTTCATCCTGAGCCGCCGGGCCGCCTCAAGCCTGCCATGGCCCGCGAGTATCCCGCCGCCCTCATCGACGAGCAAGGGATTGGTCCAGCCAAATTCGCGGATCGCCCCGACAATCTGGCCGATCTGCTGCTCGCTGTGAACCCTGGCATTGCGGCCATACGGAATCAGGCTTTTGACCGATCGCTGCTCAAGTTTCATTATTACTCATCCTTGGAATATAATTGCGCACACTTGAAATGTAATTTCGCGTCTACGGAAATTGTGGACACTGGATCAACAATCCCACCGACACCCATTACATCATTGGATCGGTAGTAGGCCCTCACCCGTATCCCGACATGGTC
>ERZ1292642.1258-Hain-H14-01um-R1-1258-length-12277-cov-6_pt1 | contig 12277 bp, 8 predicted proteins | sample MGYA00564403_ERZ1292642 | MGnify/ENA primary metagenome ERZ1292642 (study PRJEB36523, sample SAMEA6512643) | groundwater metagenome | collected 2019-01-09 | study: AquaDiva: Metagenomics assemblies of 32 groundwater samples | reverse complement strand
CGTGGACCGCTGCTGCGACCTGGACACTTCCAGCGCTCACGCTCGGGGGCACCGGCGCGGGCGGCGGCAACAACCTGAACAACGTAGTCCTCGGCGCGGTGACCCCGCTCGCTGGATCATTCACGACGCTTTCCGCAACAGGTGCCTTGACTTATGGTGGCGTCACGCTGACTGCTGGTGTGACTGGCACGGGAAATATGGTGCTGGCTGGAACGCCTACGTTGGTTACTCCCGTCCTCGGAGCAGCAACGGGAACGAGCCTTGCGCTGTCTGGTGCATTAAGCACGACAGCGGGAGGATTGTCGGTTACTGGCACTGGCGCCATCGTCTTAACAGCTACAAATAATGATACGACCCTCACCACAACAGGCGCAGGGAGAAACCGACTCACGCACATTACAGGAGATCAGGCTCAATTCTATGGCTGGAGTCCTTTGTCTGGCGGTGCATCGGCGGATAATGCCGCAATACAACTAGGCACTAATGTCTCTTACTATGGACGCTTCGTTTATGACAACACTGGGGCAACAATCCTGTCAATTGACAATGCGTTTGACAATGCCGGAGCAATAATACAATTTCGGACACGAACACTTGGTACACCGTTGACACCTTTGAGTATGACCGGTATACTCATTACAGTTGGTACAGAACTCACTTCTCCCCTTCTCACCACAACTGCGACTTCTTCTACAGGTACAGCAGTTATTCTTGATGGCAGCAATAGACTTCGTCCGCTTACATCCAGCGAGCGCTTCAAGAATGTGACGCAGCGTGGTTGGGCACCGAGCGATGATGAGATAGATTCATTCCTCGCCGTCGCTCCGATGGTCTGGGATTACAAGGAAAATGGTGTGAAGGATGTTCTCGGATTCAGCGCTGAGGACTTGGCCAAGGTTAATGTGCATCTCATCAACAAGGATCGTGAAGGACTACCGTACAGCAACCGTGAGCATGCGATCATGGCGTATCAACATGCCATTTTGCGCAAACTCACCGGGCGGATTTTAGCATTGGAGGCGAGACAGTGAACATCGAAGTAGATCATAACTGCGTCCCCGAATGACCCCCGTGGAAAATATTCCGAGTCAGATCAAGCTGGCAATTGACGGCCTCTCCCTTGGGACCGTTGTTGCCACCATCGTCGGCTGGCTTCCTAATGTTGCAGCCCTAATGTCCATCATCTGGCTTGGGATGCAGATGCGCGATTGGATTAAGAAGCACAGACGTTGATTACTGCTGCTGAACTACGCCGGATCATGCCCTTCGCGGGCGCCCGGGTGGAAGTCTACGTCGATCATCTCAATGCCGCGATGGTTGAGTTCTACATTGATAATCCGCTACGGGAGGCGGCCTTCCTCGCCCAGATTGCGCACGAGAGTGGAGAACTTCGGTATGTCCGAGAGATTGCAAGCGGAGCGGCGTACGACACCGGCTCTCTGGCCGTCCGTCTCGGAAACACCCCGGATGACGACGACGACGGGGAGAAATATAAAGGTCGCGGACTTATTCAGATCACTGGCACTGATAATTATCGGGCCTGCGGTCTGGCTCTTGGTGTTGATCTTGTTGCTCACCCTGAATTGTTGGAACGCCCTGACATCGCGGCGCGATCCGCCGGATGGTTTTGGCGATCTCGAGGCCTGAATGGGCTTGCGGATAAGGGCGACTTCCTCTTGATCACGAAACGAATCAATGGGGGTACAAATGGGTACGCCGAACGGATGAAGTATTACGAGCGCGCTAAAAAGGTATTCTCATGACCGTCGCATTTCTTACCTCCCTCGACATCCGGGACATTGACGACCACAACTGGCAGCTCATTGCCCCGTTTTGCGTCGACGTCGACGGTGTTCTAATATGTGCTCCCGCCGGAATGATAACGGATTTTGCTTCGGTCCCCCGGCTCCCGCTCGCCTACATGCTGCTGGGCAACATCGGGCACCGGGCAGCGGTGATCCACGACCATCTCTACGCGAGCGGGGAGATCCCCCGCGCAGACGCTGACGCGATCTTTCGGGCGATTCTCCTCGCTGAGGGCGTCAGCTCGTTTCGCGCCGGCTTGATGTATGCCGGAGTACGGGTGGCGGGCGGTAGATACTACAACCCAACAGGAGCATCCGATGCCGGATAGCCAAGGAACTGCGCTGCCCGGCGAGCCGGGATATGTAGCACCGCTGACGAACGGGCTCATCAATACCGGCCCCGCCCCGCTCGCTCCGGTCGAGCAAGCCAAAGCCTCGGTCGTTACCCCCGCCGCCTTTACAGTCACCCCCAACCAGACAGTGGCAGATAATGTCCGTAGTATCATAGCAGCCGACAGCCCGCTCCTGCAGCAGGCGGATGCGCGCTCACGAGCAAGAATGAACGATCGCGGACTGTTGAATTCGAGCATCGCGATCAGTGCAGGCCAGTCCGCGCTATATGATGCCGCCCTCCCGATCGCGCAAGCAGATGCCGCGGCTTACGAGCGCGCGGCAACAAACACGGTAGGGGCTATCAATACCGGACGGCTGCAGACCGCTCAACTCGAGACCGGGATCAGCCAGGCGAACGCCGCGGCAGTCAACACCCAGGGCCTTCAGACACAACAGATCCAGGGACAGAAGGATTTGCAGAAGATGCAAAGCGACACCCAGATGGGGATCGCCAGCAAACAGGAGGCCACACAGAGATATGTCGCTAACCTCCAGGCGGATACTACGCTCACCGCACAAGATCGGCAGACAGCGGCCAATCTGGTACTGCAGAATATACAGGCAAACACACAACTGACGGTTGCCGACAAGCAGGCGCTCCTGCAGACGACGTTGCAGAACATGCAGTCTAACACCCAGATGACCTTGGCTGACAAGCAGGCGACCCTGCAGACGACCCTGCAAGGAATGCAGGCCGACACCCAGATGACGCTCGCTGATAAGCAGGCAGCGACACAGACCATGCTCGCCAATATCCAGGCAAACACCTCACTTTCGATCGCGGACAAGCAGGCGCTCCTGCAGACGACGTTGCAGAACATGCAGTCGAGCACCCAGATGACGCTTGCGGACAAACAGACGGCGACACAAACTACGCTTGCCAATATCCAGGCGAATACCTCGCTTTCGATTGCGGATAAGCAGGCCCTCACACAGACGACCATCGCCAGCAACGAGAATGGTGTCAAGCTGCAACTGCAGGATCTGCAATCGAAGACACAGCTTACTGCAGTAGACAAGCAAACGATGTCCCAAGCGCTGATTGCAGCCAACGACAACGCAGTGCGGCTGCAATTACAGGAGATCCAGGCAAACACGTCACTTTCGATTGCGGATAAGCAGACGCAATCCCAGGCAGCCATCGCTGCAGGAGACAATGCAGTGCGGCTGCAGTTGCAGGATCTGCAATCGAAGACACAGCTTACTGCAGTAGACAAGCAAACGATGTCCCAGACTCTTATTGCGGCCAACGACAACGCAGTGCGGTTGCAATTGCAGGAGATCCAGGCGAACACGCAGCTATCGGCCGTCGAAAAGCAGACACAATCTCAGGCGGCCATCGCCGCAGGAGACAATGCTGTGCGAATGCAGCTGCAGGATCTGCAGTCAAAGACACAGCTTAGTGCAGTGGACAAGCAAACGATGTCTCAGGGGCTCATCTCCGCAGCCGACAATGCTGCTCGTTTTGCGATAGCCAACCTACAGGCCTCGACGACCCTCTCGGCGGCAGACAAGCAGATTGCTGCCAATGAGATCATGTCGGCTCGGGACAACGAGACCAAGCTCGTGATGCAGAATTTCCAATTCGAAGCCGATAAGGAAAAGATCACGCTTGATGGGACGATTCGGCAGGACCTGGCTGATACCGAAGCTGGCTACAAGATGATCATGCAGACCTCAGCCGGGGCGGCTGATTTATATAAGCAGAGCGTTGCCAACTTCGCGGCCATTATCGCGAACAAGGATATCGCCGACAAAACCGGTGCCTTGAATGCCGGGATCGCGCAACTGAACGATGCCCTCAAATTGATCGGAGATATCAACAACATGAATCTCGGCTCATATCTTGTGTTCGCCGGCCCGGGCGGCGCACCGGTTGCAACTACACCGATTGAGTCGACTACCCCCGCCACCACCACCAGCGGGGGCACTGTAGTGACTACCCCCGCCACCACCACCACCAGCGGGGGCACTGTAGTGACTGCTCCGGCTCCTGTCGGTGCTGTAGCACCCACCCCCACAGACACATACACCAACCCGTACGACGCGCTCTACGCCGAGTGGAACGGGGTGTGATCCCTCGTGCGGAGTTGATCGACCGTTTGTGGTTACAAGAGGAGGGGGTGTTTCTGTCCCGGGAGCAGTACGTACAAAGTCTCGATGGGTGGGATGTCAGCCCCCACGAAGTCGCGGGGGTCTTGGTTGGGGTCACCATCACAAAAGGGCCGGAGTTTCATTTCGCAACCTTCGGGGCGAAATGGCGGCTAACGCGGGCGGATATTCGCCGTTACCTCGGCCCGCTGCTCGAAAAGTATGGACATGTCGAAACCAAGACGCCGAAGGATGATTATCGGCAGCAGCGATTTAATCGACTTATCGGTTTTACCGCTGTCGGCGAAGATGAGTTCTATACCCACTACAAATTGGAGCACCTGCGCCATGCGTAACGAACAAAGGAAGACACCATGCCTGTTATAGCTGTTGGCGCCGCGGTGTGGGGTGGGATGTCCCTTGCCGCCGGGGTAACTGGATTCGCTGCGATTGCTGCGATTGGCGCTATTGTTGCGGGGGTTGGTGTCGTCACAGGCAATAAAGATCTCCTCAAGATTGGTGGAGTGATGGGCCTTGTCGGCGGGGTTGGCTCCCTGGCATCCCGTTCGGGTCTGCTCACGGAAGCCGTGGCGGCCGATCAATTCACTGGTATGACTGCCGAGACAGCAGCGACGATTACCCAACCCGGCTTACTTGATACGGGTGCTGTCATTAAAGCGGCCGCCGCTCCGATCGATATCGGGACCTATGGTGCCACTCCGGTCGATACCGGGACCTATGATGCCGACGCAATGCTCAAATCCCCCCCGGCCCAATCCCCGGCGGCGAGTGCGGCCGAGGCTGCTCGTACTGAAGCTGCGGCAGTGGACACCCCGCGGGCGAAAGCCCCGGTGTACGATATCAATGCTATGTTAAATAGCGCTCCGGAGGAGGATTTTTTCGATAACCTGCTGGGCAAGACGAAGGACGTCGCCAAGGTGGTCAAGGAGAATCAAGTTTTCTTCGGGAGCGTACTTAAGGTGGGCGGCTCATTCTTGGAGGCCCTGTTCGACCCGCTCGCGGACGTGAAGAAAAAACAGTTGGAGTCCCAGTCCGCATATTATGAGGCCAATGCTGCTGGATTGCTGCAACAGTCAGCGAATATCCGCGCACCGGCGCCGATTGCTGTGGCCCAGCCGGGTCCTCGCCCCAATGTGTTCCCCGGTGGGCCGATACCCGTGTACAATCGGCCTATTGTCGGGGCGGGCATCATCAATGGTGTGACCGGGAGAGTGTAACATGAAAGGCATCGTCAGTAGCAATAGCCTTCTGAAACAGGTTGAGGCGCAGATTGAGCAGGGTCTGAAGGCCGGTGTTCGGGAAAACTATATGCGCGTGGTTATCGCTGGGATGAAATTCGCGCTCAAGGATGGCCCGAACGGTATCCTTGCGAAGCTCAAATCCAGCAAAGATCCGGTGGCCGACATCGTCAAAGGTGCGATTAGTGTCGTGGGTCTCCTGCGGCGTGCGGCAAAGGGCGCTATGCCAGGTGGCGCGATGGTCCCGGCGGCGATGACGCTCACGTTGCATGGTCTGGATTATGCGGAGCGCATCGGCATTCTGAAGGTCGACAAGGCTGTAGTTGATCAGGCCACGCAGCTTTTTGCGGAAACGATGTTGGTGGTGATGGGTGTATCAAAAGACCAACTCAACAAGATGACAAACAAAGTCCACGGTCTCATGCAGGACCCTGCCCAGATGGCAAAATTGCAGCAGGCACCAGAACCGTCGCAACTACACCCACGGGGGGTTCGATAGTGGCTCTCTTAAATTGGGGTAACGCGTTCTCAAAAGCCGGCGGCGCAATCGCTGATGTTGGGATGGAAGGCGTGAAAGCTGCCCTTGAGCAGGACAAGATCCGGCTTTCGGATGCGCTCGCCGGGGCGCGTGAGAGCGCGGGTGACGTACGGCGCGAAAGTTTCAAAGTCGCAGGCGAGACACGGGCGGAAGCCGCCACTGTACGTGGGGAGGAAAGGGGTATCGCGAATATTCCACGCACACAGGCGGTACAGGAACCTGGCATGTTGTCGCTCGAGCGTGGCCGGAGTGGCATCAGGCAGGAAGAGCACAAAGCGACAAAGCAATCTGACTTCGATCTTGAGTACTCTCCGGAGAACGTCGATAAGCGGATTGCAGCCGCGACGAAGATCGCCGGTGCTGAAGCACAAATTCGTCTGGACAAAGAACTCGCTGCGGTTTCGAAGAAGGGTAACGACCCGCGGTACCTGAGTGCCCTCCGCAAGATTGCCGTTGCCTCCCAAGTTTTGACACCGGGGCAGGTTACCGAGGGGGATATCAAGAAGCTCGAGCTCTCGCGCGCTCAAACTCTGAACACGATGCAGGGCGCGTACGCTGCGGCGATCGCCGACAGAGACCCGACTCGGGCCAACGATATTGTCCAAGCCATGAGCGCTCGCTTCTTCGACCCAGCGAAACTGAAAGATGCCCCGGAGCTGAAGGCCGCCCAAGCCATCCTCGGAGATGTACTCGCTTCGGCCGAAGATAAAGGGAAAGCTCGCGAGTACATCATGCGGGCACTCGCTTCGTCTGGTGCGAAGATCGGTGATCCAGATACGGCGGGTCCAGTGAAACCGAAGACCATGGCAGACGTAGAAGCGCTTGCACCCGGGACAACCTATATTGATCCGCGAGACGGGAACCTCTACAAGCGCAAAGCCGCCCCCGCCACCACACCACCCACCCCCACCAAGCCGGCAGGCTTGATCCAAGGTCCTCCCGCGCCCGTGACGGCATACGGAGCGACGATGGCCGAAGGGTTGGCGAAGCGCGACGCGGAGGCTGTGGCCGAGGAGATCGCGTCGTTGAAGGCCAAACTCGCCCGCGGAGAGACTCGCATTAACCGGGTCGAAAGTCGCGCAGCGATGGAACAAAGGCTAAAACACTTGCAGGGGCTGTAGCATGGCCTTCTCAGATTTTGGAGAGCCGGTAGTCCCGGACGCCCCGTTCAACGATTTCGGGGAGCTGATCCAGGCGGGCCCAGTGGCGTCCAAGAAGCCATCTAGCATCGCTGGCGATATTGGTCACGGCCTGAAGATTGGCGCCGACGTCGCGGCCTTGGATGTCCGGGAGTTGGTGGGCCGGGTTCCGGGCATTGGTAAAGCAATTGTCTCCGCGCTGGACAAGGTAGACGAGTGGGTCCACAAAGGGGTTTCCAGCGAACCGCTCCTAAAGGCGGATATCGAGGCCCAGACAGCTGCCATGTCGCCCGAGCAGCAGGCTGCGGGGCAGAAACGCTGGGATACTTTGGGCCCGGATTCCGCTTGGCGTGACTGGCGCAGTTATACGGGCGGCCTCGCGCAGTCTATTCCGGAAGAAGTCGTGATGATGGTGCCAGCCCTTCGGCTGGCGAAAGGGGCTGCCGCGGCATCAATGGCGCGATCGATTGCCGTTGACGCTGAAGCCGGCCTCGCCGGTACACTGGCGCACAAAGCCGCCCAGAAGGCCGCAGGGGAGGCTGCCGCCAAGACAGCTACCATCGCGGGCTCCGCAATCGAAGGCTCGCTGGGGGGCGCCCAGTCCAGCCGGCAGGTACGAGATGAGATCCTTGCCCTCTCGGAAGCCGACCTGAAGGATTCGGATGCCCTGAAGGCGCTTACCGACAGCGGGCTGACGTTCGAAAAAGCGAAAGCCCAGCTTGCGGATGACGCCAGCACTAAGGCATTTGTTCTGGCCGGCGTCGCCACGGCAGCATTCGGCGGCCTCGGAGATCGTGTTCTCGTCAAGGCCATGACGGGTGGTCTGGCTGGTGGCATCCTGTCCCGTGCCGCAAAAGGTGCAGTTGCCGAAGGCGTTCTTGAAGAGCTCCCCCAGAGTGCCCTCCAGCAGGTGGCCCAGAATGTGGCCATGCAGGCGGCGGTCCCCAGCACTGCCCTGAGTAAGGATGTCGCGACCCAAGCGTTTGGCGGCCTGGCGATCGGAGCGTTGCAAGGCGGCGTCCAAACGGCAGTCCTTGGCCGCGGGGCGCCCTCGCCCAAGCAGCCCATCCTTGATGCCCCTGATGTCGACAGCGCCATTACCGCCTTCAAGTTCGCGACCGCCAGCCCAATTGATCGTGAGGCCATTCTCGCCCCGTACCGGGCGGGCTTCAAGGACCAAGCCTCTGAGGTGACAGCCGAGCACCAGGCATTACTCGTCCAGGCCTTCGAGAACGATCCCACTTTCGCGCCAGACGTAGAAGGGCGCCCCACAGTGAACAGGGCCCAGCTCCGGGTGGTTGCTCCCCAGGCACTCCCGACGGAGGGCGAGGGTCTCACGCGCGATGCCTATGAGGCCATCGCCGCCCTGAACAAAGCCAGTGGTCTGCAGACGGTCATATATGCCGACGATCCAAAACTCCCGGATGGCCTGGTTAATGCCGCCACCGCGCCAGAGTTTGCCTTCATCTCCGACAAGGCATCCATCGATCCAGCCGTTGTGGCCTCCCACGAGGCCCAGCATCTGCTCGATGCGGACAGCACGAAGTTTGAGGATTACTCCCGGATCGTCGGTGAAGAGCTGACGGCTGATGCGACAGCAGTTGCCACCAAACGGCATGGCGAACTCGCAACCCCGAAGCTCCAGAACGAGATCCGTGCGGATATCGCCGGCGACGCTTGGGCCGACCCGGCATTTCACGCCCGCGTTCTCGACAAAATGGTCGAGCAATTGGGTGAGAAGAAAACCGAAACTACCGCTACCACCTTCCTCGACTCCATCAAGGAGTTGATCACGCGTGTCAAGGCCGTCCTCACAGGCACGACCTTCACGACTCCAGACGGCAAACGACTTGCTACCCAGTACGTCACGAACCTTGAACGGGTTCACGATGCACTCGCGGTGGCGATCGCCGACAAATTCATCTCCGAAGGTTACCGCCCTCCTGGTGCGCAAACGAATGCAAGTCAGCTCCTGGTCAATCGCGCTATGGAAATGCAACGCGAGAAGGCCGAGGCTGCACTCGTTTCGCCGGCTGACCGCACCGCCATACAGAACATACGCCTGAAGGCGCCCCCCATTACAGCCCCCGAGGGGGCGTCGCCGCAGCTTGTGTCCGCGCTCGAGGCTGCCCAGAAGGCCCCGTTCGACCGGACGACAACAGAGCGGCTGAACCTGGAGGCTGTGCAGATCGGGGTGCAGATGTCGCCGAAGTCGATTGCACCAACCAACATTCAGAATGATGACGGAGACGTCGCGCAGGCTAAAGCCGCTTTTTTCGGCAAAGATGATGAATCCCACGTTCGGTACGCCGCCGATCTGAGGGGCAACATCCGTCTACTCGGCGTGTTCTCCGGCAACGAAGTCCGCGGACGCGACATGGTCCAGTGGCTGAAACAGGCATACGGGCGACCGGTAGTTGTAGACGAAGTGGCGAACGATGCCGTCGGGTTCTGGGAAAAAATGAAGTCGGATAACCTGATCAAGTCGTGGTCCGACAAACCCTTCGCAGGAAAGACGACGGCTCTACCCGAACCGGGTGTGCAGATGTCGCCGAAGATCGGGGACCTATCCGCCTCCCCCCGAGTCATCGTCCGCGAATCCCTCCTCAAAAAGCAGACGCCCGCTGACAAACAAGCCGGCTACGCGATAGCGCTCAACAACCCAATTCATCTGGCTGACGGTTCTCGGCTGTCCGGCTTCTCGGACCCGGTCACTAGGACCACGTTCTATGGCTATGACAAGAATGGCGAGAAGTTTACTGTCCGCGCGACGGCCCTCGACCCCGCGACGATAACAGGTTCGCGCGATGGTAACAGGACTGCTGATAGCGTGCGAGAGTCTGTTAGCGCGCTACAGCCGGTGGGCAAGGCCTCCCCCAAGCAAATCGTCAAGATAGACGACCTACACCCCGAGGTGCAAGGGGACATCAAGGCGATCGTCGCGGAGCACCCCGCGTTCGTCAAAGCATTTGAAGCGCAAGAAGGTCGCACCCCCGATGCGGAGGATGCGGGCGCTAACCTGTTCGGCCTCGTCGACGCCCCGACCGTGCGGCAACTGAAACTGGTGCCGAGCAGCATCACCAACACCACGAGACAGACCTCGCCCGTGGCGGTTGCGGAATACAAGGCGATGTTGAAGCCCCAGAAAGCTCCGGCGATTCTCGTCAAGCAGGTCGGCAGCGGGTACGCAGTCGTCGAGGGGGGTCACCGATTGAAGGCAGCCCAAGAGGCCAAGGCGACAAGCATCGAGGCCATCGACGTCACCCAGTTACTCGCGACTGACTGGGCTGCCTACCTTACCAACGCCCCCGGGACGGGAATCCAAGCCTCCCCCAAATCAGACGCTGCCCACGTCCGAGCCACCACCGAAGGCGTCCACGTCAACATTGGCCTGAACATTGGCGACAAGGTGAACGCGGTCTCCCACAAAGCCGCAGAGACCGCCCTCCGGCTCGCGGGCGTCAAGATCTTGAAGAAGACCTACCTTCCAGCCGGCAAGAGCGAGCCGACGCTTGTCGTTACCCTGGATCGCGCGCTGACGCCAGTCCAGGCGATGACAGTCAGCCGCGCGTTGGGGCAGCAGGCTATCTCACAACTCAACAACGGGAAAGGCACGAGTTACGGCCCGCAGGCCAATCAATGGAAGTTCTCACCCGAATACTTCCAGATGCACAACGGGCGGACGATGCAGGAGATGCTGCCCCCGCCTGCACCCCCCGCGGCGAAAGACAAGCGCACCGGTGTTGTGCTCACCAAACAAATGCGGATGACGACCTCTGCGGAGTTCAAGTACGGCGACCGGTTGCCATTCACAGTCAAGGACCAGGTCGAGCTGGGCGAACTCCTGCAGGAGATGTCTACCACCTACACGACGGCCCGCACCGAGGACACGCCGCAGAACCGCGAGTTCGGGGCCCGGGTCATCGAGCACGAGGTGCGCCTCGCACTTCAATCCGGTTCCCGCAACGCCATCGGCTGGTACGACCACCTGGTGGCGGACACGCGCCGCACTGCCGCGCTCATTCACCCGGAGCTCGCCACCGACGACAACGCCTGGCTCGCGTTCACCTATGCCTTGGCCGTCACGTCGAACGGACATACCATCAAGAGGAACGTGGAGAACGCGTTCGAAGTCTACGAGAAGCGTGTTGCGAAGACACATCACCTCCCGGTGGTAGGATACGGGCTGGCTCACGAATCGATGGAGTCCGCCTTCCAGCGCTGGAATACCCATGTCAGGCTGGACGGGATAGACAAATACCGTAACTTCTTGCTCTCGAAACATACCGTACGTGATCTGCGTGAATTCAACCCGAACATGAAGGAATTGCAGGATGACATAGTCTACGGTGGCACGGTTATTGGTTCGAAAATCGGCGGTGGGTTCCTGCAGAACATCCACCGCAACTTCGACGCATTGACAATGGACCGCTGGTTCATGCGGACCTGGGGGCGCATCACAGGTAAGTTGGTTGATGAGCAGGTTGTCCGCAAGCTGATTCCGGGCACAAAGGGTAAATTTTCCGCCAACCGCGAGATGGCGCTGATTGACGATCCGCGCACTGGTAGCAATCGACACTACATCCGGGCAACCATTCAGATGGCGCTTGAGCGTCTCCAGAAGGATAACCCCGCCTTGACAACGGCGGACTTGCAGGCTATACTGTGGTATGAGGAGAAAGACCTCTACACCATGCACGGCGTGAACACCGAGGAGCCAACCGACTATGCAATTGAAACCGCCAAATACGTCCAGTCCCGAGGGATCGACCAAGCCGCAATCGATAACGCCCGCAATGAGTCCGGGCAACCCGCCGGACGAGAGGCCGATAATCAACGACGAGTTGATGAGCCAACACATCCAGACGTCGCAGCAACCTCCGAAAGCCGAGCAGGAGGAGCAGGAATCAATGGCGAACGAGTTGGCCCGGTTACGCAGCAATCTCCGAAGCAAGGGCGACTCGACCTTGTAGGGGTCCATTTCTCGCTGCAACCGCGAGACGTCCTGCGCGGCTGGTACTTCGGCACCGGTATGAAGGGTGCCGAAGTTGA
>ERZ1292642.1257-Hain-H14-01um-R1-1257-length-12285-cov-9_pt1 | contig 12285 bp, 17 predicted proteins | sample MGYA00564403_ERZ1292642 | MGnify/ENA primary metagenome ERZ1292642 (study PRJEB36523, sample SAMEA6512643) | groundwater metagenome | collected 2019-01-09 | study: AquaDiva: Metagenomics assemblies of 32 groundwater samples | reverse complement strand
GTAGATGGCCGTCGCCTGCCCCAATTGCCACACCGAGACCGTGACCATTGGGGAGCGCACCTTCTCGGCGCAGCGTCCCTGCTCCGAGCACCGTCCTCCCACGCCGGTCCGCAGCACGGTCTCCGGGAAGGACATCCGTTCCAAGGAGGATGCCTTGGAGGAGTTCTACCGCTTTCATCGCGCGCACAACGGCGGGCGCCGCACGGATCCCGTGGACCTGCTCAAGGTGGAGAGCGTGGAGCGAATCGCGGAGTGTGGCTACATCATCCTGTACCAGGTCCCGGCGAGGATGCGAGCATGACCGCCCCCCGCCTGACCTGCCAGCGGCTCGTGCTGAGGGCCACGGATTATCAGGGGCAGATGCTGGACCCTCCAGGCATGCGAGAGAAGTGCGGCTACGAGGCCGACTCCTACCCGGAGCTGCGGGCGCACATGGAGGCGAGCCACGGGAGGGGGACACGATGAGGAGGGGCTATGCCTACATCCCTCTCCTCGTCGGCGTGCTCGTTGCCTTCCTGCTCGCGCTCTTGGCAGCCATGAACCCACACGAGCTCACGGGGACGGTCATCCATGTCGATTGCTATGAAGGGTGGGGCATTGAACCGACCGTCGTGCTGAATACCTCACAAGGGAAGGTCGCACTCACCTCCTCCCGCGAGAACTGCCTTCTCCTCTCCACGGAAATCGGCCGGAACGTGACCGTGTTGGTCCAATGGGACAATGACCTTAGGAGAGTGCTCCGCACATGACACGCGCCAGTCTCCGAGTCCGCTATCTCGTGTGGAAGGCGCACACAGCGCACAAGCTGTACAACATCGTGATACTCCTTCTTCATCACCGCTGACCTCATCCTGGCCCATGATCCCCGTCGATTCCGACCGCCGGGGGGAGGCCCTCCCCGCTCTTCTGTCGGACGCGGGGCAGCCATCCGTCCGACGCGCTTAAATAGTCCTCGCGGAATCCGGACTCAACGAGCCCCCACGCCCCCCTCGCCATCGCCCTGCTTCTCGCAGCGGTCGCCTTCGCCGCCGTTCTGCCCGCCATCGCCGCCACCACGATCACCTACCCGTCCACCGAGACCATTACGACGGGCACCGGGGTCGGCACGTTCAACGCCTGCGTCCAGGCCGTGGGCGACAGTTCCACCTGCGTGTACACCGAGGGGGACGCGGGGGACGGGGAGACGCACACGCTGTACCTCGCGCCGAACGGCGAATCCACTTGGGCATGGACCGGAGCAGATGTAGGTTGCCTCGCGCCGAACCGCGACGATTGCATTGATGAAGGGATTCCTCATGACACGGATACGACTTATGACGCTCACACTTGTCCTGCCATTTGTACGGCGGTCAAGGCGCTGCCGACGTTGACGGATTGTCCCGCGGCCTGCGCCGTGGCTGGCACGACCTTTGCGAATGTGGTAGGATGGGCATACGCGCGTTTCGTTGCGGGCGTCGGAGTGGACCCAACATTCGTGGTCGTGGTTGAAAGTGCGGGCGGGGCCGCATGCGCTAATTCGGTGGCCACGGTGCTGACCACGAGCTACGTGAACTATACGACCGGCGCATTCGATGTAGGCTGCCCTTGGACGGACTCGAACATCGACGGATACAACCTCGCGTTACAAATCACAGCGGCGGCAGCTTCGGATCCTACCCGCGCGACTGTGGCCGGGCTCACCGTGGACCTCCGCCACCCCAACTGGCGCGACACCGTCACCTACGACTGGGTGTCCATCAAGAAGGCGCGCGGGGTCCTGGACTTCCGCGCCGCCGCGTCCGCCGGCGAGACCTACAGCTTCGACGTGTACGATTGGGACGCGGCCGCCTACAATACGCGGGACACCGTAAGCGGGGCGTCGCTCACCGACTACACCTACATCCTCGTGACCACGTCCGAGATCAGCTCGGACGGCTCCGTGCGGATCCGCTGGGTCGACCAGAACCAAGTCGCCGACGAGGTCCAGGGCACCCTCACCCTGGATTACGCGGCGATCTCGCAGACCACCGAGGACGGCGGCGGTACCGGCGGCGACCTGCCCCTCCGCGTGGATTGTATCCAGCGCTCCCTCACGGCGGCCCAGTGCACGGCCAGTTTCCCCGGACTCGCCGAGGGCATCCGCCTGGAGCGCACGATGTGGTACGCGGACGGCCGCTTCCTCGCGGTCTGCGACGCTGGGAGCGCCCACTCCTCCTCGACCTGCGTGTTCGCCCGCTCGGCGCACCAGCTCGTCCTCGACATCGGCTTCCGCGTCCAGGCCGCAATCAACGTCACCGTGAGCGCCACCTTCGACAACGGCCAGACGCTGCTCGGCTGGGGCCGCGCGTCGATGGACAACCTCCCGCTCGTGGCGACCCTCGCATTCGCCGTCGGCGCCGCCGTCCTGCTCCTCCTCCTCCACCGCTACGCGAAGCGCGCCCGCCGTGGCGACGCGAGGCGCGCGAAGGCCGAGCGCCGCAAGGCCGCGCTGGCCCCGGACTGGAGGACGCGCCTGTGGCAAGGGGGTGGCCGGGGATGAAGTGGGAGGACGCGGACCACTGGGCGGCGATTGGCGTGTGTGTAGTGTTCGTCATCGCTTTCATCCTTCTTCTTGTTTTCACCATCGTGCCCGCCGCGCGAGGTGCCGACTCTCAGCCCGTCCCCTACCTGCGCGTCACCATTGGCGACGACCTCTACGTGACCGGCGAGACCGTGGAAATCCATGTCCGCAGCGAGACCCTCGGCTTCTCGGACGGCAACTTCACCCTGGAGCCCAACCGGGGAGTCGTGTCCATCCTCGTGCTCGACCAGACCCATGACGTCGTCGTGTACCGCACCGTCCTCCCGTTGCTGAACGGCTCCGGCTACGCCCAGGTCCGCGTCCATCCCCTCTGGACCTCCGCGCGGCTCAACGTGTCCGCGGTGGACTACGAGCACTACCTCAGCGGGTACGCGGAGTTCCGCACCGCCATGAGCGATGACTACATGCTCGCGCGCCTCGAGGCGCAGGGCGCCAATGTCGCGGGGCGCGTGGATTCCGCGCTCGACCGGCTGGACCGGGTCCAGTCCGAGGACCGGTTGCTCGCGGGGGCGTTCGCCGGCGCCGTGATCTTCCTCGCGCTCGCCGTCCTCCTGCGCCGGGACCACCGCATCTCGCGCCGCGTCTTCGCACCCTCCTTCCTGGACCTCCTCAAGTGGCGGGTCTTCCCCGTGACGCCGAACCCCGGCTGGGTCGAGGAGCAGGCCTGGATGGACTCGAGGAGCACCTGGAACCCGGGCGCGGTGCGCCGCGCGGAGCACACGAGGAAGCGGGCCCACATCCGCGTGCTGCGCAAACAGATCGGGGCCATCCGCGAGGAGCTGCTCGCCGTCCGCGAGGGGAGGGTGGAGGCGTGACCAGCTACTACTATCCCTACCGTGGCTGGGCGCGGCTCAGCCACGAGGCGCGGCTCCGCAAGCGCCAGCTCCACGTCTCCAAGAGCAAGTACCGCCAGCCGCTCCCCTGGCACCGGTTCTCATTCATCATGGCCATCGTCCTCTGGATCACCGTGGTCCCGCTCTTCCTCCTCCTCTGGGTCTTCGAGGCGGCGGCGGGCCGCGCCTCCACGCTCTTCCTTTTCTACATCGCCGTGATGGCCGAGTGCACCGCGTACATCGGCGCAACCTCCCTCCACTCGTGGGCCATGCACTACTATCCGCGCACGCTGAAGGCCTGCGTGGGGATGAGCGGGGACTTCACGATCTCGGGTCACGTCCCCGGCATGTTCATCGACCACGTGGAACTCCGCGCCTCCTCGAAGGCCGACGCGCCGAAGGAGAAGGTGGCGGTCGAGTACATCCCCTTCGGTCGCATCGACTCCGTGCCCGACAGCGTGGCCCGCATCCGCGGCATCATCATCGCGCGCGCCGTCATCACGGAGAAGAAGGGCAAGTGGCAGCGCCTCCAGGCCGGCGTCCTCCACGGGCGCCGCTACATCATCGACGCCGTGCCGCACTACTTCGTCGCGGGCGACGTGGAGACCTGGCATGCCGTGAATTGGCGTGAGCGCGTCACCGCGAAGCTCCCCAAGGAGGTGGCCGAGGAGCTCCATGACTACAGCATCTTCATCATCGCGCTCGACCGTTACGACCCCGTGACCCAGGAGGCGCCCGCCGAGGCCCCCGGGCTCCTCCAGTCGATCTACACGGAGCGCCGACGGAACAAGCAGCTGAGCGCGCGCATCGCCGACATCACCGAGGAGGACAAGGAGCAGGCGGAGGCCGAGGAGGAAATCCTTGCCGGATGAGGACGCGGCCGGAGACATCGAGCTGGAGGACCAGGGCGAGGAGGAACCGCCCGAGCGCGGGGCCGCGGCAACCCCTCCGTCCTCGCAAGCGCCGGCGGCGCGGGTTGTCCCGGACCCGGAGTCCGCCCGCGTGTCCCTCGTGCGCGCCGCCAGCAGCCGATTCCTCGCGCAGAACCCCGATTTCGCCGACCTCAGCTTCCGTTGGGCCGAGGTCATCCTGATGAAGGAGGTCGTGATGGGCTACCGCCACCGGCGGAGCTGGCGGGCCCGCCGCGAGATGAAGGACGAGCTGACGAACCTCCTCTTCTGGCTCGGCGGCCAGAGCCTGGAGCCGGGAGCGCGCGACGAGATCGAGGAGTTCCTCGAAACCATGAACCACGTGGACAAGCGGTCCCACGTGCCCTACCTGCTCCACGAGGTCTCGCGGTGGGCGCGCAAGTCCGGGGTCGGGTTCAAGCCCGCGCCGATGCCCAAGCCGTTCGCCGTGGACCTCGACGTGCTCCTGCCCCGGGAGCGCGCCCGCGTCGCGGAGTGGCGGAAGCAGGCGGAACTGCAGAAGGTGGTGGTGAAGCGATGATGGCACCCCTCGCCTCCCTCGAGGTGGCGGTGGCCGACACGGACCGCCACGAATGCCTGCTCCTGCCCCGCGGCGTCCTGAACGAGCAGGTGGCCACGCAAGGCCTCGACTTCCGAGGCCTCATCACGGCTTGGGTCCACCTGATGGCGAGCCGCTACGACGTCGTGGCCTGCATGGACGGCGCGAACCGCTTCATGACCGGGCCGGTCGGCCTCGGCAAGTCGAACAACGCCCTCATCCTGGCCACCTGCCTCGGCCACGAGCTGGAGCACCACCTCGGCGCCGACCCGTGGAACCCCTACGAGGACCTGGTCATCCGCGACGACCTCCCCGGATGGCAGGCCGCCCTCTACAGGCGCCGCCCCTACCAGGTCATCGTCGCCGACGAGGCCGAGTGGTTCCTGTTCAAACAGTGGTGGCAGAAGCCCGAGATCAAGCGCCTCACCCCGGAGTTCATGAGCAACCGCAAGGAGACCCGGTGCTACCTCCTCGTGCTTCCCCGCATGGACGGCCTCGTGGAGTTCTTCCGCAACGACCGCGCGGGCTTCCGCCTCCTTTGCACGGACCGCGGCGTGATGGAGGTCCATGCCACCACGGGGCACTTCGACTGGACGAAGGGGTGGTGGGGCCGGATCGCCGGCGGCGTGTCCGGGCTCCCCGCGACGCCTCCGTGGCTCTGGGACGTGTACGAGACGCGTGTGGACGCCCATGCCACCCTGGAGCGCGCGACCGCGGAGCACATGCAGGTCTGCCAAGACGGAAAGAAGTGCCGTCAGGAGGTGGGCTGTGTCAGCTTCCTTTATTAAGGAGGAGTCTGAGTACGCCTACGTGCGGTTCGCGGGCGATGCCACCCAGCACCTTGCCCCGCGCGGCGCGCTCGTGGGCGCCATCTCCACGCTCTGCGGCCTCGAACTTGCCCTCCTCCCCGGTCGATGGTACCTCTCGCCGCGCCCCATCCAGGGCTGCGGTTCCTGCGCGGGCTGCCTCAGTGCCCGCCGCTCCCACTCCCCCGCCACTCCCCTTCCGCGGGGGGAAGAAAACCGGAGCGCCATTCGCGCCTCCACTCTGGGAGGGAGTACATGAAAAACAAGGGAATGGACAGAGTCACCATGTGCCTCGTCGTGGTCGGCATCTTGCTGATGGCCCTCGGGACCATCGCGGGCGCCGCCCAGGCAGGCAGTGGCTTCGAGCCGCTCACGGACAACGCGCCCCTCCTCATCGGCCTCGGCTTCCTCATCGCCCTCGTCGGGGGCGTCCTGAGGTACTTCGAGGTCGGCAAGAAGATGGCGCTGGCCCTGCTCGTCGCCGGGTTCCTGCTGATGGCGCTCGGCGCCGGCGGTTGGCTTCTCGGAGCCCTCATCGGCGACGGCACCACGCCACTGTCATGCCCCCTGGGCACCAGGCTCCAAGACGGCCTCTGCGTCACGGTCGACGGAGACAGCTACTCGGCGGACTGGGAATGCGAGTGGTTCACCATCGCGGCGGGCGGCCCCGGTGGGGCCCATGACGCCATCACGGAGTTCCCCGACTCGCCCTTCGTCGCCGCGGATGCCGGCACCCCCGATCTGAACAAGGTGCTGCACACCGCGGTCACGACCGATTTGCCGAGCCACAGGCAGTACTACGACGTGGCCATCGACGACGACCTCGCCAGCACGGCGGCGGCCTACATCGCCACGGACGCCTACTCCGGGGACATCCGATGCAGGCTGATGAACAGCAAGCCCGCCGTGGGAGGCGGGTTGCAGGAGGTGCCCTTCTGGGGCCGGATGACGCCTTCGCGCGTCGCCGGAACCCGGGACAACGGCAGCTTCTCGCCCGTGTTCTACTGCGACACGCAGGGCTACTACCTCGGCTTCGGCACGAACGCCGACTCGGGGGCCACGCCGGATGCTCACGACGCGGACCATACGTACGTCTCGTACACGTACTCGCACGCCTGCCCCGCGACCGCGCCCTCCCAGGGCGACTGGATCCCGCTGGGCACGAGCGACGGGGACACGGACGGCGAGTGGATCGCGGTCTGGCACGTGCTCGACCTCGGCCTCAGCGACTTCGCCGCGCCCCCCGTCGGGTCGAGCGTGGACGTGCTCATTGAGGTCGGCACCCCGCCCATCGGCACGGCCGGCAACAGCCAGTGGCACGGTGACCTGTCCACGAACACGATGTCCATCCGCATCGACACCCGGACCTGAGCGGCAGGAACCTGCGACACCATACCACACACGCGCCGGGGCATCAGGGGGCGGCGACCCATCAGGAACCGCCCCGGCGCATTGTCTTCCGCCCCCACCTTTAACCCAGGAGACACAAGAAATGCATGACGGAACGCAGGAAGACGCGCGAGACGACGCTGCTCGGGTTAGCCCCGCTGCTCATGTTCATGGTGGCCGCGTCGCGCAAGCTGGTGGCCCCTCCGGGCGAAATCCCCCTGGAGATCTTCTACATCCTCATGTACCTCCTGCTGATCGCCAAGGCCTTCACCTGGTGGATGGACAACCCGCACTACCGGGTCCTGAGCAGCGAGGACTACGAGTTCCGCAATCTCCAGTACCAGCTCGCTGCGGGCATCGCGGTCGGGCTCGCCGTGACCGCTCTTATCCTGCTCTTCGGGCGCTTCCAGCTTCCCGCCGACCCTGTCGGGGAGCTCACAACCCAGGGCCTCTACGTCGGCTTCGTGGAGACCGTGTTCATGATCGTGGTCGTGCAGACGACCTTCCTCCACATCCCCACGCGCCGCGGCTGGCGCCTCGTGAACGCGGGCAAGTGGCTGTGGCCGCCCCTGTTCGCGTTCATGCACCCGCCGGTGCGCCTGGAGTGGATCGCGGGCCACTTCACCCTCGCCTCGTTCGCCGCCTTCGGCTACGGCATGTTCTTCGCCCTCCTGTTCTACCTCCTCTGGGCGGGACGCGAGGGCGGCGGACGCCTGGCGCCGGCGTTCGGTGCCGTGACCTCCTGGACCGCCCACGTCGTGATCAACATGGTCATCGTCCTCTTCCCGCTCGTCATCGCGGGGTTCGAGTTCTATCCGATGTGATCCCATGAAAGCACAGATCGCGCAGAGCGTCGGCATCGTGGTCGCCTTCCTCGTCGTCGCCGCGGTCCTCCTGTGGGCCGTGGGGACGCGGTTCCAGGTGGCGCCGAGCATCGCGGACACCGACGGGCGGTCCTACGCCACTTGCGGGAGCTTTACCGACTTCCAGGGCTGGGGGCAGTTCCCATCGCCGGGCGGGAGGGCCGAGGGCGAGGTCTTCACGCACAGCACGATCTACTTCGCCTGGACGCAGGACGGCTTTTCCCAGGACGTGACCGTGGCGGCGCGCGTACTTGCCTGCAACGACATCTTGGGCTTTCCAAGCCCGCCGGACCGGGTGTACTACCGCTTCGATTACTCGGAGGACGGGCGCACATGGATCGGCTTCAAGCAAGACTATGTGCCAGCGGGGGTTTACGCTGGCGCCTTCAGCCTCGGCGCCTTCGACAAGGACGTGCCTCTTCTCTCTTACTCCTTCGGCATCGACGGCTTCGAGTTCGAGGAGTGCACCTTCCACGACAACACCCGGTACGACAGCCATTTCGGCAGCATCGGCTGGGACATCGCGTGCGACCCCACGGGGAAGAAACACGCCATCCTGGACGGCGCCGCCCTGCGCGTCCTCGTGCTCGTCGCGCGGGTGGCCGGGCCGCTCGGAGATGTCTTTGACAACTACGAGCCCGTCCTCATCTTCCAAGACCAGGTGGCGCTCCGCTCCGCTCTCCCCGAGGTGGGCTGGCGCAAGGGCGCCTACCGGACTGGGGAGACCGCGCTGCTCGACGTGCACGTTCCGACGGCCACCTACGAGGACTGCGACGCCTCGGGCGGATGCACGTCGAGGCCCGCCTACTACCTCTCCGTGCTCGACCTCAACCCGCCGGGAAGCGCCCTCACGGGTTACGACCGGGTCGCGGTGGAGGCCCGGGACCACACCTACTCCATCCCCATCACGGCGGACCTCTTCAGCAATGACCTCGCCACCTGCACGAACCGGCTCCGCGCCATCCTGTACTCGCCACTGATCGTCTCGGACCAGGCGGATACGGCCGTGCAGAACGACACACTGATTTCGGTCCAGGGCAAGGCGCCCAGCGTCACCAAGGTTACCTTCGACAAGCCCGAATACGTGGAGGGCGAGTCCGTCACCATCCGGTGGACGTGGACGGGCAATGTGACCAAGTTCCACGTCACCGCGCACATCGGCGGCCTCCCCCTTGACGACAAGGACTACGACGCGCCGACGAACACCACGACGTTCTCCGCGGCGCGCACGGGTATCCTGGAGGTCGAGGTCACGCCCTACGACCGCTGCAACACGGGCTCGGTGAAGAAGGTGGTGGCCACCGTGGGCAACGTGTATCCGGGCCTCTGCAACCTCTTCCCGGAGGCCGCGGAATGCGCGGACAAGGATTGGCTCGCCTACCTGTGGATCGCGCTGGCCTTCATCCTGGCTTTCATCCTGTTCATCATCGTCTTCTGGATGGGCAACTACCTGAATCTGCCGCGCCCGCTCGTGCTGCTCATCGCCATCGCCGCCGCCATCATCATGATCGTCGCCCTCATCCTCGCCGGATGGTTCGATGCCGCTCTCTCCGTGTATCCTAACTCGGGGAGGCGAATACCATGAAGACGAATGCGTTGATCCTCGGGATCGTGCTGCTGTTGGTGGGAATGAGCTTTCTTGCGGGCGCGCTGCTCCAGGTGCAGCCGACCGCGAAGAGCGAGCGCGTGTACGACCGCTGGCTGGAGCCCCCGGGCCAGTCCGGCACCGGGCTGCTGTTCACCAGCTCCGGCCAAACGCTCCCGTTCACGCCCACGAAACACGCCGAGCCCACAGGGATTTCCCTGTATCTGCGCGTGGACAAGGGAGGCACTTCCACCCCCTACACCTACAGCTTCAAGGTGGAGTGCGGCTACCCTTCCGAACGCCGCACGATCGTGGGCCCGTTCCTCTTCAGCGTCGGCTGGGGGTCGGCGTGGGACGGGAGCAACCCCTTGCTCTACGCGCACATCGGGGTCTATGTGCCCTTCCAAGGCGACCAGCCCGACTACGCCGCCAACGAGCCCTGCCTCTTCTACTTCAGCCAGACCATCGGCCCCGGGAAGACCTATTGGGCGCTCGGCTCCCTTGGGCCCGTCTGGATCGTGTGGGGAGAGCCGGTCGCCGCGCCGGATGATAGCGGAGAGGACGAACTCGCCGGAGGTCCGTTCACGGAAACAGCCACCGACCCTGATGCCCCGGAGAACACCGCGCCGCCCAAGGAGCCACCCTGCGACACCGGCCTCGTCCGCGACGCGGTCTCCAACCTGTGCGTCAAGCCGCCGCCCTCCATGCTCGACTACCTCCTCTGGGGCCTGCTGGCCCTCCTCATCGTGGCGGCGGTCGTCGCCATTCTCCTCGGCATCTTCGGGTGAGGTGAGAGCATCAAACCAAGCCGCACCAGCCTCGGGTACCACCAGCACGGACCGCACGGCAACCCGCACCGCAGCAAGTCGGAGCACAGCGCCTTCGCGCACCGCGGGCGGTCGCACCTGACCACGAAGCGCAGGCGCACGGACCGGAGGTAGTCGATGAAGGAGGAACGGCAAGGGGTCGTGGCGCGGCTCCGGCGTCCTGGAGTCGCGGCGCTCCTTGCCGTGGGCGTCGTGCTCCTCCTGCTCCTGGCACCCGGGTTCTATCGGGAGTCCCAAGCCGTCGACCTGGCCGCGGACAACGACAAGGCCGCGGTCTCCTACACGGGGCTCCTGCTCCTCACCTGCAGCCTCACCGGCGGCCTCGTGATGAGTGGGGTAATTCTGTTCCTCTACTGGGGGAGGCGCGCGCCATTCCGGGTGGGAAGTTCCGAGAAAAAGTCGGAACTTGCGAGGCGATGAGATGAGCCTGCGCGAGGAGATGGCCACGATCGCGCGCGGCGAGGAAAGCGCTCCGGTCCGCCTCGGGAATCCCGACTGGAAGCGGGCGCGCAGGGTCGTGAATGCCTCCCGGCGCATGTATTGGGGTCGCTTCAACCCCCGGTCTTGGTCTTGCCCCGCGACGCCGGAAGCGACGCAGGGCGAGGTCCGCGTGAACGCCGGGTGCGGCCGCATGGTCCTCTGGGGCTACTACAACGTGGACCGGCGGAAGCACGAGGGCGTGATCGAGGGGTCTTTGGAGAGTGGACGCATGCCCTTCCCCGACTCCAGCGTGGACTTCGTGCTCGCCCGGCATGTCCTGGAGCACGTGGTGGACTTCGGGGACGCCCTGGAGGAGATACGGCGGATCCTGAGGCCGGGCGGTCTCCTCGAGGCCGTCGTTCCCTACCGCGACGACGGCGACAACCCCTATCATTTCCGCGTCTTCCGCCCGAGCAGCCTCTATGCGGTGTGCGGGCCGGGGAATACCCTGGAGGGCGTTCCGGATGCGTGGCGGCCCCTGTGGATTGGCATGACCCGGCGGGGGTTCCCGTGGGTCCAGGTACAGCGCGCGGCCGGCCTCAACCTCCCTGTCGGCCGGGTGTTGGAAATGACCTTCGTGCTGGAGAAGCAGGGATGAACCTCCGGGAGAACCTGACGGGGGACCCCAGGGCGCCGTGGCGCTTCGTCCTCTTGGAACTGGCCGCCCTGCCTGTCCTGGCCTCTCTCGCCTTGCCGGCCCGCATCCTGCTGCGGCTGCGCCTCCTCGGCGTCAAGGACCCGGCGAGGCGCTGGGCGCTGAGGGTTCGCTACGATATGACGAGTCAGTGAACACTTCCAATCTCTGTATCCGCTCCCGCACCTCATCCACGCGCCGCTCCTCCTCGGTCTTGACGCGCTCCCGGATGAGGTCCGCGTACTCCTCCTTGACCTCGAGGAGGACGGCGCGGCGGCCGAGCGTGCGGGCCACAGCCCCGACCGTCCCCGAGCCCGCGAATGGGTCGAGGACGACGCAGGGAATGACGCCGCAGGAACAATTCGGCCACCGGACCTCCTCGAAATGCCAGTCCTCCTCTAAGGGGTCACCTCCCTCCTCTTCTTCGGAATCCGCCCTCACCGGGAGGATGGCTGAATCCCACGGCTTGCCGCAACTCGCGCAGGGATCGGTGAAGTGCTCACAGGCGGGGCGGAAGCCGAGGGTCTTGCCAGCAAACGATGGTTCATGTTCGCCCGTAAGCTCCCTCATGGCGCGGAGGTTCATCTGGAGGCGAGTCCCAGAGTCTTTCTCGGTGCCCGTTCCCCACTTGCCTTGGAAGGGCGCAATGGTCCCGTGATTCACACGACCGACCACCCGCTCCCACCCCGCCCCGCACGTCGCGCAGCAACCCCGCTCGGAGGTGCCGGCCTTGATACAGCGTTCGACAAGAAGCTCCGGAAAAGTTGCGAAGTGGCTTCCCGCGAATGGCTGCGTGGGGATCGTCCAGACGGAACGGAGGTTGCGGCCGGAGGGGTTGACG
>ERZ1292642.1256-Hain-H14-01um-R1-1256-length-12288-cov-38_pt1 | contig 12288 bp, 19 predicted proteins | sample MGYA00564403_ERZ1292642 | MGnify/ENA primary metagenome ERZ1292642 (study PRJEB36523, sample SAMEA6512643) | groundwater metagenome | collected 2019-01-09 | study: AquaDiva: Metagenomics assemblies of 32 groundwater samples | reverse complement strand
CCGGTCCGAGTCGGTCGCCGGGTCGGCCCAGTCGGCAAAGCGCTCCGAGTAGGTGTTGTCAATAAGGAACACGTTCGCGTGTCGAACCTGTATAGTGGTGTCCACCCACAACGCCACGCCCGCTTCTATCTGGAGCCGCGAGATGAAGCGCGAATCCTGATCAGCCACCCGGTGGAAGCTTTCAGGGTCGACGCGCTCATAGAACCATGGAAGCTTGAGGGAGAGCAGGACCTCGCGACTAAACAGCGTTACCCCGGTGCCAATCAGATGCGCGCGTTGAAAGTCCCCGTCCTCGCGCCGAATCGGCCGCCGGTGTTCGTTGATGACCAGCTTGCCGTTGTCGTCAAGCTCGTTGTCCGCTTCAATGCGCCACGCGAGCGGCTCAAAGGGACGCATCCCCTCATTCCACTGGACAAAACCACGAAACGGCACGAGCGCGCCGATGATGCCACCCGTTTGTTTCCAGCGATCCACCAGGCGCTGAAGCATGTCTTGCTGGGGATAGACCTGGTCCGCCCCGAGAATGCAGAGCAAATCAGCACCCCACTGAATGGCCTGCTCACAGGCGTCGGCATGTCTACGGGCCGGGCACCAACCGTGCCCCCAAAAGGCATTCACGACATACCCATCTGGGGGCTGCAAATTCATGACCGACTCGGTGAACTTCGTGAAGACAAATGGGGAATCCCACGGCACACAGATCCCCAGTTTTTTCTTGTCTTCTTCGGTCCTATCTGTCATAATCGTCCTTACACAAAAACGGGCCACCAAGGTATTGGACGTACCCTGATGGCCCTCGCCACACCCCACATCTTTGCAGGAGATGCTAGCATGGTTGACCATCAAGATACTGAAATTTGGCGCCCAGTTCTAGGCTACGAAGACCTGTATGAGATTTCCAGCCACGGCCGTCTAAAGCGCCTCTCTGACACAAAAAGCAATGGCCCAAAACGTGAACATATCCAACGCCATACCCCCAACTCTCAAGGCTACATCCAGGGGAACTTGCATCGAGATGGCAAAAAATTTGCCCCCCATATAAGCCGCCTCGTCCTTGAAGCCTTTTGTGGCCCAGCACCAGATGGGTGGGTCGGCAACCATCAGGACGGCAACCGCAGGAATAACCGTCTCGATAACCTTGAATGGTGCTCAAAAGCGTCGAACTCCAAACATGCTGTGACTGTTTTGCATCTCCGTTACTATAGAGGAGCACAGCACGCCAATAGCGTGATCATTGATGCAAACAGAGTGAACCAACTTCGTCACCAGGGATGGACACGGCAAGCCATCGCCGATGAACTGCGTGTCTCTCTCGCCACCATTAAAAAGGTCCTTAATGGCAAGCACTGGTCCCAACGCTCCTAGCCGCTCGACGTCGCCGGTAAGATGGTTGAGGCGCGTTCAGACACCTCGTTGCACCAGAAGTTGTTATGGGACGTGAGGTCGCCGTCTCTGTATATCTTGGCCACGGCCGTCGCGTAGAGTGCTGTAATCGTATTGTTGGCCACGACACCAGTAGTGCTTAATGTCCCAGTATCGATGCCGTTATACACGCCAGTGTCCGAGTTGTACCCAATGTTCCCTCGGATAATGAGTCGGGCACAGAGCGTCGTGGTCACCTGAATGATCGCGTCCGACCAGTTGCCGCGGAACACGTTGTTTTCTATGACCGTATCGTTCGTGGCCGTGAGGTTAATCGCCTCGGTCCCGCCGACGGCGTTCTCGGACTCAAAGACACAGTCGTGGATGTACGTCCGGTCCACGGTGGTGCAATCCACGATGGTGAGAAAGTCGTCCCCGGTCGCGTCATAGGTAAAAAAGAGCTGCGCCAGTTCGACATCGGCGGCGTTCACGTCAATCCCGATGACCACGGCCGAGACGTTCGCCTTCACCACCATATTGGCCAGCAGCGTGTTGGCCGCCGCCATACTCACGGTGCCGGCGGTGTTGGTAAAGTCCAGCACCGGACGGTTTTTGCCGGTCCCCAGGCCGATAATCGACACCCCGGCCACGTCCACGGCCAGCGCCGCGGCCCCGCCGATGGTTTCCACATGCCCCGGGAGCGCCAGGATGACGTCGCCCTTGGAGGCCGTGCACAGCCCCACGGCATAGTCAATCGACGCCAGGGGCTGGTCTTTCGACCCGCGGCTGGCATCATTCGTGCCGGTGACACTATTCACGAAGTAGACATTGTTCGGCGGCATCCCGTTGATGGACGCCAGGAGCGTCAGCTCAAACGGCGTGTAGCTAAACTTACGGCGCTGACCTGGAACCATAGTCACAGGCATAGTCGTTCTCCTTCTCTTCTACAGGCCAGCGCCCCCCAGCGACTGGCTACCACATCCATCACCAGCCACACGCTGGCGGCTCGTCCCACTGACCCCAAGTCAGTGCTGTAGTGTCCCTAGGGGACGTCCCTAGGGTGTTCCCCTTAGACCTGCGTCGTGGTGGTATCATTGACCAAGGTCACCACACTGTTCCCATTGATGTTGTTCGCCGGCGCCAGCGCCATGGGCTGCCAGCAGATAAACGGCTGGAAGTCCCCGACCTCGGTGCCGCCCAGGCCCGCCGTGACGATCTCCGCCACCACCTGGCCGCCCGCAATCACTTCGCCGTTGTCGTTGCCATCGCCGTTCGGGATGTCCACGTAGTACACCGCCCCGGCCACCGCGCCGTCAGGAATACTGACGCGGCCCATCTCGACGCGGCCGGTGTCCGAGCCGTAGGTAACGCGCCGGTCAAAGGCGATGACCGCCTTGGTGGTCAGGGTGTCGTAGTTAATCAGGACGGTAATCAGCACGCCCACGCGCGACACCTGCATGGGGTGAAAGGCCGTCCAGGTGCCGATATCGCCCACCGAGGCTTCCACGGCAATGGCGGTGGCGTGCCCCGCGTCGGTCTCGCCGGCATGCGTGAAAAAATGCTCGAAGACTAAATTTTCCCCAGCCAATGGCCAATCCTCCTTGAGTGTGGTGGGCCATCCATGGCCCAGCCATATTGTAATCCTTTTAGATTAACTTAGGTACTCAACCACTTGATGATTCTAACAAAACCATCGGTACTTACGTCGTAATAGCTTGCGAATGACAAAATTCCCCACCAGGCAATCGCCTGAATGCGCCCGAAGTCGCTCTGGAAATTGGGGTCAAATACGAGCTCCGGCGTGACGATTTCGACGCGGGCAATTGCCTGGTCCCCCAGGAAGGCCCCCTGCGCGATCAGGCCAGTGGTGCCCGAGGAATTGGAGATGGCGTTTTCGCGGTGCACTTCGACGACGCGGATGTTCTCGGCTTTGCCGACTTCGCCGCGAAAGAACAGGTCGCCCTTTTGCAGGTAGAGGTGGATCGCCTGCCACAGACTGTCCCGCTTCAGGGCCCGCGTATTGAGGCGCGCCGTGACGAACAGGTAGTCTTCGCCGACAAACGGCGGGCAGTGGATATTGCCGGCCAGGTAGTCGGCGACAATCCCGAAGTGGTCAAACGTCATCGCCGAGGCCGCCGCGGTGGACACGGTGCCATCGGTGTCAAAGGTGATCGAGGTGGCGCTGGTCGGCGTCGCGGTCAGCTTGGCATCGGTCGTAAAGATGCCGTCACTCGCCACCGCCGTGTCCATGGCGCGCTCCATCTGGCGGCGCAACAGGCCCTGAAACACGTTGTCCTGGTGAAAGGCCCCCAGCTGGCGCGCAAAATTGGTTACCCTCATGCCGCCCCCCCACTCAAACAGCTGGATCTGGCGGCTGCCCCAGGACACATTATGGATGGGGATGCGGGTGGTCTCCGTGAGCTTCGCGGAGGTGGGGTCCGTGAGCTCGTTCACACGCATAAGGTTCACATATTCGCCTTGATGCGCTGAGAAGTCTTGATCCGGTACAGTGGTTAAAGCCAACAACTTAGTAGCACCTACTGCTTGCATGAGTAAACGGTCACTTAAATAGCGGTTCTTGTAGCATGTTGTTATCTCTAGGGCTCTTTATCCCTAGATTCTTCCTATTACTAGGAATGCTCAGACTATCTCTTCATCCCGAAGGATGCCGGGCGCTCGTGTCAGCTGCATCACTGGTCTAGTGGTATGCTGTTAGTCGTTGCACCTTCTCAGTATCCCTACTGAGCTTGGCTCAGGATTGTCCCCTTGGATATCCCCTGAGTTCACCCGGTTTGCTCGGCAAGTTACCCTGCCGAGGGGCCTACGCGTTGACCCCGCCCGGAGCCGCTGTCCAGGTCGTAGTTGCCAATGGTCTAGTCCTCCTTGACCATGCGGGCCATCCTAGCCCGACCATTGATGGTTACAAAAAGAATAGTCTTGTATGGGTTACATTTAACAGGCTATCTTTATATGTCCTCCTCTACAGACCATCCATGAAGAAGGAGCAAGGCCCCTATGCCAAAAACCGCCGAAGAGAAAGCTGCCTACAAGGCCGACTGGGCCAAGAAGCATGCGGTGCGGCTCAAGCTCAAACGTGCCGCGTACTACGTCGAAAACAAAGACGATATTCTTACGAAGCAAGCCGCGTACTACGCCGCTAACCCTGAGCCAGCCCGGGAAAGGGCGCGCCAGTGGCGCGAAGACAACCCTGAGCGGAAGAGCGAGACTGACAAGCGCTATGCGCAGGAAAACGCGGAAGCGATCAGCGAATATCAGGCGGGCTGGAGAGCAGAGCATGTCGAGGAACGACGAGACTACGCGGCGAACTATCACATCGACAACGCGGAAGAGTTGTGCGAAAGGGCACGCCAGTGGGTTCTTGACAACCCTGCGCAGGCGAAAGCCAGTCGACAGGCATGGCGAGAAGCCAACCCTGAAAAGAAGCGGGCGTATGACAAAAGGCGCAAAGCGCTGAAGCGTGGCGCTGAACGCAGCGACTTTACCGAAGTGCACTGGCAGATGGTGCAGCAAGCCTTTGGTGATCGGTGTGCCTATTGTCACATCTACGCCCCCGGTGAGCTTACGCAAGACCATCTCACGCCCCTGTCGCAAGGCGGCAACCACACGTTGCACAACATTGTCCCCGCCTGTCAGTCGTGTAATAGTCGTAAGCACGCTGGACCCGTCCCTGTCCCCGTGCAACCCTTACTCCTGTAGGAGGCCCTGATGGCTGATGACTCCCTCGACGCCCAACTCCGCCGCCTGGCGGCCATCGTGGCGCCCTTAGCGGAAACCGTGAACCAGCATGACGCCCGCATTGCGGAGCACTACGTCCGACTCGCGCGGCTCGACGCCATTATTGAACGCCTTGACCGCCTCATTGCCCGCGTCTTCCGTGACGAGGACAACGGGCGCAAGGACTAGGAGGCCCCGTCCCTATCCCCGTGCAACCCTTACGCCTGTAGGAGGCCCTATGTTCACCGACCGTGTCATCCTGATCGTCGGCTTTCTCTGGACCATCACCATTACCGTGGTCGGCTTTGGCTACATGACCACCCAGACTCTACGCATTGTCCAGATCGCCAACGATATCCACCGACTCACCCTCCAGCTGCATCCCTAGGAGGCCCTATGGACCAACTCACCCGCATAGAACGCCGCATGGACGTGCTCACCTACATGGTGGGCACCAATATCACCTTGACGCTGTTTGCGCTCGGCCTGCTCTGGCAGGTCGTACGCGCGCTGCCCAAATAGGCGGCCCTATCCCTGTACAACCCTTACTCCTGTAGGAGGCCCCATGGCCAAGACTGCCGAAGACAAAGCCGCGTACCGTCGTGCCTATGCCCAGTATCATGCGGAGAAACGCCAGGCCCAGCGCGTCGCCCGCCGCGAGAAACGCCGTGCCGCGCGCCAGGCCCCACGCCGCCAGGACGCGTAGGAGGCCCGCACCCGGTGCAACCCTTCCTCCTGGAGGAGGCCCTGATGGAACCCCACGAAGTCGACGCCATCCTGCGCTCCCTGGCAGCGACGATGGCGCACCAGCGCAGCATCAACGACGACCTGCGCGCCACGATTACCGAACTCCGCGAGTTCAACCGCGACCAGCGCGCCATCAACCTGCGCCTCGAAACGCTCGTCACGCGCATCCTCCGTGACCAGCACAACGGGCGGGACGCCTAGGAGGCCCCGTCCCGGTTCCCGTGCAACCCTTACGCCTGTAGGAGGCCCTGATGGATACCATCCTCGCCCTGCTCATGTTTGGCGTGCTCCTCAGTACGCTCTGGGACATTCGCCGTGGCCAACGCATTACCCAGGGCATTGTCGAACGGATCGAGGAGTCTGCCGAGCGCATCGCCGTCATGACCGCGGAAGTCTTGCGGCGGACGCCCGAGCGCTAGCGCGCCACCCCCGCACCCTGTGCAACCGTTACTCCTCGAGGAGGCCCTGATGTTCACCGACCGCGTCATCATCATCTTCGGCTTTATCTACATGACCACCGGGCTCATCATCATCGCCTGGCAGAACGTCAAGATTGCGCACCTGGTCACCGAACTCGGCGTGCTTATCGCCAAGACCCACCCCTAGGAGACCCTGATGACTGACTACTCGTTCTTCCACCTGACCTCGCACGTGCCCGCACCGTCTGACCCCTTCATGGAGTTTCTCCCCTTCCTCACCGCCGCCGAGTACACCGCGTTTGCGGCCGCCTCCACGCAGCTCTATCACGCGCTCCAGGACGCGCTCGATGCCTACTGCGAGGCCCATCAAGAGACCCCCATGGCCGTCCGGCTTGATGCCGCCACATGTCTCATCTACATTCTCGAATGCGCCATCGTCGACGCGCCGGCCGAGGCCTAGGAGGCCCTGATGCTCCCTCGCGACCCCAGTGACTTCGTGCGCTGGCTCTTTCTGCTCAGCGCCCTGACCATCGTCGGCGGCCTGGTCCTGGCCTTCGTGCGCCTGCTCTGGGGCCTGCCGCCGCCCTAGGCCACGCCAATGCGCTGCATCTGCTGCTGCTCCCGCAAAATATCGTTGAGCTTACGCGGCACATACGGCTCGTTCGTCGCCGCCGGCCCCGCCGCCACGCCGGGCACCCCGGCCCCCTGGCGCGCCATCGGTTGCGGCCGCGGCGGCCTGGGGGCATCCGTCGCCGGGACTTTCGGGGGCATAAACCGCAGCGTCTCGGCCACCTCGGCCTGCACGTCCCGACCCGCCTGCGACCGCGCCTGCCCCACGGCCCAAAACTGCACCGACTCGCGCGACGCCTCGTGCGCCGGCGAGCCGGGCGGGTGCACGTCGTACCCTGCCGCCCGGGCCGTCTCCACCGCGTAGCGCACCACCTCGGTGCCGGCCTGCTGCTGGAGGCGTAGGTCTTCCTGGGCCGCCAGGCGGATGGCAATTTCGCGCTGTGTTTCCTGGCGCTGATACGCCGTCTCCAACTGGCGCACCTCGCCACCCGCCCTGGCATAGCGCGCCGCGCGGGCCTGCTCGTATTCGGTGGTGCCGACGCCGTCCAGGCCTTCGATATCTTGAAACGCCGCGGCCCAGATGGCCGCCTCGCGTTCCTGGATGCTGTCCAGAGTCAGACTGGGATCTGGCGCTGCCGGCAGGGCGGGCGTCGGCATGGAGGCGACGCGCGACGCCTGGAGCTCACTGCGCAGCAGCGCCAGTTCTTGCTGGAGGGCCTGGAAGTCGGGAGACACCGGGGCCGTAGGAGGCGTGGCCGGAGAGGAGAACGGCGCGGCCTCACCCGAGGGATCTGGGTCGGGGGCGGCCCCGGTGTCGTCGGTCTCGTCCAGAGGGGGCTCGTCGACGGGTAGCCCCTCCAGGCCATGGTACGTGGTACTGGTGGCCTCAAGGGCCTCGCTCAGACGTGACGGGGCCGGCGCACTGCTCGGCAGGCCGTCCGGGGAGGTCTCAAGGATGGATGGATCAAACGGTTCTGACATGCGATACGTCCTTATATCTGGCCCTCTCCATCTTGGAGAGGGGTCTAGTCTCGCGCAAAAAGATCCTGGACTTCATCGGCGATGACGCGCTCGCCCACCCGCAACTCGGCCTGCAGGTCTTTGAGCAGCGCCAGGTACGCCGCCGCTTGCTCGTCCTGACTGATCAAGTGGTCGATGCGCGCCGCCAGTTTGGCGGCAATGAGCCGCACCACCGGGCCGCCGCCCCCGGCCAGGTCGGAGACCAGGTCAAAATGTCTCGTCATGACGCGCTGGCGGCGCTGTTCGTCGCGCGCCAGTTTGTCGAGCGTCTGGGGCGCCACCGGGTCGCCGGTTTCAATGTCCATCTCCAAGCCGCCCGTCATGGGGCCAAAGCGGGGGCGCGTCATGGCGTAGGACTCCACCAAATCCTCCTTGTGCGGGTGCCCCTCACTTGAGCGATGGGGAGGAGCGAAAGGTTGACTCGCCAGAGCCAATTCCTGCTACGGACGCAGTCCATTTCGTCTCATCGAGCCTGTGATCACCGCACCAGTCGTTCACAAAGACCACCGGGTACCCGTTTATGGTGGGCGCATGGCGCCTGCACCTACCGAGGTCATAGGCCGGGTCGGGCGTATCAAGCGTCCCGGGTATGACGGTGGTTTTTGGGACAAACCACATACACGTATTGCACCGCATCCCCACGCTCCGATGTTTCCACGCATCCTCGCTCATGCGCTGTCTCCTTGCGGCCGCTGCGCCAGCAGGCGGGCTTTCTGCTCTTCCATGGCAATCCGCTCGCGTTCCACCTGCATCTGCTCCCGGTGCATCGCGACGGCTGCCGCAATCTTGGTGAGCTGCGCGTCGGCTTTGGCTTCATTGACGGCCAGGGCCCCCTCGTCCATCTGGAGCTTGTGCATCACGGCGGTAATCTCGGCGGCAATCTTCGCCAGCTCGCCCTGCATCTTCTCGCGCTCCACCTGATTCTCCATCTGGGCCGTCTCGCCTTCGAGTTGCGCGATCATCACCTCCACCTGGTCCTTCTGCATCTGCGCCTGCGCCTTACTCTGTTCAATCTGCCCACGCGCCTGGTCGGCCTGGGCTTTCGCCCCGAGGGCGGCGACCTGGGCCTGGAGGAGTTGCTTCTGGAGGCCCTGCATCTCCTGCGTTTCCTGGCTCTGCTGCTCCATCTGCTGCTCGGCTTCCGTCTCGCCGATGAACAGCTTTTCATCTTCCAAATTCACCCGCGCCTCGATCGCCCGCGCCACGTTGTAGGGCCGGATGTAGCGCCCAAATACCGGATGCGTACTCATCGGTACAATCAGTTCCTGGATCGCCTTGAGCTCGCTCGCCTCCTGCATCACGGTCTGGAGGCCGGAGACGTGGAAATGCCCCTGCAAGGGCGGCAAGTTGAGCCCACCATCCGCGGTGGGTTGCACCAGGTCCTGCATCTCCTGGAGCTGCTCCGGCGTAAACACCAGCGCCAGCGTCTCCGGCGTGGCATTGAGTTGCACCGTCTCCATGCCGGCGAGAATCGCCTGCAGGGCCCCCACGTCCAGGTTGGTGCCCATCTTGGCAAACGCCGTCTTGGACTGCGCCAGATGCTGCGCCTGCTCGCGCGCCGTGATGTCCTGGCGGTAGCCGGGCAGGCCCTGCACCACGTCATTCACCATGGTGCCGCGCTGAAACGTCTGGTCCAGCCAGCCCTCGGTGCCCATAATGTCGTTGCTAATAAAGCGTTGGTCCACCGTGCGGCAGACCATCTGGCCGGAGACCGTATCGCGCGTTTCCATCGTCTTGCCGGGGTAGACATCCGTGTCCTCCTGATTCACCAGGGCGCGGACGTTGATTTCGCGCATCGGGTTGACGATCCAGTTCTGGTAATCGGCGTGCAAACTGAGGAGGTTGCACATGTAGTACCAGAGCGAGCGCACGCTCTGGAGGAGCGAGCGGCCCTCAAAGCGCAACAGATGGGGCAGCGGCGAAAACGACACGCCCGGCCAGCGCAGGGTGGTGTACGGCGACGGCTCCGGGTCGGCAATCACCCGCCCCCCGGCGACCGTATAGGTGGCGTTGGGCAGGAGCAGTTCGCCATTCGGGGCCAGGACCGTGCCCCAGAACTCGCGCGTCAAGACGGCATGGCGGTACTTGTTGCGCTGATACACATACTGCCGCAGGCGCGATTGCTCCGGCTGCTGCATCATCGGATTGGCCGGCGAGGCCTGGGGCTGTTCGTTCTGGAGCCCCGCGGTGCGCTGGTAGCGCCCGTCTTTTTCCCCCTGCCGCAACACCCAGTAGTCCATGTACTCTTCGTGAATCCAGTACATGCCGCTCTGTGGCTCACGGTTCAGGGCATCCGGATCGCGATAAATCTTCCAGGGCTCCACCAGGGAATAGGTCAGCACCTGCCGCGGCGTGTCCCAGATCGGAATCATCTCGAAACTTTGGCCCACGGCAAAGCCCATCTCGGCGGCATCGGAGAAGCGCACAATAAAGTTGGCGTGTTGCTCATCGAGCTGGCGCTGCATCAGGCGGGTCCAGAAGGCCGAGACCACGTCCGAGGGCTCTTCTTTAATCGAGAGGAATTCCGGGGAAAAGGCGGCTTGCACCATGGCCACGGCGAATTGCACCGCCGCATAGGGCTTGGGGAGGACGGCCTGGGACTGCCATTCCTGCTTGGCGGCGTAGTTGGGGGGTTCTTTCTCTTGATACAGGTCCCACGTTTGTCGTTGCATCATGCGGACTTCGCGCAGGGCAATTGACGTGGTTCTCACGCACTCATCGACGTAGTCCACGAAATGGCGCGGCGTCTCCCCGGCGTAGGCCTGCGCCGCCTCGGTGCGCTCGTCCAGCTCCTGGGCATCGGGCACGCCGTGCGACGCGAGGTCCTGCTTGATGCGGGCGATTTCCCGCAGCACCAGGGCCTGGTCATCGGGGATCGGGGCATAGGAGGTGGCCACGGCGACTCCTTCTACGTAGTGGCCCGTCTTCAGTGACGCCAGCATCCCTCCGCGGAGGGCCTCGCGCGGAGACTCACGCCCCCCTGGCGACGGGCCGGGCCAGCTGGTATCCGCATCCGGACACAAAAAAATGGGCGACAGAGGGAAATTTCCCTGTCGCCCATTCGACATTTGCACCGCGCTAAAAGTGATCAGCCTCTAGGGATGCGGATATGTGGTTGTGCCTACCTCGACCAATCAACCTTGGGACCCTTGGTTCAGTTGTCCTTTTTCCAGAGAGGCTGAAGATGAGCCAGATACTATGTGTCCCACGCAATTTTGAGGTAATTCTCGCGGTACGTCGCACTCCGCGGTTGCCAGCACGCGGCCCGGCCGGGATCGCCCGAGGGCAGCGGGGGTGGTTCCCCGTTCCAGCCCTCGTCGTGATAGGCAATGCGCTTCTCACTCCCGTCCTGGCCGGAGTGCATATCGACCCAACACTCCATCTCCCGCCAGGTGCCATCCGGGCGCTTGCCCGCTGCCTGGCGCATCGGCCACCAGCGGTCCGACACCCGCTGCCCCACCTTCTGCGTCGGCGTCAGACTGCTCACACGCCGCGTCGGCGTCTCACTCATCCCACCGTCTCCCCACCGTGCGCCACCGCGTCTCCGCCAGGCGCTCCAGCACCGCCAGCTCATGCAGCAGCACGGCACACTTCCAGGTCTTGCGCCACAGCGCCACGCTACACACGACGCCGCCCCCGGCCAGCACTTCGCCGTGCTCCCAGGCCGCGCAGGGGGCACAGACCCGGCCGGCGCCGGTGCAGGTACAGGGGTCGCGGGTGACGTCGAGCAGATTCACCATCGCGCACTGCTTTCACGGACACCACGCTTCTTACGGCTCGGCGCCCATGTTCTACGGGCAGCACACCTTCAACGGCTGTCCATGGCTGATACGGCTGGGCGCACAAGCCATCCAATCCTCCGAGGTACTCCCCCTAGAGCCCCAAGGCTTAGGGGGTGGGGTAAGGAGGTTGGCGCCACGCGCCAATTCCTCATACGGACGCAGTCCGTATAACCCCTTGTATCGGTTACAATTAAACTGCTAGACTCTCCTTGCCTGCGTTTCCGGCATACGGCATGGAGCCTGCAAGGGATTCCTCACGCCGTCAGATCCGATGTCGCAGTCATGCACAGGTCGGCATGGTGAGCAGCAATGCTCCCTGGGTGCAACTGCGGATGCCCAGTCTCTCCTGTGTGGGTCGCCAACTCGCGCTGCCGCAGCGTGGTCAACCGGCCCTCCGTGTGCATCGGATACGGGCGTACGGGCTTCCCTTCGAGTACGCTTGGAATGTAGCGTGGCTCCTGAGAGACCAGACGGCTTCAAGACAGGCCTCCACAGCTACAAGCTCCGCCTAGACCACCACGTGGTTAGGGGGAGTTGTTGACGCGGGGAACACATGTCTCACGGCTGGACGCACTATGGCTACGGGCACCACCAGCCTCACGGCTGGGCGCACGCCTCCTTCGGGCAGCACGCCTCTCTCGACTGGGCGCACC
>ERZ1292642.1116-Hain-H14-01um-R1-1116-length-13249-cov-5_pt2 | contig 12288 bp, 13 predicted proteins | sample MGYA00564403_ERZ1292642 | MGnify/ENA primary metagenome ERZ1292642 (study PRJEB36523, sample SAMEA6512643) | groundwater metagenome | collected 2019-01-09 | study: AquaDiva: Metagenomics assemblies of 32 groundwater samples | reverse complement strand
CACTGCGGGGGGGATCTGGGAAGAGGCCCAAAACTTGCTTAACGTTCCCATACAACTATCAGCTCCTAGATCGGGAAGGGAGCACAACCCAGAATTGGCTAGATTGTTGGGTTATGTAATGGGAGACGGATGTTATAGCCGGGGTTCGTTGAGAATATCATGTGATATCAAAGACACAGAAGTTCACAGGGACGTTGAATACCTATTGGATAGATTCTATGCAAAGCCTCTCTGTATAACTAGAGGGGGAATGAAAGAATTTCAGGCAAATAATATCCAAAAAGAGGGCTGGCTGAGGAAGTTAGGCATTCTTCAACCCAGGACACAAGGGCCTGGAAGAAGCAGTAAGTTCAAAAGACATGTTTGTGTGCCTGATTTGATATGGAAGGGAGACACAGAAACCCGAGGTAGTTTCTTGTCCTCTTTGTTTGAGTGTGATGGTCACTCAGCAAAGCGTTATGCCCAGACTTCTCTGTCCGCCAAAGACCCGAATTTCTTACGAGGAATTCAGTTACTACTCCTGAGTTTTGGTCTTAACTCTAGGATTTCATCTGATCCAAAAGAAGTGTATAGACTTACCCTCAACGGAAAAGCATCAGATTTGTTTCATCACAGAATTGGTTTTGTTTCTAACAGGAAACGCACAAGCGGCAAACGAACATCTGGGGGTCATGTAGGAAGACCGCTAAGCAAAAATAACTTTACGGATACGGTGGTATCAATTGTTCCCTGCGGCAATGCGGATGTATATGATCTAACGGTTAGAACAGCACATAGTTTTGGGGCCAATGGAATTCTAGTTCATAATTGTGCGGATGATAAAGAGGCGTTCCAATCGTCGAATATCTCAATTTTCGACGCTGAGGTAATTGACACATTCAGGAATGCCGCGAGGATGCCGGTGGGAGTATATGGTATCCTTGCCCCTCAGTCAGAGATCCCCATCCTTCTCCAAGCTCCCGAGAGAGACATAGACCACAACCTCCCTCCCATTGACCTTAGATGTAAGTGGTCCCCCACCCAACCTTCCCATGATTATAGATTGGTCCCCCTCCTACATCGTGGTCCCGCGCCATTCGATCCCCTAGGGAAGATAATCATGTATGAATATCCCATCCCTGGGGAACTCTATGGAATCGGCACAGACACTGGGTTCGGAGTGGGTCAGGATCGCTCAGTTCTAGAAGGAATCAGGAAAGGATCAATAGAAAAGAATGATTGTCAGGTTTTTGAGTATGCTTCAGCTTACAATAATTCCTTCTCATTATGGCCGTTTAATCTCGCTCTGGGTACCCTCTATTCGACGTCTATCCAAGGACAAATCAAACAATGTAAGCAAGTCATCGAGATGGCGGCGAATGGTGAGAATGTTCAGAACGAGTTGAAAAAGAGAGGGTGGAGGAACTTCCATCTTTGGGTCCGGTACGATAGGAAGAACGTTCGGGAGGCCACAGCCACCAGATTAGGCTGGTTCACTCTCCCTTGGTCCAGACGGATGATGATGGACATGCTCCTGGACGCCCTCAACAACGGCTGGGTGGATATCAATTCCCCCTGGTTCATCGATGAGATGGCGGATCTGGAATTGGAGATGGAGGAGCAGAAGATCAAAGCCAGTGGGGGCGCACATGATGATAGGATTATGGCTCTGGGGATGGTCTTGTTCTCCCTACACGCAATGGAAACCCGTCACGCCGACCGGTGGGTCACCCGGGAGAGAATGGAGAGGAACAACCCGAATCCTATATATCTCAGATACTCCCCCGGGGCTCAAGGGACGGATACTTCTGATGTTCGACAGGATTCCACCACTTCATATACATATAGGGTTGTCAACCCCGGAGATCCGTATGAGGATGTGCTGAGGGGCTCTGGACCTTCAATCTGGACGCCTCCAGGACAGTGAGGTATAATTGAAACGTGAGGAAATTATGACAGAACAGGAGATACCCCTTCCAACTCCCGAGGAGATTGAGGTAGGGAAACAGGCATTGGCGAAAGCTCAATATGAGGAAATGATGGCTCATCCTCCCTCCCGGCAAGCCGTCAGGAAATTCCTGAACGAACGAGCTAACGGGTTCATGAGCCAGAAAATGGGACATCTCTCCAGGAGTGAGCGGAGGAGAAATGCCTCCATTATGTCCAAGCGAGTGGCAAAGGCCGCTCTAGGAGGCTCCACTGCCTCTCTATGATTTCTTTTGTAAAGAATGTGAGGAAACAGTTGAGAGATATTATAAATCGTCAGAACTCCCGGAATCCATCGCCTGCAGATGCGGTAGAACTGCCATCTACCATCCCTCTTTTTACTATACCTCAGCAATTGCTCAACGCTTCGCTCCTATCATTGTTCATAAAGATGCGGAGGGAAATATCAGGTTCCCAGCCCACTCAGATGCCCCCCTCCCCCCTGGATTCCACAAAATAGAACTCACGGATTTCCATCAGGTGCGGAAGTTTGAAAAGGAGGTTAATGCTCAGGAGCGGAATAAACTAGAAAGTCATCAGCAGGATAAACTAAGAACCCTCCAGGGGCAGATTGAACATAACCGGGAGGAGATGAGAGGTTTGATGAGTAAATTCACTGGGCCAGGGAGGAGATTCTACGAGGCTATGAGGCAGGTATCGGATCAGAAGCTGAAGGACTTTGGGAAGAGGAATGTGGGGGAGGCTGGGTTTTTCGTTGAGGCGCTTACTCAGAATTCATCGAATCGTGAGGGATATGCGGATCAGAGGAATAATTGGGGGAAGCATCAGGGGAGGGGGAAATGACGCCGGTATCACCTGTTATACCTAATAGGGATCTACCTGAGATTGTGTTTGCTAAAGATCATCCAGAATACAAGCCTCTTCCTGCGTACAAAATCGACGGGCATGTATTAACCCGTTGGCATGGTAGTTGGACGGACAGGCTTAGATTTTTGTTGACGGGGAGTATGTGGCTGTGGATAATTACAAATGATCAACTTCTTCAACCAGTTTTGTTGACCACGGAGACTCCGGTATGACACCTACTTATTGGCCTAAGGACTCAGGATGTAAAGCCTGCATCACCAAAACCCGCCACACCCCCGAGGACTGGAAAAACCATCCCCTCGCCACTCACGGATATGTGAAGGAAACCGGTTGGACCCTGCCCTCGCTCAAACCTAAGGATGATAAATGTCAGACCAATACGTAGTTCCCTCCTACTCCTCCACTGAGGAGGCTCGCTTAGGATGGCTTAAGAATGCTATACGAGAGGGAGAAGTATATATCAAGAACCAGACGGCCCATACAGATTTCCAAAAAGCCAAGGACATCATCGCAGGGGTGTCTGAAGATAAAATCCCTCAGTCCCTCTCTAAGATCTCGGTGAACCTTCAGAAACGGCTCATCAGAGATATCGTAGCGACAATGTCGAATATCCGCCCACTCTGGGGATACTCAACGGATAATAAAGATCTGGATTCCCAATCTGAGGTATTGAATAAACTCCTCCTCTCCTGGTACCAATCTACTTTTGTGGATAGAGGATTAAAGAAAGGTCTCCAGTACGCAGCGGTGTTCGGCACTGGATACATAGGTCCCTCATGGGAATCTGACTTCTGGACACGGGGTCGGGGGGACATTGCGATCAAAGCATATTCCCCAGAGAACGTAATCCCTTGTCAGGTCCCAGAGAGTCATGACCTACAGAAATGTTACGCGGTGACTCTGAGGGAAGAGGTTCCGATTAATCTGGCCAGAGCTATGGCTCCCACTATGGCTCATAAGATTGTCCCAGATCGATCTAATCCCTCTGGAATTAGGAAGGGAGTCTCCAGAATGACATCATTCCTCTCTCCAGTGCTCAATCGATTCGCGGCGGATCAGAAAGCAAGGAAAGCGGTAGACACGGTTTTCCCGGTGGTAGACATCCACCAAACCTACATCATGGACCTCTCGGTGAACGAAGGCCCAGACCCTATTGTAATGGGTGAGCCCGGGACATACTGGCATTATGTAGTCCCGGTATTAGGCTCAGATATTCCCTCAGGCAAGGACACCTTAGGGAATCAGACCTTCCGCAAAGCCACTGTGGAAGACGCGATGCTCTATCCCTTCCGGAGATTAATCACTTGGTGCTCCAATGGAATCCTAAGAGATGGACCTTCATATTGGTGGCATGGGAAAGTACCAGCGGTCAAGATAGTATTTGATGATTGGGCTTGGGAATTCCTTGGGTACTCCATGACCCGGGACCAGAATCCAATTGAACAGTCGTCTAATTCCCTCCGGCGAGCCATCGACGACTCCGCTAATGCTCGCCTCCGCCCCACTCTCCTCCATGACGACCGAACAATCTCCAAATCCCTAATGGAATCCCTGGACACCCGAATCCCCGGGCAATCCGTAGGTGTAGATCTTACAATGTCCGAGCGCCCCATCCGCCCGGCACTGGAGGCTAATTATTATGATGTCCCTCAGTGGGTCCTGGAAGTGGTTAACAAGAACGAAGAGACTCAGAAATATCTCTCCGGGGTTCAGGATTTCTCCGCCATTGCCAAAGCTCGCCAGATCCCTTCTTCAGATTCACTGGAGAAAATCCTAGAAATGGCTGGACCGATGGTCACGGATATGTCCAGGGGGATGGAATCTTCCCTTGGTCAATTAGGTGAGATGGTTAAGTGTCTGTTTTTTGAATTCTACACAGCAGCCAGAAGGATGCAGATCCTAGGGAAGAATGGAATCACCGAGGAGGATTATGATTATTCCCCAGGGTCCCTCATCCCCTCCCACCTCCCAACCGAGGATAAATCCCTCCCCCCTGCTTCCTCGATGGTCGAGCGAGCTAGGAAGTATATGAATTCGTTTTTCTTTAAGATCACGCCGAATTCATTGCACCAGATTACACAGCTAAGCAGGAAGCTCCTCTACATTCAATTGCTAAAGGCGGGGATTCCAATTGACCCGTGGACAATGGCTGAGGTAAACGACATCCCCAACTTTGGCCCGCCCCCTGAGGGCACCACTACCGTGTTCCAAAGGTGGGTGGCGTTCGAGAGATTGAAGGGTGATCTCCAAGCTCACATCCAAGCTAAGGCGATGGAGATTATGGCGGCGGCTCAGATGAAATCCGCTCTCTTGGGGCAGGCTTTGGGAGGGCAGGGAGGGGGAGGTCAGCCAGGGGTAGAAGGATCAAATCTCCCCCAACCCTCTCATTCCCCGGCGTTAGGGGATAACCCCCCTGGGAGACCAGCCAGGGTAGGAGAGAATCCACAAATTCAACAGAAAGACGGCGGTACCAGGAGTACAATAACAAGTAAGTAGATTCTAACCCAAGGGAGGGGGTATAACCTCCCAGACCCGCCCAGGGTCTATACACACCATCAAAACATACCAATTCAACCTACCCTAATTGAAAGCGGGAGCTTATGGATTCTCCTAATCCCCAGGCTCCCAACGCTTGACTCTTCCCCCCTATATCTGTCATAATCAAATTGCGTCGTTCGTCTCCTTGTTTCCTTCCTCGGCAGGGGCCGCGTCACTCCTCAGGCACGGCCCCAGTTTACTTTCCTCTCCTCCCAACATCTGATATGATGTAATTATGCCCGCTAAGTCCAAGGCCCAGCAGCAGGTTTTTGCAATCGCAGAGCACTCCCCAAGGAAACTTCACAAGAAGAATCGTGGGTTACTAAAGTTATCTAAATCCAAGCTCTCCGAATTCGCATCTACCAAGACCAAATCCCTCCCTCAGCGGGCAAGTTCTAAAGGAAGGAAAAAGTAGATGGCTGATAAACCTTTGGTTCGTGAGAAACTCTATACTGAGAAGCAACTTAAGAATCCCAATTACGCCCATGAGGAGTTGGAGAGACGCAAAGCTCGTGTCTCTTCTCCTATGACCCCAGTTCAAAAGAAAGGAAAATAATATGGCATCCCCTGCGAAACTCTCCACTCCTTTTAAATCGGGAAAGATCAAAGGTCTCTCTGGAGGTAAATCCGAAGACTCCAAAGCTCCCAAGAAATACTCTGGTGGGAAATCCCGGTAATGGCTCCTCCTCTCCCTGGCTCCTCTCCAGTTCCTCCTCAAGGTCCTGGTACTGAGGGTATATCCGGCCTTGTCCCTCCTCAGGACCCCGGGGCTCTCTCTCTTGGCCCTACTCCTGAACAGAAAGTCCAAGCCTTTATGGAACAAATCCGTGACCTCCATATGACCATCGACGGTCTGACCACTCAGCACCCAGAAGCTGCTGATGAATTCAACGAAGCTAAGAACGCTCTCACCAACTCCATGTCTAAGGTGGTCTCGGCGATGTCGTCTCCAGAAGGTGGTCCACAGCCGATGACATTCTAATGAAACGGTTGCTATATACAATCTTGGTGTTGATTAAATTCTTCCTCCTTGTCCTTTTGGGATGTTTCTTAATCATCTACTACTTTTGGACTGTAGCGGCTAAACATGTAATAGGAAACAAAAAGGAGAATTTATAAGTATGGCATTATCGACAGAAACAGCTTCCTGGCTAGAGAGCCTAAAAAAGGAAGGAAACCTCAGTGATGAGGTAATTACTCAATTACGAACGGCGGCAGAATCTAATCCTAAAGCGGATGAATTTCTCAAAGGATCAGTTCTCCGACAAGCAGATTACTCCCGAAACTCAGCAGCCGTAAAGGAAGCTCAAACAGCAGTAGAGAAAGCTGCGAAGGAGTTAGCCGAACGTGAAGCGGGTGTCACCAAATTCCAAAAGGATCTCGCAGAATGGAAGACCGGAGCTGAGGGTAACTATAGCAAGGCTATTAAAGAACGAGAGACATCGGAGAAAAAAGCAGTCGCAGCCTTGGCCAGACTCAAAGCAACTGGCGCGGCTTATGGAATTGATGAGACAGAACTTTTGAAAGATTTGGAGATCGAAGTGCCTAATCCTAATCCTAATAATCCTAATCCTACCTTCGACGCTTCTAAGTATGTCACTCGGGAGCAGATTCAGGAAGTCACTCGGGAATCAGCCCTCATCGATGCTACCATCCACGACCTCTCTGAGGAATATAGGGAACTCTACGGTAAACCCCTCCGTGGTGCGGCTACCTTAGTTCAGGAGGCAATCGCAGCGAAGAAACCTCTCCGGGTATACGCCGAGGAGAAATTGGAGTTTGGCAAGAAACGTCAGGAGGTTGATGCGGCTTCTGTTCAGAAACGTATCGATGACGCCGTGGCTGCTGAACGCACCAAGATTCTCTCCGAAGCCGGTCTCCCCGGGACCACCAACCTTCGCTCCGATCTCAGGGGTTCCCCGGTGTTCCGTGACGGTGGCCTCCCCCAGCCTAAGGGTCCTGAGACCGGTGGTGGAGTGTCTGCGGCGGTCGCGGCGTTTCAGTCGGGGAAGCACTCGGTTAGGGTATAGACTCTAATTTATAGTTCGTGTGATGAGTGATAGATCCCAATCTATCAATCACCCCTTTGCAGCCTATCCCCACTAGGATTTGACACCTAGTGGGGATTTGTATTAGAATCTAATTGTAGAGTTGGAACACTTTTTAAGTGGAAATCCCTCTAATGTTCCAAACGGAGATTAGCCAATCTTCGATTCGGAACCTCCGACTTCTAGTCGAGGAAGAATAGATTCGGCACTTAACCTCCTCCTATTTCAAATATTGGAGAGCTTCATGCCAGATCCGATCCTCGACGAAATTAATTTAACAACTTTAGCGGAGATCTACCCACACACAATCGAGGATTTGCGAAGCTAGTCCTCATTAAACCCCGTGAATTGCTGGGAACTCTCTATGAGACAATCAGCAGCCAAGCCCAGAAATGGGAAGGTTCAACGACTAGGCGCAAGCCGTAGGGTCAAGTGACTCGAAGCGCGGGGCACCTAAATAGGTGATGATATAGTCTGACCTAACGGGTGACCGTTAGAAGGTTGAGAATAACGAACTCAATCGTAACATTAGTGAACTTCTTCCTCGATACGCCATTCCTGGCCTATCTCCGCGCTCACGCCCTCACCGACTTCACCGGTGGCGCAAACACTCGTTTCACCTTCCTCTATGCTCCGATGATTGGTGGAGCTTATCAGCGTGGTGAGAACTTCAACATCACCAAGCGCCAGACTTTGGGTGGAGCCCAGTTCGACCCCAAGCTCTATGAGGTCTCGATCCCGGAGTACCTGGAAGATCTAGAAGTCCTCAACAAAGGTCCCCTGGCAGTATTCTCCCTGATCGACACTGACCTGGCCAATGCCATGCACACCATCTCGGCTATTGTGGCAATTGCAATGGCACGCCACGGTCAGACCAATGTCACTGGTGTTGTAGGCAATCGTGTGAAGGAAATCAACGGCTGGGTGGAAGCCATCAATGACGGTGTGACAACCGGTTGGGATGGTTCTTATTTTACCACCTACGGCCAAGCCACCCGGAACGCCGTGATCGGCTCAGCCCTCAACTCCGTTCCCTTTTGGAATGGTACCCAGGCTGGTGCCGGAGCCCCCATCACCTATCAGACCCTTGAGGAAACCTATCAGGACGCCTCCATTGGACGTGAGGAGCCGGATCTGGGCGTTACCAATAAAGCTGTCTACGCCTACATCAAAGAGCGCATCCAGCCTCAGCAACGTTTCGCTCAGGAACGTGACCCCTACTTCGGTGTCTCCGGGATGAAAATGAATTCCGCGATGATCCTGAAGGATGATTACTTCCCCTCCCTTCGCTACGGTAAGAATGACCCAGACTTGGGCAACTATCTGACCGGCACCTACACCTCCCCCTCGGCGGTCGGCACCGGTTCCAACATGCCCACCTCCACTTCCCTCACTGTCTCTGAGGTATTCAACTGGTTTAATACCAAGAAGTGGGCACTCCGAATCTCCAACTCTTCGCTCTTTGGATTCGGCTTTACCGGCTTTAAGCCTGCCCAGGACAACACCCGGGTGGTCGGCCAGATCCTCGCCGCTCTCAATCTGGAATGCTTCGCTCCTCGTCTCCAGAAAACAATCTTCGGGATCAATAGCTAAGGAGAATAGGAGAATAAAATGACAACCACTGGAATTGTTCGTCTCGTCTCTCGCTACCTCAACACCGTGAATGATGTTCTCCCCGGCCAGTCTGTGACCGGGGGACAGTCATATGACGGTCAGGTTGGCGCAACGGTCACTCTCAACGCTGCTGAGGCTCTGAAGCTCTCTGATACCTCAGTCGGCACTCTCTATGGGGGTACTTATCAGTATGTTAAGTTTCTCCTCACCCAATCCGGTACCACAGTAAAGGGTGGGCCGGTCTACTGGACGGACCCGGATAACTTCGTTGTCTCGGCTGATGTGGCCACCGGTGTCCCTGGGTTCGCTGGGGTAGCTCTCAGTGTGGTCACCAAGGGGAACTACGGTTGGATTCTAGTCTCCGGTAAATGCCAGTGCCAGCCCCTGGACAACACCACCAAAACCACCCCGGCCATTGGTGATGTCATGGTCACCTCTACCATCGGTCGCTTCGATGTCCTCGCGGATGCTACGGCCTTTGATGGTACCAACCTGAAACTCTACGCTGGTCAGTGGATTGAAGCTCCGGCTGATGCTACCTCCACCCGGTATCTAGCCTACGTTACCCAAACTCGGAGGGTTTCCTAATGGCTCTTACCTTCACCAAAATTAAGGATGGGGGGGATGTCTGGGGGAAAAAGCCGGTATCTGTTTTCGATGTCACCCTGGATAGCTCCTATCCCGCCACCCCGGGATATGTCATCAACGCCCGGGATGTAGGTCATAAAGCCCTCTACGGAGCAGCTATTATCGGCGGCAATCAAGCCTCGGGTGCTGGCAATATCATCATTGACACCGATGGTGCTGGAACCCTTGCAACCTCCGTGGCTCTCCGGGTGTTCGTTACCTCCACGGGTGTGGAGGTTGCTAATGGCGTGAGCTTGGCGACTTATGTTGTCCGGCTGGCGTTCATCGGTCTGTGATTCATCAACTAAGGAACGGAAGATAGGGAGGGAAACCTCCCTATTTTTGTTTGGAGACAAAATGAAACTCATAATTGGCTTAATTTTTTCGGGGATTGTGTTCGCCCAGACAGCTACTTACCCATCGGTGGTGGTTGGGGATAATCATCTAAAGGTGGGGACTAATAACTTCACCACTTTCCTCTCTGCCCCGGTGAACTCCACAGCAACCACTCTCCTATTAGATTCCACCACCGGGCTCAATGCCAATTCCCTCCTTACTATTGGAGCTTCAAAGGAGATTGTCTCTACTTGTGCGGTGGCTCCAGGCTACGTTATCATTGGCACAGACGGAGCTTGTCCTAGTGCTTCTGGTAGAGGATTTGATGGTACCCTCGCGGTGTCCCATGTGGCTCTAGAATCAGTTAGTGGGTTTATCACTGCTTGGCACACCAATGCTCTGGCTGCTGAGATCAAAGCCATCGAATCTGCCCTAGGTCCTAATCTCAACAATGTCCTAAACCCCCCTCTGAGTGGAGAAGTTCCCTTTGCGGTATCCACAGATTTCAATTTCACCCCTAGATCTCCCGGGGGGAGTTTATCAATCGGAGTTAATGTAGTCACCCTTACCACCTGTCCATTTGGAGTAAATGGGTCTAACACCAAACACTACCTTTATATCTCTGGAGGCACTGGGGCTGCTGAGCCTGTACTCATTACCGGAGGAACTTGTACCTCTAATGCTCCTTCAGGCACCGTTATCTTCACTGCCGCTAATACCCACACAGGTGCCTGGACTGTATCCAGTGGTACCGTAGGAATCACTGAGGCTGCTTATACCCTTCCGGCTGGTGGAGGTCTTGTTTATGTTCCTGAGGGTACTCATCAACTCCGGGAGAGAATTCCCTTCAAGGAAAACTGGGCATTCCGAGGGGCTGGAGCTTCTACTAAGATTGTCCCAGCATCAAGCTCAGCTATTGTATTTGATTCTAATCTCACGGTAAATCCCTCCTCTCAGGTACTTACTCCTCAAGACGGCGTGGAATTCAGTGACTTCATGATTGACGGGCATATTTATGATGGGATTAATTCTGTCTATGGAATCCGTCATATTATGGCTCCGGCCTCTGTTGAGTTCTCTTCGATTGTGGGGGTGAAGATCCAACGAATTCATTTCAATAATCTCCTCAATGGTGTGTATCTAGAGCGTTCCGCAGATGTAACGATGCGTGATACCACCAGTTATGGTAACACCACCTTTAAGTTCACCGACCAGACCTTCGACCCAGTCTATAGGTCCTACTCAGTTCGTAGTTACAATCATCGGCAGTGGAGACGATGTTACGCTGCGGACTGTGCGATCATGACTCTCAGTGCTGTGCCTATTTTCAATTTTGAGAATTGTGTCTCCTGTTCTGTTGTTAGTGGTGAACTCACTGACTTAGTAGGAGGACTCACGGGACCGGACGGAATTCGTTTCGCGGGAGCTTGTGAAGATTCCAGAATCATTGACACCACAGTCATTCAATTCCGAATTGGTGTATTTATGGAGGGACTGGCGTTCGCTGGGTTCACCCATTATCCCCACTACATGACCATTACTGGATCGCATTTCGACCAACCTTGGCTAACAGCGATCCAAACCCCAAATGGCACAGCCACCACAGATTTCTTTCAAGGAGGAGATCTCACTATCTCTAATTCCCAGTTTACAAATATACGGACAGAAGCCGGTGCTGGGGTGGCCTTAATTAATATTTCAGATTACTTTAGATCTACCTCCATCATCAATAATTCTTTCCTATATGTAAACTCAACCCCCGCCCAACGAGCTATAGCATTGTCTGGAACCAGTAGAGACACTACTATAGTAGGGAATATATTTGAGAACTTGACCGCTGGAGCGGGTGTTAATTCAACTGCTATTTGGGCTGGAACAGCAGGAGCGGGATTTAAAGCTGCGGATAATACTTGTGTTAATTTTGGCGCTTGTGTGTTTGATGCCTCTGTAAGTGTGACTGCTGCTTCAACTATCACTCTCCCTTGGGGACGGGTTGCGGTAGACATTACCGGAGCTACAGCGATCAACACAATCAATGCTTGTGATGCCACCAATAATAGTCAACAGGTGATCTTACGGTTCTATGGAGTCTCAACAGTAAATGACGGCAGTAACCTCAAGCTCAATGGGAATTTCACCTCCGCCGCTTTCTCCACTCTCACTCTGGCTTGTGATGGTACTCAATGGCTTGAAATGGGCAGATCGGTGAACTAATGCCTAACTTCAATGATCCCACATTTAACTCAGATACCTTTGGAGGGGTAGGTACAACTCCTACTCCTCCTCAGGCCATCTCCTCTGGCGGGTCCTCTACTACTCTCCTTGGTCTGGC
>ERZ1292642.1254-Hain-H14-01um-R1-1254-length-12300-cov-40_pt1 | contig 12300 bp, 20 predicted proteins | sample MGYA00564403_ERZ1292642 | MGnify/ENA primary metagenome ERZ1292642 (study PRJEB36523, sample SAMEA6512643) | groundwater metagenome | collected 2019-01-09 | study: AquaDiva: Metagenomics assemblies of 32 groundwater samples | reverse complement strand
CGGGTCCTCCTCGTGCGCCGCGGCCGGGCGCTGGCGGTTGGGGTGGTTCTTAGGCCTCACGGCCGTTCTCCTCGTGCGGAATCATGCGTGCGATCAGCACTTCGATCCGCGCCAGGGTGACCGCCTGCTGCGCCTGCACGGCCTTCAGCTGGTCGTTGATGGCGAGTTGCTGGCGGGCAAAGGCGCGGAAGTCGTCGTTGATGCTGCGCTGGTGCGCCATCGTCGCTGCCAGGGAGCGCAGGATGGCGTCGACTTCGTGGGGTTCCATGGGGGCTCCTAGCGCGCCACGGCCTGGCGCTGGCTGGGTTACGTCTCACGGCCGTTTTCCCCGTGCGGGATGAGCCGCGTGAGGGTCTGCTCGAGGCGGTCGAGCACCGTGACGTGGCGGTCCAGGGTCGCCTCGAGGCGCACCAGGGTGAGCGAGATGCCGGCCATCGTGCGGTCCTGGCGGTCGAGCTGCTGCTGTTGGATCACCAGGCGCTCGTTGGTGATCTCCTGGAGGGTCATGACGCGCTCGAGGAGGGCGGTGAGGTCATCAGCCATACAGCCTCCTAGCGCGCCACGGCCTGGCGCTGGCGGTCGAGTGGCTCTAATGGCTTGCGCAACCGGAGCGCATCGCGCAGCAAGAACATGATTTCCGTATTCAGGGGGCGCCCGCTCTCATCGGCTTCCCCACGCACCCCAGCTAATAACTCTGGGGGTAAACGCACCGAAACCCGCTCGTATTCTGAGGCAGCGGTTTTAGGACGACCCATGCGACTCATATCTTCCCTCCTTTATACAAATAATAGCACATTGTGTGACTTTTTTGTGCAAAAATGTGCTATACTCGTAGCATCATTTAGCATAAGTATATACCAGATGGCGCTTAATTATGCCACGGGAACAAATAGAGACAGGGGATAGAGCCATGAAGTCCTCATGTATTTCTTACCCTGAAGATGAGCCCTTGGTGTTAATTCGTACCTCCCAATTGTCACTCTGTGGAGGGAATCATTGTGCGGCGGCACTGCTCTCATTCTTTGAGTATTGGCACAACATGAAGCTCGGGCACCAACAACAAGCAGAGCATCTGAATCGGGTCGCTGAAATGCATGGAGAACAAGGCACCCAGGACACCTCATTGTTTCAATACCACAACGAGACGGACATTGAAGCAGGATTACTCCATCTCTATGGCCGTAAGATGATCCGCCAAGCGCTCGCAATCCTGGTCGAAAAAGCGTTCGTCTCGATTCACCAAAACCCAACCCAGCGCTATCGCTTTGATAAGACACACTATTTCCTCTTTCACCCAGACGAGGTGCGATCGCAACTCCTTGATATTCCTCATGAGGTAAAAATGCCGCATCGACAAGGCGAAAAGGCTTCACCGTGCGGCACTTTTACCTCACCGTGCGGCATTTTTACCTCGACTATACCAGAGATTACTCCAGAGATTACTCCAGAGATTGAAACCCCTCCCCCCTTACCCCCCAAGGGGGGCAGTGAGTGTCCCCAAGAAGCTGGTGTCATTTTGCGGACCCTGAATACCCTCAGCGGACGCACCTTTGCCAGTACGACCCATATCGAACGCTGTCTGCGCCGGGGAGCCACGACAATTCAATGCCTTCACGTGCTGTTCTGGTGGGCTCACGTCAAAATTGTCGAGTCGCCCGACATGAAGCGCCACTTCAATAACGAAACCCCTTTTCGCCCCGAAAAGTTTGATAAATACCGTGCCGAGGCGGAAGCGTGGCACGAAGCAGGACGCCCCCAGGTGCTACCTGCTGGCCTCGTGAGTGACAAAACCAGGGCCAGCCTGGAAACGGCAGCCCGTCTGAGTGAGGAGATTCGCAATGGCACAGCTCGGCAATCCCTTTTCGATGCCCCCGGAAGCCAGCGACGCCTTCCTTCAGGGCCTCTTCCTCATGGGTGAATGTTTTACCGACCCCTTGAGCGAGATACGCCAGCGGCTGTACTGGTCGCTCTTTGAACAGCGCTGCACCTTGGAAGAATGGCAGTCAGCGTGTCTGATGGCGATGCAGGACGAGACGTTTCACAAGGTCCCGACGCCCGCCGTGATGTGGGACTACGTGAAGAAGTACCGCAAAGCCCAGTACCGGATTCAGCAGGCGCTTGACATGGACCGCCAGGCCCGCGAGCAGGCCAAGGCCTTGGAAAACCCGCCGCTCTCGCCTGACGAGATGCAGCAACAACTCGGCACACTCTTTTCCCAACTGAGCGAAGGAGGGGTCTGGCCGGCCCCGAAGCGTGAAACACGTGTCCCAGAATATCAACGGCCGCTGACTGATGCAGAACAAGCGGAACGCAAGGAGAAGCTCCGAGAGCAACTCCGAACGCTCGCCAGTGGTGAACCCCTGTACGAACCCCCGAAGGAGGCCTAATGCCACGCACCGTAACCACCCAGGAAGCCACGATTGAGATCATGCAGGTTGAGATCCAGGTGCTGAAGGTCGGCAAAAAGCAAGTCACCATGGGCATGTTCCGCCAACTCCCCCATGAGCCACTCCTGGAGGGCGAGGAGGTCCATCTGCGCGGGGTGCCCTGGGGACATGTGTGCTACTGGTGGGAGGGTGACGGGAGCCAGAGCGAGGGTGGACCGCGCCTGCACGTGGTCTGGCAGCTCGGCGCCGTCCTCTATCGCAGCGTGATCGCGCCGCAGCCCCCGCGCGGCACACGACGGTTTTTTCGTGACGCCATCCAGAGTGTCATGGACCGACTTTTCCTGCGCTTAGCGGGGCAGGCTGGGGAGATGCGTATCCTCAATCACATCAACGGAGTGCTTACGGTCGAGTGGCAGCATTTCAGCTGGTCCGTCGACCTCGATGGTGACTTACGGTTCGCCTATGAGCTGCTCATCCAGGGCAATGCTGCCGCAGACTTTCTCGCCCGTGGCGTTGCCTGCCAACAAGGGTGGCACTCTGTGTATGCGGAAAACACCGAGAAGTATCTAAAAGTGCTTGAAAAATGGGATCTGCACGAGGTGACCGAGGCAGACCTGGTGGCACAACGCCAGGCCCTAATGGACCGCCAGAAGGCCTACGAGCAGCGCTGGGGGCGGCAGTGGCAGACCCTCAGTGCTCTCCCTCAACTCTTTATCGCAGTTTAGGAGACCCCATGACCGACGAAGCGACCCTGACCGACGTGATCCCGCACCCGGACACGGTGCCCCTCTCTGCCGTGCCCGACGCCCCGACGCAAGAGCGCGAGCGCCTGGAGCGGACCAGTTACAAAGCGCTGTACGAGGAGATGTGTGGCGAGAAAGAAGACCTCGCCGCGAACCTGACCCTGGTGCACCGCGAGTTACAGATGGCCCGGCGCAACCTGGAGTATCAGGGCAAGGTGGTGAGCTTGCAGGAAGAGATTATCGCGTTGTTAAAGCTGCAAACGAGCTGGACGTGGCCGAAATCCCCACCGATCAATGAGGAGAGCCCGTTCTAAGCCCAGACGCAGGCACGGCCCGCCTGGTTGCTCACCACCAGGCGGGCCGCAAGTTCCCCTGACATCATGAGAGGACATCAGGCGTATGAGCGTATCACAACGACAGGGAAAATGCATGATGATCGACGAATCGTATGCTCGTGACGTGGCCTACGTCATCGAGACCAAGATGACCGAGGCGAAGTACACCCAGCCGGCGCTGAAGCTCACCGACGCCAAAGCCCTGGTGCTCGCCGGGAAGGTGACGCCTGGCCCAGACGGCACGTACCTGATTCAGGGCTCCGCGCCCGACCCCTATTGCTGGGAACCCGGCGTGGGGTGCTCGTGCCCCCAGAGTCAACAGCGCAAGGTGTTTTGCAAGCATAGCGTGGCCGTCGAGCTGGTCCGTAAGGTCGCCCAGTACCGGGACCTGGCGCAGACGCCTCACCCGAACCAGGCGGCGCTCGCATTCCTGGGCACGCATGCGATACCCCGCCTATCCGACGAGCCATTTCCTGGCGTGGAAGACGTGGATCTCGACACCCCCCGTCCCGAGCAGGATGCGCCCCTCCCGGAGCCCGTCTGTCCCCCCGTGCCGCCGGCGCTGCCCTGGCTCGCCTCTGCCTACGATGGCTCCACCCCCCACCCGTCCTGTGGGACCCTGTCGATGCTGCGCAGCCTCCAGGTGGCGCACGTTATCGGGGCACTGCACCACGCGCAAGCCCAGATCCGCAACCCGCGCTTCGATGCGCAGAATCCGCACTTTAAGATGCGCTACGCCTCACTGGCGGCGGTGCGCGATACCCTCACCCCGGCCCTGACGGCGGCGGGGCTGGTGGTGACGCAGTTTCTCTCGACCGAGGAGGGCAGCGTCTGCTGTGAGACCATTCTGTGGCATATCAGTGGCGAATACCTCGGCGCCACCCTGCGCCTGCCCGTGGGCAAAGCCGACGCCCAGGGCTACGGCGCCGCCAGTACCTATGCCCGCCGCTATGGGCTGATGGCGCTCTGTAACGTGGTGGGCGATGAGGATGATGACGCCGAGTCCCTGCGCCACGACCGTGGCGGCCTGGCCGGCACGCCCCCAGCCGAGGCCCAGCGTCCCGGCGGCTGGGGCCGTCCTCCGACGCCTGACGTGCCGCCGCCGTCCCTGCCCCTCGATCCGGCCCAGGCCAAGCGCCGCATCATGAAGCTCCTGACGCAGCTCGGCCACCGCAAGGAGGAACTGACGCGTCAGGGCGTGATCGACTGGGTGGGCACGTACACCAACCTGCCCCTGGAGGAGCGGCACTATGCCACGATTATCCAGCGGCTGGAAGAGACGCTGCCGGCCACCAGAGGGGCGTGAGATGGCCAGCATGACCCAAACCACCGATTGGCGCTGGGGCTTCCGGAACAGCCGCATGGTGTGCCTGGTGTGGAGCCCCGCCCCCCAGCATCAGGCGCTGCAGCGCAAGAAACTGGCCTATGCGCAGGCCCTGGGGAAGCCCATCCGCCTCCTGCGCGTGGGGGCCACGCGGATTCCGGAAGACGTGTGTGCGGGGTACGCCGATGTCCAGGTCGCCCGCGTGGCGTCGCAGGCGGAGATGGCGGCGCAGATCGAGACCTGGCTGGCGGCGCTGGATGAGGAGTGCTGAAAATCGCGTTTGAGGAGCCCTACAAAGCGCTAGATTCAACGATCGGGGTCTGGGGAGACTCCTTCTACAGACCCCCCTGGCAGAGCTTAAAAATGCAGCCTCTCAAAAATGAGGTCTTGGAGCCCTTGCCCATGCGCCACCCAGATACGAGGAGTCCCCCGATGCCCTATGATGACAACGAGTGGCCCCCACCCAAGCGGTGCGCGTATTGCATGGCGGCACTGCCGACCTGCGTGTGTAGCCCGGCGCAGCACAGCGGCTGGGGCGGTGCACACCTGTGTCTCGCGTGTTATGCTGCGGTCGTGACGGAGGCGCCGGTGCTCCCCGGCCGCGGCCTCCTTGACCTCGACCCGCTTGCCCAAGGAGGGACCTCATGAGCGGCCGCGGCGCCCCCGCCGCCTGGTGTGTCCACTGCGGCCAGGCGATGACCACCGCGCGCGGTTGCTGGTACTGGCCGCCGGATGGCACCTGTGCCGAACGCCTGCATATCGGCTGCGCGCTGGCCTGGCTGGCGCTGGTCGGGGAGCCCGTGGTCGTGCGGCTGGTGGCGGCGGGCGATCGGGAGAGGGAGCCATGCTGACCGAGCCGCTCACGCTGGTCCTGCCGTTCGCACCGAGTGTGAACCACTATTATCGCCACGTGGGCGACAAGGTGCTGATCTCCTCCGAGGGGCGCCGCTATCGGCAGACCGTGGCCGAGGCGTGTATGGTGCAACTCGTGGGGGTGTGCAGGCCAATGACCGGACGCCTGGCCGTGACGCTGTGGGCGTTTCCCCCAGACCGCAGGATTCGCGATATAGACAACATTTTCAAGGCATTGGGAGATGCGTTACAACACGCCAACGTGTATGAGAACGACGGGCAGATTGACGAGCTCCGCCTCCTCCGGGGCGCCGTGGTGGCCGGAGGCAAGCTGGAGGTCACCATCTGGGAGGTTGCGCCCCAGCCGCCTGGGCGCACTGCATCAGCGGACAGCACTTGATTCTCGGCTCCAGCGCACATCGCTGGCGGGCAGCACACTGGATACGGCTGGGCGCACTCTTCTTACGGGCAGCACCCATCAGATCCTCCGAGGTACCCCTAGCTTCAGCTATGGGGAGGAAAGGAGGTTGGTGCGCAGCACCAATTCCCTCTGACGCGAGTCGCGTCATAAAAGACCTTGTACAGGTCACAATGAAACTACTACACTCGTGAGCAATACGGCACCGCGTGTTCAGGAGTAGCTGGTGTCCAGCGCCGTACAACACGCACCACGGTGCGCGGCTCTTTCTAAAACGACTGCGCGGGGTTGCTGGTCGTAGGGACCAGCGTAAAAGTTGTTCCGCAAAGTAGAGACACATGGCCAGTGGGCATGCTCGCTGGCTCCGGGCCGGGTGACGCGGCCCTCAAGCGGGGAAAGCATCGTGCCTCTGGCGATGGTCGGTAACCGCAACCGCCTGGGCTCCAGGTTTTCAATGTTTGAAGCCCCTGGCTTTAGCCATGGGGTGGACAGTCACCCTCGGGCAGCACATGAGCTCTGGCTCTCGCGCACCCCGTTGTCGGTCACCACAGCTTCTGCGGCTCAGCGCACGCGTTTCACGGGCACCACACGTCCTGCGGCTCCGCGCCCCCCTTCCACGGGCAGTACAGCCATCACGGCTGGACGCACTGTCTCTTCGGGTACCACACGTCTTTCGGCTGGGCGCATCGTATCCTCGGTTAACGCCCTTCCTACGGCTGGGCGCACGCGCGTGTCAAGGCGTCGCCCGGTGACTGACCCCTGGCGAATGCGCCGTGCGCCCCGCAAAAATAGCTTCATACCCCGGCGGAGGGATATAGTGCGTATGCACCTCAGGCTCCTTGTTCAGGATATACGGCAGCGGTGGGAGTGTATGGTAGTGCTCGTAGAACGACACCTCGAAATAGTGGCACAAAAACAGCTTGACCGCCACGCGCCGGGCCCGCAGCTCCAGGCGCCCCAATGGCAGCATGGGCTGGCCCTCCCCAGGCGCGAGACGCACACGCGTCAGATAGGGCTCGCGCCGCGCCTGGTCGAGGGCCACCGCGGCGGCGGTCGTCCCCGCCGGGTAGCGCCCCTCATACCAGGCGCGGGTGTCCGCATCTTTGATCTGGCGCATCCCCAGGGTCTTCTCCGCCAGCGCCACAAAGCGCCCCGCGTCATTCCGCGCCACTTCAAGCCCCTTGCGCTCGGCATACACCTGCCCGTACAGGCAGCCGTCGCGGGCGCGCTGCTTCACGAAGGAATCTGAGAGCTTCCATCGGACGACCTTTAGATTGGCATTCCAGGGCCGCTTCTCGCCCTTCGCCCACACCGCCGTCGGGTCCAGCCCCGCCAGCGCCCAGAGCCCCGACACGGTGGGTGTTTTCGTGATGTCGATGTACGCTTGGAGGGCCCCGGCCAGCACGGGCCCCACACCGATCTGTGCCATCGCCCACCGCCCGACCGCCTGGTCATCGGCGGCCAGCAGGAGCCCCCCGCCGACCACTTTTTCCATGCGTTCCATGTAGCGGCTCATCATCGAGATCCAGGCATTCGGCTCTTCTTTGGCATGCCGGAGTTGATTGTGCGCCCGCATCCGACTCTGCTGCACCTGGTAATACAGGTCCACGAGAATACGTAACTGTTTGGGCGTCAGTTCCGTGGCGGCCTGGCGCAGATCGCGCGTCAGGCGAATGACGCCTTCGAGGCTCTCGCGACTGATTTCCTCAACGGGGTTCTCCCCCAAGGTGTCGGGCATACGTTTCCTTTCGCGCCACTTTCTCGGGCACCACACTTTCTTCGGCTGGGGCGCACATGACTCTCGGGCACCACGACTATCACGGCTCGGCGCACCCCGTTTACGGGCAGCACACCGGGTACGGCTCCGCGCACAGCATCTGCGGGCAGCACATCTTCCGCGGCTGGGGCGCACACCTTGCTCGGGCAGCACAGCTTCCGCGGCTCAGCGCACCCTTTCCTCGGACAGCACAGCACTTACGGCTTCCTTTCGCACAGAAGGGTCGGGCAGCACATCGGCTACGGCTGGACGCACCATTTCCTCGGGCACCACCTGACCCACGGCTTCGGCGCACCATTTCTTCGGGCACCACACCAACTGCGGCGTAACAATCTAGCATAGCGGTGTCAAGTACCCCACAGCTGAAGCTGGGGGCTTGTCGCTGGCATCCTGCCAGCCGCATCCCGAAGGATGCGAACAACAGGACCCGCAACCATAGGCGGCTTGACACACCGCCCCTCCTCCTGCCACGAGGACAGGAGAACTGGCAATGCCTTTGAACCGTGTATGCAAGTATGGCGGCAGAGACCAAGGACCTAACCGTTAACCTCCCCGAGGGGATTGCCTTTGGTCCTTACGAGGGAGTCTAGCAGTTGAATTGTCACCTGTACAAGGGGGTATACGGACTACGTCCGTAGCGGGAATTGCCGCGTTGCGGCAACCTTTTGCTCCTCCTCATATCTCAAGCTAGGGGCACCCGCACAAGGAGGATTTGGTGGAAAGTGGCAAGAAGAAAATACCAAGTAGGGAACTGGTCTAGGGCTGCTGGCCCTGGATGATGCCCACCTCGGCGGCTGACGAGTACGGCTGCGCATCGATATTGCTGGAGGCCGTGAGGCGCACGTAGCGCGCCAGCACGGCTGGGGTCCAGCGCACCTCCTGGGGCAGGGCCGTGGGCGCAAAGGTGCCGCGTGCCACTTCCGTCCAGGTACGGGCATCCGCGCTCACGGCAATCACATAGTCCAGCATATGCCCCGAGCGATCCGGGAGCGGCCGCGGCGTATAGTGCAGTCCGGCGGTCCACCACTCCTGACCCAGATCGAGCTCGAGCCAGTGCGGCGGTGGCGGGGTGGTGGTGCGCCAGGGCGTATGCCAGCTCGTCGCCAGGGCGCCATCAATCGCCCGCGCGGCCTCGAAGCCGACCTCGGCGCGGTCGGCGCGGGCGCTGCGCACCGGGATGAGTCCGCGGGCGGTGAGCCCCGGGGGGGCCGTTGGCGGTGCGCCCACCGTCACCATCACCAGATTGGACGCGTCCGAGCGCGGCGGCGTACAGGGAGGGCACAGCGCCATGACCGTATAGCGATAGGTGGTGCCCACGGCCACCTGCGTATCGGTGTAGGTGGTGACGAGCGCGCCCGTGGTCGCCCCAGGCAGGTCCACCGGCTGACAGGTGGATTGGCACACGGGCACGGCGCAGCGCTGCACCACGTAGCCGGCCAATTGGGGGTGGCTCACGGCGTCCCAGGCCAGCTCCACGCTGGGGACCACCTGGGCACTCACTAGGACAACCCACAGCAGCAGCACGCTTAATGTCAGCCAGACGAGCAGCACAAGCCAGGCGAGGCGGCGCATGCGGCGGCTCCTAGGGGACGGTGATAATATTGAGTTGGAGGTTTGTGGGGCTGGTGCTCGGTGGCGCCCCGAGCTTGCCGCAGATCGTCGAGGAATAGGGGCTGCGTCCGAAGGCATTGACCCCTGCCACGCGGAAGCAGTAGGTGACATTTTGGGTAATCGTCGCGTCCGTATAGGTGAGCGTGGCGAGGGGAAGGGCCTCGCCCCCGCGAGGTCGGTCATACTGCACCCGCTGGTGGTTTGCACACAGCGCTGCAGGGCGCCCAGTAGAGTACCGAAGCTGCCGCTCCGGCAGCCGAGCGCCCGGCGCATTAGGGGGTCACCGGCGGCACGGCGGCGGCGATGCTATCGAGCTGCACCTGTTGGTTCCGCATGGTGGCGAGAATCGCGTCGAGGTCAGTTGGGCTAATCCCCCCGCCCGCGGCCACCTGCGCCTGCAGGGCCGCGACCTGGGCCATCAGGGAGGCCTGGCTGGCGAGGAGTCCCTGCACATCAGAGGCAATTTCTTGCATGGCGGCGGTCTGTTGGGTCTGTTGGGCCACGAGTTCTGCAAGTGAAGCCATAAGAACCTTATCTTCCGTATCAATGGTAATTGTGCCTTTGACAATCGTCAGTTTCATAGATTTCCATGGTATGTGAAAAGGGGACATTGGTCAAGTTAGTGTTTGACGAAGCCCCCAGGCAGGCGTAGGCTACGGCCCTCTTGAGGAACATCCCCAACACACGGAGGCAGGTATGCGGCGTATGACGTTGGCATCAATAGTCCTGGCGATGGGATGGTTGTTTGCGGTGGTGGTCTGGGCGGGGAGCCCACACATGATCGAATGCTCGCAAACGATCAGTGGGAACACCGTGACAGTGGCAGGCAAAGAAGCCGGCTTAGGCAATGAGACGCAGGTCCACATCGAGCTCAATGCCGAAGCCCAGTGTATTAATCCGGGCTCGCATCATCCGAAGGCGGCCAACAAGGAAAGTCTCACGGCGGCAGGCGACTTTCCAGTGCAGAATGGACACGCTGACTTTAGTCTCAGCGTAACGGCGAGCTTTCAACCTTCCTGCTCGCCCCCAATGACCGTGATTTTTGTGGATGTATCCGCGTGTGATACAGAACATGGCGTGTGTTGTAGCTTTTAGCAGTTCGCCAGGCTTCGCAGGAAAATATCAGGCAGAAATCAGGAAAAAAACAGGCAGGAAACAAAACGGGCGACCAGCGGAGTCAACGCTGGTCGCCCAAGGACACGACCCTTAGCGGAGGGCATGCCCAATGCCGTTTTCCAGTATACTCCGTCAGCATTCCCACGTCCATAGCCATACTGTCAAGCGCGTGCTCGATGCCACGCTTAAATTGCCACCTCTCCAAGCGCAAGGTTTCAAACACCCAAGTGCAGGATGTTGGCTCATGTTGCCGGAAGAGTTTTCACTTATTCTTGCCCATGAATCTAAAGCGGTCACACAGGTACTGCTCGAAACTTTTTTGCAAACGGTCGGGCACCCTGGCGATGGCCCTGGGGGACGGCAACTGTGGAGGCGACTGTCTATACGACATTTTGTGCGCAAGGGATTGATGTCCAGAAGCCAGGCAGAAGAAGGGATCAAACAGGCGCTTGCGAAGGGGTATCTTTTGCGCCGATCATGCGGCAAACAGCGTTGGGAATATGCGATTCATTTTAGGGATATTTTGTACTAATAACGTAGTGTCCCTAGCGTAGGGACGGTTTGTGTCCCTAGCGTAGGGGCACATCTTAAGAGGGTGTATACCAGAGAAAAAGAAAGAGAAAAGAGCAATTCTTGCCATTAGAAGAGGAGACCCCCTATGACCGAGGAACAGGCAGCCCTGGCCCTGGCCATCGCCCAGGTGCCCCCCTAACGCTCCCCCGGCCGTGCGGGCACCCAGCGGCGGTACGGCCCGCGTTTCTGCCCCAGGCCCTGGCCTGGCTTCCGCCCGCTCCCTGGCTTACGGGGCTGCCGTGCCTCCCGCACCGCCCAGACGCGCTGCTCCAGGCAGTCGTCACAGAGCACCGACACGGACTGCCCGTCGGTCTCCTCGATCAGGCGCACCAGGAAGGGGTGCGCGCAGTCGGCACAGGCCCGCGACACCAGACATGTTTTCGGCAGCGGGGCGGTCACTTGGGCAGCCCTTTCCCCGTCACCAGCCAGGCGATCACGCCCGCCAGCACGGCCGTCAAGAAGCTGGCCCCGGCGCTAATCAGCGCCACACGCGCCGCGCCCGTGGCTTTGACTTGCTCCAGCTTCGGGGCGTCCATGGCGAGATGGACCCGCGTGTGCCAGTCGGTGGTGCCGTCGTGGCTGGCTCGCAGGCTGGTGACACTAGCTTCGAGCGTCTTGCTCGTGCCCTCCAGGGCCTGCACGGCGGTGTGCAGCACGGGGACGGTGGCGAGGGTGCTCTCGATGTGTCGGAGACTGACTTCCATCAGCCGCAGCGCCGTCTGAATCGCGGGATGGCCGTTGCCCTCATAGAGGACGCTGTGATGGTCCTCCACCCGGGCCTGCACGCTCAGGACTTTCTCCTGCAAGGCCTGGATCAAGAGTTCGCAGGTTTTGAGTTGCACCTGATACGAGTTGAGCAGCTCGGCGGTCAGTAGGGCGGGGGTCTGGACGTCAGGCACTGGTGGTCCCGCTTTCCCGGAGCTGGCGCAGCCGCTCACCGATATAGGCCACCCGCAGTGCCGCCCGCTGCATGGCCTCATAGAGCGCCCGGAGCAACTGCGGGCTGTCTTTCGGCACACACTCTTGCACGCCCTGGCGCAGCGCCTGCGTGGTCAGGTCCGTCTCCAGATAGCCACTCAAGACCACCACCGGGAGCAGCGCCGACTGCCCCATCGCCTGCACCAGGGCCGGCAAGCCATCCAGCCCCTGCTCGCCGGGCAGGCG
>ERZ1292642.1253-Hain-H14-01um-R1-1253-length-12308-cov-4_pt1 | contig 12308 bp, 18 predicted proteins | sample MGYA00564403_ERZ1292642 | MGnify/ENA primary metagenome ERZ1292642 (study PRJEB36523, sample SAMEA6512643) | groundwater metagenome | collected 2019-01-09 | study: AquaDiva: Metagenomics assemblies of 32 groundwater samples | reverse complement strand
AGCTCATCTTATCCTCCCTCACGCAGGGCGGCCTCCAGGTCAGCTAGCAACACGCCCCGTACCTTGTCACATTCATCTGTGTTAAGTTCAGCTTGAGCGCGCTGTAGTAAGTGGCTCAACACCTGCACTCGCTCAAACAACGCACGTTGCTCCTTGCTCATGATGTCCAAGTCTTTCGGGTCAACGTTGTCGAACGTCCCGTGGTCAATTGCCTCCGTAATGATGCGTAGACACGCTTCGCCTGTGGCTCCGTCTAACCCATCGTCAAGGTGGATCGCATCGCTGATCGCCTTACTTGCAAATTCCAATGCGCTGCGCATGGCCTGCACACGTGCTTGTAACTGATCACGGACTTCCATCAAAGCTTGCCGATGCTCACCCGCTGCTTGATAGATATACTTGTATTCAGCAATCTCTCCCATCTGTTCCGCCAACTGAGTCGTGAGCGCATCATAATCCACCCGTTTGAGTGCGCGAATAATAGCCGCCTGCTCCGTCAGTGACTGGCGCAATTTCTCATTTTCCACAATCAACTTAATGTCTTGGCCTAGATGCTTGTTGCGTAGCGCCAGTTCTGATTCTCGTAATTCAAGCTCTTTGACAAGATGCGTTATCTGCTTATCCTGCTCTGCCAGCAGCGCATCCACGGTGGCGACCAGGTAGGCTTGTTTCCAGTTTGACCCTACTGGTCTGTCTGGAAAATCCTCGATCAACTTTGTAACCCAATACCGCACTAACTGGTCAGGCACGGTCAGGCTCCTTCATCCTTTGGGGCATGGGCATCACACCAAAGATCACCTCGGAAGCACGTCCTCGTGCATCTTTTTCGCCTACACTTGACCTGCGTAGGGCGATTACAGTTACCATCACACTCCTTGCGGTCATGCCCGCAACTCCAATGACGACCTTCGTAACTCATGTAATAATCCGTTCACGTTCTTCAAGCTCACGTATCTCACCGTCTTTCCAAACAAACATTCTGAACGGATCACTCATTGCGTGTTGATCCCACATATGATTTATAGCCTGACCTTCTTGGTCGTGTGGAAATACTTGTTCGCAGAGTGTACAAAACCATTCATACGCGCTGTTATCACTCATCGCGTCCCTTTCACGGCGTCGAGGGCGTCGGCGATTTGTCTACCGCTATAAAAGGAGGCAAAAATCGCGGTTCCGCTTTGGAGAGTACCGACTCGTAGATCAAAATCGCCATCCTCGTTTTCAGTAACCGTAGTTTCACCAAGTATTTCAGGCAACATCTCCGCCAGCCGCGCCAGTTCAAGGTAGCGGGGGCCGGGGTGGGGCTGCTTAAGTAGTTCGCTTGCTCGCTGCGCCCATTCCTAATAGACGCCGTTCAGCATGTTCTCTAACACTTCTCGATACGCCGCACACGCGGCCTCGGCGCGGTCACGTTCAGCTTTATGCTGACAGTTGTTTTCATACTCGCTAACTGTCTCAACAAACCGCTGCGTCAATCGTTCTATTTCAGCTTTCGCCGCCGCCAAATCTTTCTCGGCATTATGTGCTTGGTTCTCCCACAACATTTTGTCATGGAACAATCCAAGATTATCCTGCTTTGCCACCGCCCGTTCGCGCTGGAGGGTTCTAATTTGTGTGGCTTGCTTATGCCATACTGCGCTCAAACGAGTATTACTTACCCCCAACGCTCGCAACCGCGCTATCTCCCCCGTCTGCTTTTCTAATGCTGCTAATCGTTGTGACCAATACGTTTCCCCACAGCTATCTTTCGCTTCATTGGGGCCTTGAATAGTGAAAGTATACTGGCATGACAGACAAAGATATGATATTCCTACATAGGAATCTCCTGCACCTTGCTCTTTCCATATAGACTGCTCCCCACAATGAGGGCAAAACAATGTATCTTCTTTCCATATTTCAGGATAAGAATGACCAAGTTTATACTTCACATCTAGCTTAACTACAGTCATGGTGTCTCAGATATATATCCAAGTTTCATTCGATAAGTTGGCTTACACACTAAGCAGACTCCTTTTTCACTATCAAAGTTCATCCACATAGCCCAAAACTGCTTTCTCTCATCACATACAATACACTGAGCAAAACTGCTCGTCGTTCCCTTAAACCTAAACTCTGATTGTTGTTCCTGCTCTGCTTCTCGTTTCCACCACTTTTTCCATTGTTTTCTCTCTCGTTTATCATTAACAATAAATGATGGGGCTTGTTGGAAACCATACATTGGATACGTCTTTGTCACTGACTTGCTTTCAATCTCTTTCAATAACTCTGTGCCATTACTCCCAAAGACAACTTTTGCAGGCCCATCTAACGTCAGTCCACACTTAGAGGTCTCTGTTCTTTTCAAGAAAGCTTGAGTAATACTTAGCTTAGGACATGAGCCAAACGATGTTACCTTTAAAGCTTCACAGAAATGAGCTTGAGCTTGAATAGGCCAATTCTCTGGTAAAGGATCAGGCAATACTTTATAGATGACTTTACCAATATCCCCACAAGGTAATGTAACTCTTCCTTCAGCTTCATAACTAAAGCCGAGTAACCCCATTTCCTCTTGCTCTAACTCTGTACTGGCAATTACAATAGAGACGGGAAAGCGTGGATTGAGCTTAGTATCATCTGTCGTACGAAAGAAGGCTCTCATAGTATGATGAGAGTGCAATACTCCTACGATATTAGGGGTAATATCTTCTAACTCATCTAGCTCGCACGACGTAGAGGAACGAGAATGTCGAGGCACAATCAATTCATTTACTCTGACAACTAGACCATCCTGAGAACGTTCTCCCTTGAGTAAGACCATCCATTCATCTTTATCTTGAACAGCACCAGTGAGACTAGCAATAATAATATGTGGTAGATGAACTGTGCCTATCCCTGTAACAGTATGGGGACAGTTATCTACGACTGGTATCTTGAACATAAGCCTCCTTACTCTAACATCAATATACGTTCTTGAATAGGTACAAACATTTCTCCTAGTGAAATAGTCATATCTAAATGTTCTATAGGGCGCTGAATATATTGCCGTACAACCTCAGCGGCCATTCCACCAGCAGCCATTGAAAGACTGAGAGTAGGTATCTCACTATACCCACCTTCTTCTGGAGCAATAAGAGGTAGTCCACTTGAAAGAACAATAGTTGAGAGCTTCCCATCGTAACTTGCCCGTAAGCACTTAGCTCCAGATTTCTTTGAATAAGTCCACATCAAGCTACGATTCCTACGTGGCATATCAGTACAATCTAGGATTAAATCACCAGGATTAAGAGCACCTCTTCCTGTAAATCGTTCTTTTGTAAAGTGAGGAATAGACATTTCACCCATTGAAACAAGTAAAAAGCCACGTAGGAGATCAACCTTACTTGTTTCTGGTAACGCATAGGGAAGTCTCATGTGGCCTCGCCCACCTACTAACGTGTCATCATCCCATACTGTAATTTGGTCTGAGGGTACAGAGCGAACAAGGCCTACAGTGAGCCAGAAGCCAATTCCACCAAGCCCAATAACATGTATCATGAAGTCTCACTTTCTTCTAGTTCGATAATCTCATGATCTCTAGCCCATTGCTCCAATTTTTCACACCTATGATTAAACTCGTTATTGTACCATTCATATAATGACGAATTTGATACTGCAATTCCGCCGGTACAAGGGGCATTTAATAATAGTTGAAGCAATGAGGTGCTATTTCCTAAACACATATCACCAGTAACGCTATTTAAACAGTGAGGATGATTAGGGGCTCTTCGTTCTAATTTACCCTTGTTTCCTACATTATATACTCCTATCATTTTATTTCGACGATTATGAAATGCCCAGATAGAATTAGCCCGTATCTTCTCCTTACAGAATCCACAATTTATCTCTGGATACAATAATACATTACAGTTCCACTTCCACGTAGCATTGGAACTTTGTTCCACTTGGACTCGCTGATTCCAAACTGTTCCAAGATAACGAAGAAGTGTTACTATTTTTAGATGCTCATATGAACCCATGTTGAGTCTACCTGTATTGGTTGTCCATTTGGTAATATCCATTGGCCTTCTATCTTTGCTGCAACATGAGAGGAGGCAGGATTGATCGCCAACTCTTGGATAGGTTTAACAGATCGTAAGAGTTGTTGATAGACAGTTCCTATATTCTCAAGAATAATATCTGAGAGTCTCTTTGCAATAGATTCTATAATATCATGATTTGAAGAGAGCCCCATTGCAGCTGTATATGAGACAACCAATGCAAATCGTTCAAGGACAGTTAAGTTTGCACTCTCACCACCATAATAGATAAATGGAAAACTTAAACTCCAAGGACCACGATGAACCAAATAGGGCTGACCATTTATAATAAGACATATCTTATTCTGTAATGCAAGAGGTAACTGAGAGTAGCCTAAGGTTGGATGATTAAGTGTAGAAAGAATCCAGCTTTTAGCTATACTCATCTCATTCTCGTTTGGTACATACGTAAGATCAATTTTCATATACAACTCCTATTTTAAAGACGGGGATAGCCCATGAGCACTATCCCCGTCTCAAGCCAAACAGTATTATCCCCCTTGAGCAGACTGCTTGGGTGTGACTGATTCCACTTCATCTGCACTCCTGGATAGAGCTGGATGATCATCACTGGATACAGTGATTGTTTCTCCAGTTCTAAACTTGACCGAGACTGACTGAGCTTCCTGCACGCCACCTTTGCACAGATGCTCCATGATGTACTCTTTCAGCGTTGACATAATTTCACCTCCTTTCAGTTTTACAATAAGCCTATTAGCCTTCCTAGGAATGAATCACACTCCTAGAAAAGCTACTACACTTAAATAGTAAGACAGTGTTACCCTAGCATCTTTCCAATACCGTGGGATTTCACTGTCTGAAAGATATAGCTTACTCCCTACTGTTATTCGCAGGTTGATATGTAGTCCTCAGCTATATCAGCGAAATTACTATTAATATTCCTAAACAAATACTTAATAGTACATATAGAAATTGCATTATTTAATGTCCAGCTTGGCAAGGACAGCTTGCACTTTATCAAGGTAATAGGTTTCGCAATTTACCACAGCTTTTAGTGCTACCTTGACCTCATTCAGTGTGTTGACGGCGCGGATGATTAAGGCGGCGTCGGCTTCCCAATTTGCGGTGCAACCTGGCGTCCTGCCTGTCACGTAAACAGGGTGGTTGCCTTTGTTCATCTTGCAGACATAGCTACCGAACACTATCCACGGTCTTGGTGTTGTGTTCATACTAAGCTCCTTTACCATGTGACCCAAATTTCAGACCACCATAAACAGACACGTAGTTCCCACTGAACTACGTCGTAATAGAGCATTATACCTATCCGATGTGTCCAATAGCTTCTATAAGTTTGAATAGTCATTATAGCACCTGGCAAGTCGATACTTTAACATGGCTTCTTTCATAGGCCAATTGAACTACTTTGCAATCTGACTCAGAGGAAAAGTGCATAAATTGTATTTCCCCACTGTGAGAGATAACTGCAAACCACCAAAGAGCTATTAATATATAAGACCACATGCTTCTACAAACTTCTTTCTATTAAATCGCTTATTATCATGTTCAAAGAGATTGCACAATGCTTCTACATAAAGCCTTTTTTCAAGGTAATTCACATAGCCAAATGATTCGATTGCCTTTGCAATTGTTATGTAATCTTTTTTACTCATTGTAACCCTATAATCTTATTCATACTCCAACTGAGTATGAAGGCTAAGATAAAGAGCCAAACAGCAAAGCCTATCATCAGTAAAATACCAGGCCATATATTCCAAGGCTTCATGTTAAGTCTTTCAGAAGTATTCCTATAAACATAATCAAGCAGCCGAATAGCATAATTGCCATTGAAACACGCTCATGAACCTTCGTATCGCAGTATAGAACCAGACCACCCAGAAAGATACCAGTTCCAAAGGAAGCAAGTATGATAAAGTAAAGCATTATACAATTTCCTTGAACCATGCCTCTATTTGAGACATATCTTCTGCTGGCCTCATTCTCTCTTGCAGTCGCATAATTGTATCAGGCTCAATGAGGTATGGCATATAGTGGCTTTCTATACCCTGTGCGAGCTTGCAATGTCGTATGATGATTTGAGTGGCTACTAAAAGGCGAGAGGTTCTTGGTATTTGATGCCCAATGTATGGTGCAGAGAGGTGTCTGTATTCAGGACTGCACTTAGACGTAGTGATCCAATAATCAGCGATCTTGTCAACATTCGCTAAATTCTCATAGAGTAAACCTAGTGTATCTTTTCTCACTGGGTCTATCACGGCGCGTCCTTTCGTTCATCCGGCTAATTTTCAGTCCGCAACGCCTACCAGAATGTCCAAATTTGGAGCGGAAACGGCTCTAGATTCGACGATCTCCAGCTTGGGTGGCCTACCCTAGCGGTCGGCTCACTTATGCGCTCTAGGAGAGACTGGAAGCCTTCCAACCTCCAGTCTTACCTAGAAAGCACTTGCTACAGAGTCAGCAAGTCTTCCTCGACTCCCTCCGGCAATGTCGCAGGCTTTCCTGCGGTATTGCTTCCGAGGATGGAGATGCTGGTACGGTTGAATCTGAACCGCTTTCCACCAGCCACCACCTCTAAGCCTTGCGGGATGGAGTAGGAGACACCGCCCGTGCCGGTTTCTCCGGTCGGACGGGCAATGCCCTGCTTTCCCGCCATGCTCAGAAGCTTGCCGATGACTTCCCCAGGAATACCCGTAGGGAATTCACCGGATTCCACCCTGACGAATGCAGCAGCCTGACGAGTGGCTTTGTATTGCCGCCTCTCATCCGCTGTCATATCCGCCCACTGCTTGGTTGAAACACTCATAGAAACCTCCATGATGCAGGAAGGGTGAATGTCTCACAAGCAGAACCCCTGCAAGGCTCTACTTGCGAGGGGAGTAAGGCATCCCTAGGTATCTAGTGCCTAGACTGTCTAGGGGGCAGACTCCGCTATTCGCGAAATCGGCGAAGCGAAACGATGCAGTCCGCGTGCCAACTTGAGGGTTTCCAATGAAATCAACTAGTTAGAGTGATTCGAAGGGTTTTCCATACAGGAGAATATGTGAAGGAAAAGTAGCACGAAAATGGCATATCCTGCAAGATCAACGAGTTAGATCGTCCTGGAATTGTAACACTATTCGACCAAAACTGAGATCACCTGAAATAACAACGTGTTAGATGCGCTTCGGAAGGGTAACAAACTAGGTATTGTGGTGTGCGAAATGTGCAACACTACCTAAAGAATAGTAGATTGCAAGGATCGTGCCAACCTATAGAGTGTAGGTAAAACCATACACTCACCTATATCCGACCAAAAAGGTCGTACATAGAAAACATGTGTTGTACTAATACCACACAGTCTATATGTAGTGGTATATGGTACTGAAACATACGTAATGACACCACTACATACAGCATAGTGTGGTATAGCACACACCGGGCACCATTGTTAAAGTTGTGGCCACCTGGTTGGCTAAGGAAATGTACCCCCTCATACAGTGCGTCCTTTTAGTTTTTTATACTAAGTTGTTGAAAAATATTGGGAAATCACTAAAAAGGCTCTCATTGTAGAAGACAGCGGGGGTATTAGGGGCACCCCCTAACTGTATAGAGGATTAGGGAGGAAATAACAACCCCTAGTTATTTCGCGGGGTTATGAGAAAGCCGAATATTTATTTTACAAATCTCTCAAAACAGTGTCGTGTTTTTGGCAAAAAGACAGTATAACCTCTTAGAGGTTTTTAAGCGAGGGACTGTCCGCTGGTTTTCGGAGGGCCTATGAGCGTAGATATTCGTGAGGTTGGGGATTCCAGTAGTGCTCCACATAACAAGATGGATAAACAAAGCACTTCGACTGGTCAATCCCCCGCACGACCCACTTCTGCTGAATTATCTGCTAAATCTAAAGCTGCGATTGATCGTAGAAAGCAAGAACTGACTAAATTCCTTGCTGAACCTAGGGAAACACAGCGTAAGAAGGTTGAGGATGAGTGGGCTCTCCTGTGCTATCAACTAGTCCAGAAGGCTGGTAAGTATGCTCTAGGGGTTACTGATAAGGAATTTGGGAAGCTCTCTCAGCTTATTACCAGTGCAGCGATTGCTAAGGATAAGGTCTTCCACCGTGAGGATGCTAAGCAGCCTGGAAATATAGTCTTTAACCTCTTTGGTAATATTGGCTTAGATGCCATTAAGAAAATGCTCCAACCTTCAGTACCAGTAAGAATAATCAACCCAAAGGAGATCATCTGTGAGAACATCACTAATATTGTTACCCCTAATGTTACTCATTCTGACGGGATGTAGTTCTGCCAAGTTTGAGACACGCCAGGATGTCAAGGTTGGCTATGTCTATGATGCCCTTGTTTGCCAGAATATTCCTGAGATTGTGAATAAAGTTAAGGAAGGCTATGGTGATATGAAAGCCTGTATCGTGGTTGAAGCAGGTGTGTTACTCCTACCGAAAGATGCTCAGGTCAAATAATGGTTACTCGTCCGCCTCAATCTCCCAACACAGGCCATGAAGGTGATTGGTATGTTCCTGTCATTGGAATGGGAGCAGGGTCAGTTATTGGTGAAGGAATGCAAGCTTTGAAGACTAAGTGGGCTGAAGCACTTCGGCTTATGTCAGGTCGAGCATCCCTACCCACGACTGAGAATATTGCTAGTATGGCTGGTGGAATTAACGCTAGTGGTCCTGGGGCTGAAGCTGCTAGAGCTGCCGGAACGTCTATTGGTGATATTGCAAAGTTGGCAGAGACTAATCCAGAGCAGGCTAAGCAACTAGCTGACTCATTTATGAAACACTACCAAGCTGGTGCAAGACGAGTTACTCCTCAAGAGTTTATGAGAACATCAGAAAGTTTAGGGGTTGACAAACGCCTTTATCCAGGAAACGTGATTGAACAAGCAGAAACAATGGGTGGCATGGTTCCACGTCCTGATGTGATGGACCGTGTGATGAACTCTGGCCTACGTAACAAGATTCTTGGTTTCGGTAATCAACCTTAATGCCAGAGCGTAGTCTGGTCCATACTTTAGAGGAAGCAGGAGAATATTCACAATGGGACTGGAGCCGACTTCCTCAGCAGGTTGATTTCCTAACAGCCCCAGAAACCTACACCCTCTTTTCTGGTGGATTCGGTTGTGGGAAGACCTCAGTACTCTGTGCGAAAGTCCTCGCGCTCATGTTCTTTATCCCCAACAACCTGGGGTACCTTGGGCGAATGGATGGGAAAGCCCTTCGAGCATCGACCCTTCAATCCCTCCTAGAGATGCTTCCCAAAGAGTACATTGCAAAGAAGAATGACCAGCAAGGCTTCATGCAGCTTATTCCTGAAGTTGGCGGATCACGCCTTGTCTATGGTGACTTCAAAGACCTCAATGACTTTAAGAACATCCCCCTGGGATTCTTCGCTATCGATCAATGTGAGGAAGTTCCTGAGGATATTTTCAAGTTTCTCATGGGCCGTATTCGTAGACAAAACCCTGTTCTTACCGAAACAGGTAAACGTCAGTATTGGGTAGTGGGCGAGTGCAGTAGCGGGTCTCTTCATCATGCATGGGAAGGAGATACACGGTGTCGCGTCTGTACTTCCCCACTACCTGAATTCTCTCTCAAACGGCTTCCCAAGGAAGAACCACCGTGGCGTCTTATTGCCTACAAGAACTATGGCTTTGCGGCTGCGAATCCTGAAGGTCCTTCACATTGGCTCTTCAAGTGGTTCAAGGGTTTGCCTGGTCCTCAAGGTCCTAGTGAGGGCAAGTCCAACTTCGATGGAAGAGCTATTCATGCTACTATCTATGATGGGCTGAATGCTGGCTTTATTAGTGATAAGTATGTCCATGACTTAGAGACGATCTACACAGACCCAGTGATGTATGATCGTTACCTCATGGGTAAATGGGTCGAGGCCGAAGGTCTCGTCTATCCGAACTGGCGAAGAGATCAGCATATCCTCCCAAGAGAGTTGACGACAACCTACTTTGGTCTCCCACTTTTTAATCCGTGGGATGGTATGTATGAGTTTATCGATCATGGGTTCTCGGCTCCAACTGCTATTGGATGGACGATCATTCAACGATGCAGTTGTGGATGTGAGAAAGATAACCTGTTCTTGATAGATACCTACTCCAAAACAGAGAAACCAGTTAGCGAACATGCTATTCAAATCAAAGCACGACGAGAGCAACACTCATTCACGTTACTTGGGACGTATCTGGATGCCCAAGCTTTCAGTAAGAATCAAAGTGGTACGAAGGGCTCCAAGTGGGAAGATAAACTCTTCAGTATTGCAGACGAATTTAATGACTGCGGAATTTTCCCCATGCCTAACCAGAAGGATTGGGATGCTGGGCACAACCGGATTTTGGAACTCTTGGCTCTCGACCCTCAGCACATCCATCCGCTCACTGGTGTCAAGGGAGCCCCACATTTCTATGTTCTCTCCCACAATATTGAGTTTATCGAACAGATAGAATCCTATAAGTGGAAGAAGGTCAAGGATGCACTCAATTATCGGGAAGAACCACAGAATGGTAAGGATGATTTTATGGATGGACTGAATGGCTTTGTGGCCAGTCGTCCTTCTCCAGTTCATAAAGTACTTCCCACTCCAACCTATGACATTGAAGCAGAGATGGATAGTTTCAATAGTATAGCTAATTTGCATATGGCCTTATAGGTAATTCATGCCTGAAGCAGTAACTGAAACGCAGCTTGAACAGCCATTAAAGGGTGGGGTAACACTCAATACCCTTCAGTCATATTTTCGCTCCTGGGCGACTGTAACTGAGCCAGCTCGCATGAAGATGCGTCGGTGCTATTGGAAGACTGAAGGGAATGGGAAGCAATGGGACCAGAAGGCCCGTAATGCTGTCGAGCGGTCTGGCCGTCCCGCTCTTGAGTTCAATCAAATCCTCCCACAAGTAGAATTAGGCGCAGGTATCCAACGAGGGATGCAGATTGACTATATCGCCATGCCTCGTGGCAAAGAGGACAAGCGATTAGGAGAGATTTGTACAGCGTCTCTTCGTGCGGTGAAGGACTTTACTCGTCTCCAACGGATCAATGATCGTGTTTTCGATGATGGAACGATCTGTGGCCTTGGAGCCTGGCACAGTACGCATAGTTTTGAAGATGCAGAGGATATGGTCTGGGGTGATATTAGTGTCAACCGAATCAATCCAATGGCATTCATCTATGATCCGTGGGCTCTCGATGATGACATGCAAGATGGAGCCTTTATGGGGCACGCATCTTGGATGGATATTCGTGCGTTCAAACAGAAGTACCCCAAGCATGCTAACCTTGCTGTTCCTGGCGAATGGCTTTCTCGATGGGCTTCAACTCTTGGGAGCGCAGATGATTTGGGGACTGGAGTAAATCTCCAGAATGAACTCTTTGATGCTGAGACTGGGCGTATCCGCCTCCTGACCATGTGGTATAAGGTCCAACGTGAAGTGGCCTTCATGGTGGATACTCGAACAGGAGCAATCCAGGACCTCCAAAACAAGCAAGAAGGCGATAGAATGCTTGCTGAGATGAGTGAGCGTCTAGGCCGTGAAGCCATTGCTCCTCTCTCAATTATGATGCAGGATACTTATACAAGCATCGTTGACTCTCAGACTGGTATGACACTACCTGATCCTCAGACTCAATTACCTATGCAGTATGGCAATCCTGAAGCTGCTCAAGCACGAGTCAATTCCATTGCGAATGCGGTTGGCATGGAAGCCTACAATCAGTACAAGATTATTACCCGTAAAGCGAGGGTTCCTTATTGGGCTGAGATGGTCTACTGGCAAATCTTAGATGAGGAAAAGTCTCCCCACTATACTCGCAAGTATCCCTATGTCCCTTATATTTCTCGTAAGTATAGCGACGATCCCGAATCAGTCCTTGGCATTGTCCAGAATTTAATTGATCCACAGGATGAATACAACAAGAGATATTCTAACTTACTCGCTCACTTGAACTCTAGTTCCCACTCAGGATGGCTCAATCCTAAAGGGGGAGGGGCAGATACCAAGAAGCTTGAACTGATGGGCTCGACGCCTGGTATTGTTGTTGAATATTCAGCCAAGCCACCTCAGCAGATTCATCCCGTTGAATTGAGTATGGGTCACTTCAATCTGCTGCAAGCTAGTGAACGTAACATCTTGCGAATCTCTGGCATTAATGCTGAAATGGTCGGCATGACGCAGCAAGCCACAGTATCAGGAAGAGCGATTCGAGCTAGGCAAGAGGGTGGCTCTACTATTCTTAAACCCCGCTTCCGTAGCTATGAAGAAGCTCAA
>ERZ1292642.1252-Hain-H14-01um-R1-1252-length-12316-cov-4_pt1 | contig 12316 bp, 20 predicted proteins | sample MGYA00564403_ERZ1292642 | MGnify/ENA primary metagenome ERZ1292642 (study PRJEB36523, sample SAMEA6512643) | groundwater metagenome | collected 2019-01-09 | study: AquaDiva: Metagenomics assemblies of 32 groundwater samples | reverse complement strand
AGCGCGCCGCGGCCGTGACGTATGGGGTGCTCGCGGTGGTGACGCTGGCGGTCGTGCTGTCACAGGTGCTGATGCCGTCCGGCGGCGGCCCGTGAAAGCTTCCCAAAGCACGAAGACGGGTGGAAACCATGCCGCTGTCTGACCTGGACGCCCTCGACAAGCACAAGGCCGGCGGCTTCCCGCCCGGATATCCTGGCGGCGTGCGCACCTTTTACAGCCCGATCGACGACGTCCACGGCACGCTCGTGGACCTCATCGGCTCGGCCCAGCGTTCGCTGGTGCTGGCGATGTTCGGGTTCGACGACGACGAACTTGCCGCGGTGCTCCACGAGAAGCTCGACGCTGAGCACTGCTATGTGCAGCTGACGCTCGACAAGACGCAGGCATCCGGCGCGCATGAGCGCGGACTGCTGGCCAAGCAGGCGTTCCCGTCGAACTCGATCGCAATCGGCCGCTCCGAGAGGGGAGCGATCATGCACCTGAAAATGGCAATCATCGACGGGGTGGACGTGCTAACCGGATCGACGAACTGGTCCAACTCCGGCGAGGCATTGCAGGACAACGCGGCGATCATCATCCGGGACGCGCAGGTCGCCGCCGAGGCCCGGTCCCGACTGGACCTGATTCACCAGCACATCCTGACTGCGGCGGCGAAGGCTCCGAAGTGACCTGGCTCTGGCACTTCCTGGGCATCGACAACGCCTCCGGGAACGCCTACCTCGCATGGTCGGGGTTCGGCTCCGACATCGGCGAGTTCGCGATCCTCGGCGCACTGGTGGCCCACTACAAGCGGCATACCTGCCATGTCGACTCGCCGCGGTTCTGCTGGCGGCCGGGAACGCATCCGGTGGCGGGTACGCCCTTCCGCGTCTGCCGCGTCCACCATCCCGCGGTCCCGGGCCAGATCACCGCCGATCACATCGCCGACGCGCACGCCGAGCAGGCGGCCGGCGAGGGTCGCGCGCGAAGGCTGCTGCACCGCGGCGACAAGACCTCCGACATGGATGGGGACGGATAGTTGACGATCTTCGGTCCCGATGTCTCCTCGTTTCAGGGCGGCATCAACATCGGCGCGCTGCCCGCGCCGTTCGTGCTGCTCAAGGCGACCGAGGGGACGTACTACTCGGACGCCTACTACGACCGGTGGCTGGCCCAGGCCAAGGCCACCGGCAAGATCGCCATCCCGTACCATTTCGTCACCGCCGAGAATCCCGACGCCCAGGCCGCGCACCTGCTCGCGAACATCGTCGACAAGAGCCTGCCGGTGATGCTCGACTGGGAGCCCGAGGGCACGTACAAGCCGCCGCTGTCGCAACTGCTCGCGGTCGCCGACGCCCTGGTCCGGCACGGGCTGCGGCCCAAGCTGGCGTACGCCCCCCGCTGGCACTGGTCGAGCATCGGCTCGCCGTCCCTGGCCGGACTCACGGACCGCAAGATCGGCCTGGTGTCGTCGGCGTACCCGAACCCCACGATCGCCGACCCGGTGGTGGGCTACGCCGCAGACGGCGGCGACACCGGGCCCGGCTGGGCACCCTACGGCGGCGTGACACCGCTCCTGTGGCAGTTCACCGACAGGGCCGTCGAGGGCGGCCAGGCCGTCGGCGATATGAACGCCTGTCGCCTCACCATCGCCCAACTCGCCGCGTTCCTCGGCTCCCCCGCACCCCCCATCCCGGCTCCACCGACACAGGGAGACACCGTGGGCACCATCCCGGCCAGCATCGGCACCAAATGGCCTGAGATCGCCGGCGAGTTCCCGGCGAACACGTCGTTCGACAACGACACCGCCCTCATCTGGAGCGACGCCGGATCCCGGGCCGCCGCGCTGCACTCCGCCGAGGCTCGGGACGCCGCAGCCGCGGCAGGGCAGGCGGCAGGGCAGGCCCGCGACGGGATCGCGGCGCTGTCCGCCAAGCTCGACGTCATCGCCGCCGCCGTGGCCGCAGCGCCGGCCATCGACCTGAACGCCCTGGCCGCGCTGATCGCCGAGCACCAGAGCGCCGGGTCCACCCCCGACGTCATCGCCGCCGCCGTCCTGCACCACCTGTCCGCCGACACCGCGAACGGCTGAACCAGCCCCCGAAAGCACCGGAATGGCAGGGGGAAGCGTGGCCGCCGACGACGTCATCCTCGGAGCCGAACTCGCCGGCCTCATCGTCCGATTCAACCCCGACGGCATCGTCGTCGTCGACGCCGACGGCCTCATCCGCTACGTCAACGACGCCGCCCTGTTCCTCACCGGATGGGCCGGCAGCGACCTGCTGCACCAGCCCGTGGAAACCCTCGTCCCCGCGACATTGCGCGACGCCCACCTGGCCCACCGCCGCGACTACCTCCTCCAGCCGCACCCCCGGCCGATGGGCGCCGCCCTGGACCTGCGGCTGCTCCGCAAGGACGGCGGCACCGTCGCCGTCGAGATCAACCTGGCGCCGGTGACCATGGCCCGCGGCAACTTCATCATCGCCACGGTGCGGCGCCGGCTGCGGGCATGACCGCCGGGCCCGCGCTGGCACAGGCGGTCATCGCGGCCTCCGCAGCCGTTGCCGGCGCAGTGCTGTCCAGCGGCGCGTCGTTCCTGCACTACCGGAACGAACGCAGCCAGCTGCGCGCCTCCGGGGACCAGCAGGCCATCAGCACCGCCCGATCCCTGACCGAGACGTCACTGGCACTGCTGGAGCCGGTGAAAGCCGCCGCCAAGGAGTTCGAGGCGAAAGCCGCCGTCCTGCAGACCCAACTCCACGAGGCCGAGGGGGTGGTGCTATCTCTGGCACAGTCGCTGGCGCAAATGACCTCTCAGGCCACGGTCGAGCGCGAGGAGCTGGTGCGCAGCCTGGAGAAGGCGGCGTCCGAGACCGAGCGGATGCGGCAGGAACTGGCGGCCCGGGAGACCGAGCTGGCGGCCTACCGCCGAGGAGCAGCGCCATGACGATCTTCCACCGCAGGCGCCACCCCGGGGTGGCCGAGGTGCACGGCGAGTTCGTCACCGAGGTCGCCGAGGTACAGCAGCAGGTCAACGACGTCATACGGCGCCTGGAAAGGTTCTCCCGGGACCTGTCCGGGAAGGTCGCGCTGTGGAAACTCGTCGCCGACGACGCGGCCCGGCGGGTGCGGGGTGGTGACGATGACGACAGCCAGCGGCCTTCCTGAGCCGGGCGCGGTCACCGACGAGACCGCGGCGGCGCTGATCGCGGAGGTCGGGAACCTGGCGGGGGCGGTCCGGCGCACCCGGGCCGTGAACCGCGTGCTCGGTGCGGTCCTGGTGCTGGTTCTCGCCCTGGCGGTGACGGACGCGTTCCTGCTGCGCGCACAGGCCGTCGCCAATCAGCGCATCGAGAGGTCGCTGGCGCAGAACTATGTGACCGCGCAGCAGCAGGTGCAGACTCGCACGCAGGTGCTGTGTCCGCTGTATGGGGCGCTGGTGGCGATCGCGTCGGACCCGACGCGCACGGCCGGGCTGACGCCCGCGCAGAAGCTGCGGGCGAACAACGCGATCCAGGTGCTGCGCAACGGTTACACGACATTGGGCTGCCAGCCGTCGTTGACGGCTGCGGTGAGGCCGGCCGTGTAGGGTTCTGATCGGCTCGCGTGATCGCTCACGCATCGACGCCGCTCTCCTTCGGGAGGGCGGCGTCTTTTTGCGTGCCCGGAGACGTATAGGGCCGCTTGATGGGGCGCGGAATGGTGCCCGAAGCGGGCCTACCAGTACCGTTCGACCCATGGTCTTAATATATGACTAACGATTGGCTTAGCTCTGGCTGTAGCGATAGGTACTATACTGCGATGCTATGCCGACACAGCCGAAAGCCAGGCGGCCGTCACTGGTCGCCCAGGCCCTCGAGACCCACGAGATCAGGGCACTGAGGGCGTTCATCTACAGCCGCACCTCCTCCGACCGGCACAAGCGCCGCACCTCCACCCGCGACCAGGAGACCGAGAACCGGCGGACGTGTGCCGACAACGGCTGGATCGTCGCCGGCGCCTTCGAGGACCCGGACCTCTCCGCGTCCCGGCGGGCCAGGAAGTCGCGCCCGGACTACGAGGCGATGGTCGAGGGCATCAGGCGCGGCGAGTGCGACGTCGTCGTTTTCTGGGACTCCTCCCGCGGCAACCGCGACCTGGTGGCGTACGCACACCTGCGCGAGTTGTGCGTGGAGTGCCACGTGCTGCTGTGCTACAACGGCGACGTCTACGACATGTCGAAGCCGTCGGACCGCAAGCGTTCGGCGATGGATGCGGTCCAAGACGAGTTCGAGGCCGACCGGATCTCCGACCGGGCGATGCGGACCAAGCGGCTGTCCGCGGAGCGCGGCGCGCCGACCGGCCTGATCCCGTACGGCTACAGGCGCCGGTACGACCCGGCGACCGGGTTCATGGTGGGGCAGGTGCCGGACGCCAAAACGGCGAAGGTGGTCCGGGAGGCTGCCGAGCGGGTGCTGGCGGGCGAGGCGCTGCGGTCCATCTGCGCCGACTTCCGGGCGCGCGGCATCCCGCCGGCCCGCGGCGCGAAGAACGGGTGGCAGCCGCCGGCGCTGCGACGGATCCTGCTGAACCCGGCGAACATCGGCAAGCGGGTACATCAGAAGAAGGTCGTCGGCAACGCCGAGTGGAAGTCGATCCTGGAGGAGTCGGTGTACCTGGCCGTCCAGCGCACTCTGACCAATCCGGCCCGGCGCACGCAGCGGGACACGGCGGTGAAGCATCTGCTGTCGGGAATCGCGCACTGCTACTGCGGCGGGATGCTGCGCCCGGTGTGCAACAACGGGAAGCTCAACTACGTGTGCACGGCGGCGTTCTGCACGGGGATCGAGGCGTCCCGGTTCGAGTTGTTCGTCGTGGCCGGGGTGCTGGCGTATCTGGAGCGGCCGGAGTTCGTGCGCGCACTGGAGTCCGAGGACAACTCGGAGGCTGCGGCGGTACTGATGGCCGACATCGAGGAGATGGAGTCGCAGCTGGCCGAGGCCGAGAACCTCGTGGGGCAGCGCAGGCTGAGGCCGGTGGCGCTGGCGCGGATCGAGGAACAGCTGCTTCCGCAGCTGGAGAGGGCCCGGCAGGGCTTGAGGGACATCGCGAAGTCGCCGCTGCTGTCGGGGATCGCGGGTCCGCAGGCGCGGGATGCGTGGGAGGCGCGGGATCTGCCGGGGCGCCGTGCGGTGCTGCGGGAGGTGGTGCGGGTGACGTTGAACAAGGCGCGGGTGCGGGGTGTGCGGGAGATTGAGGAGGGCCGGATCGTTCTGGAGTGGGTTCGGTAGGCCCGGGAACGCGAGAAGCGGCTACCCGGGGTCTGGGGGCGCCGCTTCGTGTGCGGTGTGGTCAGGACGCCTTGTGCAGGCGCCGGTGCCGGGCCTCACGGATCGGGGTGACTTCGGCCAGGCGTGCCGGTCCGGCGGCCGGGGCCGTCTCGCCGTGATCGTGGCCATTCACCATCTGTTCAGCGACGCGCAGTGTGGCGGTGACGGTGTCGTCGGCCCTGCGGACGCTCCGGACGACGACGAACGCCAGCGCCCCGGCCCCGGCGAGCTGGATCTGCGCCCGGACGGACGGCAGGAGGCACATCAGGGTGATCCCTGTGGCGGAAATGCCCAGGATCGCGGCCATGTGCGGAAGTGCGGCTCGTCGCCTTGTCTGAGGTTTCATTCCATGGTCCTGACTCCCCCTGGGCTCCGGCCTGCGGCGCGACCGTATGCGTATGTGCGGACTGCCAACACGCTAGGCGCGCGCAAGGGCGCGCGGAAGAGTATTACCTCTTATGGGTGATGGCGTTTAGGTGGCGTACCCCGCGCGAGTCTAGGCGCTCCCGGCCTCGCGGTGCATGGCGAGCATCTGCTCGGCGATGGCCAGGCGCCGGGCCTTGTCTTCGGCGGTGTACCTGTCCCACCATTCGATGAGGATCTTCACCGTGGATTCGGGGAGCCCTTCGGCTTCGGCCTTGGCGATGAGCCTCAGGATGTCGGGGTCTGCCGCAGGCGCCGGGGTGCCGACGAGCCGCAGTTCCCTGCCGGCCATGGCGTCGGCGAGCAGGGGGAAACTCGCGGCTTCCAGGACTTCCGATGCCGGGATGCCGAGCGTCGCAGCCACGACGAGGGCGGATTCGGCGGAGACGACGGCAGTGCCCTGCGCCCAGTTGTAGGTGGTGTTGTAGACCAGCACGTCACCCGATGCTCTGACGAGGTCCGCGACGTTCCATCCGCGCCTGCGGAGGGCGTCGTTGAGCCACTCCTTCCATCGTTCCTTCTTGATCTTGCTGTCGTTCCGTGACATGTGCATGCCTCGCATCCATCCCGACTCGGATGACAGGAACGGTACAGGTCTTCTCTCACGAATGAGAGAGGCCCACCACTATCACTCGCGACAGGTATGGACCTGTTTCTGAAGTTACGCACCAGTGGTACGGACCGCCAGACCCAACCGGACGCGAGCATCCGACGGCTGCGGCGAAGCTTTACCTTCCCGTTATCGATATCCCACCCATGGGACCTTGATTCAGGCGTAAAGTTTCACCCATGAGACCAAGCGGCCACATGGACCGAGTGCACCAACCATCGGGCTGGCCGATCCACGCCGACGCAATGGCCTGGATCGCCAGCGCAAAACCCGTCTGGCGCAACGGAGAGGGACGCCCCAACCTCGTGGCGATCGAAGACGGCACCGGCGTGCCCTACTCCACGCTGTGGCGGCTCGGCCGCAACCACGGCGTGCCCGTGGGCACCACGAACGTCCGGGGCCTGACTGCGGGAGCCGCCGAGGCGCACGGGGTGCCACCGCTCGTCGCCTTCTGCCGCATCTGCCAAATCCCGGACCTGCTGCCCGACGACTGGTTCAAGGGAGCCGACACTCCCGCCGAACTTGTCGCCGCGTTCAAGAGTCACGTCTCGGCGTTCGATCTCGCTGGCGACCTCGAAGCGAGCGCGGCATGAGCGGCGAGTTCTCCCGCGAGGCGATCGCCTCGCAACTCGGCGAGAAGGTCACGGTCATGGCCGAACGGCTCGCGATGGCACCGGCGGACGTGAGCCCCGAAGTCGTCGAGCGCGTCCGGCGGCTCATTGCGCCGACGGTCAGGCGGTTGGCCGAACTGGACCGCCAGGCCGACATGGCGGACGCCGCCTAGTCCCGAAACGCGGCAGCGGCCGACCGGGTGCCTCCAGTCAGCCGCCTTACCGCCTGAACGCCCACCAGAAAACCACCGATTTACAGCCAACGTAAGGATGTGGGCATCCGTGCCTTTCAAGGTACCTTTCCGACGCACCCCGCGCCACGCCAAGAGCCAGCGAACCGCGACCCCGGCACCACAAGCCCCGGCCGCCGCGCCCGCCCGCAAACCGCGGACCGTGCCACCGGCGGGCACCATGCCCCGGCGCCCGGACATGACCGCGATCATGCCGCCGCTGAACTTCGCCGACCCAAGCGGCCTCACCCAAATCGCCGGCCTGGCCAGCAACGGCCGCACCGTCGTGCTGCCCCGCGTCCCACAGGACCCGCCGCCCAGCGACCGGCCGGAGCGGCGCACCGACGACCCCGGGGGGCTGATGGCGCTCGCCCGCGAACTCCCCAAGATGTACGCGGGCGCGGCCAGCGTGCCGCCGCCGCGCGGGGGAGCCGAGCCCTCCTACGGGAACCTCGGCGACTACTTCGGCCTCGCCCCCGCCAACCCGGCGCGCGTCGCCCACATCGACGACCCGTGGTTCCAGGGCGACACGGCGGCCGACCGGACTCTGAGGTCCTTCCTCGCCCGCAGCGCGATGATCCCCGGCCTGTCCGGCGGTGCCCCGCATCTGCGCGGAGGGCTCGACACGACCGTGTTCGCGGCCGTCAGCCACGGCCAGTTCGCGAGCGACAACACCAACGGAAAGCAGGCTTCGGCATGACCGCGACCACGACATCCCCCTTGCTCAACACGCTCGCGGTCCACCAGATCGCGGGGCTGAACGGACTCATCCGGACGATCACGAACCGGCCGGAGATCGCCCCGCTACTGGAGGGGATGCTCCGGAACATGGTTGTGCCGCTGGGTGCGGTGGACGACCCGGGCTCCGCGCTGAGCCTGCTGTTGGACGCGTTCGGCGACAACGGGGCGGCCCTGGAGCGGGCGGACACGCCGGACATGGAGGGCGTGTCGGGGACGTTCCCGGGCGGCCGGGTGGCCCTGTGGTTCTTCATGCCGCGCGACGAGGTCGCGGACGAGACTCCGGCCGAGCCGACTCCCGAGCCGGACGTGGACGGCAACTCCGAGGTCCCGGCCGAGCAGGTTTCCGAGGTGGCGGCATGACGACCACAACGGCCTTCCGCCCCACTCGCGGCCTGCGTCAGTGCCTGGTCGCCGTCGCCGCGTTCGCCGGCCGGCAGCCGCCGTACATCCGCGACCTGATCATGCGCCAGATCGACAAGCCGTCGGCGCTGCTGATGATCCGGCCGGTGCCGCGCCTGACGGTGGTCATGCCGCCGCTCGACTCGGACGAGACCCTCACGGACATCATCGTCGCGGCCCGCCGTCTCGGGATCCCGGTCGCGATGGACCACGAGGGCTCGTACCTGTGGGCGGACCTGGACTTCAACGGTCTGGTCCTGCGCGCGCAGGGCGATCACACGACCTGCGGGGCGCGGTACGCGCTGGAGTCGCTGGCCGACTGCCCGATCGGGGATCTGGACCGGACGCTCGACGCGATCAACGAGGCCCGCGAGAGGCGGGGGCTCTGATGGCCACCACGACCTGCACGCCGTCCTGGGCCGACGCGCAGGACGAGTTCTTCCACGCCCACTCCGCCGCCGAGGAGGCGCGCGGCCACACCCGCGAGCAGCAGGCCGGGAACGCGCAACTGCCGCCCGGTACCGAGTACCTGATCGGCGAGGCTGACGCCCGCTGGGACGCGCTGCTGGGGCTGGCGTCGCTGGACGTCGTCGAGCGGGAAGTCGGCGAGGACGTGGCGTCCGAGTACCAGGGCCGTCGCCGCCGTGTCACAAACAAGGTGCAGCCGCTCGCGGCCGACTGGCGCGAGTCGGTCGGCGCCGTGGACTGGACGCGCGGACGGGGTGCGGCATGACCGCGCTCGTCGGCCCGCTGCCGACCATCGGATTCCACGACGGCACCCGCATCGTCTACACCGTCCCGCAGGACACCTGCGACATCCGCAGCTATACGTGCACCGACCACCGCCAGGCTTGCGACTGCCGCGAGGCCGAGATGGCCGAGGAGATCAGGGAACTGCGGGGCATGCTCCGCGACGTCGGGAAAGCGGCCAACGACATCCTCGCCGGCCACCAGACGTGGGCGTACACCGACACCGGCCCCGACCGATTCGCACAGTGCCAGTGCACTGGCTGTCAGATCGTGCGGGCCGCGGACATCGGGTCCCGGACGCTCGGCACAGTCGGCGCCGAGCGGGAAGCCGCCGGGCTGCCGTGGGCCATCGGGGGCGAGCTGTGACCGCCCCGAAGCAGGCCGTCGCCACCGACCGGGGTCGTTTCTACACCGACCCGAACCCCGAGTTCGACGGCGCCATGTACCCGTCGGTCACGAACGTCTTGGCCACCGGAGTCGCCAAGCCGGCGCTCGTGCCGTGGGCCGCGAAGGTCGTCGCCGAGTACGCGTTCAGCATCCTGCCCCGACTGGTCAAGGCCAGCCGCGACCCGAAGGCGCGGATCAAGGCGCTGAAGGACCTCAAGAGCCGGGCCAAGTACGTGTCCGAGGAGGCGGCGAACCGCGGAACCCGCGTCCATGCCGCCGCCGAAGCGCACGAGCTCGGCGCCCCGATGGTGAACGACCCGGAGATTGCGGGGTTCGTCGAGCAGTATCTACGGTTCATCGCGGATTTCCAGGTGGACCTGGATCGGGACGTCGAGGCGTCCGAGGCGTCCGTCGTGCACCGGACCGCCGGCTACGCCGGAACGATGGATTCGCTGATGTGGCTGCCCACCGGCCCGGACTGCGTGCGCGAACTGTGGCTGATCGACCGGAAGACCTCCGCGACGCGCCCGGCGAACAGCGCCTTCCCGGAGCACGTGATGCAACTCGCGGCGCTTCGCAACGCCGAGACCGTATGGCTCCCCAACGGCTTCGAAGCCCCGATGCCGCTGGCGCAGCGCTGCGCGGTCCTCAACCTGCGCGAGAACACCTACGCGCTGCTGGAACTTCCCGCCGACGCCAAGGCTTTCGCAGCATTCAAGTCCGCGCTCGCGACGACCAGGTACCTCCACGGCCTTGACCTCAAGGGCATCGTCCCAGTCAGGCCGCCGTCGCAACTGATTCCTGCCGCCAAGGGGGCGGCCACATCATGATCACGACCAAGCGCATCGCGAAACTCCAGCGCATGGCCAAGCCCTTGGGGCGGCTCCGGCTGGGAACGTACAACGGGACATACCCGAAGGCGTCGCTGACATGGATCCTCACGTCCCCCGCCGAGGACTACGTCCGCGCCGCGGCCGGGCTGTGGGGCGGCTCCGTCGAGCGGTGGGAGCCGCAGGGCAACGGGGCCGCGCAGTGGCGGGTCATCACCCAGACGTCGGTGATCGACGCGATCCTGCCAACGGGAGACCCGCTGTCACAGTCCTATGAGCTGTGGAGCAAGGGCGGCCTCCAGCGGGACTGCGACGGCGACCGCGAGAAGACGTCCTGCGGCGGATGCCTGTGCCGCGCGGAGTACGGCGAGGACTTCCACGAGTCCGCGCCAAAACTGTCGGTGTGCAAGATGACGACCCGCCTCAACCTGATCCTCCCGGACATGCCGGACATCGGGGTGTGGTGGGTGGAGACGCACTCGTACTACGCGGCGAACTGGATCGGCGACGCCGTCGACACGATCCGTGCCGCAGTCGGCCCGTACGCGCTGGTGCCGGTCCGCGCCAAGATCGAGCCCCAGACGAAGGTGTCCGGCGGCAAGACCAAGCAGTTCATCGTTGCGTCCCTCGGCCTGCGTGGGTCGACGGCCGGACAGGTGCTCTCCGCACTGGGCGCGCACACCACGGAAATCGGCGGGGCGACCGCGGCCATCAGTGGATCGCAGGCTGCGGCAATCGGCGGCAATCGTGCGGCGGCAATCACGGCAGGCCCGGCGCGCCCGGACTATCTGAAGCTCGCCGCGGCAGCGGCGAGCCCGGACGAGGTGCGGCAGGTGTGGAACGACGCCGCAGCGGCTGGCCACCTCGACGGCGAGACGAGGACGGCTCTCGCGAAGATCGGGCAAGAGTTGGCGCGACAGCTGGCTGACGCGGAGGAGGCGGACGAGGACGAAGAGCTCCGGATCCACCAGGCCATCGTCGCGGGCGGTCACAGCGATGTCGGTGTTGACGAGATCGCGCCGTCCTGGGGTGGCGAGGCGTCCGTCCCTGCGGCCGAGGACGAGGACGCGCTGGACCGACTGTGGGCCGCGATCGTCGACAACGTCCCGGACGGCTGGGACACGACGCGGATCAGCCGGGAGTTCGCCGCCCGCAACGAGGGCCTGATGCCGACCTCGGCGTCCGAGGAGCAACTCGGCACATTCCTTCAGTGGCTCCTGAACGAAGGTGCTGCTGCGTGAACTGGCACCTGAAAGCTATGGCCAGCTTCGACATCGAGTCGGACGGCAAGCTGCCGACCGAGGCCCACATCATCACCGCCGACCTCATCATCTGCGGTGTCGGCATCGAACCCGTCCGCAAGTCCTGGGTCGTCAAACCCGACCGGCCGATCCCGGACGAGGCCGCGAAGATCCACGGCTACTCGACGGAGCGTGCCGAAGCCGAGGGCACCGACCGGCGCGCGACGATCGCGCAGATCCAGTACGAGGTCGTGGCCGCGCTGAAGGCCCACCCCCTGGTGATCTTTAACGCGCCCTACGATCTCACCCTGCTCGACCGCGAATGCGACCGCCTCGGACTGCCCCGGCACCCGCACGAAGCCTGGCGGCCGGTCATCGACCCGCTCACGATCGACAAGCACTGCCACGAGCGGCGGCGGGGGTCGCGGAAGCTCGTCGACGTGTACGACCACTACTACCCGGGCCACACGCTGAAGAACGCCCACACCTCGGACGCCGACGCCCTCGCCGCGGCGCGGGTCGCGTACAAGCTCGGCGTGAAGTACCCGGAGATCGCGGCGATGACCGTGGACGAACTCCACGACGCGCAGGTCGGGTGGAAGGCCGAGCAGTCGAAAGGCCTCGAAGAGCACTTCGCCCGCCAGGACGCCATGGAGAAGGCCGAGGTCGTCAGCAAGGGCGGCACCTGGACGCCGCGTCGGGTCGCCCGCGAGTGGCCCGTGCTGCCGGTGGGGGCGGTGTCCTCGTGAACCCCGTCACCGTCTTCCTTACCCTCGTCGCGGTGCTCCTGCTCGCCGTGTGCCTTG
>ERZ1292642.1251-Hain-H14-01um-R1-1251-length-12320-cov-9_pt1 | contig 12320 bp, 10 predicted proteins | sample MGYA00564403_ERZ1292642 | MGnify/ENA primary metagenome ERZ1292642 (study PRJEB36523, sample SAMEA6512643) | groundwater metagenome | collected 2019-01-09 | study: AquaDiva: Metagenomics assemblies of 32 groundwater samples | reverse complement strand
TTGCTGCGCTTTTTTCTTGCGTAAGAAGGGCTGCTTGCAGTGCGACCGAATTTGCCCTCGCCAATTGGTCGACCAGATCCTTGTTTGACGCGGCTTGCTGGCTGGCAAGCTTTTCATTGGCGATGAATTTGTCGTTTATTCCGGCTGCTAGTGCCTCTAACTTCTCCCTGAGTAGCTCACGGGCCAAGTCGGCTGCATTTTCAATGGCCTTGAAATGATCAGAAGTCTTATCATCCAGATTTTTGATCGCCAATTTCACCGCAGCTTCAACTGCAGCGGTTGGATCAGGATCGGTGACTACTGTACGGCGTTCAGGAGTCATCGTAGGAATTCCCAGACTTACTATACCTTCATGGTTTTATAGGGACGACGCACCTGGAAAGCAGGTTCTCAACCTGCGTTTTGTCCTGGTAAAGAAGATTGAATTCCAGCTCGTTCTGTTTGGCGACTGCCGACAGGATTAACCAGGAAAACAGTAGAAGGCAGATGTTCATAACCACGAGGGACAAGCTCAACGGCTCGCGCTTCAAGGCGTCGACGAAAGACCCCGCAACCTTGATGCCTTCTTCTGTTGGACCAGGATTCATCGTCTGCTACACCAGTAAGCAATCCACCCTAGCCAAAAACATAGCACGGGGACAAGCCCAACTGCTACGCCGAGGATGAAATCCTTGTGTTCCATTACCGGTGAGCCGGCAATGTCGGCAGATGGAGCCCACCAAAGCAACCGAGAATCGAGAAGAACAAGTAAACACCCGCACACGCTATCACGATCCACAAAATGATCATGAGGATAGACCCAACTGGTTCAGGGAACGCAAAAAATGAGATAAACCATGGGACAACCTTGCGAATTATGATGATGCCCCCGATTAACATAATTATGTACACCCAAAAATCCGGACTGGTGAAGCACGCCATTGTCGTTCTCCTTTGAAGCAAGGCAGCCCCGGCGAACCGGGGCCGCTCACGCTCTGACGGTGTGCGGCGGGAGTGGGGGGTTGCACTTCCCGTCAGGGCGTTTTCGGCAACGCTGCATCAAGGGTGGTCACGTGCTGGTCGACCGTGCCCGATAGGGTTCCCACACGCGTGTGGATGCCCTGAAGTGCGGTGACGGCGGCCGGAATGTCCGGGCTAGCCGTCTGTAAAAGCGCGATTACCTTGGCGATCTCGGTGGTTTCGGTGTCGAGCTTGGTGCTCAAGCTGTCGAGATCGGCGGAAACTGCGGTGACTGCATCCGAAAGGTCAGACATTTGCTTCTCCAGTTGATTTACTGTGGTTGCGATCGAGGTGACGTTCTTATCGATGCGGGTGATCGCGTCCAGCAGCGATTGCCACGAACTGGCACTGACAAGGATAAAGGTCACGTTTTCATTACCAGCAGACGTACCGGCCGCGCTTGTTGCTCCAACCACAGTTCGTCGGCGATTTCTTCTCGACGGGCGCCTGGATGACTACCGGCGCTGTGCAGATGAGGTTGTCACCGTAAACGTGGCAGGTCGGGGGAGCCGGGGGCTTGGTCGGAAGCGCGCATTTCCAGACGCCATCCGCCAATTCCTCGCAGTTCGAGTCGTTGTCCTGAGCAAGGCTCGGCACAATCGACAGCGAGAGCATACCGAGAGCAATCAAAAGCATCTTCATTTGGGTTTCTCCTATGTTACACTTTTACTGCTGATGAGGGGGTGATTGTCGTCGTGGCAAACGTCTTGAAGTACCAGGTTGCTACCGATTGGGCCGCTTGCACACCAAGCGCTACCGGAACCCCATATTGCGGCGGAAGGATTCCGGAGAGAGCTGCTGCACCAGAGATCGCCAGCCCGATAGCCTGGGTCCAGTTGATCTTGGAGTACCAGGCCGACTGGACGGGAACTGTCACGATCGTAGGAACAGTGGGGGTGGGAGCAATCATGTTTTTTGCTCTTTCGTTGGAGGTGTTTGTGATGAGGGCGGCACAGCCAGTTTTTCCAGAGCTCGTCCTCCGAATTTGATGCTCTTGTCTAGCTCTATCATACGCGCCAGTATGGGCATACAACCTTCTTGCACGTCCTTCACTCCGGCCCGGTAATCGTGATCGGCAACGTATTTGCCGGTAATGTACTGATCGCTTCCGCTCCAGACATAAGCAGAGGGCACGCCCATGTTGGCGTAGCCGAGACCATTGTATTCCTCGAAGATCGTGGCAGTGCCTCCGGGCGACCAATCGCCCCATTTCGCAGCATGAGGAGCGCAGTCGATCAGCGCATCCAGGCATCCCCTCTGCCATGCATCCGTCATGGACACGGCATCGTGGTATTTGAAGGGGCCTCGACCGGCTGGTTCATGCCAGGACACTCTGTCCAGCGGGTCACCCTGCGCGAGCTGCCTGTTCCAGTGTGGAGGCCCTCCGTACTCTCGCTCGCTGCATATCGCGACGAACCACCAAGGAACGTAGTAACCGAGTGATACCAAGCGTTTTTCAACCGCCTCGTAATTTGGTTTAGCCTCGACGAGCCGTTTTGCCGTCGCATCCAGATCATGCACCCGGTTGCCATCCAGTTTCATTGCATCCCAGCGGATTTGATTGATCTTGATGAGAGCGGATATGCTGGTCATATTCCCTCCGTCTTCGCGATCACAAATCGCAAGTCATCGATGTGAACAACGGCGCCAGACTCCAACATCTCAATACCGATGGAATGCTCATTGATTGTGACGGTCTCACCATGACTGTCGCCTACATAGGCATGAACAACGCACTCCTTGCCGCTCACGTAGCCAAAGGCGACGACATCCTGGTTACCGATCATCGCCATGGCAGCGCAGAAGCTAAAGGCGAGAGCGACGAAGCCGGCGTCCATTTATTTGCCTCCTGGAGGTTTCCAGTTAAATTCATTTCCGATCTTCATTTCCTTGGTGTCGACACAAAAACCATGGAATTGGCTTTCTGCTATCCGCAGAGCTAACGCAAGAGACTGATTGCAGTCTATTAGCGAGCCGTATGGGAACGGACCCATCATGTCTCCATGTAAAAAAATTATCAGTACGAACTGTGATGTCATACTCCGCCTCCCGGAACGAAGCAACGGATAAACACCTGCCCCGGTGTCTGTATGGTGTACCAGACAACCGCCTCTCCGGTCGGATTTTTAGCGTCATAGACCACCGCTTCGGGGGGAACCTGTATCCACTCGGGCGCAAACGTATCTTGAGCGGCCAAAGGATTAGGAATCCAGTACTCGTTTTGCCCCCGCCAGTCCTCCAGGGTCTTGTGCCCATCAGCGATCGAGCAACAGGGCACGCCATGTGGGCTTTTCAGGTTCCGGAACCAGCTGCGCACAGCGGGGTCTACGTTATCCCACTCACCGGCATAGTGCGTTGTCGCTCGAGCCCACAACGCGGAAAAAAGCAAAATCGAGAGTGCTGCGATAAGCCATAACAGAGTGAGTCTCATGGGTTAATCCTGTATTGGAAAGTTCCGGCAACTGTCGACGTATTGGTAAAATTCGTATCCAGCGCCACAGTGATTCCTGTCGATGTTCCGGTGTATATGTCCGCATGAACTGTATTGGCAGACGGCACCAATGAGAGACCAAATCCCGCCAACGACACAAAATTAGTCGCGTATGGAATAATGTTTCCGCCGCCGATGCCGGCAGTCGGTGACGTGGTAAAAGGGAGCCCAATGAGCGTGGCAGCTCCAGTTGCAGAGCCCTTGGAAGTGAGAATTAGACTGTACTGGATCGTGACGATGTCGCCCACAAGTTGATAAGTGCACGCCCTGGTTCCATAAGTGATCCCAGTTGAGAGACCGCCGAATGCAATGCCGAGCGAAGGACAGGAAGCCAGCCCGGCCTCCCCAGGGAAGTTGACGCTAACCGCGCCAGTTGTTGTGTTGGTCAGACTGCCGGAGAGAATCAGCCCGCTAAACTCGCCGATCGACCACGACCCGGAAAGCGTGACTGACCCATTGTAGACATTCCCCGTGGCCGACATCACGTTGCCGGCTCCGGTACCATTGAATGTGGCAGACATGCCTCCAAACAAAAATTGATTCTGGCTGACGATAGCACTAGAGATCTGTCCACCCGGATTGAATGTGAAGGAGTTCTGAAAAAGCGTGTTACCGGAAATATTAAGATCATAGATCGCCGTAGCCGCGCCAAAATTCCAGAATTCCTGCCCAGAACCCTGAGTATTGAGGACTGTGTTACCGATCAGTTTTAGACGTTGAATTTCAGTGGCACTAGTATCGGTTTGCACCACATGGTTCATAGTCTCAAAATGATTCCCGATGAACGAAAATTCACTGGTAATTCCGTTGGTCGGAGTAGTCATCGACTTAAAATCTATCGCCGTTCCTACTAACCCACTCCCTTGATTAAACTGGTTGCCAAGAGCATAGAATGTATTTGGCCCAACGCTTCCGCCAGTGAGTCTGACATAGGTGTTGGAATTATAGTCTCCTGCTCCGTCCATGCCAAAACGGGAATTTAACAAAAATACTTCAGGCCAAGAATTGTCCACAAAATGTGCATCTACACAGGCCCCAGTGCTAAGATGATCAACATGGAGAGAAATGCCAAATACAGTGTCCGATTGAGCCTCGAAGCAGATTCCGTGATTAAACGAACCTACATTGCTAAGGCTTACGTTGTAGGAATCCTTGACCAGGACCCCGATAGTAGTCGACGAAGGAGTGCCAACCGCTCGGGTAACTCCGAGATCGGACACCTTGACCGATCCATTGGAACCGGTCGTACCTACCTGAACGCAAACAGCCGTCGAAAGGGCACATTTTATCTGTGAACCGAATTGAGGATTTCCAGGGAAAAAACCATTTCCGATAAGATTAACATTCGACGGAACAGTGATGCCAGAAGCCGTGTAGCAAATAGCCGAAGGAATCAGAACCGCACCACCCTGAGCCAACGCACCAACAGTATTCAACGCTAATTGCAGAGCCACAGTATCGTCAGCGGTGCCATTACACGCGGCATTATAAGGTGGAGAGGTAACTAGAACTCGCGTAGGAGAAGATACAGAACCGTTGAAAACGACGGCTCCATTGAAAGTAGCAGTTCCAGTAAAGGTAGCACCTCCGACAAAAGTTTGAAGGGCCAACCATGAATTGGGACCGGTCGCCGACAACCCGCAACTAATGATGAGAGGGGTGTTGGAGAGCGAATTGGAGCACAGGAAATCGAAAGCATTGAACATGCCGTTCCAGCTGGCGCTACCTCCGAGAGGCCCCCCGTCGCCGACCACGCCATCCGTGATCCACGTGGTAACGTGCCCAGGCGTGACGTTACCTGACTGCTGGACGGATTGCCCGAGAGCAGGGGAGATCAGACTAAGCAGAACTGCTAGGATTTTTTTCATTCGTTAAATTCCCGTACTCGTTCCAAACCCAGGCGATGTGGTGTCGATCTGCGTCGCGGTGTTGGGCCAATTCACATCGTTATAGTAACCGACCGACGGCACAGTGAAGATGCCCTGGTCGGTCTCGACGCTGATGAACACCTGAGCATATGTAATGCTCGGCTGAGAACCAGCGGCAGGGTTCATCAAGAACCCGAAATCACCGCTTAAGCTGCCAGTATAGGCGACAATGATGTCTGCACCCGCAGAGCCGGTAACAGCACTTGACGTAATGGTGCGGATTCCGGTTGTCTTGAGGTCAATTATGCCGCTCATGTCAAGCGGCGCTAGCGTCGTTGGATCAAATCCTACATTGGCATACGTGGTTAAACTGGCGCCACTTGAAGTAGTCGCACCGCTCGTCACATATACGCCGGCCCCGCCATCAGCTGGACCGGAAACGATCTTTGTCCCTGCTGGGGCGCCTGTGCCTGTCACAAGATCACCTGGACGAATTAAACCGCTTACGGCGCTTGTTGTTAGGTTGGTCCCCGAACCTGTTCCCGTAAACGTCGCCCTCTGTTGTCCAATGTACAACGTGGCCGCGCCGCCGCTGGACGTATCCGTCTTCACGACGTTGATGATCATCTGCTTGAGAATGCCTTGTACGTGGATTGGCGTCGATAGTCCACCAGGGATCGCAGAAATTTGACCTGATAAAGTACGCGAGCCATAGCTGAATAACGGCTTCCCCTGTTGAGGGGCGCTGCGCGCGTCTTCTGTATATGGATGGCCAGTGCTGCCGAACACGGACACAGATGGACATCCATGAGGGGCCAGCTTGAGCGGGCTCGTTATTGCGGTATGCGTACCAGTTCCGGCCGCTGATGCACCGGCGACCCCATTGATCGCGGTGACGCTATCCGTAGATATGTTGTACGTATTTCCACTGGCGCCCTGTGTGTAATAAAGAACGCTCGTACTCACTGTAGCGTAGGCATTTATAGAAAGACCTGGGCCTACAGTGTTATTTTTGCTGACGTAATAAGTTCCGTCGTACCCGGAAGTCAGTGTCCCGTACGCCACAATGGTGGTTCCTGCCGCGATTCCGACTCCAACAATAGTCTGCCCTGGCTGGAAGAACCCGGAAGTGCCGGAAAGGGTCATGAGATTTCCGGATATTTGGCACGAGCCAGCGCCTTGCGATGCTCCTATTGCTGGCAGTGTATCGGTTGTCTTGAACGCAACACGCGTTCCGTTAGCGACCGGAGCGCTGCCCGTCACCACCAAGGGGCTGGCCTGGGATATGGTTACCGTGACGGAAGTTGACGACCCTGTCGGAAGTGTTGCCAGTGTCGTCGCAATATTTATTTTCGAATTTTGATATAGCGTTGGTGATGTAAGACTTCCTGCTGTTTGTAGTGGAGGTCCATTCAAAAATGCCGCCACATTGAATGTCTTAGTTGTCGTTCCGGCGACGTTGACCACCCAGTATGGTGTAAACGGCAGCAATCCAGGGAATCCTCCCACCAGTCCTGTTGGCAAGAGATCAGAGAACGAAACGATATCGCCATTAACTACCGTAGGAGAACCAGTCCACGTCACCACCGCAGGATTTGCGGCAGAAACCGTCACGGTACTTCCGGTGCTGTTATCGTATGTCAGATAGATATTGTTGATCTTGAACGGCGCGCCCATATACGGGTATATCTGCGCCATGTCGTTGATAAATGCATTCCTCCCCAACGACATCCACGAATTGGCTGTCCACTTGATGAATGGTTGCGAAAAAATTCCGTTAGAATATGTAAAATTATGCAGCGCATTTCCGAATGACCCGCTTGTCGGGCTATCGTCCAGTCGCGAGGCGACTTGAAAATTGCCGATCAGATTAGACCCAGAAAGCACAAGCGTTTCTGTTGCACCGAAAGCCGGCCCAATAAGAATTCCTAGAGGAAACGCGCTGTTGACGATTGAAGTGTTTTTACCAGTACCACTCAATTGCTGGACACTACAGCTATCAATTACCATTAGATCAGGGCCACTACCTTCGATCTGAATACTTGTCAACTGCTCACAATCGCGAACTTCAAGCTGTTCAACCAGTTTATCAACCACAATAGCCGTTATTCCAACTCCTGATATCCCGCTTCTTACATTTTCAATCGTGACTTTTTTTGCTTGCGTAGGAACCGGACCACCGCCAACGCTTGCATCAAAGACTGTGTCAACTAACGTAGTATTCCTTCCAGATATTGATGATTGTCCTGGAGACCGATTGCGCAACCCATACACTTCCAAGTCGGCATCCCATGGCGGGGCACAAGGATATGCTAAGGCAGGCCCAGTTAGAGGGAACACTCCAGCTTGAAAGCCATTAGGCAGTATTGTAGGTATTGTATCCAAATAGCCGTTTTTGACATAAGCTTGCGTGCCTGGATTTGGGCCGTATGTCGTTCCAAAATTAATAGTAGCTCCGCTAATGCTGGCAATAGGAAGATACTCAAAGACATACATATTGCTAGGAAAACCTTGCGCGGCTCCCCAATTGCTCTGTTTTTCATCCATCCCAAGCATCAACCATCCGCCAACCGTAAAATTAGCAGCATCGCCAGCGTTTGGAAACGTAATGCTAGTGCTCCCTGGCGATACCGAATTGATTGGGTAACCTCGAAACGGAAAGAAACCAGCACTAAAAGAAACTCCAGAAAATCCGTATGCTACGCCTGCAGGTCCGATGATTGTCGCTCCATCGGCGTATAACTTAAATTTTCTAGGACCAGCGAGTCTGAAAAGACTTGTTGAATAATACGTGCCTGCTGGAAGCCAAAAAGTGATCCAGTCTGCGTTGACTGTGCACATGTACACGCCGGACGGCGACCCCGTAAACGTAATAGGCGTCGGATTCGGACCGTTAATGTTGACAGTGCAGAAATAAGCAAATGGATCAATTAGCGTCGCTTTGAACGAATTTACGGCCATTCCGCTATTTGCGGCATATATAATCTGGTTTGCAGTGTAATTACTAGGAAGTGTTCCGCCAGGGGCGATTAGAATGAACGTATCGCCAACTCGCAGGCAATTTGGCGTCGGCGTTCCATAACCGGAATCCGTATATGGGGTAATAGTGTCACCTGAAACTATCACAGGAACAGGCGGGCCATAATCAGGATTTATCGTCTTCCAGCTCGGAATTAGGCCGGTGCCGAGACCTGGCGCGTTTGCCCCGACCATGTTCAAAAAGGCTGAGCCGTTGTCAGTTGGCGGATCGCTGCTACCGACGACTTTGTATCCGTCCGCGGCGAGTCCATATGCCGTTACAAGATTGATTAAATTGCCGGCGGCGCCTGAACTCCCGGTCGCAGCACTGGTGACGCGGCCGTATTTGTCGATCGTGATGTTGGCGTTGTTGTAGCTCGACGCCCCAGGACCGACATTCGGCAACTTGAGGGTAACAGCGCCGGTAGTGGGCGTGATGGTGATGCTGGTATCAGCGGCAGCATTGGTGACAGAGGAAACCGTTCCGGTCGGCCCCGTCGCGCCCGTAGGACCCGTTGGCCCCGTCACGCTCAAGCCAATAGGACCCGTTGGCCCCGTTGAACCCGTAGGACCCGTCGCGCCTGTAGGACCTGTAGAACCTGGCACGCTCGGGCCTGTCGCCCCCGTCATACCGGGGGGGCCTTGAGGACCGGTAGCCCCGGTAGGACCGGTCGAACCCAGAGCAGGACCAGTAGCGCCAGTAGGACCGGCAGGGCCGGTACTTCCGGTAGCGCCCGCAGCGCCAGCCGGTCCGGTGGGACCGGAAACGCCGGTTACCGGACCACCATCTGCAGCGACCCCGGTGGTCACCCACTTGAGCAAATGACCGGGCGTGATGGTGCCGGATTGCTCTATGTACGGACTGCGCGGTATTTTAGCCATCAGTTGCTCCTAAAGCACTGATATCACATCTTCACAGACCTGTCCCAACAAGGGTTCGCAACCTCAAGTTGCCTGTCGGCGGTGGTGGAGACGGCGGCGGTAAAAACGGGTTCCAGGTAATAACGTACCGGTCAGAAATTATCCCAAGCGCAGGACGGCGTTCGACATCCTTTCCAGTCTGAGAAAGCCATGTCTGCAGCACAGGTACAGGAGACCGCACAAACCATCGCCGGAACTCGTCGGGGTTGAGAATCGGTCTCGGCGGTCGCATCTCCTCCTTGGAAATGTGCCATGCCATGCCGGCAATAGTGCTGACTACGATGGGCACTTTCGGCAACCATCTGACGGCCTCATCTCCGGAAAACTTCAGAGGTAGCGGATTGAACTCGTCCGCATTCGTCTGCGCCATGAAAGTTTCAATTGGAAGATCAGGTAGCAACGTCGTGTATTGATCGAACACTCGTGATGGGCGCGCATCATCCCTGTAAATTTGCCACGCTATCCCAGCGATTGTACTCTGCACTGCAAATGTCTGCGGAATCCATGATATGCGATATTGATCATACTTAGCTGGAAATGGTGCTTGATCATACGGTTGCGGAAGCCAAGTAGTCGGAACTGGATTAGGCGACTGTGTGAAGTATGGCCGACGGTAAGTCCGAAGCATAACAGGAGGCGGCCGAAGCTCCTCTTTAGAAATATGCCAAGCCATCCCAGCAATAGTGCTGACTACACCGAATACTCGCGGTGCCCATGACGTGACATATTGGTCAGACTGACGCAGCGGCCCAACGTCAACCGAAGGTCTCCACCACGCCATCCCGGCAATTGTACTGGCGGCCACTATGGGCGGTTGTGCGACCCATCCCGGAATTCCATCCCCAGGAAACTTTTTCGGCAACGGATTGAAATCATCCGCATTTGTCTGCGCCATGAAAGTTTCAATTGGAAGATCAGGTAGCAACGTCGTGTATTGATCGAACACTCGTGATGGGCGCGCATCATCCCTGTAAATTTGCCACGCTATCCCAGCGATTGTGCTCTGCGTAACAAACGTCTGTGGAATCCACGATATGACGTACTGATCATATTTTAATGCGGGTCGTGACTGATCGTAAGGCTGCGTCAACCATGTCGTTGGAACTGGATTTGGCGAACGAGCAAAATACGGTGCTCGGTAAGTCCGAAGTTTGACCGGAGTAACCTTTTCGATATCCTCTCCTGTAGTCGGCAGCCAAGTACCAAGAACAGGATTGGGCGATCTAGTAAACCACGGACCGGGCGGTTCGTCTGGACGCCTCACCGGAGAAGGGTCACGCTCTCTGTTCTCTCCAGTCTTTGGTGGCCAGAGTACAGGAACCGGATTAGGCGACCGCACGAACCACGGAAATGCTTCGTCAGGCGAACGCTGAATTGGTGGCCGAACATCATTATACGGCCTCCACCATGCCATGCCGGCGACAGACACACCGGCAGCACCACCCCAATTTATATACCCCGTCGGTACGGACTCCGCATAAGAAGTCGCTCCGAAGTTGACAGTTCCAATATCACCGTTGTCTTCTACTTCGTTACCAGGATACACAGAACCTGTGATCGCTGCAAAACTGATACCGCCTGTGTTCGTTGCGGGGTTTTGATTTGCAAGAATATCGTTGTTCCAATTTCCGCCATTAGTACGGAACCATACGAGTTGCAATGAAACATTAGTCGCCATACTCAACGTATCACCGGCAGCAAATGTTTGAATGGTTATAATGGACGTGTTGTTTAGAAATACTTGACCATCACCAAACCAGCCGATGGAATTATTAGTTTGACCTAAGTAATTGGTAAAAATTTCGGATGAATTAAGCAGGCCAATGCCCCACCCGGAAGTTCCTAAAGGAGCGGCGTTGACTTGTATCTCATTGTAATAAGTGCCGCTACTCTGTGAAACTGTAGCTCTAGTGTGCTTGTTTCCAACACTGCTACTAGATGTGACAGTCAGGTTGCCGTTTGACAGGGAAAGATTAACACTGATATTCACAGGGTCCCAGGTGACCACGCCTACTGCTGCAGGAACTTTCCCTGGCCACGTTATGAGATAGCGATCTAATGCTGGTAGCGGCTTAACATCAACATAAGGCCGCCACCAAGCAATGCCGGATATAGTGCTCTGCGGCGCAACTGTCTGCGGCGACCACGTGACGTACTGATCAGACTTTGCCCGATAAGGAAGCTGATCGTATGGCTGGGGCAACCAAGTGGTCGGAACTGGATTAGGCGATCGCACAAACCACTGCTTACCAGGATCAGGATTCTCCTTGATCGGCGGAAGCTTCTCCCGATCCGAGGTCGGGGGTGACCAGAATACAGTAGGAACTGGATTTGAAGACCGAGCAAAATATGGTGCCTCATAAGCCGGAAGCTTAAAGGGAGGCCGCCTCTCGATATCCTCTCCTGTAGTCGGCTGCCAAGCGGCAGGAACCGGATTTGGCGACTTGGAAAACCACTGTTTCGCTGGGTCTGGATTCTCTTTAACCGGCGGAAGTCTCTCCCTATCGGAAATCGGCGGCGACCAGAACGTAGTTGGGACCGGATTAGGAGACCGTGCGAAATATGGCGACCGGTAAGTCCGCAGCACGGCTGGCAAGGCGCGTTCGCGGTTCTCTCCGGTTGTCGGCAAAAACCGCGTTGTTGGAACTGGATTAGGAGATACCGCAAAATATGGAGCCTGATAATGCTGCAAAACCCGCTGCCACGGGTTCCCGTCTCCAGGAGCACCCGGCGAGGTGTTCTGCCAACCTAATGTAGGGGCCGACCCCGCCGGCGTGTAAGTAATGAAGATGATGCCGGCTGCGCCTGACCCGCCTGCATCAGACCCCACATTATTATACCGGCCGCCTGCACCTCCGCCTCCACCGTAGAGACCGCCATTTCCGCCTGCGACACCAGTAGCAATACGGCCGGATGCTCCGCCACCGCCGCCACCAGAGCCGTGAGTGGCGTCGAATTCGGTTCCTGTCCCACCTAGCGCACCGCCTGTATTAGCCGCTCCGGTATCCTGCCCGCCCCCGCCG
>ERZ1292642.1250-Hain-H14-01um-R1-1250-length-12324-cov-6_pt1 | contig 12324 bp, 15 predicted proteins | sample MGYA00564403_ERZ1292642 | MGnify/ENA primary metagenome ERZ1292642 (study PRJEB36523, sample SAMEA6512643) | groundwater metagenome | collected 2019-01-09 | study: AquaDiva: Metagenomics assemblies of 32 groundwater samples | reverse complement strand
GGGAGATCGAGGGCTGAGATGGCGGTAGCCCTCGGGGTATCGAAGAGTGTGGTAAACAAGACGATTGCGATTTGCCGGAAGAAACTTGGACTTTCGGTGTCCGGACCTGCTAAGGCTATTGAAAACCACGAACCTGAGCGGGCGGCGGCGGTGCTCGATGCGATGACTGATCCTCGGTATGAGGCGTTGACGCAGGCGTGCGAGGCGGCTGGGTTGTCGAAGCGGGTTTCCAGCGGGTTGGTCAATCGGTTGCGGCAGAAGTATTACGGGGTATTGACCGAGGCGAAGAACCTGCAGAAGCGGGATTTGGATGATTTGCTGGGGAAGAAGATTCATTTGATGCTGCATTACATCGATGATTCGAACGCGGCGCAGGCTGGGGTGCGGGATTTGGCGATGGGGGCGGCGCAACTCATCGAGAAACAACAACTTATCCGCGGTGAACCCACTGCGATTATTTCGGATCACGAGCGGGCGAAGCTGCACGAATTGGCGCCGGCGCTGTTGCGGGAGATCAAGCGGCGCGGGTTGACCATCGAGGGGCACATCGTGGAGAAGGTCATTGAACCTGCTCGATCTTGAGCCTTCGGGATTATCCGGGCTGAGCGATGAGCAGCTGCGGCAGTTAGCCGTTGAAGCCGTCACGATCACGCATGAGGATCGGAAGACTGCGCAGATTCTGTTTTACCAGCCGGCTTCGCCCAAGGCGCAGAAGGTTCACGATTCGGCGGCCAAGGTGCTTGGTGTTGGGGGCGGAAACGGCAGTTCCAAGACTGAGACGATGCTGGTTGAGATGATGATGTGCGCGACCGGCGTCTTTCCGTATTCGCAGCGTCACTTGATTGAGCAGAAGTTTCGGGGACCGATTGCTTGCCGTGTCACGGTGGAATCGCTGACGACGACCTTGGAGCCGATCATTCTGCCGAAGCTGATGTGGTGGCGCTGGACCGGAGTAGATCAGCCTGACGGCGAGAGGGGTCATTGGGGCTGGATTCCGAAGAACTGTCTGATCGATGGTGACTGGGGTAAATCTTGGAGTGCCAAGCTGCGTCTTTTGCGTCTTATCTGCCGCGCCCCCTACGACAACGAAAAAGTGCTCGGCGAATCGAGCATTCAATTTATGTCGATCGATCAGGATCCGTCGGATTTCGCTTCCGGTGACTTTCATATTTGCGCGCATGACGAGCCGCCGAGCTTGGCGATCTGGCGCGAGAACGAAGCGAGAACGATGCGGGTGGACGGCCGCATGCTCTTGGCGATGACTTGGCCCGACGATCCCTCGATCAATGTTGATTGGCTCTATGATGAAGTCTACGAACCAGGACGTTCGGGGTCCGATCCGACGATTGCCTGGTTCGAGTTATGGACCACGGAGAACAAGAACCTGAAGCAGGAGGCTGTAGCTGCACAGGCCGAGAAATGGTCTTCCGAGATCTCCGGGGTGCGGATTTACGGCCGGCCGATTCGCTTTTCCAACCGCATTCATCCCGAATTCACCGATACGACCAAGATCTGGTGCTTCCGCTGCGACAAATCCATCATCGCCGTGCCTTCGGAGGTCTCGCAGGAGCGCGAGATGTGCCCGCATTGCCATTCCGAGACCATTGGCCCGTACAATCACGTCGTGGAGTTCGGAGCGTCTTCGGTATGGCCGACGGTGTATTTGCTCGATCCGCATCCGAGAAAACCCCATATGATGCTCTGGGTGCAGATTTCTCCGCAAGACGACTGGTATGCGATCACGGAGAGAAAAGTCGAAGGCGATTGCACCGATGTCAGGCGCGAGTGCGATCGGATCGAGGCCGAAATGGGCCTGGCGATCGCACAACGGTTGATGGACCCGAATATGGGGGCTTCGCCCTCGGGGCAGCGGCGCGAAGTTTCCTGGCAGGACGAGTTCGCCGCCGCTGGCCTCATGTGCGATCTGGCTTCAGACGCCGAGATAGGGCGCGTCCGGGTCAACACCATGCTGAAGCCAGACAAAGATACGCTGTGCCCGCGTTTGGTAATTCATTCGCGATGCCGCGATGCCATTTATCAGTTGATGCGCTATTCCTGGGATGACTTTTCCAAACGAGTGGATCGCGAGCAGAAGCAGCAGCCGAAAGCCAAGCATGACGACTTTCCTGCGTTGTTGAAGTATCTGGCGAATTCCGAACCGAATTTCCGCTTTTTGAAGAACGGCCCTGGTCGTATCGGACGGCCGGGTAAACGACGAGGAGCGTACTGATGAAAAAGACGAAAGGTATCGGGCTGGAAGGCCCGAAAGAGGACATGATGATGCGGGCGCGCTCTGACATGCATACCATGCGCCAAGCTGAGGAGATTAAGAGCGACATGGGGCGCATGAAGATGATGCGCCAGGAGGCCCAGCGCGAGATGGACGCCATGGCGAAGCTTGTGGTGATCTCAAGACCCGGGACCCGTAGAGGAGCCTACTGATGACTGAATACACGAACGCGAAACAGGGGCCAACTTCGCACATACAGAAAAACACCGTCGGCTATTGGCGGTGGACAGTACGGCTTCCAAACGTACCGGGGCTTTCTTCCTACAAGCCCGGCCTGCCCGACATGGTTATCGGATTCTCTGAATCACAGGAGGAGGCTATCCTCCATTCGCAAGAGTGCACCAAGACCACATTTCAGTTTCCTCTGGGGGCGGCATGGCAGTAATCCACCTCTGCGATGGTTGCGGGACGGTCATTGACAAGCCCAACAAAGTCGGGGTGGTCACCAAGCGCGACTACTGCGCCGAGTGCGAGGCAAAGGCGCGTGCGTTTCTTGCCGCAGAGGATGCCTTGCGCGCGCAGTGCCAAGCACGCTTTGCCGCGGAACGCCAAGCCTTGATCGACGAACACGGCGGGTTCAAGTTGCCCGATGTGCCATGACGTTTATCAAAACGGGCTGCTGCATGCGCTGCGATGAGCCCGCCTTCGAAATCCTCACCTATCAGGGCGAGGAGGATTTCTATCCTGGGGAGCCGAAGAAAATCGGCCGGCCCCTTGAAGGTTCTATTCGCGTCGGCGTGTTGCTGCTCGATAATCGCCGCGCCGACATCACACTGTGCGCGGCCTGCGCTCCCGTTTTTGGCCCGCAGGACTACGGTCCCCTATGGGCGAAGATCATCCGCTCCTGGGACCGCGAAATGAGCGTGATCACGAAGACCTCGGAGCGCCCGCAATGGTTTGCGGATGCTTATTCGAATCTCATCCTCGCCGAAATCGGGCGTATTTCCTGGAAGGAGCTGGTCGATGGCGCAATCCGTTGAGGAAAAACTGGGACTGAAGCGCTCGCGCAAGCGCATCGATTCACTCAAGATCGATCGCGACACTATTGCAGACCGTGTCAAGCGCTTCTACGACAAGGATCACGAGGAAAGAACCGGCGAGATCGAGGCGCGACTACAACGCTATGCCAAGTTCCGCATGTGGACCGAGGGAAAGGACTGGCCTTGGCCCGGAGCAACCGATGCGGCTATCCCCGACATGATGACGGCCAGCATGCGGCTGCAGGACACCCTGCATAACGCGGTTCTTGCACAACGCCCCTGCATCATGGCCAAGGCGGTGCAGAAGACCTTTGCCGAGCGCGAGGAAAAACTCACCTTCCTGCTCGATTACCAATTCTTCGAAGAACAGCCGGGCGAAGATATCATCGGGCAATTGGCTGATGATTTCGTGAACGAGGGGTTTTATACCGTCTACACGCCCTGGATCGATGAAAAACGACGTGTCAAGGAAGTACGGATTTATGACGCCATCCCGGAGGAGCAGGCACCGATCGAGTTTTTCCTTGGTATCCTGCAAGGCTTCTACCCGCGTGCCGAATTGACCCCGGACGGGGCCGGCTGGGATTGGAGGATTAAAGACGGCGAAAAGCACTTTCGCGCCTCTTTTTATTCCAAGGATGACGACCGGATCGAATTGGAACTGGAGAGAGAAGCCCAGATGTTCAACGGCCCGCGGGCGATCCGCAAGGATTTGCAGGATGTCCTGCATCCGCCGCGCTGCGAAAACCTTCAGATCAAGAGCCCGTCGAACCCGAACGGAGCTTCGCATGTCATTCTGCGCGATTTTCCGAGCATCGACGAGATCAAGCGCTTGGTCGACGAGGGTTATTACGATCTCATCACCAAGGAGCAGAAAGAAAAACTCGGATTGCTGCGCATGGATACCTCCTACCAGGAGCGGGAAGAGCAAAAAGACATCATGCAGGGATCGGCCGAGCAGTCCGAAGTCCCCACAGGGGCCGAATCGCACAAGCCGATCACCCGGTTGATGTGCTTTGACTGCTACGACATCGACGGCGATGGGCTGGACGAAGATGTTGTCTTTTGGATGCTCCTTGAAGATAAAATCGTCCTGAAGGCCAAATATCTGTCTGAAATTTTCCCCTCGGACCCGCCACGGCGTCCCTTTGGCGAGGCGCAGCTTTTCCCGGTGCCTGGACGTCGTTACGCCATCGGGCTGCTCGAAATGATGGAGGGCATCCATGACCTGATGAAGCAGTTCTTCGATCAGGGCGGGGATGCCGGAATCCTGGCAAACGCACCGTTTGGCTTCTACAGGGCATCTTCCAATATGCGCCCGGAGGTCATGCGGATGTGGCCGGGCGAAATGGCCCCGCTTTCTGACCCGCAGCGCGATGTGTTTTTCCCGCAGCTCGGCAACCAGAGCCAAGCCTTCACCTTCAACATGATCGCCCTGTTGACTCAGGTGGAGGAACGGCTAACGACTATCGGCGATCTTCAGGTTGGGCGTGTTCCGCAGGGAAAAGCTTCGGCCCTGCGCACCGTCTCGGGCATGCAGACCATACTCGCGCAGGGCGACGCCCGTCCCGAGCGGGTGCTACGGCGCTTTTTCATGGGGTTGACCCAGATTTGGCAGAACTTCCACGCTCTGAATGAAATTCTGCTGCCCAAACGCAAGCAGTTCAAGCTCTGCGGGGCGATTGATCCGAGACGCGATCCGTTTGCCGAAATCGCCTCCATGGATGAAGTCCGTGGGAAATACCGCTTCACCTTCTCTGCGAACGTCCTCAATACCTCGAAAGAAGCCATGCAGTCGGCCCTGCAGACATTGATGACTGCTTATGTCAGCCCGCTTGCGATCCAGTTGGGGATTGCCAAACCCGATGGTGTCTACCGGCTCTTTAGGGACTTCGGGCGCGCGTTCGGGCAAGACCCAGACAAGTACATCAGCCCGCCCACGCCAGGGGCCATGGAGCCGCCGATCAGCGCCGAGGATGCCATTCTGTTCATCATGGACGGCGTCATGCCGCGGGGTTCTCCGCTTGAGGGGGCGCAGGCGCAATTCCAGAAACTGCAGGAATTCTCCGCATCGGACGATTTTGGCCATCTGGATGGCGCTCAGGTGCCACTGTTCCGCGCCTACCTTCAGTCTTTGGCCGAACTGATGGCCCAAGAACAGGCGCAGGCAGCCTTGCTTGCCGCAGCGCAGCAGTTCCAGCAGGGCATGAGTCAGCCCGGCAAGAGCGGCCCGCAGGCCATGCCGCAAGCAGGAGGTCGAGACATGCCGATGCTCCAAAGCGGTGAACTGGCCGACGAAAGTCTTCCTGGTGCTGGCGGCGGGGCGAATACGGGGATGATGGCATGAGCTTTGACCGCGAGGAATTCCGCGCCACGCTCGCCAAGAAGGCTCAGGAGCGCCAGAATGGCATGCTCCCGGTCTACCGGATGGTGCAGGCCGCCGGCGTCGTTATGGGACGTCTGATGACGGGTTCGGGCGACTGGAACCGCTATCTACAAATCCTTCAGGGGCAGATCGAGCGCACCGAGGCGGCCAAGGTCTTGGCCCAGACCAAGATGGCTGATCCCAGCATTTGGGACGCCAGAGAATTGAACAAGCTGAAAAGCGATCTGATCCAGGCCGACGCCATGATCGCCGCGTGGCGTCTTGCTATGGAACTACCAACGGCCATCATCGCAGGGAGCGAATATGCGCAAGAACTCATCGGGGCCTTTGAAAAAGAGCATGGACATCCCGTTTCCGAAACGGCTCAACCGTAGCGGCATCAAGCAAGCCTTCCCGCGGGTACGCGAGGCGACTTGGGACAATATGTTCGACAACGACAAAGCGAATGGCCTCTATAAATGCCGGGTCCCCGGCCCCGACAAGGGCGTCTATTACGATGTCGAACAGATCATGCTTTGGCTGATGGAGCGCAACCGCTATCGGCGGTCAGATTTTACGCAACCCGGCGAATTGTTCTACGAGGGGCCGCTTCTGCGAGTCAGTCGGGTACACGCCCTGATTTGACCGTGGGCGTGGTAAAGCAGTCGTGGCACAGTTCGGGGGAACACAGTCTCCATGTGCCATCGTTTACGATGTATGGACTCCCACAGATCTTGCAGATATAGACTCCGAAGTGAACGCGTTCGTCAGGTCGCGATACGTGAATAAATCGCAGTGGAGGCATATTAGGAAATCTACCGTAAATATCCCGTTCTGTCACTAGCGCCGTAATTTCGCCCAACGGTCGTATTGGTCTCGGACGACGCGAGACTCAACAACGCGGAGTGGCGCGGATGTTCACACAGCATGAACGCCTATTGGCCGAAGCCGATGATGGCACAGGTCAGGGTGGTGGCGCACCCGACGGGGGCTCGCCGAAAGACGAGCATGGACAACAGCCGAAAGGCGAGGAGTTCGTTCCCAAGACGCAGTTTCTGGCGGCCCTGCATTCAGCGAACGAGAAGTATTCTACCCTGGAAGCGGAGTTTCGGAGGCTGCAAGAGGTTCAGGCGAAAAAGGCTGAACTGCCCAAGCGCTACAGCCGCGTGGAGTTGAAAGCAGCGGTGGAGGCCGGGCAGATCAGTCAAGACGACGCCGATAGCGTCATCGAACGGCAGATCCGCGAGGATGCCGTCGCCGAAGCCAAGGGGGCAGCGCTCCAAGCCGTGTCATCGGCCTCGCGCAAGGACCGCGTTGATTCGGAAATAGCCCGGTACAAGGCTGCGGCGCCCGAAATCATGGACGACGGCCACGAGACGCGCCAGAGGATCAGGGAGGAATTCAGCGCCCTACTCGAATTAGGCGACGATCCCAAGGATGTCTCCACGCAATTGAAGGCGATTCGCGCCGTACTCGGCCCCGTTGATCGGCTTGAGCGTTCACGTTCTGGCAAGCACTCCACCGAGCCCAGTAGGGAAAGCGGCTCAGAAGGTGCCCCGGAAGACCGCAAACCCAAGACCGGCAAGCTTGTTGACCAGCTCAGAAAAGAGGTCAAAGAAACCTATGCCGACGAGATCAAGAAGGGGCGGTACAAAGACTGGGCTGATGTCGAAAAAACGCTTTCCTACGCGAGTCCTGGCGTTCGGCGCAGGCTCGGAATTGCGACTTGATTATCTTTCCGCAAAAATGGACCGTCAGGCAGGTCAAACAGGCTGACGCGAAACGCTCGGAGTTTCGACCCCGGCGCTCGACCAGCGGCTGCGCCAATCTCGACGATATGATCGCCTTGAATAAGGCGGTCATCCTGTGCCCGGATCACGCCCGGAAGTTCTCCCCCGCCAAAGCGCATTACCGCGCGCACCCCGACCGAGCATTTCGGCGGGTCATCGGCCGCTGCGATGTCTGCAAAGTTGCCGGGCTTTCGCGCCTTTTCATCTGCGAACAGGATGCCATTGCAGAGGAAAAGAAGCTCGCCCGCGCGCTGCGCGCACTCGAATACGGCCATATCTACAACGGATAGGAGAACAGGAATGGAATTCGCGTACGACCTTTCCGGCAACGGCGTTCCGGTGTTGAAGAAATACGTCGTGGCCGCAACCAATACGGTCCTTGGCCGACCTTACCTCAAGACCGCCGACGGCGGGGTGGGGATCGTGCTCGGGACTACCACGGGTGCCGTTGACTTCATCGGGGTGAATATCGATGCCGCCGGTACTTATGCTGCGGCGCAGAACTCCGATGGCAGCGAAAACGCCAAGACGACCACGCTGGTCGTCAATCCCTTTGGCGTTTTTCGGGCGCGACTCTCTGGTGGGGCAACAGACGGCACAGCGCTCACTGCGCGTTCTGTCACAACCGCTCAAACCGACGGGTTGACAGTGGTTCATTCCGCCTACAACTCGTCAAGTCCGGACATGGACGAGGGCACGATCTGGGGCTACTCCGGGGCGAACCTCGGCATCGCCCGCAAGATTACCGGAACGGCAGATGGCACGACCACGGTTATTCTTGCCTTCCCGCGTGACTCGGCGGTGGGTGATCAATATCTCTTGGCACCTATCCACCCGACGCGCACTCTGCTGGCGCAGCTCACCACGAACTGCACCGAGATCGATGCCTCGGCGGCCATCGCTAACGACGCAACCGTTGTCTGCGTCGATATGAACCTGGGCGATGCGGCAAGCGACGGGCTGATTGCCAGTTACGCCTATATCCAGTTCGCCGATCATCTGTTCGGCGCGACCGTGACCTGATTGGAGAACTGAGATGCCTACCCCCCATAGCTCCGAGAATTTTGCCGATCTTCTGGACCCAAGATTCCAGAAGATTTTTCACGAAGAAAAGCCGCAGATCCCTTCGATGATCGGGCAGATCTTCACCACGGTTCCGACCAACGGCCGCAACAACATGACGTGGTCCGAAGTCGGAACGCTGCCAGACATCGAGGAGTTCACCGGCACGGTGGGCTATAGTTCCTCGAACCAAGGCTACGACGTGACCATGACTCCGGTGGAATTCGCCGGGGGTTTTCAGGTTCGTCGCAAACTGTTCGACGATGAGCAGTACCACATCATGGACGAGAAGCCGAAGTCGCTGCGTTCTTCGGTGGACCGCACGCGAGAGAAGCACGCTTTCCGACTTTTCAACAACGCCTTTTCGGTGGATTCGTACTTCTACAGCCATTCTGAGGGCGTCGCGCTGTGTTCGAACAGTCACACCACGACTTCCGGGGCATCAACGGCCTCGGGGTTCGACAATTTGGGCACGGCGGCAATGTCAGCCGTGGCCGTTGCCGCGGCTCGAATCCAGATGCGCGGCTACCGCGGTGATCAGGCCGAAAAGCTCGATGTTACCCCCGATGAGCTGTGGTATCCGACCGATCTCTACGAGGACGCTTTCGAAATAATGAAGGCGGCCGGCAAGGTCGATACCGCGCTCAACAACCCCAACGTCCACCAGGGCCAGTTCAAGGGCTATGAATGTCAGCGCATGACCGACAGCAACAACTGGTTCATGTGCGACGGGAGACTGCGCAAGATGTACTGCTTCTGGTCGGATCGCGTGGCCCCGGAATTCGCCATGATCGAGGACTTCGATACACTGATCGCGAAATGGCGGACATATGGGAGATGGGCCAATGTCTTCACCAACTGGCGCTGGGTGCAGGGAAGTCAGGTGACTTGATGCCTTGGGTGAGCGCAGATGCGCAAAGCCATACGCGGCGCGCTTCTTCGCCCAAGGCCCGCCGGCAGTGGGCGCATGTTGCTAATCGTGCGCTTACTGCCGGTGCGAGCGAAGGCTCTGCCGTACGACAGGCCAATGCCGCCGTGAAGCGGCGCAAGAAACGGAGTTAGCCATGCCCAATCCACGCTGGAATAACCAGCACGGCGCGAACCGCAAAGATCCGGCCCCGGCAAAGCCAACGCAAGGTTCACCGCCCGCCGCACCGAGCGGCACTAAGGTTGCCGACTGGCCGGGCCTTCCCGGCAAAACGCAGTCTCGCCCAAGATCCGCAGGCACACCGAAGCGCGGCTACAAGGGCGAGTTTCACGTGAAACAAAAAGGACTTTGAGGGCAGCGCCGTTTAGGCAGCGGGCCTTTCCGCGTCCCTCGATCAAAAGGAGATTGAAATGCCTCTGAACGCGATGTCGCACTATCCGGGTGGCTTTTCCCACGGCCTGACCGTGCGTGATGTGCCGATTCTTACCACGCATGCCGGCAATATCTGGTGGGTCGATTCCGGCGCCGGGAGCGATTCCGGCGGGGCGGACGGCTCGTTCAACCGTCCCTTTGCTGGCATCGATTACGCAAACGGTCGTTGCACGGCCAATAATGGCGATTTCATCATCGCCAAGCCCGGCCATGTCGACACTGTCTCGACAATCGGTGGACTGGATCTGGACGTGGCCGGTGTCACGGTCATTTTTCTCGGGAATGGAACAGACCGCGCCTATGTGAACTTCACCACGGCGGGCGGGGCCGACATGGATATCGATGCGGCCAACGTGACGCTGGTGAACTTCCGCGGCGTGGCCGGTATCGATGCGCTCACCGGCCCTATCGATGTCAATTCGGCCAATTTCCGCATGGTCGGCGATTGCCGCTGGGAAGATGGCACGACAATCAATACCACCGATTGCGTGGTTGCTGATGCCAACGCCGATGAAATGACCATCGACGGATTTACTTTCATCGACGGGAACGCCGCAGGCACGCAGAAACAGTCCTTCATTCAAGTAGCCGGAGCAACCCGTCCCACGATCAGGAACATCCGTGCCACAGGCGATTTCGGCACCGGCATCATCGAAAACGGCACCGCCTGGGTTGATGCGACCCTAGAAAACCTCGTTCTGGATAATGCCAGCGCGAGCCCAACGGTTTGCCTGCTGTTGCAGGCGACCTCCACCGGCTGGGCGCGCAACTCTTCGCTGCGCGTCGCCTCGGGTGCGACCGGCTACACCGCCAACAACGACATGCAGTTCGACAACGTGACCACCACCGGGACCGACGCGGCCTCGACCGAAGGCGCGGACGGCACGCTGGGCGTAAAGGCAGATACCGCTGCTACGGGCGCGGTAACGACGACCGATACCGGCATGGCTTACATCAAGCAGTTGGTGACGCAGAATGGCGTGGAGTTGGATACCGACACCCTTGGTGCCCTGTTGGCAGGCACTGGCGGGATTGCGACTATGCCTAACGCTGCGGTTCCGGCGGCCAATGTCAATGTCTTTGAACTTCTGCGTTCCATCTGGGGCAATCAGTGCGGCACAGCGGCTGGCGAGAACGGCATTGCGACTTTCCCGGCAGCGGCTCTGCCGGCGAACAGTGTCTCAATCGCCGAAGTGCTGCGCGAGACCTACGATCAATCCGACAAGTCCGTTACCAACACCACGGGGGTTCTGGCCACTGGCACTACTCTCTTCACCATCGCTGGCGGCCCGATTGAAATTCTAAGTCTTGTGGCTCGATGCGTGGTTGGGGGTGACGCTCAGGCCGCAACCCTGCAGTGGAGTGCCGACCCGACCGATGGTGCTGCCGCGACGTTTAGCGGAGCCTCGGCTTCTCTTGCCAATGCGGCCGCTGGCGCGATGGTAATTTTGCTGGGAACAGCTCTGACAACGGCCCCGACTGTGACTACGACCGGCGTCGGATTGTCCATGTCCGGAGCCACGCCGACGCTAGGTATCATCGTCGGGGCAGGCATCATCACTTCAACGGTTGGCTCTGGCCCGACAACGACAGGGACTTGGCAGCATCATCTCCGTTATCGCCCTCTGGCGCGCGGCGTAACCGTATCGTAATAGTCAACTGTCAAAGGGAGTTTTATGGAACCGGCATTGTTTCCCACCAAACCGCTGTACCGCCCCGATCAAGTCACCGCGGTTCAGGACGAAATTAAGTCGCTTGAGAAAAAACTCGACAACAAGTTCATCGAGGACAAAGGCGAGGTACAGCGACAACTTGCCCGCGTGCGCAAAGACTTCGAAAGTCAAGTTCCTCGATCACCCGAGAACGGCGAGGAAGAAGGGCGCATGACGCACCGGGCGAAGGAACTGCTCGCCGAGATCACCGTGGGGATGCCCTCGCAGGAGGAAATGCGCAAGGCCCCCCACGGGGCGGTGGATAAGCACATAAAGTGGGAACAACGGAACAAACGCCGCATCGCCGAGTGGAAACATATTATGCTGCGGCTCACCGCTGGCTCAAACGAGCGCGACGCGGCGAACCTAGAGCGCCACCGGCCGGTGGGTTCTACCCTTAACATGGACAGCGCCTTCATTCCGGGACGCCAGTTTTTCATGCCGGAGACCGCTGGTGCGGCCGTGGTCTTCTCCGAAGATCAGATCGCGATGTTACGCGCGCTGGATCCGGCCCTGGCCGAGAGACTCTCGACCCTCACCAACACGCAGCGCTCCGACGTTAAGGAGATTCTGTCGGTACGCAAGCAGCCGGAAAACCTGGAGATCGCGCGCGCGGCAGGCAAGCTCGGCGTGGAAAAGCGTGAGGCACGAAGAAAAACCAAACGCGCCAAGCGTACTTTGACCCCGGAGCAAAAACAGGCGCTCATTGACCGCCTGACCGCCGCCCGCGCGGCCAAAGTGGCGAAGGCCAAAGAACCGCAGCAG
>ERZ1292642.1243-Hain-H14-01um-R1-1243-length-12370-cov-5_pt1 | contig 12370 bp, 19 predicted proteins | sample MGYA00564403_ERZ1292642 | MGnify/ENA primary metagenome ERZ1292642 (study PRJEB36523, sample SAMEA6512643) | groundwater metagenome | collected 2019-01-09 | study: AquaDiva: Metagenomics assemblies of 32 groundwater samples | reverse complement strand
GACGAGCACATCCCCTATTTCAAAACTCATGCCTAATTGACTTGTGTTGTCATGAACTTCTTCCACCTTCTCCGGCACATTCTTGTGAAAGAGATGTCCAGCGACAACCAGATCTTTCCCCTCAATCGTCGCGCTCGTGATTACCCCGATAATGTGCTGCTTGGCATGGTCCCGTTGATCACCAGCCACATTGACTGGCATACCCATCAGAGAGGGCAATGCTTCTTCTGCTACAGCCCTTGGGATCAAAACTCGATGGCCTTTCGCGCCGTTGGGAGCCCGGGTACTCGGCGCGTCAATTTGCGTCAGAACCCCCCGCCAGGGGTATCGATTCGGATTGCCATTCGCATCAGGCATATCCAATGCGACCTGCGCCAGCAGCACTCTTGCTTCAAGACTCAAGGGCGATTTATGGACGTAACGCGAAGTCAACAGGACCGTCATGATGCCGATTTCTTCCGATATAAATGGAGTTGAACTTCGTCAGGATCCCAGGCGATACAACACCCCTCGCTTAAATGTACGGTCACTTCGACAATCGCACACCGACCATGCGTCGCATTGATTGCCGTACTATGCGTACACGTACCGCACTGAAAACCGCCAGCTTTTTCGCAATACAGGGCCGCCTGCGGCGACATCTGCATTTTGCTCGCTACGAGTGCCGCAGCCGTCGCCAGCACTGTTGCGCCAAGGGTAGCTGGGAGTACGTAAGTGTCGGGATTCCCGGTCAGCATAACTCAACGCTGCTCCAAAAGTAGTGGCGCTGCTGAGGCATCCAGGAGAAGGACATGTGCCCATGTTTCCCCCCGGCCTGCTGCAGCAAACATCGGCGGCAAGCCCTGGGCTTTCAAAACAGCGAGCGCTCCCTGCACCTCGGCATCAAACACCGTATCTGCTGCCTCTTCATCTTTGGCAGGCTTGGCGCCACGTTTTTTCATCCACCATGAATTGTGGGAATACACTCCCGCAGTAATAGCAAAAGTATGGTAGCCTTCTACGGCGATGTCATACATCGGAAGAAGAAGATCAAGCGCAATGACTTTACGTATTGCATGGTTTTCACTCACTATGTCATCATTGGCAACCAACCGGCGTGCTTCAGCTTTCGCCCGATGCACTTCTGCCGCTTTTTGTCCAGCCCGCGATGCCTGTGCCCGCAACATGGCTGACATACGTTCTCGGTATGCCGGATCATCCCACATGCGTTTCGCTTGCTCATGACCACGTTGAACATAGCCAGCACCAAAATCTGGATCATTGGCAAACTTGTCATTCCATGCCAATCGCATCGCCTGAGATGTTTGTTGTCCGTGCCATTCTGCGTGCTCTGCTTTGGAAAGCCAGTGCAAGTTGTCTGGTTGATTGTCATGCGGATTCTCATTCTTATGATGAATGAGAAAATTCCCCCCAGTACACCCCGGATTCACTACGCGCATCACAGACCAATGTGTCAAAACATAACAAGCCAAGCCTGGTTGATAGATACGCTCATGTCCGCCTTTTTCATACATCGTTTTGAATGGCATGAGCGACATGCCTTTATGCAAGCTGTGCGTAGGAACGAATGCTCCATCGCGTAAGACCCAACGATGTTCGCCTGAGCACACAATCTTTTCTTTATTGTCTAGCGTCAATTCATAGGCTTGTTTGATCCCCGCATAGCATGCCCGCGCTAGCCCTGGCACAATCATGAATTGGCTCTGATCAAAAGCATATACCCAAAAATCTTGCTCTCTTTCAGCAAGGTCGCGGACGCTAACACTTTGACCATCCAAACAAGGGATCATCGTTTCACCACTCAAGCACAGCGCGAATGGATTATCAATCCCCTTGTCTTTCTTCATACGCTTGATACTTTTTTCCCACCCAGGCGGCGCAACCCCGCTAACGTCATCCGTAACGGTCTCAAGAAAGTGTGGCACGACAAGGCTCCCTGGTCCGGCAAAGTCAACTGACATACTCATGTTTCTCCTGGGGGACATACTCTCGGAAACAATACCACAGGAGGGCATAGAAGTGACTAGGGCAAGACATCATGCTATATTGTTCGAGAACCTCTTGCGGCATTGCGAGATGAAACGCAGTCAGTCATTGCATTGGATAGCTCAACGGCAAAGAGCGGGGAGCAATGTGCTTGGTTTGACTCCATCGCTGGCAATGACTGGGGCTCCCATCCGGGGCAGGACCGGACAAGAAAATACGTTTCTGTGGGAGGAAATATGGAAAACCTACACGTCGGATACATCACACAACTCAATGATACGCCTTTTACCGATTTCTTGATGAATAAAATTCAAGAGCTGTCACGCAAGCCAGGTCCTCCACTCAACATAAAGCTTCCGCTCTCTCTGGCACTCCAGCAAGACAGTCTTGCTGGAGTCGAGCGCAATAGCGCGATTGAAGAAGGCATGCTATGGCAGCAGGAATTCCCAACCCAGGATGGTTTCTACTGGTTCTGGGGCTCAGTATGGGCATATGGGCCAGATGAAGACAACCCGGATCTTCTCCCTCAACCACCGACTATAGCCTTCGTCCAAGATCATCGCCGCTTCTGTTATACCGCCCAGGGGTGCTGGTATGATAAAAGTGCTTTCCCAGGCTACTGCGCCGGACCGTTGCTTCCGCCACCAGTACCACTTCCCAAGTAACTACCCTGCAACGGCCCGCAAGCCAGGCCGTTCTCGGCGTTTCTGCTGCATCAGCTCTCGCAGAAACGCGGCTGCCTCAGGAGATACATTGTCAGCTTCATCATCAAACGGCGTTATAAGTGTCTGCTCTTGATTCCCATCCGTGCCAGCCGGAAGCCCTGCCGCTGCTTTGATTGCTGCCTCATAGGCTGTTTTCGTCATATCGCCTAAGCCATCTTCGAGCGGTGGGCGTTCATAAATTTGCCGTATTTCGTCGACTGTAATTCCATTCATGTCGTATTGCTCAGCAAGAATCGTCGCTTGTTTCAACTCATCTGCTGTTTTGATTTGCCATGCAAATTCAAGATCAGTCCAACCTAATCGCTTCCAGAGTAGCCAATGCGTTATTGCCTCACGCACCGTATTGGCGATAGGCGCAATCGTCGCCCAGTCATCGGCAGCGCCCTGCTCACTCGTGGAACGATTCACATCTCTCTCCAATCCGAGCCGCATAGGGCTAATCCCAAAACTCATCGCAACCACACGAATAAGAAATTCTTGCCACTTGAGCCAGAGCGGGTCTTCTCCAGTCCCGCTCAATGGATGGACGCCTGGCGCCCGGCCACCACCAGTGATGGGGACTTTCCCAAAGCCTTCTACATCATTTTCCCAGTAATGTCGAAAACGAGTGACTTGCTCCGGCGTAGCATTTTCCCCCATGAAAATCAAATAATTCGGGGTACTATTGCTCGCTCGTCGCTCGGCATATTCAAAACTCCCGATAAAGGCATTCACGGTATTCCCGCACCATAAGGCTTTTCCATTCCGCCGCACATATAGCACTTCATTCGGCACGCTCGCACAATAAACATACCCATCATATAAAATACGATCTGCCTTCCCAATGCCGTCAAATTCACTGCTCTGCTCTAAGACATAATACATCGGCACTGGCGTCTCACAGTAACGACCTCCTGGCAAAGGCCCAGGTTTTCCATCATAGCAAGAGACGCTTGCTGCTGATCCAGACTTCTGAAAAAGCTCTTGCATATCATCAGCTAAACGCTTGCTTGTTGTCCCATAAGTTATGAGCCCACCTGGGCGAATGCTTCCATCTCCCATGCATGCCCATTCGATAAAAGATCTAATTAGGCTAGGGATAGCTTCCTTCACAAGAGCCGGGACATATTTTTCATATGAATTACCCAGCGGGAATACCGCAGTATGTAGCGCCTTACTTGTGCAGTAAAATCCATTCTCAATTTCTCTCCACCGGAATGGAAGCCGAAGAAGTAATTCACGAATGGCATTACGATGGCTACTATCTTTTGCCTGGGATATATAGACTTGATACTGCCTGGCTGCTCTTTTTTCTTCATCCGTATGCTGGCTTTTTGTTCCAAAAGCAGACCCTTCAGCAACATAAATACCAAGAAATGCTATCCAGTCTTCAAGCAGAACACGATAGGATTCTGGTTTTTTCCCGCGCAACCCCCCTACGCATGACAACATCACATACTTTTCAGATTCAGCCCCATGCCAGAGGGACCGTGTCGGAACCTGGAATGGTGACATTCCTTTCATTGGTTGTCGCAATGAGGCAACGGACTCAGCATCGAGAAATCCCATCAGGTCATATGCGATAGACGAATCTCCTCTCCGCCGCCAGGCCTTATCTCTATGGACCTGGCGCCCAAACATGCGATGATTCGGCGTCACGCATACATCCGTACTTTGACTGTGAAAATAAATCATCTCGCCTGTATGAGCTGCCTTATGCATAGCAGAGGGGCGTTGCCACTCAAAAACTCCTGTTTGTGGATGACGCGTTGCAAACTCATCTATATCACAAGCTTCTGGCCATGGAATCCAACCACGTCTCGTGAGCACTTCCATATCAGCACTATAGCAACTAAACGCAACTTCGAGGTAGCCTAACCCAAACGGCGTACTCGTCCGCGAGTTGAGCTTGATGTAACACAGCTCGTCATCTTGCAGCTTCACATCATCCGTCGTCCCCGCCGCACCAAACAAATACCCGCGTCCCTGACTATAGCGGAATTCTTTGCTCCCTGGCGTCCACTGGACATTGACTCGCACACTTTGACTATCCACTGCCCACAGCAACAACGGGCGCGTGTCGCTACGATTTTGCTGATCCTCAAAGACTCCTCCTCCCAGGACAAGCAGATCCTCAAGCAACAACTCCAGAAATTCACGCCCAGTATACTCATTGTTCGGGCGCACCAACATGTCAGTTGCCGCCGCAATGCGGGCATGTTGCTCTTCCGTAGGCTCTGGATCAGCATCATATCGTCGCGCCCCTACTGGCTTCTTTAGGCTAATGCTGAAAGGAAGATCAAGGATTGGGAGTTTGATGGCATTGATCGCACGGCGCGCCGGTGGATATTCAGAAAACCGCCTGAGCGACCAGGGCGAAATTTTTGGCAGTGTGCGTTGCAGTGGTTGACGACCACCGAAGCCCATGGAATTCAGGACAGGGTAGGCAAATGTTTCCCTCTCTGGCCCTTTCCGCGCGGCATCCATGGCGTCAATACGGGCAACAAATGCGGCATCATTCGCATATAACCCATGCAGTGCGACAGCAGCAAGGGAGGGATCTTGGCGCAGAACAGTCAGTGCGGCCTCGGGGTTCGCTGTGAGAAACCGCTGCGCACGCCTTGCTTGGTAGCGTTGCCAGAAGGAGCGCAAGCCCATATCACCGCCTCGCTTCACGCATGAATGTCTCTAGGGCTGCCTCGACATGACGTCGCTCAGCATTCGCTTGCTGCTGTTCATAAAGCAAGCGCGGAGCAATGTACATCACAATCCCTACACACAATGCCACGCCCCCGACAAAAGCCCACTCTATCCACGCTGTCATATCTCAGTTATTCCTCGCCGCGCAATATGCGCCCAGGCATCCCATTGTTTCCTGCTGACTATGCCCATTTCCGCCAGTTCTCGTGCATCATCCTGCGAGATCCAGTCATCTTGCGATGCATTGTCCATCGCCGCATCCCAGAAAATCGTTTCTGCTACAATAGGGGCAGCGTCAAGGATCCCTCCCCTGGGTGGCAGCGTCACAGGGAAGGCCTCAGACCCGCTAACAGGTTGGCGGCCACGCTGGCGCAAATAATCCTTACTATCCCACGACATGAGCCTTTCCCCCTCGTTCTATCGCGGCATGACCATGCGCCGCTGCAATGACGGCGGCATGAACAACTCGGGCCGCCGTTCTTCCGGCAGTGAAACTAAATACGCCATATCATCCAGAGCTTCACTGAGCGTCTGATACAACTCCTTATGCTCGGCGCGGATGGCAACATGCTCAGATTGCGCCTGTTGCACCAGCGAATACCCCCCGCCAACGAGAAGGACCATAAGTCCTACGATAACAATAATAGTCAAAAGATGCCCAGATGTGATCGCAAGACTGAATCGACCGAACCGGATTTGAAATGATCCATTCCCTACTGAAGCCATCATGTTTCCCTCTTGCATGCGCCCCTAAACATGCGGCAATACTTGTACCGTAAAGGGCGGCAGATAGTACGCCGAGGTCCCAATACTTACGAGCAACTGCCCCCGTTCATACCGCGCTCCAGGATAGTCGCCCAGAGACAACGTATACGCAAAGACAGCACTCACAGCCGCGGCTAACGTTAGCGGCCGGCGCCGACCATCGCCAGCAAGCCACGTCACCGTCGCGCTTGTTGCATTACTGAGGAGGGTGCCATAAGGATCAGTAACGACAAAAGGGAGCCTGAAGTTTGCTATGCCAGCATAGAAGGAGAAATCCGCCATGGCTACTGCCTCCCCGCGACCCGCACAACCCACGGTAAGAGCGCTGGAGGCTGCAGATGCACACGCCCCTGGAGCAAATCATCAACCGAAGCCCAGCGCAAGGCCGTCCGCGCTTCCGGTGACCGCGGCAATGGGCCGCCTAATACCCCGCGGGTGGCTGCGGCATACAGATGCATCGTTTCATGTACGAGGTCCGTGCCACGTGTCCACAGGTTCGGCAGCACGGTTAGCTTCACCACGGAAGCCAGCGACAGGTCGCACTCTTCGTAGAGTTCGCGCCGCACCGTCTGCAAGGCATGCTCGCCTGGCTCCACATGGCCGCCTGGAAGCACACAAAAGTCTTCATCCCAGGCGCCGGCGCACAAAACCAACGGACCGCTGGTGAGAATAACGCGCGCGGTCGTTTCGTAAACATCGCCCATAGAAGATTCTCTAGCGCAGCATAGCGCTATTTGTTATAATTAGTGGTCTGGTTCGCGCCTTGCTAGCGCGCTTTTAAGTCTCGTTGACTTCTCTCAATGGGAGCCAGACACTTGCCATAGCCTGAGAAGAGGTCTCTATGAAAAAATGTAGTCATTGCCAAATTGAAAAATCCCTTGAAGACTTCCCTCGCGCCAAACATATGAAACTTGGTCGGCATTCGTGGTGTCGGGAGTGTAGCTATAAGGCCATTCGTGAGAAACGTGAAGCAAATCCAGAATCCTTCCGAAAAGCTGATAATGCTCGATACGCTGCTAATCCAATACCGAAACGCATCCGTACAAATGCACAAAGAATCGCCAACCCTGAGAAAACACGTATCGCAAAACAGGCATGGAAGAAAACGCCTCAAGGAAAACTCGCCGCACAGAGATACTGGGCCAAACATGGTGAAACTATCAATGCACAATCCAGGGAAGAATACGCCAGCGATCCCGAAGCCGCAAAACAAAGCATCCTTGCATGGAAATTGGCAAACCCAGAAAAAGAAAAAGCACGCGCTGCACGAGGGAATGCCAGCCGACGAATGCGATTGCAGCAGACTTCCGTAAATGATCTCACTGCTGAACAATGGAAGGCTATTCTCACTACCTTCAAACATTGTTGCGCCTATTGCGGTAAGTCTGAGAGAAAACTTAAAAAACCTTTAGAGCAAGACCATATCACAGCTCTCAGCAAAGGTGGTTCTCACACTGTCTCCAATATTGTCCCGGCCTGCCGTAGCTGCAATGCCAAAAAGAATAACGGCAAAGTCCCCACCCCAGTACAACCACTTTTATTATAATACTATCTCTATGCGTCCTGTAGGAGAAATAGTCCAGAATTAGCAAAACTTAATACTAATGTCGCCCCAGACATGGTCAATGGGAAGCCGCCGAGACTATTATAATTTATAATAGGACTAACTCCATCACTCCCGGCTTGCTGAATAACAGCCCAGGCCGCGACTGTCGCGGTCAGGCTCACCCAACTTTGTTGAGCAGCAGTGAATTCGGCCTGGTGTGACACGGTATTGCTGGTCAAGACACGGGAGGTCAGTGAGATACGAATGGAGCCTCCGTATCCATTTGTAAAACCACCGGCTACTTCTGATCCTGAAAAATTGGAAGCATAGGAATGGGCAGGATTCGGCACATAGGACCCAGTAAGCAGCGTGACATAATAGCTCGCTGTAACCGAAGACCAATAGCATAAAAGCCCATTAGCAAACCCGGCCTTGGCTATGTCTGTCACGAAACTTGAGGCCATAATATATTTCCTTACTGCCGCAGCGAAGCGTTAATCGCCATTTCCAGCAACAAGACAATCCGCCGCCACGCCACCGCCACATTGCCGTCGCTGTGGAGTGCTTGTGCAAGTGCACATTCCGCAATAACCGGCAGATTGTCCTCGAAATGATGCTCCAGGGCCGCCCGCACCACGGCAAAGGCCTCCCCCAGTGTCGGGGGGACGGCTTCGGGCGGCGCGCAAGCGAGCAGAACCGGATCTGACTCCACCACTTCGCGTATCGCAAATACCTCGGGCTGCAGAGTCACCCCGCCTTCGTCTCGTCCCAGACTGCCACCGTCCAAATCCCGTTGCTGCCGAGATGCCATGGAAGCTCCCCCTTCGCTTGCTTGTGATCGCAGATCATTTTTCTTACCATACCATATAGAGCACATGAAGTGACTAGGCATCCCTGGGGGACCTTCCTATGCACGCCGACTTGCTTGAGACTACCTGCCTCACCAGCGGCCCCGACCATCATGCCTTTACCAGCCTCTGCCAATGGCGCGGCGCCTATTACTGCGCCTACCGAGTTGCCCCATCACACAATATCGTCCCGCCCGGCCATATCGTCATCCAACGCACAGCAGCGCCAGACCTGCATCTGCAACCCAGCTGGTGGCGTGAGAATACAACACTCACACATCCGATAGGGGACCTCCGCGATCCTCGTCTCATTGTGAGCCCAGAAGCCCTCTACTGTCTGGTCGGCGCCTATCTCCCTGCGCCCCACCACGCCCATTGGCACGGACTCAACCCACTCCCGACTGACAATATTCTCCAAACGTTCCTTTCGTACACGACGGACGGAATAACCTGGACGCCACTGAGCCCTATTGGGCAGATAAACGCCTGGGTGTGGAACGCTGTAGCCACGCGGACGTGCTGGCTCGCTGCGGCCTACCATGTCGGGACGCATCTGGACTCCACGATGCGCATCAGCCTTTTTGCCGGGAAGTCGCTCATGGCGCTGAGTCATGCCTATACGATCTATGATGGGAGCGCCTCTGGCGCACGAGCGCCGCATTACCGTCCCTGTGAGCCAGTACTGTGGCAACCAACACCAGAAACCCTGGCCTGCTACGTCCGCACGGAAAGCAGCATGGATATGGGACTAAGCTGTTTTCCCTATGCCGATTGGCGCTGGATCGATACACACAAAAGACTCCACCCCAGCGCTCTGCTACAAACGCTGCATGGATGGCTCATGGCAGCTCGCGAGGAAGTGTTTACCCCAGACTGCTCCCTCCCCACGGCACGCGCACGACGCGTCAGCCTACAGAAAGAATGGCGCACGGCACTATTTGAGGTGCCAACTGGGCATACAATCCCCCGCCGATTAATGACATTCCCATCAGGAGGAGATACAGGCTATGCTGGATTGGCATTGGGGGGAGAGGCAGAAACAATCATCGGCAGTTGGTATGCGCAACATGAAACGCTGGAGAAAGGCCCCTATGGCACAACGCTCCCTGGGGCATCAGTCTATGTCGCGACCGTTCGCATAAGTCCATAGAAACTCCTTCGACCTAGGCAGGCGCAGAGCCTATAGATTAGGGAGGCGCCCAGTGGGGTGTTCTGAGCTACCACGCTCAGCCTGCTTAGTACAAGCTGGCTAGTCACCGCTTACGTCGAGGGTTGGGGAGTGGTGTTCCCCTTCCCCCAAGCCGCCTGCTTCAGTTGGCGGTCGTTGACAATTATTGCATATGGAGCATGTCATCAAAAAACTTCCCGAAAAACCCTGCCTCTCCTCTTTGAAGAGCAAAGAAAAGCAGGGAATCAACAATCACCTAGGGCCCAGGCGTATACCCTTGCGCCTGCAGCCACTGCTCCATGCCAGCAATAGCCGCAAAGAATGCCGCACCCTCGGTGCGCTCAATGGTCAAGGTCACTCCATACCCCGCAGGCGACCGGGCCTGCATGCTCGCTACGTAGGGCGCCCCGCGCACGCTCACCCCAGACGTCACCACCGTATCCAGGGCTTCGCAGAGGTGTTGCAGTGCCGCGGCCCCCTCCGGGGGCAGAGATGCCAGGGTAGCGCCGAGGCGCGCCTGGAGCTGTGTCGCATGCTGCTCTAGCAACATAGGAAGTTTATCAATGGCCGCATCGAACACACGCGCCAGGCTATGCAAGCCGTCTTTGATCTCCTGCCAATCGGGCGCTGGCAAGGGCGCCGTCGCCCCAGGGGGGACAACAGGCTCCTCAATATCATCAGGAACATCAACAAGAACCGTAGACATAGAATGCTCCTTTCTGTCTTGTAACATTCGGCCAAAATCTACCATAACATAGTTCCTATAGCAGCTTAATCCGCAGCGAGATCGCGCAGACGCTCCAGCAATTCCACGCCAGCGAGCCGCCACTCCATCGCGTACAGCACATGATCTGGGGTAACCACCCATTCCAGGGCTCGCCCCCACCAGAGCACAAGCCATTCTGTCGTGCCTTCTGCAACGCCAGGATCATGAGGGAACATTGCCAGATTCATGTCACCCTTTCCGTTGTGCAGGGCACCAGGCCGGGGGACGGCATCGTGGCAAGCGATCCCCTCTCCGCCAGTGCTTGCAAGGCTGCGATGGCCGGCGCCATGACCTGATAGATGGCATATTCTCGCGGCGTCATGGCGTCTACTCGACAGGGCAATGCTTCCAGGCGAGCCAACTGCGCCACCGCAAAGCCCGCCACATCTCGGGAGGGCACCGGGGGCGCATGGACAGCGTGGTGCGTCGTAGATTCAACCATCCCTCGACTGGCAAAGACATCATTTTTTTGGGTCGCAACGGTGAGGGTTTCTCCTCGCACTCCTGCACGATAGACCTCCTCAAGAAACGGCAAGAGCCCCGGGCATGCGTGCAAATCACGATCAAAATTCCGATCTTCCCGCTCCCCGAGCGTAAACCGCAAGGCAACTTTGCCATCTTTCACATAGGCCACAGTCTCATAGGCGCGTTCGTCCCGCATCCACGGTTGGTCCCACTTCATGAGGATGTGCACAGGAATTCCTTTCCTCAGGCCATCAAATGCGCTGCCAGACGCTTGCGGTCCGCCAGGGGCGCCGCCAGATACCGCTGCATGGCTTGCCGGAAGCGTTCAAACGCGGCAGGAATAGCATCAGAAGCCAGCAGCATGCAATTATCAGGAGGGAAGCCAAGCGCCATACCGAGAGACTGGGCGGCAGCGTCTACGAAAAAGCCCACACCAACCCAGCCGCGCTCTTGCTGAAGCGTTGCGAACACCTCATGACACCGCGTCAGTGTCCATAGATCACGACGACAGCAATCCTCCCCATCAGTCATCAGCACCAAGATATGCGTGCCTGGCGTATCGCACGTCGTCAAGGCCAATCCCATTGCTTCGAAAATAGCCGTACCATCGGCCTGCCGGGGATCGTAGTCTTGCTCGGTAAGTGGGCGCATGATTCCGAGAGGCTGCAATGGCAAAAGCCGCGGGCGATCATCGAAGCAGATGACCTGCCCCAAACTCATAGGCGAACTATGGCGTTGCAGCCAGTGAAGGCACCGATTATATGCCTGACGCACGGCAGTGGCTTGTTCCAGCATGCTTGGGCTCATATCCAGGAGGAAATGATAGCATTCCGAGGAACCAGGATGTGCGGCTCTGTATTGATGCGCTTTGCCATGGTTCCAGGTAGTCAAAGGCTTCTGTGCTCCGAGGGAAGATGGCATGATCAAGGCTCCTTGAGATATCGTCGGATCGTCAGGATGGCTTCATTCAATTTCTTAGCGGTAGCATCTTCTCCGGTCCCATTTACATCCGGGTGATACCATCGAAGCCACCACTTCCATGCATGCTCTGCCAACTCAAGGGGCGCTTCTCCATTGAGCCCGAGCTGATAGAAAGCTGCGCTCAAGTCAGCAGGCATCCCCGCGGGCGCCCACAGGGCTGCTCCATCAGGCTGCATGGCAGTAGCAGCAGGATCTCGGGCATCGTGGACTTCAAAGGAATAGTGCGCCAGGGCTGACAGAATTTCAGCAGCATAGAGCGCAGAAATCAGCCAGCGGCGGCGCTCAGGATCCCACACACGCATGCCGTAGGGGAGCAGCTTAATCTCCGCAACCAGGGCCTGATGATAGGGCGTTTCCAAGCAGAGCCGACCATCGGGCTCTTCCGTCAGACGGGCACGCATACATGCTCTCCCATGGCATCAAGGGACACAAGCCCTCTGC
>ERZ1292642.1241-Hain-H14-01um-R1-1241-length-12381-cov-5_pt1 | contig 12381 bp, 16 predicted proteins | sample MGYA00564403_ERZ1292642 | MGnify/ENA primary metagenome ERZ1292642 (study PRJEB36523, sample SAMEA6512643) | groundwater metagenome | collected 2019-01-09 | study: AquaDiva: Metagenomics assemblies of 32 groundwater samples | reverse complement strand
GAGTCGGCGTTCGCCATCTCGAAGCAGATTCGCTCGACGGCGCAGGCTGCCCAGTCCAAGCTCGACATCGTGCAGAGTTCCATCATCCCGGCCAACGGCCAAGCCAACTAACTGCGGAAGTTCCGCACAACGAGAAAGCCCCCGGGGCTGGGGAACCCGGGGGCTTCTCTATGCCCTCCTTCCGCTAGGAGTGGATGAACCCGTTGACGGCGATGGAGGGCGGGAGGTTCTGGTCGGTCCCGGACACGCCTGCTGCGTCAGCAGTGTTGTTTGACGGCCCCCCAGTCGAGAAGGGGTGAAGGTGGCCGGTGTTCGCTCCCTGCCAACCGTTGGCGATTCCTACGCCGTCCGACCAGCCATCGTGGCCGTGGCCCCCGGCGTTGTTGTGTCCTGTATAGGTGATCCCAGCACCCTGACCTGGCTGACCGCCCTGCTGGCAGTAGTCGTTCTGTGCCCCGCCGACCCGGATGGCGTAGTTGTAACCGATGTCGTCCATGTGGCGGTGGTCACCGACCTCGGGGAGGTTGATGTAGTGCTGGTGACCTTCGAGGGCGTGCTGGTGCTGCCGGTCATGGTCCCCGGTCGTACCGGAGTGAGAGTGGTTCGCCATCGTATGCGAGTGCGTAGCCACCACGGCGTCAGCGGTACCGAAGGTCCCGCCGAGGGTCGAGCCGACACCGGACGCCGCCTTGCCAGCCAGATACTTCTTCCTCAGGTCCGGGAGCCGGAAGCTGGCCGACCCAGGATCAGCCCCGAAGATGTGGGCCGAACCCATCGCCGCCCAAAGGGGGCCTTGCGCCGCAATCGTCACGGTGCTGCCGTCACACAGGAGCCACCCGGCGTGGTTCGCCGTCTGGATGCCGTGCTTGAAGTCGCCCGGTTCCCACCGCTGACCTGGCACCAGTTCGGTGTAGCCGACCGAGGCGTCGTTGATCTCGCTGCCGTCGATGGCGTGCTGCTCTGCGTTGTGCCTGGCAGGGTTGAGGTACTGGGGGTGGTCGTCCCGGGTGATGTCGGCGTTGTGGGCGTTCGCCTCGGCCAGGTCCCGAGCTGCCATCGTGTGCTCGATCTTGTTGCCCGAGCCGTGACCCACGGCAGCGGTGCCGTCATGGCCCCGGCCGGTCGGGGTGACCGTGAGGACAAGGCCGGTGCGGGACCCGACCTCGATCTTCTCCTCAGTGGCGAGGCCCTGGTCGAGGGTCACGATGAACGGGCCGGTGGCCCCGGTGGGCCAGCCGGTAGCCAGGGCGATGTTGATGGTCAGGTCCCCGGCGGCGATGGTCGAGGTGATGGTCGTCGGGACAGCGTTGCCACTGAACTCTCGACGTGCGAAGGGGGGCATGTCTCCTCCTAGTTAGAATTCAGCAACACTCTTCAACTTGACGGTGCAGATGCCATCCCAGAACGTGCCGTCTTCGGTCTCCTTGTCGGGGACCCACTCGTAGTCCTCTACGAAGACGTTGTACTGGTCGTTCCCCTCCTGGTACGGCACCAGCCGGTGGTCTCGGATGAGACCTCTGATGTGGTTCAGGTGTGTCCGCACGTCCACCTGGCGCTCGACGCCTTTGACTTCGATGGTCTCGTACAGGACCAAGGGGACGTAGAAAATCTCGCCTCGGTTCGGCCCGGGGGAGATGCGGAGGGTGTGCCGGGTCAGGGTCGGGCCGGTGGTAGGGACCGAGGCCGACCTGGAGAGGGTGGTCTGAATCTCGAACTTCTCGCCCCGGGCCTGGTTGGCACCGAACACCGACTCGATGGACCCGACGTTGACCCCGGTGCCGAGGGTGACATAGGTCCCGCCGTCGATGGCGACGGCCAGCCCGACAGAGCCGACGAGGGCCAGGTGCCTGGCCTGGAGGAACATGGCGATCTTCGGGTCGGGCATCCCGTAGGTCATCTGACCCGACTCCAGGGTGCCGGTGGCTACCCGGTTGGTCCCTTCCCCCCAGAGGCCGCTCCCCTGGACGACGAAGGCTCGGACGTTGTTGATGGTGACGACTGCTCCGACGATTCCCTGTACTGGCGCCAGAAGGTCAGAAGCGTAGGCGGGGGTTGAGGGTGCAGTAAAGACAGAGAGGTCAAGACGCCCGAGGCCACTGCTCCCCGAGTCGTAGTTCGTCCATCCGAACCAGACGAAATTCTCCTGCGGCTCGAAGCACCGCACGCTGGCTCCGATGTTGATGAGCTTCCCGGGGATGAGGTTCCCGGCACCGTCCACGTTGCAGAACCGAACCCCTCGGTCAGTCCCGAGAAGAATGAAGCCCAGGTATCCCTGGATACACCGCACCACTTCGCCGTCCGGTAGCTCGCCCGCAACAACAGGGATGTCGAGCGCCGTGCCATCTGCCCGCACTGCCGTCCGATAGATGAGGCTCTTGTCTCCCGAGTAGCCTGCGGCATAGATGTGACCTGGCCCTTCTGCGAACCCGACCCAGGTGAAGTCGGCGTTGGGGTGAGTGTAGAGGGGGGCGGGCAGGGCACCGGCGGCAGTGGGGTTGTAGAGCAGGTTGTTGTACGCCGCCATGACCCGGCCCTTGACGTAGCCGATGACCCCAACCGTGCCTGTCACCCAGGAGGCCGAGGCGTTGACACCCTTGTCGGTCTTGTAGATGCCGCTGGCGACGTGAGCCGTGTAGACGTTGTGCCCGTCAGAGGCGATGCCGACTGCTGCCACGCCAGGCAAGCCGGTGACAGTGGTGAACGCCGTGAGGTCGGTAGTCCAGACCATAGTGGTCCCATCGACCACGTAGAGCCTGGTCCCGGCGACGATGAGGTTCTGGTTGGAGGCGATGCTCGCCCGCTTGAGCGTGACCTCCGGGAGAAGGGAAAGCTGCCACTTCGTCCAAACGTCCAGTCCCTTCGATCTACGGAACCGGGCGTCGTCGGACTCACGCCGGTCCAGGTGGCTCTGTCCTGCGCCGTGGTGCCAGGACTCCTGCGCCCGTCGCCAGAGGTCTTCCGGGTTGATGGACTGCTCGCCCGGGAGGTTGGAGGAGTCGGCCTGCTGACGCAGCAGTTGGATCGACGTGCGCTTGAACTGCTTGCTCTCGTAATCAACGAGATAGGCGTTCCCGTCGAGGGCCACCGGGAACAAGTGCGGAACTTCCGCACTAAGCCCGCCCCCCTCGAAAAACCCTTGCTCCGGTGCGCCGCCGATAGGCATGGGTTAGACCTCGCCTGCCGCCCGCATGGCGGCGTTCGCTTCCTTCTGCTGCTCAAGCATGACGGCAGACCGAGCCTCGAACTCTGCTGCCTGCTCCGCAATGATCGACTGCCGCCTCAGGTTCTCGGCCTCGGTCGCAGCGGCAGTGTCGGTCAGGATTTTCTGCCAGACAGGCGTCGAGCGCATCCCCTCCGAGCAGGCCATACAGAGGTCCGCTTGGATGGAGCCGACCTCGATGGATGCGAACGAGATGCTGATGCGGTCCATCGTCTGGACATCGACGCCACATCCATCGCAAAGCACTGTCATGCCCATGCGTCCTCCTTAGAGCTTCACGAAACAGTTGAACACCAGATAGGGCGGGAGGTTACCATTCGCCGCCGTGACCGACGAGTCTCCCGATGTCGAGGTCGACTGGCTGGTTGTCTGATGGGAGTGGTTGTAGTTACCTGCCCAGGGAGACTCTGTGTTGTAGTTCGTGGACGGGTGATCGTGGTTGAAGTTGTGGACGTGGTTCGCTGAGTCGGTGCCGGTGCCGCCGCCTCCGGTGCCGGTCACGTTGACCGACGTGCCGCCCGTCCAGTTGGCCCCTTCCCACGGTCCTTCCGCTGCCGCCCCGCCACGGTCATGGTGACCGTGAGTCTGCGTGCCGTTCCAGAGGAGCGACGACGTGACGGCAAGGTGCCAGTGATCGTAGTTGTGAGTGTGCCAGGACGACACCGTGCCGGTGTCCTGGTTCCTGGTGTAAACGTTGTGAGCGTGTTGGTTGTTTGAAGAGTCGGTGCCGTGGGTGTGACCGTACTGGTGGGAGTGCGGTGCCGTCGAGGTCTTCGACCCGCCAGTCTCACCCAGGATGTCGAACGCTGCGTCGGTAGCATCCTTGCCCACGAACATCCGGCCCTTGGCGTTCGGGAGGTTGAACGTTGTCGTCCCGTCCCCGGCCCCGTAGCTGACGCCGATGGCCTCGAACAGGCGGGCGTAGACCGACCGGGAAACGGCGCTGCCATCAGCCAGGAGCCAGCCAGGCGCAGCCGTCGTCCGGGCCGACCACTTCACGTCACCCGGGTCCCAGATGCCGTCGAGGCGAATGTCGTCCCTCTCGTGGCCGTGACGCTGCAAGGGTGACGGGGGGACCCAGGTGTCTCCCCGCTTGCCCCACCCGGTCTCCTGCTGGACTTCGGTGATGGTCATGCCATCACGTAGGGGTACTTCGCCTGGAGCACCGTCCGCTCCTGGGCGATCCTCTGCTGGTAGATGGCGGCGATCCCACTGACGGCCTGGCGGCTCGACCCGGGCGGGACCTCAGAGCCACGCCTCGTGTCGCCCTGGGCCTCGGAGAACGCCCGCTTGATGTCCCGGGGCGGGACCAGGCGCACGGCTGCCCCGAGGGGAGGGATGTCCCAGGAGTTCTCATCCATCCCGCTCGTGGAGACTTCATCCTCAAGGGTGGCGAACCGCACGAAGCGGGCCTTGTAGAGGACCCGGAGGTCACGGCCAGGCATCCCGTCCCAGATACGGAGGGCCTGGCCTGAGGCCACCACGTCATCATCCTGGCCCCGGATGAAATCCCACTGTCGGATCGGGTGGATGTCGGTCACCCCGTCGTAGTAGTAGACCTCCAGCGGGGCGAGGATGTCGCCCGGGAGGTCGTAGTAGCCCTTGGTCGGGTTGTAGGGCACGTCGGCCGTCTTGACCTGGAACAGACCACTGTCCGGGGAGGACAGCTCTGTGATCGTGTCGTTGATGGCCTTGAACACACGCCAGGGCGAGAACTTCGGCTTGATGAGAACGAGGGCGTTGATGGCGTGCGCCGTCTTCGGTGTCCCGTTGAACCCCCTCTCCACCGTAAGCTGCTTGGCTGCCACCGACCAGACGTACATATCCTCCAGGTCGATGGAGATGACAGCCCCCTGGGTGAGGGCCTTCGGGTCGAACGCCAGGTTCGCCAGGACCTGGGTGGCGTCCATTGCCACTTCGATCCGGTTCAGTTCCTCCTGGTACCCGGACATGAGGTGGCCCCGGGCCTCGGCTACCCAGTCCCTTGCGATGGTCATGTCTTGCCTCCCAGTCCGACGATCTCGCCGTCACCATTCTTGAGGGCGGTCTTCAAATCCTTGGGCATAATCATGCCCATCTGGACCTCCTGCGGAATTTCCGCAGCACGCTCCAGGTTGCGTGCGCCACGGTACTTCCCGGGCCTGATGCCGTTGGCACGCAGCCGCTCAAAAGCGCCCCGGTCTTCGTTCATGGCCCGCTCGCTGGCCCGGTTCTCCATCGCCCCGATGCCCTGGAACTGGATACCTCGAATGTGCTCTGCGAAGCTCTCGCACCGACACTTACAGGACATGCGCCATCCCCCTCCCGGCTCGAACCAGCTTGTTGCCAACCAGCATCACCTTGTTGAGCGGCAGCCCGCCGCCTCCACCCATCACGCCCGTCCCGTACTTGACCCATATCCGCTGCACCGTCTTGGTGCCCGACCCGGCGAGAACCATAGCACCCGAGCCAGCCCGGGTGTGCTCAACCTGGCTGACGCCCGCCCCGAGGAAGGTGACGTAGGCGAGGCCGGTCTTGTCGATGATCTTCGCCTCGGGGCCGGAACCGACGAGGTTGAGGACACCAGTGCCGAACTTGGGCGGGACGGCGCTGACCTTGCCCCCGGTGCCTGACCCGGCGAAGGTGAGGAACGCCAGCCCGGTCTTCGGGTGATCGACGCTCTTGGCCCCGGAGGGAAGAAGGTCGAGCGGCCCGAGGTTCTGCTTGACCCAGACCTTGTTGAGAACCTTGGGACCGGAACCGACGAGGTTGAGCGCAGCCCCACCCGTCTTCGGATGGGTGACCGACTTGGGACCAGACGCTGCCCCGGTAAGGACACCCGAGCCGGTCTTGACGTGAGTGACGACCTTGGTGCCACCGGCAGCCAGGTTGAGGACGCCAGAGCCAGCATCGACGTTCGTGTGGATGGCGTCCCCGGACCCGACGAGGTTGAGGACCCCGGAGCCGGTCTTGGCGTGCTGGTGAGCCTGCTGCTGGACTCCACCGGCAGCCAGGTTGAGGACCCCGGCTCCCGTCTTGGTGTAAGTATGAGCAACGGTCTTGGTTCCACTGGCAGCGAGGTTGAGAACCCCGAGGCCCGTCTTCGGGAAGGAATGGACCCGTTGCTGGACACCGGAACCAACGAGGTTGAGGATGCCGCTGCCGGTCTTCGTCCACGTCGTCGGGCTGGTGACAGTCTTCGTTCCGGACCCAACGAGGTTGAGAATCCCGGCCCCCGTTTTGGGGTGCGTGACGGCCTTCGCCCCGGCCCCCACCATGACAACTGCGGAAATTCCGCTCTTGGGGTGCTCGACCGCCTTGGCCCCCCCGGCGGCACCGTTGAGGATGCCGCTTCCCGTCTTGGGATGGGTGACAGCCTTGGCCCCGGAAGCAGACAGGGGAGAGAGGACGCCAGCGCCGGTCTTGGGGTACACATGCGACTTGGCCTGAACCCCGGCACCAACGAGGTTGAGGACCCCGGAGCCAGTCTTGGCGAAGACGTTGCCACTCGGGGTCTCGGTCTTGGCGTTCCACTCGATGGCACCGATGTCGATGTCGGCGTCCGAGGTGAGGCGAAGCTCGACGTTGGACCCAGAGATGGCAGCCAACTGCCCTGCCGTCCAGGTGAAGGCATAAACCCCGTCACCTGTGATGCTGGCAACGCCCAACGTCTGCTTGAAGCTGCCGTTCTCGTATAGCTCTGCCGTCATTGAGGGGCTGGAGCTACCCTCCCGAATCTCGACCTCAACGAAGTCGCCAGCCATGAAGCTGTCGTCGTCCATGAGGTCCATCTCGTATGTGCCGACAGCGAGAAGCCCGTTACGCCGCCAGCAGACATGCTGGTACTGCCCTGCCGTCCTATGGTTCAGGAGTTCGGTCTGGCTCGCCTGGTTGGTAGCGCCAGTGTTCGTCCAACCGACCCCACTGCTCATCGCAGCGCCAGCCCAGTTGGCACAGGAGGCGATGACGATGGAGTTGGCCTGGGTGGTAGTGATGTCTCCCATTGGGAGTTGGCCGTTGCGTAGCACGACCGCCCCACCGGGGGTGGCCTCGCCCCCGGTGATGGCCCCCACCCACATCGACTCACCGGCGTAGTTCGTGACGCCCTTGGTCAGCGTGACGGTGCCGGTGAACCCCGAGGGGCAGTCGGCGTACCAGACACGAACGTCGCCGCCGGTCTCACCGGCCCCTGCCTGAGCCGTCACCACGTTCCACGTCAGGCTGGGCGTTGAGGCGATGGTATACGCCTGCTCGGTGGTGTCCCACCCGGAGAACACCCAGAGCCGCCCGCCCGAAGGGCAGGTGATGCTGGGGCTGGTGAGCGACGTTTGCGCCGCATCGCTCTGTGCGGTGACGCTGGACGATATGGCGAGCGCCATGTTACGTCCCTGGCCTGGCTCTTACCCGGAACTCCTGGTTGAAAAGGGTCAACAGGTTTGCCGAAGGCGTAGGGAACGTCACCCGGAGGACGATGGCCCCGGTGCCAGCCATCCAGTTGGCGTCGGGAGAGTCCGGGTCTTCGTCAATATCTCCGACCGTCCCGCCGATGTTCGTCTGCGTGGCAATGGCGTCTGGGAACAACTGCTGAGAGGCAGGCTGGGGCCACGTCGGGTTCGTCAGAAAGAAGTCCGAAGTGGCAGCCAGGCTCACGGCAGGGTGTACTCCATCCACTCAACCGAGGCAAGCCACATATCGGTGGTCGGGTTCTGCGTAGCCAGGGTGTATGCCAGTTCGACCGCAATCCCCTCACCGGCCCTAAGAACAAGATCAGCCTCGGTCAGGAAACCCATGCGGTCAGCCGGTTCGTATCCCACCGCCGTGATGTAGCGAGGTGCGAACTCCTCGCTCAAGATGTTGGCAGCCGGGATGGTGACCGTGAGCGCAGTGCCCGAGCCTGTGCCGTCGGCCGATGCGTCCTGATAGGTGGTCACACTAGAACTGCTGGACAGAGCAGTGTCAAGTGAGGTCTTAGGCCCGGCGGTGCCATTGGTTGGGATGGCAGTGATCCGGTGAACTCGCACGACAGGGGGCAGCACGGTAACGGCCTTGATGACCGTCTGCACGATGTCTGCCCGCACTTCACCAATCTGCACCAGCACCGGCGAACCGACAGCGTTCCACAAGGCGAGGATTTTCTGGCCCGCCGTGCCCGCACGGCCAGGAATTCTGAACGAGGACGCTCGCCCTCGGAAGCTGACGACCTCCAGGGCCTGGGGAATGACGATCTGCTCCTCGACTGTCTGAGCACTGACCGTCCGCTGACGAGTACGGAGCTTGAGGCCGGTGCTCTGCGGCGGGAGCTGAACGTAGGACTCGCCCATTAGGTCAGGTCAAACTTGGTGATGTTGTACTCGGCGGGCGTCACGCCGATCCGGGTCAACATAGAGATGATCTGTCCCTGGTTCCCGCCAATGAACATGAACAGCGGGCCACCACCGGGGCCGGTCTCGCCCATGTCGATGGTCTTGATGCCATCCTTTCCTGCCTCTTCGATCAAAGCATTGAAGTCGGTGCCAATGGGCATCTCTACGGGCTGCGTCTGCCACGGCATGTCTAGGCTCCTTAGCCTCGGTATTCCATCGTGGGCGTGACTCGGATGATGTCGTTCGTCGCCGGGGTGATGGCGGTCACGTCATCGAAGTTGGCGTAGTAGAGACAGATGCCCGCCGACGCAGCCGAGGCGATGAAGAACCCGTTGATGTTGCCACCCGGGGAAGCGCCCACCGTGGGGAACGTGATCTGGGGGTAGGTCGTCTTGCGCCCGTTGCCGGTACCGGCGGCGAGAGCGCCCCAGGTTGCGGCAGTGAGGGCCTGGCGGGCGTAAGCGGTGTACGCAGTCTCGGTCACGCCGGTAGCGGTAGCCAGGACCGCCGTGTTCGCCGGGACCGTGGAGGCGGTCTGTGAGGTGAACAGACCGAGGTACAGGGTGCCAGGGTTGGACCCGCCCTTGGGAATGACCCCGAGGATGTAGTCCAGACCTTCGGTGGGGTAGATGGAAGCCAAGGGGTCTCCTTACCAGGCGAGGGCAGCCCGGTTGTCCCAGGCCCCCGTTAGCACTTGCTTGCGGACGATGTTGCCATCTACGTCGTAGGTCAGGAACTCGATGTTCCATGCCCCGAGGGAAGAGGCCGAGCCATTTGCCGCCCGTCCGAGGTAGACCGGCTGGCCGTCAGTGCGACCGGCGTAGTCCAGACGAATCTCGTAGTCAGTGACCCCATGCCTGAGGTCAGCAAGAGCGGAACTCGCCTCGGGAGTCAGGTTGACAGAGCCGCCCCCACCCCCCATCGAGTTGATGCCCTTAAGCTGATTACTGACCTTCTCCAGGGCGGAAGCCACCTTCGCAAGCGACTCGTCTGGCTCCGGGGAAGGGAAGTGCAGAGATTCCGCAATAGCCCGAGCGATGTCCTCGGCAGTAGGCCCGGTCCCGTTCAACGACAGGACCGCAGTGACGATATCGGTCAGGTCAGGAGGGGCCACCTCGACGGTAGGGCCACCGACCAGAGGCTCGGCAAGCCTCTCCTCCATGCGACGAAGTGCGGCCCAGATGGACCGCAGTAGTTCGTTGTCGGTTAGCTCCTGCATGGCGAAGGTCATGAGATGAGTGACCCGTATCCGGCCTCAGTGAGGAGTTCAGCCTCTTCCTCGGAGATGGTGTAGACGTGCCCCCCGAGGTAATACCGGAGGGCGGCGGCAAGCTCGTCTTGGGTCGGGTACTCCTTCGTCACCCAGGACTCATCGGCCCGCTGGATGACAGTCAGCCCCTTCTTCAAGGGACGGTAGTGGCGAAAGAGCCGAGCCTCCAGCCCCCTCGTGCCAGGAGGCGCAAGAGGCGTCAGGTTGGCCGTGGGGGGCTGGAAGGTCGGCATGGGGGAGTTATCCCGTTGCGGCGGCAGGCTCCTGCGGAGATTCCGCAGTTGCCGGTGCCACGGTCTTCTGGAGGTCGGCGATGTTCCCGACGACGTTCTCGCCCTCGACCTGCGGGCGAATCCCGGCGAACAGGGACCTGGCGGTCTCCGGGTCGTACAGACCCATCTCGACCAGACCCTTCTCGGCGGCGTCGAGAGCCTTGTTGACGCTGGCGGCGGTTGCTGCCATAGCGGTCACTACCCTCCTTCCTGTGGTGGTCACTGCATCGGGCATTACGTGTTCGTGCCGATGGACGAAGCCGACTCGACCCGGCGCAGAGACTCGGTACGGAAGGTGTTGTAGCCACCCATCCAGTACCAGGACACCGGCCGGAACCGCATGAGCTTGTCCACCACCGGGCCAAGGATGACCCGGGGCAGAGGACCGTTGCCGTCCTCGGACGAGTACGCCTTGGCAAGGGCTTCCTGGCCCATGAACAGCGTGGCAAAAACGTCCACCAGCGAACCGGCACCGCCGTTGACGATCCACGGTGCCCGGGGGGTCTCCATGAAGCGGAAGCCCTCGAACGCCCCGATCTCACCAGTCCAGATGTTCTCGACCTTCGAGTAGATGTGAGGGTCACGCCAACCCTGCGGGCCGGTCTCGGACTGGAGGTCGTAGGCCACCTCGGGGGCGATGAACGCTGCGAACAGCGTGCCATCCCCACCCTTCGGCATCACGAGGTCCCGGATGAACGCCTTGCGCTGACGCCGAACGAGCGCAGCGGTCAGCACGTTGGCTGCCGTGAGCGCCCCTCGGGTTGCCTGCCCGACGTAGGTGACCGTGGTGCCGGTCATCAGGACGTTCGACACGATGGTGTCGAGCGAGATGGCGGCGTTGAAGCCGACGAGGTTCGCTACTGCCGGGTTGAGTTCCACCATCGAGAAGGCACGAATCTTGGCCGAGGTGACGACCGAGTTGCCGTACTCGTCGAGGGTGACCGACTTGGTGGCGTTCCCGATGGCAACGGCGTCCACGTCCACCGTTTCCGAGAGCGGAGTGATGGCGGGTGCCATCTCGTTCATCAGGTTGAAGATGACCGTCGCCCCACGAAAGCTCTGCTTGGTCGGCTGGACGTCCGCAAGCTGGTCGTAGAACATCTGCGCCCGGAGAGGGAAGCGGATGGCGAGATCATACGCCGTCTGATCGAGTGTGACTGAGCCAGTAGTCGTATAGGCATCAGCCATGCTGGGTTACCTCCTCTTTGCGAGGAGTCCTGTACTCAGCGGTTCTTGATCGTCGGCATCCCGCCAGCGGTAGCGATGTCGATGAGTTCATCCATCGAAGTCGCTGCGCTCATCTTGGCGACCAGTTCGGCAGAGGCGTCCGGGGTTTGTCCCGTAGCGCCCTGGCCTGCCCCGTCCATCCGAGAGTGAGCCTGCTCCTGGTTCGCACGCTGCTGTTCGGCCTGCTGCTGCTGGGTGGAAGCCTCTTGGCGCTGCTCCTCCGTTTGGAGGATGCCAACCGCAAGAGCCTCGGCCTTGATAGCGTCAGCCGTCAGTTCCCCGTCGTAAGCCTTGACAAAATACTTCGCCTTGGCGTCAGCCGGGTTGATGCCTGCGTCCCGGAAAGCGTTGTCCCGCTTCAACAGTGCGACCTCTTTGAGCAAGTCGTCATGGGCCTTTGCTTTCTTGCGGAGTTCCCGCAAGTCGTTTTGGGAAGACCCTGCCTGCTGCCCGTTGGGGTCGTTGCCGTCGTCATCCCCGTCTTCATACCCGGACTCATTGTTCATGGTCATTGTGCTTGCCTCTCCTTGTTTTTTTCTATCACCCCGAGGAGGTCAGGGTGGAAGGTGACTCATCAACCCGAGTTTCCAGGGTCTTCTCCGACGAGGAGGTTGCGCTATGACGGGCGCATCCCGGCGGGGGGAGTGTAACACGCCCCTGGGGGCACCTGTCAACTACTCTCCCCCGAGACCCCCGACGCCCTTGGCGTCAGCATCGTAGCCGCCACCACCCTCGAACACCGCCTTGCGCTGGGCCTGACGCTTCTTGAACTCCTGCTGGGCCATGCCCTCACCGGCCACCAGGCGAAGCTGCGCCTCACGTCCCATGCCGCCCTCTTCCTCTCCAGGCAGAGCGCCAGTGATCTCGCTCCCGGCCGACAGGGTGTCGAACCCGGCTTGGGCCTGCTCCAGGGTCACCTTGCCCTGCAAAGTCTCGATCTCCTTCTGGGACAGGAGGCCGAAGTTCGACCGGCGAGCGGCAGCGCCGAACTGCGCTTGGTTGTACCGCTCCTGGAGGACGACATCGCCACGGTCGGGGTCGAGGTAGTAG
>ERZ1292642.1240-Hain-H14-01um-R1-1240-length-12385-cov-5_pt1 | contig 12385 bp, 25 predicted proteins | sample MGYA00564403_ERZ1292642 | MGnify/ENA primary metagenome ERZ1292642 (study PRJEB36523, sample SAMEA6512643) | groundwater metagenome | collected 2019-01-09 | study: AquaDiva: Metagenomics assemblies of 32 groundwater samples | reverse complement strand
TGAGGAAGCGCCGAAGGGCTAGGCAGGCGGAACTCTTCTCACGGCATGACCCTGTGGACAGCAAACAGGCGTGGGAAGTGTGTCGAGCCGTAGCTGTGAACAGAGGACGGCTCTTCACCAAATCCTACAACGTGCTGACGCCCGAGGAATTGGATGCCGCCTTGGCAAAGCTCTTCGATCGTATTCGCACGATCGACCGGACAACGGGAGAGATACGGTGGTGGCCAAGAGACACGTTTGTGACATCTGTAGCCAATCCCGCCGTCCGGTCGGACACGCCGTCCGTGAAGGGCACGGATGGGCCGTCTACCGCTGGAACAGGGACAACTCCGTCGCCTCCGATCTCGCCACCCAAGGGGAGGCGATGAAGCTCCTGTGGGCGCTCAAGCACCGCTGGTCTTCCTGCACCGTTCGTTTCGCCCGCGGCACGGTCACGACGCTCGATCTGAGGGAGTTATGAGCGAACATCTGTGCCTGAACGAACTCGCAGGCGTGATCCGAGACGTGAACCGGGCGAATGGATGGAATGTCACCCAGGCGACAGAATGGCTCGATCGCTATAAAATTCCGGCGGTTCTGGCATTGATCCACTCCGAAGCCTCCGAAGCCTTGGAAGCGTTTAGACACGATGAGCTGGAACACTTCAAGGAAGAGTTGATCGACATTCTGATCCGTGTCCTGGACCTGGCCGGCGCCTTCGACTTCGATTTGGACGCGGCCATCCTGGCGAAGATCGACACAAACCGTCATCGGGGCTTCCATCATGGAGGGAAAAGGATTTGATTGACATGATTACCCCCCGGTGGTATCAAGGGGTCGCCGGCTCCGGCCGGTCCTTCCTGCTCGTTCGCCAGCCTCGCCCCGATCCAGGGGCGAGGTGTGTCCGATGATCTGCAATAGCTGTCAGTTCGAGTGGCAGGACGCCGTCTATCCGCTGGCGACGGTGATGAGTGTCTGCCCCGGCTGCACGTCGAGTGACGTGAGCGAGGCCCCCCGCGTGCCGTTCCCTCCTCCGCGACCTCAGAAGGATCAGCATTTCACCTCCGTGAGCGAGCTGTCTGATGCCCCGGAGGTGACGATCCCGACCGGGACGGTCTTCGACAGGATCACGAGGGATTTTCCGGTTCATCGAGACGGAGGCGGAGTCCCGCTCGGCTGCGTGATCTTGTTCTCGGGGCCTCCTGGGGCGGGCAAGAGCTTCCAGGCGAGGGAGCTTGCATGGTCCTGGGTCACGAAAATTGAGGTTCAGCGCCCTCGAACTGTCGTCTACTACAGCTATGAGGAGCGACCTTCGTATCGCCTGTTCATTTCGCAGGGGCCTCCGGTGGAGACGCTTCTTGTGACTCAGTCGCCGATCTCCGCTGACATGCTCGTTCGTCGGTTTTGGAGCGACCGGGAGCTGCTCGTCATCATCGACTCGCTCCAGACCGCTTCGGTCGGCGCCTACGTTCCCGGCGAGCCCGAGGAGTTCGTGGAGCAGGACCTCGGCTCGATCGGCTCCCCCCGGCGCTGCCTCGGCGTCATGGGGGAGGCGATGGCGATCGCCCATCGGCTGAATGCGACCGTGCTCGTCATTGCCCAGGAGACCAAGGATGACCGGGTGGCCGGCCCTCGGACGGTCGAGCACATGGCCGACGTGGTGATGCGGATCGAGGTGAAGACCTGGCAAGAGAGCACGCACTCTCGGATCGTGTCGATCTCGAAGAACCGTCGCGGGCCGATCGGCGAGTGGGTCCTTTCACCATGAAGCCCCGCTGGTTCGGATTCTGTCATACCTGTCGGGGCTGGGCCTTGGCAAAGACTCGCCGTGGGATTCGTCAATGGCGCCCTGACCATCACGACGTACGAATACAATGCGCCCTACGTCGCATCATGCTCTACCGGATCGACAAGTGGACGGTGGTGCGGTGAGACACCTGCTCCGATGGTGTTTTCTTCGGGGGGCCTTGTGGCTGTGGCGATTCCTGGTTCTGCTGATCCTTCCTGTCGGTTTCTGTCTTGTCCTGGGCAACGTGCTGTTTGAATGGAGCGTGAAGGAGGTTCCGTGGAGGGAAGCGTGGAGACTCAATCGCCGAGAGGCATGGTCGATCTGGTGGGAGGGACCGGGGGCTTCAAGAGAGGATCTGGCTGAGTTCGATGACTGAGTGGATCATCGTGATTGTCGTCTTGTGGGTCCTGGGACAGTTCACGACACCCTATAACGACTGATGACATCCTCGCTTTTTGCGGAGCGCGTCGATCTCCTGCTCTTCCTCGTGCTTGTCTGTGTACTTGTGCTGCTCCTGCCACGCCGATGATCGGCGTCTACCTCCTCCTGGTCCTGGCGACGGATTTAAGAACCCGCCGCTATCCCCTCTGGCTCATCGTCCTCGCCGTCCCGATCGCCATGATCGAAGGTTGGTCGTGGTGGGGAATGGTGGTCGGCCTCGGACTCGGGGCCTACGCCGATGTCCCCGGAGGCGATCTGAAATTCCTGGGGATCTTCGGCGGCCTGGTCGGGATGCCGATCATCGCCTGGACCTTGTTCGGGGCTTTCGGGCTCACCTGGCTCGCATGGAGAAAGGGCTTGACGGGGGTGCCCTGGACGGTCTATATCGGACTGGCGTATCCCTGGACGGTCATCGTTCAGTCTGTCCTTGAGTGAGCGTCCATGAACGATGGGAAAGGTGACGTGATGCCGAAGGCCCCTGCCACGGTCCCCGATCGTAAACAGCAGGTCCGCGATCTCCTGAGCGGCCGCGATCTCCTGCCGGAAAAATTCCTCGACATCTGCTTGCAGCAGGACGACGCCGACCGCGTAGATTTGTTCAAGTTTTCTCCCGGCTCGTGGAATCCCTCGAAGGTGGACGACTTCCGCGCGGGGTTCGATCCCCAACAGGTCTCCACGTACATCTTCGACAAGTACGGGCCTGGGCGCTACCGCCTCTCTCTCGTCCTCGACGGGGAATACGCGGCACACAAGACGTGGGCGATCGGGGATACCGACGAGCCGACCATGCGCGGCCCTCGTGATGCGGCGCCGGCCGCCGAGCCGATCGACTCCGGGGCTGTGGCAAAATCGCTCGCCGACAGCCTCAAGACCCAAGGGCTCCTCCGTCAGCACGCGGATTTCATCGGCGAGAGCGAACAACGAGCCGTCGAGCGCGAGATCCGCCCGGCTCAACTGATGATGCAGATGATGGCCTCGCTCAAGGACGTGATCACCAAGCCCACCGGGCCGGACACCACGACCTTGATGATGCCGATGATGATGAAGATGATGGAGATGCAACAGGCCGTGTTTCTCGCCATGCTCGCGCAAAAGGAACGTCCGGCCGAGGCCGGCGCCGGGCTTCGCTCGATCTCGGAAGCCCTGGTGACGCTGGAGAAGACGTTGACCGGCCGGATCGGCGAGCTGATCGAGGGCAAGGAGGACAAAAGTGTCGATTGGGCCAAGGTTGCCGAGGTCGCCGCTCCGCTGCTGGAACGCACGCTCGGCGTGATCGAGGGCGCGATCACGAAGCGGCCTGCGGCCTCCGTGCCGACGCTTCCCACCCCCTCGACGCCCACGGAGGACCCCATCGTGCAACTGCATCCCGACCCCGACATGGACAAGGCGCTCCACGAAGCCGCGGCTCTCGGCGTGGAAGTCCTGCGCTCCCGCGACTTCACGACGTTCAGGGCGCTGGTGGAGCTGAACTTCCCCGACTTCCTCGAACGGATCGACCCGGAGGCGAATTCGCTCGTCTACGTCCAGTTCTTGAAGCGCCTGCATCCCGGCTACGATCAGCTCCGGGCCGAGTTCGCCGACTTCGTGAAGACGCTGGAGGAGGCGGAGCCCCTGGACCCCACGAAGCCCATCGGGGAACAGCCGTGGAGGAACGAGCCCGGAGCGTGAAGACTCGTGTGTGGGGCTTCGTACTCGTGGTGACTCTCAGTGGATGCGCCTTCGTGCCACTCGTGCGTGCCGTCAAGATGGAGATCCCTGGATTGCCTCAGTGCTCAACCGTGAGCGATCCCACGGTGGAAGCCTATGCGGCCTCGCTGATGATGAGGATTCTCGCCGTCACGTCTCACGCCTACCTGGCCGACCGCTATACGCTGCTGCTGGCCGACCTCCGTCAATGCGGTGGATTCGCCGGTGTGTCGAGCGGAGGCGGAACGATCTATCTCGATGCCGGCTGGGCGCGATCTGCCTTCAAGACCCGTCAGCTTGTCGAGACCTATGTCCTCATGATCCTCGCCCACGAAATCGGCCACGAGATCGCTGGGCATGCCCGTCAGGTCAAGAGCGACTCTTACGCACCTGACCGTCGCGGACGTGTGGCGGCGAGAGAGCTTGAAGCGGATCGCCTCGCGATCGGATACTGGAAGACGTTAGGATGGCCGTGTCTTACGTGGGTGCGTCGATTCGAGAAGGACATCGCTCACGGGGATCGGGGAACGTGGCATCACCCGACCCCGGATCGGTTGGATCAAGCGAAGCGTCTCTGTTCCATCGGAGACTCCGGCGCGTGAAGACCCGCAGCGAAGGCTGTCACTCCTGCTGTTATTGGGAGCTGGGAATTGCGGACTCCCTGACCGATGGGATCTGTCGCCGTTTTCCTCCCACGGTCTACGTGGTGATGATCCCAGGCAAGGGCCAGGCGACGATCAACGCCGCGCCGATCACGAATGGCTTGTACTGGTGCGGAGAGCATCGAGCGAAGAGTCTGCTCGAAACATGAAGGACTCACGCATGGATCAGGTTGAGCCGGCTGCAACGGTGACGGTGGGCGCAGGGTTCGTCCGGCTCACGTTCTTCCCCTATGGGCCTGGGCAGACGCGGCGCGAGCCGCTGATCATCCGAAACCGGACGCAGGCGTATTACCTGGCCGTGCAGCTCTGCGAGGCGATCCATCGGGCCTGGCCGGGTGCCGATCGGATGGACCCCTCGGCCTTGCCTTGAAACGCGGGGGTGATGCTACAGTCCGCTGACGCAGGAGGGTTGACCGATGGCTCGGATCACCAAACTCCCGAACCCCGAGAACGCCCGCCCGAACACGTCGCTCTGGCTGATCGAGCTGACTGCGGCTGAGATCAGGGAGATCCAGCAGGGCGGAGCCGCCGTGCTCGCGGTCATGCTCCCGATCTCCCAGCCGGAGGCGACTTACACGATCAAGAAGGCGGTGTGATCCGTGTGCTGGCCCTGGTGGGCAGTCAGTCTCTATGGACTCGCAGCGTACATCCTTGGGACGTGGATCACTTGCCGTCTGATCCGCCACGGAATCTGGCGGTGCGGACGCGACCTACTATGATCAAGAAGGCGGTGTGACGATGGCACCTTACATCGTGACCCAGGACGATCCGTTCTGCGAGGCGTGCGGCAGCACCGGGCATATTCAGGACGTGGGGCTCTGTGTCGCCTGCCAGGGCTCGGGCCGGATCGGCCGGTTTGTCGACGAGGGAGGTAGGGTTGCGGACTATATCTTGTTCGACCAGGTCCGCGAACGCGACGATGAGCTGCTCCGGGGGCTCAACGCAGCGAACGAACGGCTCCGCGATCTCGAAAGCCGCGCCCTCAACCTGGAGGACCGCATGACGCAGCTCGAAGGCCGTCTGGAGGCGCACCTCACCGCTCGCATCCACGCCTCCTCCGGTCTGGACGCTGCCACGGCCGAACTGAACCCGTGATCGGTCGCCATGCTCAGGCTCTCGGCCGTCTCGGAGGGTAATCCGGGGATCTACGAGACGATCGACAAGATGCGGGTGCTGGCACTCGGCCCCTCGCCGCGGCTCGATGCCCTCGCTCGGCAGTTGAGCCTGGCTCACCCAGGAGCTTCCTCGTACGTGCTGGCGGCAGCGGCGCATCGCTGGCTCCTTGATCATCTGTCCTACACGCCGGACCATCCGGACGTTGAGGAGCTGACCGAGCCCGAGCTGCTGCTCGCCCAGGTGGAGAACCGAGGCCACGGGGTCGGGGACTGCGACGATTATTCTCTCCTCGCGGCGGGGCTTCTGGTGAGACTCGGCGTGGCGGCCGAGTTCGTGGTTGCCTCCACCAGAGCCGATCGCGTCTACGATCACGTCTATGTGCAGGCGAGGACCCAGCTCGGCCCCGTGCCGATGGACGCGATCTTCGGCCAGCCGTTCGGCTGGTCGGCGCGGGGGTTCACGGCGCGGGAGGCGATCAGAGTATGAGGATCGCCTGGTCGCGGCTCTGGCAGGTGTTCATAGATCGAGATCGTGAATACGCGAAGCTCGGATGGCTCTACATTTTTTGGAGCCGTGCATGACCGCGATGTCCAGGGGCGAGGCGTCCAAGCACCGCGGTAGGAAACACCTCTGGATCGTCGGCGTGGACAAGGGAGATCTGCGGGCGACGGCGATCCCGGCGAAGGCGTATCCCTGGTCCCAGGTCTTGAATCTCCGCAAGCTCATAGACCGGACCAATCGAGATCGGCACGTGAATTTTATGTTGTCCGGCCCCTTTTTCACGGAGCATGATGCCCAGGCATTTGTCCGCCTTCATCATCGACTCCTGTGGGAGCGATTCGATTCAGAACGGGAACGGGGCGGCTCGCTCAACCCTCGATGAACCTTGTCCGTCCCTTCTGGCCTCGGCGCCGCCTGAACCCCGAGCGACCGACCGTGTGGTTCGTCGGACATGAAGAAGTGGGCGGTCGTCTCGACAAGATCGAGCTGGATCTTCTCCCTGAGGGGCTCCCCTACATGGTTCCCGCCTGGTGGACGCAGACCTGGGGGCCGTTCACGAAAGAGGACGCGGAAGCCGTCGTCCAGGGGCGGAAGCCGCTTCCAGACTTTGCCCGAGGACGGGAGGAACGCGAGGAGACCTACACTGAACGTGGACAGCAACGACTCATCCCGGACCACGTTCGGCGGGTTATCCGTCAACGCCAGCGGGAAGTCTCCCGCCCCCCAGGGGGGATTCCCCGCCGCCTCGGAGTCTCGATCCATTCCTGGGACGATGCGAAAGAGCTGTTCGAGACCACAACCACGCGAGGGCGATTCGGGATGCCGACCGTGATCCTCATCGCCCGCAACACGTGGCTCATCGACGATCGACCGGCGAGTTTTCGGATCAAGTTTCACGCCACGACCATCGTGACCTATCAGCCGGACGGCAACGTGACCTTGGCCATCGACGGGCATCCGACCGTGACGACCAGGGAGCGAATGAACCGCTACCTCCCTCTCGGCTATTGGATCGGGTCCAAACGAATACGGTCAACACGCCGCCGAGTTCTCGCCGATGGAGAAGGAGTCAGGACCGAGTATACGTGGAGCCGAAGGTCGGGGCCTCGCCACTCGATCTGGTGGATCTATCGACGGTCGGGTAGCCCGGACTATACCTGGCTCGACGTGGGGCCGTTCGAGAACGACATGATCCTTCAAGGGTTATCCGCCTCGTGAACCTCGTCCGGCCGTTCTGGCCCCGCCGCCGCCTGAACCCCGAGCGACCGACCGTCTGGTTCGTGGGGCGTGAAGACGAAGACAGTCCTCTCGACAAGATCGAGCTGGATCTCCTCCCCGAAGGACTCCCCTACATGGTTCCCGCGTGGTGGACGCATACCTGGGGGCCGTTCACGAAGTACGATGCCGAGGCGATCGTCCAGGGACGACGACCGCCGCCGCATTGGAGTGAGGCCAGGACCGGACGACATGAAGAAGCTGTTCCACAGCGAGCGGAACCGGCGCTATCTCCTGAACGGCTAGAAAGCACAGATTTTCGAGGACGCCGGATCACCACGGGCCTCCTTCATGAAGATCGTCCTCGGTCACGGACCCCGGCTCGACTGAGGCGGATCACACTGTTGACGCTCGATGACGCCAAGCATCTCGAACGCGGCGAAGAGCTTCGCGCCTTCTGGATTAACTGTGATCGTCACCCATCAGGATGCTGGGCTCGCATCCGTGTCACTGGAAGGCCGAAGACCTGGGTGACGTTCCCCGAGCGCGTGAGAGTGCCGGTCAAATATGGTCTGAGAGACTCGTTTTACATCACCCATGAGACGATCGCTCAACGGCTGGTCGGACGTGAAATTATCGAGTGAACCGGGGTGAGCTTGATTTCGATGGGACCGTCCGTGCTACCGTCTCGGAGGGATTAAGCAGGCTTTGTCCTGGTTAATTTCAGGAGGGACTTCCAATGAGGAATGACCTGAGATTTTTCCAGGCTGGGATGCCCTCGACCGATGGTGACGGCCTGGCCGGGTTTGACGGGTTGGGTCAGACTCCCTCGGACGAGTTCGTGCCGGCCGTCACGGAGGAAGGCGCCTGGCCTGCGGGCTCGGGACCGACCGACATCTTCGCGGCCCTGCCGGGCGGCGAACAAGATCAGGTGAGTGCCCTGGTCCGGCAGGGCTGGGGGCTCTACGACGCGATCGCCCGCGTGACCGGAGGCACGCCGTCCGGCTATTCCATGACCGCCTCGGGAGCCCCGATCGGGGCGAGGACCAACTGGACACCGCTCCTCGTGGTGGGAGGGCTGATGTTATTCCTCCTGAGAGGATTCGGCAGGAAACGGTAGATCCCCGTGGCCACCACCCCCGCTCGGCTTGGCCAGCTCCCGACCGCGCCGGGCATGGTCACGGTCGTCCTCCACACGCCGCTCGGCGTCTGGATCGTGGACCCGTTCGCGCCGCCCGATCCAAGTGTGGACCGCATCATGCGGATGCTTGGCATCGACGTGGAGCTGAGACTCGGGCCTCCGAACGAACAGGATCTCTCCGCGCCGAAGCTCTCGACGGGGCTCGTCGCCGCGGGAGGGCTGCTGGCGATCTTGGCCTGGCAGGTGTACAGGAGAACGCGATGAGAGTCAGGGTTCCGGGATCTCCTGGGGATGGCTATATTGACGCTCCCGACGATCTGCCGCTCCTGGTGACGTGGGACCTCTCCAATCCGTACAGCGAACAGGCCGGGATGAATCAGGGATGTCCACCTGGGTACGCCATGCAGCTTCGATCGGGAGGACGGGACGGCAATTATAAAGTCTGCCGTCTGATGACCGAGCAGTATATGACCGACCCGTCGATCGCTCAGCGAGAGACGGGGCTCGTCTGGCAGGATTACATCATCATCGTGGACGACGCGATCCTGGCGACGATCCCCGAGGTCTTCACGGTCGGCATTCCTGCTGTCGCTCAGTGGACGGCGCAGCTCGCCGGGGAAACCGTCACCGCGGCCGTATCGCCGCTCGTGAACGCACTCCCGATCGGCTGGATCGTGATTGGTCTCATCGCGGTCGCGGTAATCTGGTGGAGACCGCAACGCCCGTGAAGGCAAGGAACCTTTGTCAGCACTGTGAAAAAGTGCTGACCACGGCGAGGCTTCGTCTCGGGGTAGGACGTGGATGGGTCTTATGCGATCGGTGCTTCAAAAACCTCAAGAGAGAATCGAAACGTCGTGACAATCCCCCCCGCGTGATCGGGGAGATCCCTGGGCGTCTCGAAAAAATCTTCTATCTTCGCCAGGGCCGGGGCGTCTCCCGCTCCATGCGCGGTCCCTATCAGCACACGTTCAAGAGCGCGGCGAAGATCCTGGCGCTGAGCGACGGCTCGATCTTGATCCGTCCGATGGCGCGGGGACGGAAGCTCTGGACCTCGCTCCCCCACTGAGCCCCATGTCCACGGGGCAGTCGCTTCGTCGGAAAGCCTCGCAGGTGAGAACCTCCCCGAAGATGGCGGCGATCGTAGGCTACATCTTAGACCTCGATCTCGCGTCACCCGCGATCGTGGAAATGGCGATCACCAGCGATGGGATGGTCCTGGCGGGGGTTGCGGGCGATGTCGGGATGAATATATTCATCGGCGCTGAGTCCGATCTGCGCCGAAACTGGAACGGGTTCCTGGATGCCGCGGAGGCGACCGAAGACGAGTTCGCCCTCGCGTGGAAGCTCTACGCTCGGAAGATCACGAGCTGGCGCCGCTGATGGCTCGCTGGAGAGATCGTAAACGTCCGGAAGATCGAGAAGACCAACTCGCCTGGCTCCTCGAACAAGGACGTTCACCCACGATCAGGACCCAAGTGTGGATCATCGAGGTCTGGCCGGATCGCGTGGAAGTACGTCCGGCGATCTATGCAGGAGATCGAGCCCCGAAACGGTTCGCCTCGATCCGATTGAGTCAACTCCAACTCCGTTCTGTTGGGCGGAAGTTCAGGACTCAGCGATCGGCGGCGATCGTCGCCCGCCGCGTGGCTGCTGGAAAGAAGCTCCCCCTCATGATCCAGAACGCCGACCTCACCTGGCGGCCGGCGTGAACGACAACCCCTGGCGGTGGCGCGATCTGCCGATCACCTGGAAGATTTCGATCTCCGCGGTGGCGATCCACGTCTACAAGAGCCCGCGGGGGCGATGGGTGGGGGACTTCGGCACACCGTTCGGGGAGTACGGGACCAAGACGCTGGCGATGAAGAAGGCCCGGCAGCTCGCCGGGAGGTATGCGTTCCGTGTCCTCTCGGAGTAACCCCCATTATCTGAAGCCTCCGTTCACGCCGCATCAGGCGTACGCTCGACGGGCGGCGATCGAGGCGATCGTCTCGGCGCTCGACCATTCCGGTGGCAACGTCGCCAGGGCGGCGACGGCGCTTGGCCTTCAACGGATGCATCTCCATCGCCTGATACACGAGCTGGGCATCCAGAGACCATCGCCGGAGCTATCCACTCTTCTATCCGGAATCAAGTCACGCGGGATTATGACTCACACTGAGCTAGCCACTATTCTCAGTTTAGCAACCCACAAGCCGATCTCCGAGAAGCCACGGCTCCGCTATCCCGTCCTCTATGAAAGTGCATCGAGTTACAGGACTCAGCTCATGGAGGGGGTGAAGCAGGCGGTCATCGACGCACTTGCCGCGTCAGGGGGCAATCGAGCCGAGGCGGCGCGACGGCTCGGGATCGGCAGGATCTATCTCCGGGAACTCATCATCCGGTTCAGGATCGCGCCGCGCCTGCCACCGGGGCGACCGTATCGGCGTTGACTTTGATCTCCCCCTTTCGTGTATCTCTTCCAGCATGGCCTTGTGGCTCGCCAACCCTCGCAAACGCATCCGTGGAGGGTCCCGCATGAAACGCCGTAGTAACCAGGACACCTATGCTGACTGGCTTCAAGGAAGGACCGGAGCGTGGGCGCCCTGGACCACCCCGAAGAGGAAGCGCAGGAGAAGGAGGACGAGAGGCATGGCCCGTCACCGCCGTCGTCGCAGGTTCCACGTCTCCGGCAGCCACAAGCTTGCCGGCACGGTCAAGATTCGCCGTCGCCGGTTCACCCTCAAGCGACGGAGTCCCTTCAAGCGTCGCCTCCGGGGCTTCAAGATCAACCCCTACGTCGCGGAGTACCTGATGAATCCACGTCGTCGCCGCGGTGGTCGCCGCCGCCGTCACTCCTATCGCAGCAATCCGGCCGGGGGCGTCATGCGGGCGATGACCGGGGTGTTCGATCTCCGCTACCTCCAGCACGGCGCGATCGCCACGGCGGGCACGCTCGCCACGCTGACGATCGGTAACCTGGCGCTCACCTACATCGCCCCCTACGCTCCGGCCGTGATCCGCACGGGCTATCTCGGGATCGCCACCAAGGCCGCGGTGAGGGCGGGCGTCGCCTGGGCGCTCGATGCCTACGTCGTCTCCATGCTCACCCGCGATCACACCTCGTTCCGCGTGGGCGCGGCGATCGGGATCGTGGGCTCGGCCGTGCTCGAACTCATGGGCACCCGTCTCATCATCGGCATGGGGGACACGGGCCAGACGCCGCAGTCGTTCATCCCCGGCATGGGGAGCTACATCAACGACCGGAACCTCCAGAGCTACATCCCTGCGGGCCGTGTCTCGATGGCAGGGCTGGGGGCGCTCAACGTGGGTCACGGGAGCCAGCTCGGGACGGAGGCGCACCAGAGGATCTACGGGTACGGCAATTAGCCTCCTGCTGGCCGTCGCGGCGGCGATGATGGTGCGGCGCCGCCGCCGCGCCGCGGAGATCGACAACCTCGTGGACCGGGCCGATCCACGAGCCGGGTTCCACCGACAGCCAGGATTCGGCCCAGGGATGAACGTGCGACGAGGCGGATACGAGGGTTCAGCGATCCCTCCCGCCTGGAGGTGAGTCCGATGGTCACGACCGTGGGTGATTCGGCGATCGTCGCTCCGGAGCAGATGTCCTTGTACCGGCGCATCAGGCGTGGCATCGGCGGCCTCGATCTCTCCGGCAGCCGCGCCGCGGAGCAGCGCGACATGATGCGCTGGCTCAAGGAGCGCGCCCTCGAATCGCTCGCTCCCATGAAATCATCCCACGGCTGTCAGCGTGGACGGGTTGGCGGTAGCCAGCGCCAGCTCCGTAAAGATCGTCGTCGCGCCCATGCCGCCGGCAAACGCAATGCCTTCGCATGATCCTCCTCTTGACAGTGCTAC
>ERZ1292642.1239-Hain-H14-01um-R1-1239-length-12388-cov-8_pt1 | contig 12388 bp, 12 predicted proteins | sample MGYA00564403_ERZ1292642 | MGnify/ENA primary metagenome ERZ1292642 (study PRJEB36523, sample SAMEA6512643) | groundwater metagenome | collected 2019-01-09 | study: AquaDiva: Metagenomics assemblies of 32 groundwater samples | reverse complement strand
AGCACTTAATAGACAGAACCGGGCTATCCTTGAGAGGTCAATTCAGCGGTAACGGTGTGCCGTATAAGGCTGAGAGCAACTAGGCACACGACCTAATCTATTTCACCGAGAGGGAGCCATGATCATCACCCGCAGCCCACTCCGCATCACGCTCGGCGGCGGTGGGACTGACCTACCATCCTATTCACGACAATTCGGCGGTGGCGTGCTCGCAGCCGCGATCGACAAATACGTCTATGTGACGGTCGTGCGGCCGTTTACGCCCGGTATCTTCCTGAAGTACTCCGAGTTGGAACACGTCGAACATCTCAGCGACGTACGGCATCCGATTATTAAAGAAACGCTCTATCATATGGGCGATGATAGCTTCGCCCCTCAGATCGAAATCACCGCCTTGGCCGATATTCCTGCCGGTACTGGCCTCGGCTCGTCAAGCAGTTTTACGACGGCGCTGATTAAGGCGTTGTATACGCACAATCGTCAGTTCATCACACCCGTCGATTTAGCATCTCTTGCGTGCGATATTGAAATCACCTATCTCAACCAGCCCATCGGCAAGCAGGACCAGTACATCGCAGCCTACGGCGGCGTGACGTGGCTGTCCTTCAAACAGGACGGCAGCGTAGAAGCCACTCCGCTCCGCGCCTCCCTCGATACATTACACGCCCTTGAAGACAACTTGTTGTTGTTCTACACCGGCATCTCGCGCAGTGCGGCAGACGTTTTGCAGGATCAGCAGACACGAACAGAACAAGCCGATCCTAAAATGCTAGAGAACTTACACGAAGTTAGGCGATTGGGCGAATTAAGCCGCAAAGCGCTCGAAGGCGGGGATTTGACTGAATTTGGTTGTTTGCTCAATAGACAGTGGGAACAAAAACAGTGGCGGTCGCCAAACACTGAACAAATTTGTCAATGGCGAAAGTACGGACTCTCTAGTGGGGCCATCGGCGGCAAACTCATCGGCGCAGGCGGTGGAGGATTTTTACTATTCTACACCGAGGAGCACACACGTCTCTGTCGTGGAATGGCCGACATGGGCCTTCAAGAAGTTCGCTTCCGTTTTGACTACGAAGGGACTAAGGTGTTGTTCGGATGAGTCTACCTGTGGCGATTTTGGCGGGCGGGTTGGGCACGCGGCTCGGCCATTTAACAGAGATGACGCCCAAAGCCCTAGTAGACGTAGCCGGTGAGCCGTTTGCCGCGCACCAACTTCGTTTGCTCAAACGACACGGCATTGCCGATGTCGTCTTCCTCGTGCAACACCGAGCCGAAGACATCATTCAACGTATCGGCGACGGGTCGCAGTACGATCTAAATGTGCGTTATGTGGCAGATGGCGGCAGCGCTTGTGGTACGGGTGGTGCTATTCGTCATGCGCTCCTACTATTGGGCGAGGCGTTTTTCGTGCTATACGGCGATACCTATCTCGATTGCGATTATGACGCACTAGAACAGTCCTTCAAGGCCGCGAACACACGCGGGCTAATGACTATCTACGACAATTACAATCGATACGATCGTAGCAATGTTTTGTACTCAAACGGCCGCGTCACCCGATATGACAAATATCTTCCCTCACCATCCATGCACTACATTGATGCGGGGGTCGGAGTGTTTCGCCCAAGTGCTTTCGCGGGCTATCCGTCTGGGCCTCTTGACCTCGCCTCGGTGTACCAAATGCTCGCACGGGTAAATGATCTCGCCGGATATGAAGTACCGAACCGCTTCTATGAGATCGGATCGTTAGCAGGATTAGCCGAGACGCGGGCGTATTTTAGCCAAGAGGGAACACATGCGTCGAGCAAATGATTTCTACGAAACGGCGCCGTGGCAGGTTGATGCACTTGTCGATCACCTGCCCGAACTATGCGGGACAGTCCTCTGTCCGTGCGTAGGCGATGGCTCGCTCGCGCGCCGATTGAGCGAACGTCGGCCAGATTTACTCATTATCACTAACGATATTGATGTATCTAAGCACGCTGACTCTCATTTGGATGCGACAGTTCAATCTCACTGGAATCGTATAGGCGCGTGTAGCGATCTAATAAATTGGGTTGTTGAAAATCCACCCTTTAATGTAGAAATTGATATTCTGAAACATGCTTATGTCTACTCGCAGTGTGGTGTTGTGTTTATGTCGCGTATTAGCTTTACGGAGCCTACAAAAGAACGCGGACCGTGGCTAAGCACATATCCATACGACAAACGCATTACACTTGAGCGGCATAGTTTCACCGGCAACGGTCATACCGATAGTGCCACCACTGATTGGCTCGTCTGGTCAAAGATTCCACTCGCCGGACCGTTCGGCATTTCAGCATTTGGATACCGTCCATGACCCACACTGAAGGTGCCATCCCTAAGGAAGAATAAATATGAATGTCTTTGTAACGGGCGGTTTGGGGTTTCTCGGGTCACATGTCGTGCGACGACTCTTGTACGATAATCACACTGTTACATTGTATGACCGCAAGCCTATAACGTTGTACAATCACAAGCCATCTGTGTTTGATAATCGCAATTCATACATACAAGGCGATCTGTTGGACGTGGACACTCTGGATCGTGCGATGATCTGCGCTAAACCCGATCTGGTCATTCACCTAGCCGCGCTCGCGGACGTGCGTAATGCGCTCAAAGAACCAACGAACCAGGTGCAGCTCAATTTAGTTGCTACCGCCAATGTGCTAGAGGCGATGCGTGTCGCTAGCGTGCCTCATATCGTATTTACGTCTAGCGCCGTTGTTTATGGCACTCAAACAGGCATCGTCACTGAAACTTCCGCACTCGGACACCAAACATCCATCTACGGCGCGATGAAGTTGGCAAGCGAGTCACTGATTGAGGCGTATTGTGAGGGGTATGGATTGCGCGGAGACATCTTTCGCTTGGTCTCGGTGGTAGGTGAGGGCTATCGACACGGCAATCTCATGGATTTCTATCAACGCCTAAAAGCCGATCCAACACAAATTCGAGTGTTGGGAAGCCTTCAACAGAAAAAGTTCTATATCTACGCGGGCGATGTGGTCGAAGCGATGATGTGCGCCGTCAATAAGCACCAAGTTGAACATCCAGGCACAGAAATATGGAACGTCTCACACGAGAGTTTTAGTACCATTGACGACTCCATTGACGCCGTGTGCAACGTGCTCAATATTGATCCAGAGCGGCTGGACGGAGGAGATAAGTGGACGGGCGATTTACCAAGTCTTAAGCTCGGTACTTACAAACTTGGTACGCTCGGATGGTATCCTCGCACCTCCATCCACGAAGGGATGCGCCGCACGGTAGAGTCTTTTGTCGAGAGGGGCTTATGAGGATCGCAATTACCGGCGAGGGGACGTTGGCGGCGGCCACGCGGGCAGGCTGTGCGTCGTGCTTCACCGTTGTTACCCACGGTCCTATAGACTTACTGTGGATATGTGAAGATATGCCGCTCAACTCTACTGCCGCTGAGTGGTTCTTTGAGCGGATTGACCATTATCTCGTGCGGGAACCCTTCAAGACGCCCGTGCTGATCTCCTCGCAGATTCCGTTGGGCACCATCGTTCAATTGGAACGGGAGCACCCGGAACGCTCATTCGCCTATTCGCCCGAGAATTTGCGTGTGGCGACAGCAACCGAGGACTTTGCCCATCAAGCCCGTATCGTGATTGGGCGCCGTAATACGTTCCACGATTCGCTCTGGCACACGCTCGTCGCCCCCTTTACCTCGCGGCTCATCCTCACCGATCCCGAAACCGCCGAACTCATCAAACATACGCTCAATGCGTTCCTGGGACTGCAAATTGCGTTCATCAATGAAATTGGACGGATTGCTGTCAAAGCGGGCGGGGATATGACAACGGTAGCCGAGGCACTACGCACGGAGGATCGGATTAGCCCGCGTGCGCCGTTGATGGCGGGGGCTCCCTTCGGCAAGGGGCATCTGGCACGCGATATTGTCGGACTGACACAAACGGCAAGAAACCAACAGCTTTACACGCCAATTCTCAGCGCGATTCTCTCAAGTAACAACGCCTAATTCATCAACATCACACGCCAACTCGACCCCGAGACGACTGACACAGCCGTTCCTGAGACCTCAGATCGCAGTGTGAGTTGAGCCGTCCCGCCTGTCGCGCCCGCAAACACAAAGCCTTTCCCAATCGCCATTTGCCCGCCCGCGCCCGATGAGAATGAAGTTGTCGGGAGCACGGTATTGGCCCCATCCGAGATGGACGAACTACCGAGCAGGGCGCCCGACACACTGAGTGGCGAAACGTGCTGAAATCCCACCTGTGTAACACCAGTAGACACATCAAGCGCGAAGGCGAGGCCGCAAGTCGTCGCGGCCGATGTCACCAACCCCACAAAATCCACCTGGTAGGCTTTGTTCGCCGCGAACGTAAACACAAACCCCGTCACCGCCGCCGGTCCTGTGGACGACATGGAGAAAGTTGTCGCCAGCACAAACTTGTGGGTGGAAAAGCTATCAATGCCATCAGCCCCCGTAGGCCCGGTAGGACCCGTTGGCCCGGTTACACCATCAGCCCCAGTCGGTCCGGTGGGTCCAGTGGGTCCGGTCGGCCCCGTAACGCCCGCCGTTCCAAGATCCCCCGTCCGACTGAACTCGATCGTGCAGGCTTCGGTATCCGATGGCAACGCTCCACTGATAAACGTCACGCCGATCTTGGTGTAGCCGGCCGCATCCGTCAGACTATCGATTCTCCAGACGTTGACCGTCGCATCAGCATTGGCGTTGGACTTAACAACGAGATAGCCCTTGATCGTGCTGGTGCTATCGTCCCATGTGGCAACGAACGCCGATACATCTACACCGCCGACATCCAGATCGTCAATGAAGATTTGCGTTACTGAACCAATCGTAACGTTGTTGTAACGGAAGATTCCTTGGCCGGGGTCGCTATCGGTCGTAGTCGTGCTGAAATTGAAGCGAAGACCGCCTTTATCGCCTTGGGCGCCGGCCCCTGTCGGTCCTGTTGGGCCTGTTGAACCCGCTGCGCCATCCGCGCCTGTTGGGCCAGTTGGGCCTGTCGGTCCCGTGGGGCCTGTAGGCCCGGTGGGCCCAGTGACGCCTGGCGCACCTGCTCCGCCGGTTGCTCCTGTAGGGCCGGTCGGGCCGGTTGGCCCTGTGGGGCCGGTAGGTCCAGCGCCGCCTGCCACCCACGTATAGGGAGACGTGCTCGTACACAGATTGAGTGAACCTGTGGCGGTTTCGCTCCAAGTCCACCCAACATCGGCGGGCGCCCCAGTCGGCGTGGCAACCGCAATAATATGATGACCGGCGATATTCATCTTACGATCTCACGGTCGAAACACACACGTAGTCATACACAGGCGTAACAATTTTGCGCCACGGCGCTCGCCACGACCGCGTAATCGTATTGTCTACAACGACCTGTTTAACGCTCACGTTAAAAACGATGCTACAGACCATGCAATGAACAATCGCTGAGGACGATCGCGCAATCATTTCAGGAAGATGCACCCCACACCGCTGAGGCGTAAATGCCGTCTGACAACTCGGGCACGAAATCATCGTCATCTAGGGCTCCGTCGCAAGAACTTGAACTACGCCCGACGTAAATCGAACACACCACTGTTGTTTTCCCGATTCGTCAACTCGAAAATACGTTTGTGGGTGCGCGTTTGCTGCCGGCTCTGTGGCAACGGTGGAACCTACGCACACAACATTTCCAGCAAGCGATGCCGCAAGTGTTTGCTTAATCACTCCATATAGCTCGTCTGAGAAAATGAGTGAATCATTATTGGTAGCCCACAAAAGAGATTTAGCCATTAGAGCACAAACCCCGCTTGCACCGCATCGCGCCGAAACATCTGCACGGTTTCGAGCGAGTAGTCGTCGAGGTTCTTGTTCGCCAGATCCAACTTGTGGAGCAGGGGTGGTGTAATCGTGATGATTTCGCAACCTACCGCTTCAGCCTGGTAGATATTCAGCGCCTCGCGCGGACTCGCCCACAGCAGTTCAACATTGGGCTCTGTTGCAGTCCATCGCTTCGCCGCTTCCATAATTGGAATAGGATCGCGGCCCGTATCGGCAATACGGCCGGCAAATACTGATACGATCGACGGTGGCCCACCCATCAGTTCCCAACACACATTACGAACTTGATCGGCCGTCATGACCGCCGTGACATTGAGTTTGATCCGCTCCTCAACGAGTCGTTTGATGAGAGGGATGGACGACTCACGCCGAGTATTTGTGATAGGAATCTTGACATAGACGTTTGGCCCCCACGCCGCAATCAACTTCGCCTGCCGTTCCATCTCGTTGAACTCATCTGAGAACACCTCAAACGAGAACGGCCGATAAGGAACAGCCGCAAGAATCTCACGCGCAAATGCTTCATAATCCGTAATCCCCGCATTTTGCATCAGTGTGGGATTGGTCGTGAACCCCTTGATGCGCGGATCTTTGGCCATCTTGAGAATTTCCTCATGGTAGGCCCCGTCGGCAAATAGTTTAATCCTCATAATCCCATCCATCTAGCGCGGTCCGGCGTTCTGCGCGCCCTCGCCTATTCCCTTTGGCTCGACATCCTTGGTCGATTCGTTGTTGGAGTTCTTCATCGCGCGACCGGCTCCCTGCATCGGTGGGGCGGGCGCAGTCATCGCCATCTGCAACTGCGCCTGCTGCATCATCGCTTGCTCAATCTCGGTGAGATGTTGCGCGAGCAAGGACTCCATCTGCGGCTTGGTCGTCAGTAACTCCCGCACGGTATCGCCGTTGGCCCACTTGAAGAACTCCTGCCGGTGGATCATGGCGTTGTACCATGGATGCCACTTGAGCGGAGTGGCATTCAAGATGGAGGGTGCAGGCGATAACGTCGGTGCCATCCCCGTCATGGGATCGGGCACGGGCGGCGGCATCTTTGACACCTGTTGCACATACTGTGCTTGTTCGGCCTCGGCGGTCTGCATAGATTTCTGTTGCTCGGCCTCGTTCTGCGTCCAATCCTCAAATGCTTGCTGCTTCTGGAGTGCTGCCTGGATATGCACATCGAGGGTGGGCACCATCTTGGTCAATCCCATCAGTTTCAGACCCTCGTACTGTTGATCGGGGTCTTGCATGTTCACCATGCCGAGCTGGGCGGCGTGATCCAATCCAGCACGCATCCCGAGCGTCGTTTTCGGCACGTTGCTGCCATCTTCGACCACCACCGACACCGACCCTTGGAGTTGGGCACGCTTGAAGTTCTGGAATGTCCATTTCTTGGCGGGCGAAAGGGTCGCTTTAGTGAGATCGTCCGGCCCGAACTCCCGCTCCAACTCCAGCGCGAACTTGAACCACTGTTTGTACGCTTCCCCGCGCGAGAGAAACACCGACGCAAACCGCGAGCGCGACTGTTCGACCAAGAGCTGCATTGCACTAAAGGCTTCGACGTTGGGGGGCTTAGCGCCCTTCATAATGTCGAAGGTGCCAGTCAGTTCTTCAAAGTCCTTTAGATATTGCTCACGGATGGTAAACAGCGATGGATGCGGCCCCACCCCTTCAATCCGCTCGGGCTTAGCCGTCCCACCAAACGCCATTGCGTTCCACTCGATGATCAAGCCGGGCATCCCTGTCACCTTCGTGGGCTCGGCGCCCTTCGGGATCATCCACACCGGATTGCTCATGCGATTGACGGCGAGCAACACCGATGAGTCGAGCTGGTTGATCTGATCTTGCTTTTGGATCACTGGATCGAGCGGGCCTGACGCCAGTACACGTCCGCCCACGTGTTCGTACCCGGCGTGAGCAAACGTAAACAACGGCTTGCCATCGGCGTCTTTGTAGGGCAATGGGCCGGGGAGGCCCTCGGTATCCTCCAAGTGAATAACCACATCACCTTTTTCGCCTACGACCCTAAATACTAACCCATCAGGATAGGCATCACACGGCTTGTACCACACTTCGTATTCGGCGATGCCATCCTCGTTCTGCTGGCCTCCTATACCGCCCGCTAGATATGACGGCGACACGCCCATATCGTTGTACTGCGACAACGATTTGAACAGCGAGAGCGATTGGTCGTTGGGGGACTTCTGCCACGAGATCGTTGAGGCAATGTCTTTCAACTGTGGATGGTTTTCGTAGTACGTTTTGGTGCGCCAACGCAGCCGAACAACGTAGGGAAGATCATCAAACCGCACGTAATCATTAGGGAACGCGAGTTCGAGCGGTGAGAACGCAAGCGTGGTAGGTTTACCAACCGGGCGTTGATTGAGTATCGGTTCTCCTTTGTCATCCAGAGCCGACTCAAACTCCCGTTCGCCGCAATCAGGGCACACATTCCCCGCATCCCCAATCTCGCTCGACCGATATTCGGCCCCGCACGCCACACACGCCTCGGTCGGGTCTTCAATAACGCCGTGCTTGAGATCATAGTCCACGTATGAGTGCAGAAACGCATTGCCCGTCACCAACAACCAGTAGTCAAACTCGGTCTGCACCTGGTTCATCACGTGGGTTTCGTGCAATACGGGCGCGAGTTCGTCGGCGGTGGCGGCGGTTGAAACATTCTTTGGATCGGCACCGTTGGGTCTCGCATTCACCCCCAATCGGATCGAGGTAAACATCGCCCGAATCGCCTGCACCGTTTCCTTGCACTTGTTCGTGACGGGGCGCGGCATCCACTGTGCCATGCGCTTGTCGCGCCAGCCGTACGCCGAACTGTATTCAATCCACTGCCGCCCGAGTACGTAGAGGATATTGCGCTTCCATTGGGTTTCAAACACCAAGCGCGTGTCAATACACTCTTTGCGAATGCGTTCCCAGAGTTTCTTGAGTTCGACGTCGTCGTAGGTGCCGAGCGGTTGACCTTTCTCTTCGGCAAGCGATGCTGATGTAGGCGCAGACGACGCAAAGAGATCGTTGAAGTTGGCCATGGCTCACTACTTGGAATAGGAGAGGGTGCCGTCAGGGTTCCAGCCGATGCCGAGTTTGGCGGCTTCATCGTCGCCAATGTCGTTGAAGTTGGGCAACTGATTCATTGGATTGGCGTCAGCCGCCGGTCGAGTGATTACTGGCGTGGGTATTCGCACGCCCGTGTAGTTGAGCAGCAGTTGTGCTCGCTCCATCTCTAATTGCGTCACGCGCACTCGGAGCCAATCAAGTGTCGTCATCAGCGCGGTATTCTGCTGATTGAGGACTCGCGCCTCCTCATGGTTTTTGATCCACTCTGCCCGAAGATCGTCATACGACTTACGCGAAATCCACATACACTCCCCCTAGTCAAATAGGCTACTGACCATACCGCCGTACATATCGCCCACTGGATAGCCCGGATCGTTCACGTCCAAATCCCTTTCCAACTGTTGCTTGTTGTACGCACGGATCCGCTCAATGTCTAACTTAGACTGCTCATCCAAACTGTTCCACCGAGCCTGCTCGCGGTCGGACATCGTGATCGCATCTATACTCGGCAACTCGGGGAATGCCATGCAGATATAGCGCAGACAATCCGGGTGCTCGTCATCACGCTTGAAAACGGTTTCAGTGTCGCGCTTCTGCCCATCCGTTTGATAGTTGTCGGCGTAGCGATACGTCCGCATTTGTTCAATGGTCTTGGGACATTTCGACCCGACGAAGTACATTTGCTTCGCGTGCAGCCACGACTGCACTCGTTGAATGCCAACCATGTGCTTGTTTTCGGCCGGGGCGACCATCACACCGCGCAATGCAAACTCGATACGGAGTTGGGCTTCGTTCTTGTTAGCTGCCCACAGGATGTTACTGAACCGATTGAGCTGAAAGCGCGTTTGAATCGTGCTTAGATGGGTAACATGGGCCTGTCGTCTCTCCAAGTACTCATCCACCACGACCAACCCAGTCGGCGTCACCACGACCATGTTCGCGCCGAACGGATGATCCGCACCGGAGTCCAATCCGATCAGGATTTTACGAGTCGAATCAATGTGCGGCCATTCGGGGATGTGTTTGCGAACGGCCTCTTCCTCGGTTTGGTCCCGAGACGCCTCCAACACTTGGGAATCAATCGCCTGACCGTAAATAACACCAGTAAAATTGACATCGTCGCCCTCGTACTCAGCCGCGAAGACATCGGGCGGCATCGTCAGCCGCGCTTCTTCCACCTCACGCCGCAGCACGGCCGATTGCTGAAACAGCGGATTATCCAGCGTCTTGTACTTCGCGGCCCAGTAGCCGGGAACTTTATCTGTCACAGCGCGTTTGTAGAAGGTCTTGTACGTCCAATCAAACCCACCGGGCGAAGTGGTCGTGATGGCGATCCCGGCATTCTCGGCTAATGAGGGAGAGAGCACATGCCACGCTCGCTCGGCACAAAAGGCGGCTTCATCAATCCACACGCCGTTCAAGCCCTGGCCTCGGCCGCGCTCGGGGTCGTCCAGCGACCGAAATTGAACGACTGACCGATTTCGCAGCGTGAGTTCAAGATTGTCCTGATTCCACTGCTCAACCCAATCAACCGGAATGAGCCGAAGCAGGGCAGGCATTGTCGCGTCGTGTAGGATCTTGAACGTCGGTCCGCACACCCACCAGAGCTGACCCGGCGTAGAGAGCTCTTCGCGAACGCCGTGGGAGCCGGCCAGCGACTTGCCAGATCGTCGGCCCGCACGAAGATGCAGGCTTTTGAACAGACGCGGAAATGAGGTGTTGTTTGTGTGAGTTTTCCAACACACGGGGCACTGGAGTTCTCCTGACTTGGGGGATACGATGCTCTTGCACACCAAGCACTTGCGCAATCGACGCGCATCTTGCATTGCCAGAAAATAGGGATTGTGCAGTAGGGGTTTGTGAATGTCGAGCCCACACCCCGGCGGCAAGCGACGGCCCATTATTGAACCTGAAACTCCAACGTATCCCAACCCTTTTCCCACAAGGTGTTCAAGCGGGCAAAGTAGGCTTGGTAGGCGATAGCGGCGGTTTCCAGCGAATATAACTCAATCGCCCGTTGTCGAATCGCTGCGCGGTCGAGCGTATGCACCTGTTTGATAGCATCCACAAACTCACCGAGCACATTGCACCGGAATCCTGAATAGCCATGATCCACCGTTTCGGTGAACCCGCCGCAGTCGGTGCTGATGATTGGTGTTCCGCACATCTGCGCCTCGGGCGAAATACACCCGAATGGTTCGATATACAGGGTTGGACAGATCAAGGCTTTCGCCCGCGCCATGACTTCATTACGTTCGACTTCGTGGATGGCTCCCAAGTTCTCGCCATAGGTAATCAAATTGGGATCGCCATGTCCGATGAGTTTGAGCGGCACGCCGGCCAATCGTGCGGCATCACAAACCACGCTCAAACCCTTCCTGGGTACGAACCGGCCCACATAGCACACATAGTCCTCGGGCTCGCGAACGGGAAACTTCTCGACCTCAAAGAACCCCGGAATCACGTCGTCAAAGAAGCGCACATGGTCAATCGATTGCCTACCGTAACAGAGGTGTTTCCACGCCTGCGACTGAAACACACGATAGGGTGAATAGTTCCCCACATACCCAATCGAGTACTCCACCACCATCAACTCGGGGTGTTGCACGACTGCGGGGCCTTGTGATCCACCACCAATCGTGCAGATCAGATCTCGCGGTTGTTTGCGTTTGCCAATCTCCGTTGCAATGCGCCCATTGGCCAACCCCCACAGCGGATTGTGGGCTTCAATGAGTGCGTGCTGGTACTGCATCCCACCCTGATATTGCTGTTGCTCGGCCTTGGTGACGATAGTCACGAGTTCGTCGCACGGGGCCTCATTCTCTTCACCGGCATACAGATAGACAAAGTGCCCTAACCCCTTGAGTAGCTTGGCGAACCGCATCGTCATCGTGCAGAATCCATCAAGATCATACTCCTTGGTGGTCTGCACGTTGGGTAGTGCCAGTAAATGAACCTTCACGACTCCCCCTCTTTCGATCTATTCGTTGTCGCCCCGGTCACTCTCGACTTCGCCCTCGATGTACGCAGGCACGCCACCGAACGCGCCCTCTCGCGCGGCAACCTGCCCCGAACTCGGCATCTCGATCTTGACGGACAGCACGTTCATCGCGGGCAGCGTTTGTTCCTTCGCTTGGTCGAACTTCTTGAACAGGTGGCCCCTCGCCATCTCCAGCGTCACTTCTTTACGGACCTTCTTGTCTTTGCTGTCCATCATCTCATTGAGATTGCGAATGACCTTGTGAGAGAGTTCAAACTCCACTTGGTCTTTGGGATCGGCCAACAATGAGCCGTGCTTAGAGACCAGGATGCCCGCTCGCCCCGCTCGATACAGGTATTGCTTGACCGAACTAGGTTTGATGTGAAGTTCAGCAGCAATTTGCTCTGTGGTGTAGCCATTGGCGCGCAGAGCTACAATCGCCAACGCCTTCTTGCGGACCAACGAAGTCTTGGCCAGCTTGAGCA
>ERZ1292642.1237-Hain-H14-01um-R1-1237-length-12397-cov-6_pt1 | contig 12397 bp, 14 predicted proteins | sample MGYA00564403_ERZ1292642 | MGnify/ENA primary metagenome ERZ1292642 (study PRJEB36523, sample SAMEA6512643) | groundwater metagenome | collected 2019-01-09 | study: AquaDiva: Metagenomics assemblies of 32 groundwater samples | reverse complement strand
GTAGCAAGGCGTGCTTCTATGATCACGAGGCACCGGTTGGTGGGGTGATCATGGATAACAGCGGCTACACGATCACTAAAGTGCCAGCCGGAACTCCTGGAGTTAAGCTTGCGGGGCGGGGCCGAGCGCAGTGGATGTGGACGCACCGTTACGTGATGCAGCAGAAGCTTGGGCGACCTCTGCTCAAGCATGAGAAGGTGCATCACAAGAATGGGCGTCGGGACGACAATCATCCCGATAATCTGGAACTGTGGAAGAAGGCGCATCCATCCGGCGTTCGGTCTGCCGACTACCACTGTCCGGGCTGCCGCTGTTTCGAAGGAGATCACGCATGAGCACCAAGATCGGCAACGGCAAGCTACACGTCGGCGGGCAACAAGACCCGCTGAAGCAGGGCCCCAACGCCGAGCGCGAGCTGTTCACGCGGCTGAGCCAAGTCTGCAGCGGCTTTCCGCGCGAGGCAGTCGTCGGCGCGGCTGCCAATCTTCTGCTCAACGCCATTCGCCAGGACAGCTCCAGTAGGCAAAAGGCGGAGCTCGCTTTCGACGAGCTGTTCGGCAAGCTCAAGTCGATCCTGGTGGCGCATTACGATGGTGTCGGCAAGCGTCGCAGCATTTTCCCGTTCAACCAGACGCTCGATGTGCCGCTCATTGACATGCGCCCCAAGACCCGCCGCTGACTGGGTCGCATGGTATGACGACGGCAGCTCGTTCGCCTCGGCCGATGGAATGCCCCAGGACGCTCCGCGCTGGGGTGTCATCTGTGTGGCGCAAGCCTCGCGCGATCATGGTCGCGTCATTTGGCACGGCGGCGATTACTACTGGTGGGAGCATGGCGAATGGCTGCGCTCCGACCTCGTGGGGCTGATCGACTACCTCACCAGGCCCGGCACCGAGAAGATCGTCGTGATCGGCCGCACCGTGCCGCCGGCGCACTTCCATCGTATTTTCCAGATGGCGGTTAACGACCCACGGCTACCGCCCAAGACTTCGCGCGAGCACCTCGAACGCCAGATCGTGTCGCTCGCACCGCAGCCCGATGAGTTGCCGTCATGACGACGACCCCGGTCCTATCGCAATCGCATTTCCGAGGGCGCTCGGATGCCGGCACGATCGACGCGACCCCGACCTGGATCGCTAACGAGGACACCAACTGGACGCAGCTGGTCGGCGTCAACTTCCGTATTCGCTTCACCGTGCAGGAGACGGCCGGCGGCAATCCGGCGGCAGCCACCGTCAAGCTGCAGTCGCAGAAAAACGCCGATGCGTACCAGGATGTCACCGCCTCATCCACTAACGTCAAGGCGGTTGATGCGGGCTCTTCGGCGGAAGATGCCTCCATTGCCACGCAGCGGCTGTCCGGCACCGGCACATACGTCGCCGGGCGCTACAGCGAGGATGGCTCGCCGGCATCAACCGTCAATCTCGCGGCCAGTCAAAACACGGAGTGGGAATTCGGCATTGTTATTAATGCCGCCGAAGTCGCCGAAGCCGACACCATCAAGCTCAAGGTGGTGGAGCTGTCGGGCACCGCGATCACCGCAACGGTGGTGCCGACCGTTACGGTTGCTAAGAATCAGACGCTCACGCCGTCGCTCTACGACGACGGCGACACGTTCTTCTCGCCAACAGTCGGCGCCACATACGCGCTGACGGCGGCACTCTACACTGACGATGATACGTTTTACAGTCCGACTGTGGCTGCAACCTATGCGTTGTTGCCTGCGCTTTACGCCGATGATGATACATTTTATAGCCCGACCGTCGTAGGGGCGCAAACATTAGAACCATCGCTCTACACCGACAGTGACACCTTTTTCAGCCCGACGGTTGCGGCAACCTACAGCCTGCTGCCATCGCTCTACGACGACGGCGACACGTTCTTCTCGCCGACGGTTTCTGCGACCTATGCGCTGCTGCCATCGCTCTACGACGACGGCGACACGTTCCTTTCGCCAACAGTCGGCGCCACATACGCGCTGACGCCAAGTCTCTACGATGATGGCGACACGTTCTACAGTCCAACAGTATCGGCTAGCGGCGCACAGAATCTGACGCCATCGCTCTATAGTGACGGTGATACCTTCTACGTTGCGACAGTAACGGGCGGCGATTCAGAACAATATGACACATCTAACGGGGCGCAATCAGTAGTACGCAGCGGTCGCTTTGGTGCTCGCCTGTCTGGGCGACCAGTCGGCGGGCGATCCGGCATATTTAGAACTCATCGTGCGTGAGGGGCGTTTCAAAGTAAGTCAGCCAGCAGCCAGCAAATCCCAGCATCCTCCCTCTCTCAGCAAGCGGAGCCTTCACATGCCCTTCTCTTCAGGCCGCTACTATCCCGACGTGAATCTCGGCAACGTCTTCATCGGCACCACGGCAATAGCCGGCGTCGCCTTGCCCGCGTATAACGCCACCGCGCACACTTTCTGCGTTTGGAACCCGCTCGGCTCCGGCAAGAATATCATCCCGCTGCATCTCATGGTTGGCTACGTCGCCACCACGAGCGCCGCTGGGAACGTGGTGATCAGCTATCAGAACGCCGTCGGCGCGCAGGTCGCAACCGGCGCAGCGATCACGGCGGCGACGCTTGTTGCCCCGCTCAATGCCAAGCTCGGTGCCGGCAATTCCTCCGTCTCGAAGTTTGCCCCCGCCACAATCACGTTTGCCGCCGCCACGTCTCTGCTGATGACGACTGGCCTGAATGAGGATGCGTTCGCCGCAACGAGCGCAGCCAACCAGCTCAAGCAAGCCAAGCATGACTTCGAGAGCACTCTGATGGTGCCGCCGGGAAGCGCAATCTGCATTGCCGGCAACATTGCCCTGCTCTCCACGTTCGATGTCACGCTGATCTGGGAAGAGGTGCCACTGGCGTAGGATGCTTGCAACAGAGGGCGATCCCATGGCCGTTACTTCCACATCGCTGGTTCTCTACGACGGGCTACGGAACGTCGTCATGCAGTTCACCGGCACCGGGGATGGTGCCGGTGACGAAACCAATACCCTCAAAGTGGACTGCGCGGCGCTTACCCCGCCGTGCAGGTCCGTCGCCATCAAGAAGATCACCTACGATGTGGGTTATGGCGTGGTCGAGATGCTGTGGGAAGACGCCATGGGCCAGCACGTACCGTTCCATGAGCTGGCCGAGGCCGGAGCTCCGTTTGATTATTGTCGGATCAACGGTCTCACGAACAAGGGGCCGGATACGGCGACCGGCAACATTCTGTTTTCCACCAAGGGGTTTGAACTCAACTCGACGTACTCCGTTACGCTGGAGATGCGCAAGAAGGACAAGTTATGAGGTCGGCGCGACCAGTATCGGGGCGCACTTCAGTTAGGGTGGGTCGCGGCAACGGCTCCCCGCCCTACAACGCCGATGCTGGGACGCCTGCCATTGGTGATGACGATCCCGAATCCTCTCTGCAAATCGAACTGTTGGACGACGACAGCGTCACGCTGTTAACCGACGACGATCCCTCCATCTTCCTTTCGGATGACTACTGATGGCCTCCACCGCTACTTGGATCGCAAACACCACTGGCAAGGCTGCCGCAGCGGCGCTGGATGGCACCGAGATAGTGCGCCTCGGCCAAGTCGGCGCCAGCGTCAAATTGGCCTTGTCGACGCTCAAGACCTTTTTCTCGGCATCGCCAACGCTGGTTACGCCAGTCATCGGTGCCGCCACCGGCACTAGTCTTGCGACCACGGCAGCGCTGACAGCTTTCAGCGGCACCGCTATTCCCGCAGGCGGCACGGCTGGCTCCGGCATCAAGATTTCGTCCGTCGCCAACTTCGGCATCTTCTTTGGCTCTGGCGCACCGACGTTGGCGGCCGCGCAGGGGTCACTCTATCTCAGGAGTGATGGGTCTACCGTGGCGACCCGGCTCTATGTGAACACCGATGGCGGCACCACATGGACCGCCTTTAGCTCGGTTGGGTAGCTACCGCGACCATTCATATATTCGCTGCAAGGCTTGAGCCGAGCTGCCGCCCATATCCAAACCATCCTTCCGGTGCTCTGACCGATGACCATCCAGAATCTAAACTTCGGCACCGCCGCGTCCAACGACGGTGAAAGCCTGTTTGCGGCTTTCACTAAAATCGAGGCCAACACCGTCGACCTCTACGCCTCCGGCGGCACGATCACGCATGCCGTCACCGACGTAGCATCAGCTGCAACGTGTGATATCGGCGCAGCCGCGACCGATAGGGTCAGGATCACCGGCACCATCACCATCACGTCGCTTGGAACGGTAGCCTCTAGACTGCGGTTCGTGCATTTCGCGGCCGCCCTGACCCTCACCTACAACGCCACCAGCCTGATCCTGCCGGGCGCCGCCAATATTACCACGGCGGCGGGCGACGGCGCCATCTTCTCCTCCGACGCTAGCGGTTGGCGCTGCCTCGGCTATTGGCGCAGCGCCGGGCTACCCGTGTCGGGGCCGGGCTCGTCAACGGATAATGCCGCGGCGCGTTTCGATGGCACGACCGGAACCATCCAGAATTCCGGCCTCATCATCGATGACTCCAACAACATTACCGGCGCCGGCACCCTCGCCGCCGGCGCCATCACCTCGACTGGGCTGCTGACGGTATCGCTGGCCGGTAACGCCGAACGCCTCATCAATACGACCGACAATGCCTCGGTGCAGGTGGCGCGCTTCGAAGGCGACCGTGCGACGATGGCCGACGGCGACGCGGCCTACATCTCGCTGCTTTTGTCCAATGACGCCGGCACGCAAACCGAGTTCGCGCGCCTGACTTGGGTGGCGACGGACGTCAACGCCGGCACCTCCGAGGACGGCCGGCTCGACTTCAGCGTCATGACGGCTGGCGCGCTGGGTCAGGAATTATCCCTGGACGGGGCCGCGCTTTACCCTGTAGGCGATACCGGCCTTGCTCTCGGCACCACGACCCTGCGCTGGGCGCACCTCTACCTGGGTACCGGCAGCACCATCAATTTCGTCAACGGCGATTGGGTCGCCACGCACTCGGCGGGCATTCTGACGGTTGGCACGGGCGACTTGCGGATTACTACCGCAGGCACCAACACGGCCAGCGCCGTGACGGTCGGCGGCACGCAGACGCTCACCAACAAGACGCTAACCGCCCCTGATATCAACGCCGGCACGGCCGATTCACTCACTTCGCTCAGCATCCGCTCCACCGGCGCTGCTTTCGATCTCACGCTAGCCACCGCCGAAGTGCTGACTGCTGGGCGCACGCTCTCCTGGGTAATGGGCGATGCGGCGCGCACCATAACGCTGTCGGGCAATCCCACCCTTGCCGACTGGTTCGACCAGTCGGTCAAGACCAATGCCTCGCCGCAGTTCTCCACCATCGAGCTAGGACACGCGTCCGATACCAGCCTCGGCCGTGCCTCGGCGGGCATTCCTTCGGCCGAGGGTGTCGCGCTTGTCACCATCAGCGCCAGCCAGACGCTGACGAACAAGACGTTTGATCTGACCAGCAATACGCTGGTCGGATCGGTGGCCGAGTTCAATGCGGCACTGGAATCGGCCGACTTCGCTACCTTCGCTGGCGCGCAGACCGACAACGCAGCAGTCAGAGCCGACGGCACCGGCGGGCTGCTGCAGACCTCCGCCCTCATCATCGGCGATACCGCCGACCTTACCGCTTATGACGCGACCAACGACGGCAACCCGGTATTCGCCTACGGCGCTTCGGCGGCCGAGCGGCTGACGGTCACGCCGACTTACGATACGCTCGCGCAGACCCTCGATTATGTGCTGTTCCAGACCGACGTGGCCTCGGTCACGGCCGACAAGGGCCTGTTCCGGTTCTCGCCGGATGGCACGACCGTATTGGATATCGACGACGGCGGCATCAACTTCGCCGCGTCGAAGGGCATCTCCATTGCCGGCACCGATATTCTGACCGATGCCGCAGGCACGGCGACGCTGTCGAACATCGACGCGCTCGATGCGACGACCGAGGCCACCATCGAGGCGGCCATCGACACGCTGGCCAATCTCACCAGCGTGCAAGGCCAGACGCTGACCTTAGCCGGGGCTTTCATCACCTCGGGCGCCAACTCGCTGACCCTGACGACGACGGCCGCCACCAACGTCACGCTGCCGACTACAGGCACGCTCGCCACCTTGGCGGGCGCGGAAACGCTGACCAACAAGAGCGTCGCGCTCGGTTCCAACACCATCTCTGGGACGCTCGCGCAGTTCAACACCGCAGTTACGGACGCGGACTTTGCCAGCCTTGCTGGCAGCGAGACGCTTTCCAACAAAACTCTGACGGCACCGAAGTTCGCCGATCTCGGGTTTCTTGCCGACGCCAACGGCAACGAACTGCTGATTCTCGACACGGTCACGAGCGCGGTCAACGAGATCACGCTGGCCAACGCAGCCACGGGCGGCAATCCGGTGCTGACGGCGTCCGGTGGGGACGCCAACATTGGCTTCGACTTCCAGGCCAAGGGCACGGGGGTCTTTCAGTTTCTCGCCACGGCTGCGCAAGCCGCCGAGATTAGATTGTACGAGGCCATTGGCTCCGGTACGAACTATACCTCCTTCAAGTCCCCGGCTCTAGCGGCCAACGTGGTCTACACGCTGCCTATCGACGACGGCACCGCCAGCCAGTTCCTGCAGACCGATGGCGCCGGGGTATTGGCGTGGTCCACGCCAGTGGGTTCCGGCGACGTGTCGGCGGCGGCCAACTTTGGCACCGACAACGTCCTGATCCGCTCGGACGGCACCACCAAGGGCGTGCAGTCGACCGGCATCGTGGTCGATGACAGCAACAACATCTCAGGCGTCAACAATCTCGTTCTGGCACCTGGCGGGCGACTCACGCTCACGAGCGCAACCCCCGTTACCACCTCGGACGTGACTGCCGCCACAACCATCTATTATGCCCTCTATATGCACAACCGAGTGCCAATTTACAACGGCACGTCATGGACGCCAACGGTATTCACCGAGCTGAGCCAAGCCACTACCGATGCGACCAAATCGCCCGCAGCCGTCGCTGCAAACAGCAACTACGATCTTTTTGTGTGGGATGACAGCGGCACTCTGCGGTGCACGCGCGGGCCAGCGTGGACCTCCGACACGGGACGTGGCACAGGCGTCGGCACGACGGAACTCGTGCGTGTCAGCGGCGTGTGGATGAATACTGTCGCTATTACCAATGGGCCGGGAGCAAGCCGAGGCACCTATGTCGGCACGGTGCGCTCCAACGGTTCGAGCCAGATCGATGATAGCCTCACCAATCGCCATGTCTGGAATACTTACAATCGCGTTCAGAGAGCCATGCGGCGATTAGAGACCGTAGACAGCTGGAGCTATTCGACCGATACCTACCAGCAGGCCAACGCCTCGTCCTCCAACCAACTCGCAATCGTGCGCGGTCTCGATGAAGACACAGTAGCAGCTACCATATTGGCTGCTTGCGTCAACACTGTTGGCGCAGTCAACCCTGCGGTCGGAGTCGGTCTCGACAGCACGACGGCCACCGCAACCGGCGGAATAAACGGTCTGAAGGCGCTCTCCGTTGCAGCCATCGCTGACCAAGTGATGGGCACTTGGACCGGCTATCCTGGCCTCGGCTACCATTTCCTCGCATGGTTGGAGCGAGTGACCGCAACCGGCACGACGACATGGTACGGCGACGCTGGCACGCCCACGAAGTTCCAGACGGGTATCTTTGCAGTTTTGAACGCGTGAGCGGTGGCGGCACCATGGCCTCGATGCTGCGGGTCATAGAGAGGATGGCGTGACAGGGAAGGGCTTCGGCAAGGTGGCGCAGACGCCCTAAGCCGTCAGTATAGCAGCCAGCGCGTCGCTACCGTCAACAGTCCAGGTTCCGGCATTGCGATGATCAAGCTGATGGCCAGCGCTGATGTGAAGGCAACGGCAAGCCCAGCGGCGATATGAGGCGCATAACTCATGCTCGGCGAGCTTGGCCCATCGGGCGCCGGATTGTCAAGTGTGCAGCCGCAACCCCGTTGAAGGCAAGAGAAAACACCAAACCATGGCCGACGAGCACTACATCCCCGGCGGGTTCTACCGCATCTGCGAAAGATGCGGGTTCAAGCGCCGCAACTGGGACACGCGCAAGGAGTGGAACGGGCTCATCGTCTGTGTCGATACCTGCTGGGAAGCGCGCCAGCCCCAGGACTTCGTGCGCGGCCGCATCGACCGCCAGACCGTGCCCGACCCGAGGCCGGAGTATACCAGCGCGCAAATCCCCATCGATGTCACCAACCTCACCATCGACAGCGAGACTGAAACCATCGATCAGCAGGGGGATCGCTTCCTGGATACCAACGAAGTGTCGGCGGACGACCTCTAAGGCAGCGCCATGGCAACCAGCTCCTCGACCAACTACTCCCTGACGGCTAGGCAATTGATCGAGTACGCACTGAGGAAGATCAATATCCTGGCCGAGGGAGAGAGCGCGACCGCCGAATCTGCCGACCGGGCCATGACCGAGCTCAACGTGCTCTTGAAGGAATGGCAGAAGCATCCCGCAGTGTGGAGAAAGTCCCAGGTCAGCCTGACGCCCGTGGCGAGCACCGCCTCCATCACCATGTCGTCCTCAACCCCTACCCCGTATCGGGTGCTGGGATGCCGCTTCCGCAACACCTCCTCCATCGATACACCGATGACGGAGATGACCTACGACGAATACTACGACCTGCCGAACAAGAGCGCCACGGGGACGCCGACCACGTTCATGTTCGACCCGCAGCTGACCAGCAACACGCTCTATATCTGGCCGCTGCTGTCGTCGGTATCGACCGAGACCATCCGCGCCACCATTCAGAGACGGTTCGAGGATGTCGACGATCTCGCCAACGACATCGATGTCACCGCAGAGCACTTCTCCACCGTCGGGCTCAATCTCGCAGCCAGGCTGGCCGATGATTACGGCCGGCAGGGTCCGCATATCGACAGGGTGATCTCGCGCGCGGAGGCGCTGGCAGAGGCGATGATGGATGCGGATCGGCCAGCGTTCGTAGCGTTTCTGCCGGGGCATCGCTGATGGCCGATCCGATCCGCCTCGACTTCGGGCTTTCCTCCGATCCCGGACGGCACGGCTTCGATGCCGGGCCGATGCACTGGAACTGCTTCATCGAGCCGGTCAAGGAGGGCAAGCACCCAACCCCGCTGCACGCCATGGACGGGCTGCTGCTGTTCGCCAACACCGGGGGTAATGGCGTCTTCCGCGGCATGGCGGAGATGGCGGGGGAAGTCTACAACGTGGTCGGCACCAACGTCGGCCGCGTCGACACCAATGGGGCTTACGTCTCGGTCGGCACGCTCGCCGGCACGACCCGCGTATCGATGGCCAAGAACTCGGCGACCACGCCGCAGCTGGTGATCGTCGCCGACGGCGCCGCCTCCTATATCCAATCCAACGTGCTGGCCTCGGTCTCCGATGGCGATCTTCCCAGCCCCATCGTCGGCTGCTGCTACTTGAACCGCCGCATCCTCTATGCCATCGACGACGGGCGCGTGTTCTTCTCCGCCGTCGACAATGCAACCGACATCGCCGCCCTCGACGTCTTCACCGCCGAGGGCAACGCCGACGACAACGTTGGCATCGTCACCCACATGCAGGAGGCGTGGGTGTTCGGTGAGAAGACGACGGAGATTTTCCGCGATACCGGCGATGCCGCCGCCCCGTTCAGGCGCAACGAGGCCGGCGTCATCCCCAAGGGATGCATCGGCCGCGACACCATTGCCGCGCTCGATCTCGACTTGTTCTGGGTCGGCGACGACGGCGTGGTCTACATGGCGCGCGGCTACCAAGTGGACGCCATCTCCACCTTCGCCGTCAGCAAGGCCATTCTCGACACTACGAACAAGTCCAACATCGAGGCGATGACCTATCACTACGGCGGCCACGCCTTCTACGTCCTGTCCGGCCCGGACTGGAGCTGGGCCTACAACCGCACCACCTCGACGCTTGCAGGCCAACACATCTGGGACCCGCGCTTGTCCTACACGCTCGACCGCTGGCGTGCCTCGGGTGCGATAGCCTTCGATAACGCCGTCGTGCTCGGCGATTACAATTCCAACGTGCTCTACAAGCTGTCGCGCTCGACCTTCACCGAGAACGGCAATACCCTGGTGTTGCGCGCCCGCACCGCACCCATGCACGCCCACCCCAAGCAGATGTGCATCGACAGGCTGCATCTGGATTTCGTCACCGGAGTAGGATTGAACTCGTCCGACGCGCACGCGAGCAATCCTCAGGTGGGCTTGCGCTGGTCGGACGACGGCGGCTCGACCTGGTCGAACCAGCGCCTGAAGACGCTCGGCGCCATCGGTGCCCGCAAGACGCGCGTCGTGTTCGACGGTCTCGGGGTTACAGGACGGACTGGGCGCATCTGGGAGGTCGAGGTGTCCTCGCCCGTAATCCGCTGCCTGATGTACTCCGAGATCGAGGGCGATCTGATCGGAACGTAGATGGCCATACCTGCAATCGCCTATCCGCGGCAGACCCCAATTGCGGAGTTGCGCGACGGGCTGTTCTACCCCACGCGCAGCTTTGCCAACTTCCTTGAGCTGCTGGCCAAGCGGGCATCGGTGACGGTGGCGCTGCTGAATTCCGGCAGCGTCTCGGCCGCTGCCACGCTCGACATCGACTTGACGGGCTATACCGCCTATCGCGGCGTCGCCGTCGTCTTGGATGGCTTCGTGCCGGCGACCGACGGTGTTGATCTCTACTTACGTTTTTCCAGTGACGGCGGGGCCACGTTCGATGCATCCGGCTACAACTACGCCGGCAACCGCACCACCGATGGCGGCACCAACATAGCGTTCGGCAGCGGCAACGCCGCTCAGATTGCCATCACCGGCTCGGCCGGCATCGGCAACGCCGCTACCGAGGGCATCCATCTTGATCTGAGGCTGCTCCGGCAAACCAGCACGGCATTGTGGGGGCGCGTCATGTTTCAGGCCTACGCCATCTCATTGGACGTCCCGCCGGTTGGCTACACTGCCGTTGGTGGCGGCGCCCGCGAGGCGGCGCAGGACACCGATGCTATTCGTTTCCTATTCTCCTCCGGCAACATCGCCCGCGGGACGTGGGCGGTCTACGGCCTGCCTTGATGCAGCGAGCGAAAGTGCAGCACTATTATGATCTCTGACAAGACGAACTATCTCGAAATGCTGCAATCGCAGACGGCTGGCGGTGGCGGCCTATCTGCGCAAATGGGCTGGGGGCAGCCATTGCGCGGTGGACTGCTGGAACCGCGGTCTCGGCACGCGGTGCAGGATTATCGGCAGATGGCTGGCGGTGGCGGCTGGTCCGGGCAGCCGTGGGGCGGGCCCGGAGCGGTACCCGCTCCGAACGCAGCCGGTCCGCTGCCGCTTGGCGGAATGAGCGGCCAGATGGGCTGGCCGGTCGGGTCAGGCGGCGATCCCGAACGGAGTAGCGCAGCGCCGTCAATGCCCGCCGGTCCGTCGAGCGGGGGTGGTTGGCAGCGCCCATGGGCATCGGGGGGGCAAGCCTCCAATTATCTGGAAATGCTGTTGAACAAGGCCCGACAGGCATCGTCGGGCCTGGCGATGCCGGGGGTGATGCAACGGGGCTGGTCTGAGGGGACGAGCCCGTGGGCTGGAGCTCCCCAGCCCAATCGCGGCAGCGCCAGCGACTTCTCCAAGTTCTTCATGCGATAGAGACATGATCCGCGAGGCTGTCTCTGGCGATATTCCCCGCCTCGTCGCCATGGGTGGACGGTTCATCCGCATCGCCTATCCCACCACGCTGCGCGACAATCCTGCGGCACGTGCCGAGACCATGGCAGCAGCCATCGCCGGAGAGAATGGCCTGCTGCTGGTGATGGAACACTGCGGGGAGATCGTCGGCATGATTTGCGCCTTCGTCTACGTGCATCCGCTGACGGCGGACAGAATCGGCGGCGAGTTGTTCTGGTGGGTCGAGCCCGAGCGTCGAGGCCGCGGGCTGGCCCTTCTGCGCCGCGCTGAGGCGTGGGCCAAAATGCGTGGTGCGGTCCGGTTCACCTCAATTGCCCCATCGGCCCGGACCGCAAGGCTCTATCAACGTCTCGGCTACCAGCAACTCGAAGTCCATTACCAGAAAGACATCTGACCATGGTTGGATCGCTCATCTCCACGGCACTGCCGCTGGTCGCGCAGGGTGTCGGTGCATGGTTCGGCGGCAACGCCGCACGGAAAGCTGGCAAGGATCAAGAGCGGGCCGCCTACGAGGCCGCACGCCTGCAGCAGGAGGCCATCGAGAAAGGCATCGGCGAGTTCGGCCGCTACTATGGCGACGCGCAAGGGTCGGTCAACCAGCTGGCCCCCTATGTCAAGGGCGACGATGGCTGGCTCGGCAAAACGCTCTATGGGTCGCCGGAGGAGCAGGCCGCAGCGCTCGCCAAATATCAG
>ERZ1292642.1235-Hain-H14-01um-R1-1235-length-12416-cov-7_pt1 | contig 12416 bp, 38 predicted proteins | sample MGYA00564403_ERZ1292642 | MGnify/ENA primary metagenome ERZ1292642 (study PRJEB36523, sample SAMEA6512643) | groundwater metagenome | collected 2019-01-09 | study: AquaDiva: Metagenomics assemblies of 32 groundwater samples | reverse complement strand
CCCCCCCCCGCCCCCCGTCACCCGCTCTGCGGGTCGTGATCTGCCTCCGGCTGGCGGCTGAGCCGCAGCCGCAGCCGGTCTACGGCTGCCAGCATCTTGCCGAGGCTGACCTCGGGATCGGCTCCCACCATCGCGTACCGGTGGGAGCGGATCTTGCTGGGGTCATCCACCGCCCGCGTCGAGACGACGAGGTCGTAGTGGGTGACGTACTCATCTGGTGGGACTAGGGCGCGGATCGCGTCGTCGACGTCCTGGGCGCGTCGCGCGCCATTGTCAGGATGATGACGGCGGTCTACGGGGGGTCCCCCTGACTGTGCCACGGGCGATTGCTCTCCTTCCGAGGTCCGACCGCAACCTCCACGCCCAGGGTCCGGAGGCGGTGGTTGCATCCGTGCACTGGTACGGGCACGATGGCGCGCGTGCCAGAGCGCATACGACCCTACCCCGGTTGCACGCGCGCATCTGCCGCTGATAGCTTGAATCCGCATGGGAGGGAAAGATCCCGTGCACGCAAGCTAGGCCTCTCCCTCTGTCAGCAGAGATCAACATCAACAACTGGAGTCGGTACATATGGGTCAGGTCACGCAGTTCCCCACGAACGGCGGGGAGCTCTCAATCCAAGGCGAGCAGCAGTTCGCCCGCGAGGAGACGCTGTGGGCCACGGAGGAAGAGATCCGGGCGTGGCTGAACGAGGCTCACCCGGGCTGGATCATCTGCAAGGAGCGCGTGCGGCACGGCTACACGCGGGCGCAGCGCGGCGAGCGGCTGCACTTCACCGGCAAGACCAAGCCCCGGCAGGGCCAAGACGGCGGCTACTACGTGCGCCGTGTGCTGTGCCCGGACTGCCAGGCCGTCGAGATCGTCGAGTGGTGGATGTTCGTCCCGAAGAGGGGCACCAAGAACAAGATCGGTGAGGCTCGGATGATCCACTCCTACCCGAACTACATCGACAAGAACTACCTGGCCATCCCGGGCACCGGCCGGATGAAGACCAGTACGCTCCGCGAGATCATTGTCATGGAGACGATGGTCGGCATGGACCTGCGTGACATCGAGGACGAGATCGCCGCGTTCGAGTCCGAGCGCCTGCAGGTGGTGTCCGCGTCGTGATCGCGATCATCCTGGCCGGTGGCGGGGATGAGCAGTCGATGGGCGGCAACGAGGGTGCGATCGCTCTCGCCTTGATCCTCTGGCTCCTCTTCACCGCGAAGAAGTCGTCATGATCGTCGTCTACCGGCTGGAAGACGAGGCACCGCGGCACCGGGACTCCTGTGGTCCCGAGCGGTGCGAGGGCTGCGGCTCGTGGGGGGTGCTCGGCACGGACGACGAGTACCCCAGCCGCCCGGTCTGGCGGGAGATCAACTGCCCCTGTGCCCTGCGGCACCTGGAGCTTGGACTCCCCCGCAGGCACTGGTGCCACTCCACCCCGCACACCGCCGAGCGGTGCCGACAGGTCCGGGCGGCCCGTGGCCCACTACCCCCGTTGGAGGTTCCGTCATGAGAGGTCGATCTGAGCACGTCAAGGTCTTCGGGATGACCAAGCTGAAGAACGACCCGGACGGCAACCCGAGGTTCGACGTGTACACCTCCAAGGGCACCTTCCGGACGGCGAACAACAGCTCGGCCGCCTACCAGAACCCCGAGTCCTGGATCGACCGAGAGATCACGCTGCACCTGGACGGCGGGCAGATCACGCGGGTCGACGCATGAGCGACGTCCGGTACCCCGAGGTGAAGGTCGTCCTGTTGGGCGACGACGGGAACGCGGCCAGCATCATCGGCGGTGTCAGTCGGGCATTGCGCCGGGCTCAGGTCTCGGACGAGGTGATCGCTCAGTTCCGGAGCGAGGCCACGGCCGGTGACTACGACAACGTCATCCAGACCGCCATGCGTTGGGTGGACGTGTCATGAGCGCGCGGACCGATCCGCCGGGTCTCCCGTGCGCGATCGTCACCGCGGCCATCCTGGTCGTCCCCGTCACTCTGGTGCTCGGCGTCGTCCGGCTCGTGCGCCGGTGAGCCCAGATTTTCAGTTTTCCCGCACCGCGCCGGCATCCCCGGCCTAGGCAAAAAATTCGCGGCCATTTCTGAGAGCAAAGGTTGCGGGGATGCAACAAAGGAGTGTTTCGCGCCTGGAGGCGCTGCAATTCCACTGTCCGCGCTGCCGCGCTGAGCCCGGTGCCCCGTGTCGCCGGCTCAGCGACGGCTGGGCCATGAAGACTGCTCACCGGGAGCGGCGGGACGTGGCCTTGGCGGCGCGCCGCAAGCTGACCCCTCAGGAGCGCCGGCAGCTTGTGCTATGGCTCCTGGAGCATGGACGGATTCTCTGGGAGGAAGATTGAAGATCTATTTGGCTGCGGCGTACCAGCGGCAGCTCGAGATGCGCGGGGTCGCCGTCCAACTGCTCTCGCTGGGCCACAGCGTGGTCTCGCGCTGGATCGGCGACGAGCAGGGCCCGCTGGGCGGGTTCGGCGTCGAAGCGATCCCGCACTACCCGGCCGAGGCGCGGGCCGCGGCCGTGCGGGACGCCGTCGACATCGCCAACGCCGACCTGGTCCTGAGCTTCACCGACGGCCAGCCGGCCCGGGGCGGCCGGCACGTGGAGTTCGGCATGGCCTACGCCTGGGAGAAGCGGCTCATCGTGGTCGGCCCGCGGGAGCATGTCTTCCACGCGCTGGCCGACGTCGAGTGGTACCCGGACTGGGACCGTGCGCACGCCGCAATGCTCACGTGGTGCGTCGATCACGGCGCCTCCCGTGCTGAGTGATGGCGCCAGGAGAGAACGCATGAAGCTACTCAAGCTCCTGATCAGGGGCAGCCGGCTCACCCAGACCCAGGTGGCTGATCAGGCCGGCATCACCGAGAAGCACCTGTCCCGGCTCTGCACCGGGCGGGCCGGCATCTCTGAGATGACCGCGCAGAAGATCGCGGACGTGTTGGGCCTGCCGGAAGAGGTGCTCTACACCGGCCTCTACCTGGAGCGGCTGGCCATCGAGCGGGGCGACCTGGTGGAGGACGAGGACGACGATGACGACACCGAAGACGAACCCCGTCTACTACCGGCTTGACCTGACCAGGGACCAGGCCGAGGCACTGCTCAAGCTCCTCACCGATGGCGAGGAATGGGTGCTCGGCTATCAGGAAGAGCACCTCACAACCGTCGGCGCGTACATGCGTCGGCTTCTAGAAGAGAGTCGGAATGATACGTAGGCTCCTCATCGCCATTCTTGGCGTGGGTGTTCTGGCGGGGTGTTCGTACGCCCAGCCGGACACGAGCTCGGTCGGGCTGAGCTATGTCGGCGGCACGACGGAGAACAAGACCTTCAACATGTGCGTGCCGCCGGGCGCGCTGGAGCGGGAAGACTCGGGCGGGGCGACCTACTACTACCCCGCGCAGTCGTCTGTGATCACCTACGACTTCTCGAACCGGCAGGGTGCCGAGTCCGGTCCCATCCTGGTGAGCACCAAGGACAACCAGGAGATGGTCCAGTCCGGGACGATCAACCTGCGGCTGTTGACCAGCTGCGAGCAGTTCGCCGACCCGCCCGAGCTGGGTGGCCGGGTGTGGAAGGGCGGCCAGCTCGAGAAGTTCCACGTGAACATCGGCCAGCGCAACGCCGCGTTCTTCACCGAGGACAGCTCGCAGATCCCACCGGGCTGGCTCTCCGTGCTGAGCAAGTTCGTCGGGGCGCCGGCCGAGCGGGCGATGGACCAGAAGGGCGGCGAGTACAGCTGGCGGACGCTCTACTCCGACGCTGCGACGCAGAAGGCGTTCGGGGAGAAGGTCACCGCGGAGCTGCCCGAGCGGATCAAGTCCTCGACCGGCGGGGTCATGTACTTCGAGCTGATCTCCGTCGAGCTGGACAAGCCGACCATCCCGGACACCCTGCGCAACCAGCTGGTGGAAGCCGAGCGGGCGCAGATCGAGCAGGGCTCGGCCGAGCAGAAGCGGGCGTTCCAGGCGCAATGGCCGGGTGGCGAGGCGGCCTACCAGGCGTTCCAGCGCCGCGAGGCTGAGATCGACTGCATCCGGCAGGGCCGGTGCCCGGTCGTCATCCCCGGCACCTTCCCGGTGCCAGCGATGCCGGCGGGGTCATGAGCACCCGGTGGCCCGCGATCGCCTGGGCCATCTTCGTCGCCGCGGTGGTCGGGGTGTTCGTCAGCCGCAGCGTCAAGGGCGACGTCACCTTCCTCATCGTCGCCCTCACCGCGGCCGGCTACCTGGCCTACGTCGGGCTCGCCAAGCAACGGCGCAGCTCGACGGTGCGGAATCGCCAGCGCATGGAGCGCATGGCGCCGTGGTCGGTGTTCTCTCGGCCGTGTCCCTCGCAGTTCGGGATGTGGGAGGTCGGCATCCATCGGGTGGCCGATGATGGCTCCGTGATTGAGAGCAGGCCCCCGGACAAGATCACGGCCGAGGAGCATCAGCTCGACATCGAGATCGCCGTGTCCGATGCCAAGCTGAAGGCGGCGCGCTGGAACGAGAGCCAAGAGGCGATGTGAACTGGCGCTGGGTCGAGTCCCCTCGGGAGCAACGGGAGCGGCTCTTGCGCGAGGAACACGAGGCGTCGCTCGAGAAGCAGAAGCAGCAGGACCAGCGGCGGCGCAAGGACGACAAGGAGGAGGACGACGAGGAGTGACCTACCTCGAACCTGGGGTCGTGGTCGAGGTCGGCGTGGTGCGGGAGTACGACTTCGCGTGCTACGCCGACATCGGCCAGTGTGAGGACTGCCTGGCGCAGATCCAGGTCGGCGACCGGGTCTGGTACACCGGTGAGCACTTCACGCTGCGGCTGGCCGTCAAGATGGACAGCGGTCAGCTGCTCTACCTACAGCAGCAGATCCCCAAGATCCAGCACCTGGAGTGCCCCGCATGACCGCGGACGACACGGTGCCGATGCCGTGCAAGATCTACCCGGACTGTGCGCACGAGTGCAGGTGGCCGAACTGCGTCGACGAGAGGGGGGCCCCGGATGACGTTGGCAGCGTCGTGGCTGATCCAGCTCCCGGACGGGACTGAGCACCGTCAATTCGGCGAGTTCCGGGCCGGCTACCTGGCGGACTACGGCTGCGTCACGGTGGGGATCGGCTGCTGGGCCGATGGCACGATGACCATCGTCGACCCGCGGGCGATCATCTCGCACGTGCTGCTCGGCGTGGTCTACACGCCGCGGCTGTACCCACTCGACCAGCACCAGGACGGGGTGGCCGAGTGGCTGGAGGCGAACCCGGAGTGGGGCGTCTTCGAGATCGAGCGAACGAAGAAGGCGAAGGAGCGAGCGTGACCTACCAGTACGAAACGTGCCGGACGTGCGGCAACGCACCGTGCACGTGCCCGCGGAAGAAGCCCTTCCATGCCTGCTGAGCGGATCAGGGACGTCATCGGCCCGTGGTTCGAGGAGGCCTTCGCCAGGGCCGTGCTCGACGAGCGGCTGACCTACGAGCTGGGCTTCGGCGTCATGCAGACCCCGCACGGTGCCGTGGCGATGATGACCATCTACGCGCACATCCCGTCGGCCACGATCGGCGACGTGCACTGGGCGGTGGGGCAGCTGCCGGCGGTCGGGCTCACCCAGGAGATCGTCGACCGGGAGATCCGGGCGTTCGTCGACGCCCTGTTCCAGAAGCGCACCGAGGCGCTCAGCGTGAGCAATGGCAACAAGGGCGCGATCAGCATGCCGTGGACGCCGCCGGACGGCGGGATTCGCCCGACCGGCCCTTGAATCGGCGGTTGCATGCGTGCACCGTAGAGGCATGAGGCTTCTCGACTGTGACAAGTGCGGTGCAGCGTCCGGCCACTGGCCGTCCTGTCCGAACTACCCCGGATGGCAGAAGGCCACGGCGAGCAATCCGAATGGTGACTGCGTGGAGATGGCGCGGCTGCCCTGCGGCCACATCCTGATCCGCAACTCGCACGACCCGCTCGGCCCCGTCGTCGGCTTCACGGCGAGTGAGATCGCGGCATTCCTGATCGGTGCGAAGGCCGGCGAGTTCGATCACTACGGCCTGCAGATCGTCACGATGAGCTAGCCCGGGCTGGGGAAGACCGGGCGCATGGAGAGACCCCCTCCCGCGGGCATAGGGAGGGGGTCTCTCGCTGTGCAGGGACGTGCGCACGGCCTCGCGTGGCGAGTGTAAGAGGGGCCGGGGCCCGCCGCCCCCGAGCGGGGGCCCCGGCCGGTGACCGCTCGTCCGCTCCCCAGCGACGAGACGGTAGTCAGCTCACTTGCAGGCGGGGAAGTCCGCGGTCTGGCCGGGCGGGTGGCAGATCGCACCCGGGTCCTGCGGGCCCTTCTGCGAGTTGCCGGGACCGAAGTCCGGGTCGGCGTAGGCGGCGCCGGCGCCGGCGAACACGCCGGCGGCGACGAGGGCGGCAATCAGGAGTCGTCTCATGGTCGCCAGGCTAAGGGATGATGAGGGTGGCCCAGGAGGTCGCCATGCCCCGCACCGTCACCGCCCTGCTCCTCGCCTTCCTCTGCGTGCTGGGGGCGGTGCTGCTCGCTCCCGCGGCCTCAGCCGCCGCCTGCGTCACGCCCTGGGGCTCTGCACCCAAGGACAACCCCGCGATGGGTACGGGCGAGGTGGACACGCTCAGGGCCGGCCGGCACCCCTGCTTCGACCGCTTCGTGGTCCAGGTCGACGGCCCGATCGCCGGCTTCAACGTCCGCTACGTCGATCAGATCACCCAGGACGGCAGCGGCTTCGTGGTGCCGACCCTCGGCGCCGGCAAGCGGCTGCAGGTGATCGTGCGGCACCCGAGCTTCTCGACGCCGCGGCTGCCTAGCGTCGCCGGGTTCAGCACGTTCCGCCAGGTCGTCAACGCCGGCAGCTTCGAGGGGCAGACGACCTTCGGCCTCGGCCTGCGCAACGGCCCGCTGCCGTTCCGGGCCTTCATCATCCAGGGCGCGCACGGTATCTTCGTGGTCGACGTGGCGCACCGCTGGTAGCGCTTGCCGAAGAGGCCCGCCCCGAACGAACTGTGGGGGCGGGTCTCTTGCTTTACGCTCCGGCCATGCCTGGTAAGGGACGAGAAGACAAGCCCGAGAAGCCTGTACGGCCCGCTGACGGCTCGCAGGGCCACAGCCTGGTCAAGCAGCTCACCCGGATCGCCGACGCGCTCGAGCGGGCCTACCCGCCGCCGCCCGTCGAGGAGCGGGACCCCCTGCTGTTCATGACGTCGGAGAACCTGCCGTAGACAGCAGCGAACCCCCTCCGATGCATCCGGAGGGGGCTCGCTGTGTCAGACCGTCAGGTCACGCCTTGGCGTAGTGGCGGTCCTTGTCGCGGCAGCTGTCGTAGCGGTGGCCGCTGTGCGAGTCGACCGCGTGGGTCCACGTGATCTTCTCGTAGCTGCTGTAGCTGCGGTGGTCGCGGTGGTCGCGCTTGCCACAGTCACGACCGTCGTGCCCGCGCCGGTCCTTGCAGTCCTTCTTGTGGCCGTCGCGGTCCCGGTCGTACCCCTTGCGGTGGTCACCGCGGTGGTGGTCGCGGTCCTTGTCACGGTCCTTCTTGTAGCCGGTGTGCCGGTCGTGCCGGTCCCGGTCCTTGTCGCGGTCCTTGTCCTTGTCCCGGTCGTGCTTGCCGCCGTGCCGGTAGTCCCGGTCGCCGTGGCCGCGGTCCTTGTCCTTGTCGTACTGCGAGTGGCCGCCGCGGTCGCGGTCCCGGTCGCCGTACTCACCGGCCGTCGCGACTCCGCCGAGTCCGCCGACCCCCACCAGGGTCAGGGCGGTAATGGCAACGCCCTTTCCGAACAATTCCTGAATGGACATTCTCTCCCTCTCCGGCCATTCCTGGCGCTCGATCTGCCGTGATCGAACGAGTCCGAGACTAGGGGCTGGGGTGCAGCCACGCAACCGTAAGGTCGGTGTAAAGAACTGCTCCATTTGGGGGCACGAAAACGTTACACCTCTTTTTAGGTGATTCCGCTCAGGGTCGGGGCTTTGGTCCCTTGAACAGCAGGACCACGGCGGTCACCACGATGCCGACGAAGGTCACGCCGGCGGTCCACAGGATGAGGTCGACGATCACTTCCGCCTCACCAGCACGTCGACCAGCAGCAGGACACCGGCGACGATGACCATGACGCCGGGGATGTAGGTGTTAACCCACCAGGTGGACTCCCAGGTGCCCAGCAGCCAGAACCCGGCCACCATGCAGAGCAGGCCGGACCAGAACAGCACCACGTTGCCATGGCCCAGCGGGCGGCGGGTCAGCCGCGGCGGGTCGTAGACGATCGGCGGCTCGAAGTGCTCTCTGTCGTCCATCAGAAGTCCCTCCACAGTGGGCGGATCGGCTCGGTGGTGCACGGCTCGGGGCCGTCCATCTCGAGGGTGTGCCCGCAGATCGTCGGCCGGTCGAAGACCTCACCGCAGGTCGGGCAGTAGTAGTTGGGGGCCGGGTGATCCAGCCGGTCGCAGCCGTCGCACCGGAAGTCCGGCCAGTCGTGTGAGCGGTCCGGGAAGCCGTAGATCAGTGGGTTGCGCTCGTACCAGTCGACGACCTGCAGCTTGCAGACCACCATGCGCACGCCGGCCGGGAACATCTGGCCAACCATCCACGGGTACCACCGCCGCGGCAGCTCGTTCGGCTCGACGAGGTACGGCACCTCCTCCCACCAGATCTTCGCGCGCCCCAGCAGCTCGGGCCCGACGTCGGCGAGGCACTGCCGGCGGACCCGGTCCTCGGCCAGCTCCGCGGCGCCGATGCCGCTGCAGATCGTCTCGGCGGTGACGGCCAGCCGGGACTCGTAGAGCCGGTGCGTGGTGCTCGGCGGACTCACGTCGCGTCCTGCGTCTGGCCGGGGACGTGCACCAGCTCGCCGACGAACTCCTCCAGCTGCTTGTCGGTCATCTGCAGGACGCAGCGCTCGTGCAGCAGCACGGCTCCCACGTTGCACACCCTGCCCGCCGCGAACTTGACCAGGGCATCGCTGTCCGGGTCGACCAGGGCGACGGCGATCAGCTGCACCGCCTCCGGCTTGGTGCTGCCGCCGAAGCCCCCGCCGAGCTCGTAGTGGCAGTACAGGCACTTCATCGCGTAGGCGGGGTGCTCGGGAGTGAGCGGCGGGAACACCCGGCAGCGGCGGGTGTCGCCCATCTTCCAACGAACGTAGAACATTCCGACTCCTTGCTGAGTTGATCATCTATCGTGCACGCCATGGTCCTGTTCTTGCAGATCGTGGCGTTCGTGCTGTTCGTCGTGGCCGCGTTCGGGCTGGTGCCGCGGCTCCATGCGCAGGCCGCCTTCGTCCCCGGCCTGGTCGCGCTCGGCCTGGCGTGTTGGGTACTCAGCTCGTTCTTGCCTCAGCTCACCGCCTGAACTCGACGGCCGGGCCCTTCGCGTCGGAACTCCCAGGCGCGGCACTCGGCCAGCACCCACAGGTAGCGGTGGGTGTCCATGTCGATGGTCACCGGCTTGGGTGGCGGGTTGGTCTTCGGCACGCCCTTGATCGAGTACTTGTGGAAGGTCATCGCCCAGCGCTTGGACTTGCCGAGCAGCGCGGCGACGTCATCCCGGTCGCCGACCTCGACGAGGTGTCCTTGCGGGTTTCTCCAGAGTTGAATCATGAGACAAGTCTACCCTCCTTCAGGATAGGGTTCTAGGGCTGCCAGCGCATCCGGCGCTCGCCGGTCTCGGTGACCGTGCCGTCCCACCGGTAGGTCTCGGTGGTGTAGTGCGGGACGATCAGCGGCTCCTCGCCCGGCCCCAACATGTAGGCCCGGAGGAACACGCTGCGGTCGGGCGGGATCGGCATCTCGTAGACACCGGTCGACGTGATGAAGCTGGGGTCGATGTCCAGCGTCATCCCGTCGTGGTGGCCACCGAAGAACCGGCAGCGCCAGTACTCACTTGGGGTAGGCACCGGGCATCGGCACGATCGGCGGCAGGCCGGCGGCCCTCCGCTCCGGGCTGGCGTTGGCGCGGTTGATGCAGCGCTCGCAGAACGGGACGCGCACTCCTTCGATGGTCAACGAGGGCACCAGGTCCGGGTCGAACACGAACAACAGCTGGCAGTTCCCGCACGGTCCGATGGCGACCATGACCGGCTCGTCAGGCATCATGGCTTCTTCTCCTTCCGCCCGGTCGGCGACAGGTCGACGTCGATGTCGAGCACGTACTCGACGCCCTCGCCGTCGACGACCAGCAGCTCGGAGTCCGGGTCGTCGTCGGGCATGTTCGGCGACCACCTCAGCCCGCCGACCCCTTGCTCCAGCGACAGCTTGTCGGCCACGAACGTGTCCAACAGCTCGGCGAGGGTGCCCTCGAGGTTCATGATCTTGCGCAGCTCGTCGTCGTTCACGCGGTGCTCCTAGTCGTTGGGGTAGATCAGCGCGTTCGGTGCCGTCGACCACGGGGGCGCCGGCTTGATGTTCGGGCGGTACTTGCGGTTGCGGCGCTGGCGCCGGTTGGGCACGACGCGCTCTCGGTCACGATCGGCGTCGCGTTCGGCGTCTTCCTGGAGCTGCTCGTGCAGCGCCTCGTCAGTCATCGCTCTCCTCCTTCTCGCGGGCCTCGCGCTCCTCCTGCTCACACGAGCCGCAGACCAGGCCCTCAGCAGGCCCACCGCAGCCGTGGCAGATGCCGGATGGCTCCGTCTCCTGGCGGACCAGCGCGATCCACTCCTCGTGGAACCGAGCGGCCTTCACGGCGACGGCGTGCAGGGTGCACGGCCAGGGGTGGCCGGCCCCCTGGTCCTCGTGGCAGCCCGCGCAGCGGCCGGAGTCGTCCGGGACGTGCCACGCCAGCAGTCGGCGCCACGCGCCGCGCATGCGGAACACCTCCCAGGCGAACTCCTCGAAGTTGAGCTTCTTGGTCTTCGTCACTCCGTCTCCTCCTCGGCGAGCCGCCACTGCCGGCAGCGCGCCGGGTTGCGCTCTCGGTTGAGCGCGCCCGCCCGGTCCATCGCCTGCTCGGTGGCGGCCAGCTTGCGCGCCACCGAGGCGGTCTCCGGCAGCTTGCGCATCTCCTGGTCGGAGACGATCAGCCCGTCCGGTGCGACCAGCTCGATCCCGTAGGTGAGCTCGCCGGTCGCCGGGTCGACCGACGGCTCCGGGTACACCCGCCACATCGCCCGGTCATCGAGGTGGTTGCGGCGGCGCTGCCAGATCCACCAGTAGGCGGTGACGAAGTAGTGCCAGGGCAGCAGAACCTTGATCATCCAGGCCACGCAGCACAGCAGGAGCAGCGCGGCCAGCAGCCACACTGCGGTGATCAGCGAACTCAGTGCGATCATCATCTCTCCTCCAAGTTGATCTCCAGGTGTAGTCGAATCCCCGACTCGGGTAGTAGGTAGAAGGTACTGGCGAGGCCCCGCCTCGGCCGCCTCACAACGGCGGGGCCCGCCAGTTCGAGCTTGCTCTCAGCGGTGCATCCTTGCATCCGACGAGAGCACAATCACGGCCGAGGTCAAAAATCCGCGATCAGATTCTCACCTCAATTCGATCACCAGCACCAGGGCCGCTTCGTCGATCTTCTGGTCCAGGAACTCGAGCCGCCCGGCGTGCTGCGCCGGGAAGATCGGGGAGGCGTTGGGCCAGATGTCCGGCCCGTCGTACTCCTCACCCACCCGCGCCAGCACCGCGGCGACCAGCCGCTTGCGGGCCAGTGCGGGCGTCAGCTCGCCGGTCATACCTGCGAGTCCGAGGTGTGCAGCAGCCGCACGTTCTTCTGACCGAACGTGTCCTTCAGCTGCTTGGTCTTGCGCTTCGCCGTGTCCTCGTAGTCGGCGTTGAACTGCGCCGCCACGTACCAGTGGATGACCGTGGGGTTCCAGACCAGGATGACCCAGCGCTCCCGTACTTCAGTCCGTTCCTCGCCCACGGCGTCCCTCCTCGGTCTCGACGATGATGTCGGCGCGAGCGATCAGCTCGTCGATCGACGGTGGGTCGTCGTCCGGGTCGTTGGTGACCCGGACGCGCGTGGCCGGCAGCAGCCGGCCGTAGCCCGGCGTCCACGTGCCGCCGACCCGGACCTTGAACCCCTCGCTGTCGACGGCGACCTCGAGGTCGGTGGCGGTGGCGGTGGCGAGATGGCCGAGCAGGACCCGGATCAGCTCCAGGTCCCGCCCCTCGATCCGGACGATCCTCATGTCAGGACGTCCTCCACCCGGTAGCCCTCGTACTCCCCGGCCTCCCGCTCCTGGAGCAGGCGGATGGCCGCCCGCTCGGCGGAGGTCGGCGACGCCGCGGCGAGCTGGACAACCCGCTCGGCCCGCTCGACGACCTCGGGCTCGCCGAGGTGCTGGTACATCTCGGTGATCCGGTAGCGGACCAGCGCTACGGCGGTGGCCGCGATCACCGGGCCGTTCTTGTCGTCTCCGACGTAGACCTTCATTCGATCTCCTTCCAGTGAGTCGGCAACGACCTGGACCAGCCCGCACAGCGGGCAGGGCTGGCCCAGGCCGTGACCACAGGTCATCC
>ERZ1292642.1230-Hain-H14-01um-R1-1230-length-12434-cov-30_pt1 | contig 12434 bp, 22 predicted proteins | sample MGYA00564403_ERZ1292642 | MGnify/ENA primary metagenome ERZ1292642 (study PRJEB36523, sample SAMEA6512643) | groundwater metagenome | collected 2019-01-09 | study: AquaDiva: Metagenomics assemblies of 32 groundwater samples | reverse complement strand
CCCAATCCTGTAAAATTTCTTCAAGGAACTTGTCAAACTTTCCTGCTGTCCGTTCGTGAGGCTTTTTGCCTTCAAACACAACTCGCTCTTGCAGTCTAAACGGAGTTCCAGCGGGTGGTTGCGCTCCTAGTAACGGATCAGTTGCTCCAGCTAGTTTTTGTCCGTGAGCTTCCAACTCCTGAACCCTGCGGTCAAAGAGAGCGATATTTGGAGACGCAGTAGGAACTTGTCTGATTCCATATCGGGATTCTTTGTCAATAGTAGTAATCTCAAGATTCTCCATATCCCTAATCTTGTTTCGGTTTGTATAGTTGTCGTCATCAGTAAACAGAGTGATTTTAGAGGCGGCTTTTAAGAGATTGTTTTTATGAATTTCGGCAAAGTTTGTCCAAACTTGCGGGTCTAATAAGGCCTCAACCCCTCCCCAACCCAACGCTCTGCCGAATACTTTTTTGGGAGTATGGAACTTTAAGACGCTTTCTTTTTCGGTGGACTTATAAAGGGTTACGCCTTTTTTTATATTCTTCTCATCTTGATAAAATCCTACTACCTGAACTTGATTTACTAAGTCTTCTTTGTCGCCTTTTAGGTAATGCTCCGGCAACGAACCCCGAACGATATAAACTTCTATGTTCTTTCCGGTAGTTTGATTTTGCCGAACCTCTACGGGACTTCCTGAAACATCTTTTTCTTTTGAAGCAAGTGTTACTAATGCGTCAATGGTTATGTCTGCTCCGTTTTTTTCATCTCCCCAACCGAGTTTTGCTTTTGTCTTTAGAGCTTCCGGGGAGAAATTAAACTTAAACCCTATCGGGCCACCTAATATGTCGGTCTGGTCGCAGAAAGCTATGGTCTGTAATGGTAGAACTTCCGGCACAGCTCCCGCTCCTTTTTTTATAAGCACTCCACCGTAATCAACTTTTTCTTCTACGGCATCGTCAAGAAAATCATCAAGATTGTTCTCAATCGTAAAGACATCATCCCAGTATTTTTTGATAAGGAATGAGAGGTGTTGTTTTTCGGGGTCTTCGGTTTCAAAGATTATATCCTTAACATCCCGGTCTTCGGCGGCGTATCTGAACTCTAAGATAGGAAGAATTATGTTATGAAAAGGAGGTTTAGTTTTGAGGTCGTTTGAAGTGTTAAGATACTTTCCGTGTTTAAAGTGAAAGGAAGTAGAGATGTGATTGCTCATATTCCACGGCCAATTTTCCCCCACTTGGATTTCGCGGGTTTTGTAGGCGGTTTCTTCGGTGGTGATATAAGAAAATATATCTGGAGGAAATACCATAATTATGCGATTATCCCTGCCCTGCACAAGCAGAGCAGAGTAATCGTACAAGCGATTAGGAATTACTATCCCTCACGTCAAAAGTGAGAAGCGCGTGGTCTGTCGGGGTAAGGTGTCCAATATCTACTCTAGAGTGGAAAGCGATACCTGATTGAATACCTCCTGATGTTCCAGCGATTCCGGGGAACTTGTGCATTCTTCCGAAGGTTCCTTGCAAGATTCCAAGCCGTTGGATTTTTCGCACTGCCGCAAAAGCGTGGTCAGCTACGTTGCTGTTTGAGACGTACCAAACTACTCCAAGATATTTCACTTGGGGAGCAAGGCCGTTTTTCAACGCTTCGTCTGCTGACGCGAAACCATTTGCTTGCGCAAAAGCCTCGACAAATTCAAAGCTCGCAGGACTCAACACGACACCGATTCCGTTCCGTGCCATCAAGGAAGCTCCGTTCTGTTCACGAATCACCCGTCTTATAAGACGAGCAAGGTCATCAATGTTGGAAGCGGATGCTGCAAGCACGACATCGGTATTGTCCGTCCATGCGCCCGCTGATCCACCGATATTCCTCCAGCTTGCGTGTTGAGCGAGAACATCTGATTCAATGAATTCACCCAATCGCTCACCTGCACGCCCGAAGATTTCTCTTTCGGTTGTCCAGGGAGATTGAGCTAAATCACCAAAGTCAAAGTAGGTCGTAACATGACGGCCACTTGAAATGGTGAGAGTGTCTGCGACTTCCGCAACATCAGTTGGGTCAAAAGCAGTACCACGAGTAAGAGCCGCAGATGCCGCCCAATCGCCTGTAGTAGAAATGGATTGCGAAGTAATGACACGAGTGTTGCTCATATTAACTTTGCACATTTCTCTCCAGTTCTGGGGAAGGGCTAGACGCTCCTGCAATTCAGCCTCAAAAAGCGTTTCGTATGTAACTGTATTTGCCATTGTAATTTCTGATTAACTTATCAGAACCAGACGAATGGCTACCGCGACTATTTGTTGTAGAACTTCAATTCTTCGGAATTCCCCCCAGAGCTTGCCGCAAGTTTGGCAAGAACTTTCGTGTATAGTTCTTTCGGCATTTCTTCCGGGAAGAGCAGATTTCCGTCAGGGCCTTTCGTTGCTTTGGCAATCCAGTAATCAGGTTCGTTTTTCGCTCCCGATATGCCCTGTTCTCCTTTGATGTCGGAGGTGGCTTTTAGGTTTGCTTTAGCAGTACGGATGTCTTCAAGTTCTTTCTTGAAGATATTATTATCTACAATACTATCCGCATCCCTGCCGGTATCTGTTTTCCATTTTTCGAGGAGTTCTACTTCATCCGCCTCATTGATACCTGCTGCCTTTAAAGCAAGTTTATCAAGGCGTTTCGATAGTTCTTCGTCTGATTTCTCTGCTTTTTTTTCTGTTTTGGAAAGTTCAGCAATTTTTGCGTCTTTTTCTTTTAAAGATTCACGAAGGGCTTTTGTACTTTCACGTTGTCGGATAGCCTTTTCACGAAGTTTGAAAGATTCCTCTTTCCAATCAGTGTCATCGGATTCTTGGATTTCAGAGAAGTCCTCATCCAATGAGTCATTTTTATTTTCCATAATGATAAATGGGTTGGTCACTTTTCCAAGAGTGATAACTCTTTGTTTGGCACTTTTGAGAGGAGTGATAACCTATCAATTTTGAGGATTGAGAACCTTATTATTTAATTACTATCGTGTACTAAGAACTTAGCGTAACATCCACCAACTGGAGCATATTCTCGATAATCTCCTGAAGCGGAGTTGCTGATTTTGGCGGCAAGAAAGTCAAATCGACTTCCACCGTTCAAATCCTGCGGGCCGAACGAAGTAGCAGCTGAAGTAGTTGTACCAATCAAAGTTAGCGTACCGACCAAACTTCCAGTAGTTGTTGCTCCATTCACTGCAAGAATGGTAGCTCCTGATACGGCATTCGGCCGATATGGAGAACCAATAAGATTTGTAGTAGATGAAGCAAACGCGGTCGTGGTCGCCCGATCTTCTGCTGAAATAAACAAATCAACTACCGGCCCATTTGACCCGGCCGTAGTGGTTCCATATCCACTATCCAACTGAACACCGAAATAAATCGGCGTTGAAGAACCTACTGGAGACGGAATGGCGCAGATGGTTGATGTACCTTGCTGTAATTCAGTTCTTACTGAAACCTCACGAAGCCCATTTACCTTAAACGAATCACCCGAAATTTCAGTACCAGGGAATGCGCCAAGGTTTTTTATGGCCTGTTTTACGGCTGTTTCAATGGCCGTATCAGTTACCTCTGTTTTGGGAGCAAGGTAAAGACCGCCCACCAAAACGACAAGGGCTACAAAGCCAGCGACTACGCCCGTCTTTAGATTATTATTCATGCTTATTATGTGGTTATTTACCTCGCCCCTTACGACCTAATCGGGGCTTTTTATTACCTTTTTTGGCAACCCTAGTTGCCTCTTCTAATTCTAACCTTGTCTTTTCCTTTGCCTCAATTTTGTCTTTAAGAGAGGACAGTTTGTATTTTTGTAATGACATAAATTTTAAGTTAAGAACCCGTCTCGACAAGACAGGTTATCTAATTATCGAAATTCTACTACTTGAATCGTACCAGTTGCTCCTTCGGCTCGCGCCGCGACAAATCCACAACCGAATGTTTCTGCGTCAAGTACAGTAGTTGAAGAAGCGGCAATGACATATCCCGCATTAATATCTAAACGAGGAAATCCTTTAACTTCACCAGTACCTGCCGCGGCTTCTGCTGTGGTCGCAAATTTTAACCACAGAGCCTTCCCGGGATTAGCAATAAGCCGAGAAGAACAAGTTGTTGAAGTCGCAACAGGTTCAAAGATAAGTACATTTCCTTGCTGTCCAACACTAACAGTTCGTACATCAGCTACTTCTGCCGGCAATCCGCCTACGCTTCCTAATTGGCTATAAACTACTCCACCGCCTATTCCGAGAATAGCTAGTATAGCCGCAATTATTTGTTTTGTTTTACTCATAATTTTGAGTTAGCTTATAACCGACCTTTAACGAAAACCCCTACAAGCCAAGGGCGACTTGTAGGGGTCTCTAGACGGCATTACCTCGTCCAGAGGCCCTTGCAAACGGCCCCTGACTTTGTAATGCTGGTAATGCTTTTATTTAGTTTTACTTAATTATACCATATTGCCTTCTTGTTTACCAATTCTACTATCCGGTTGGATAACTTCTAACTGATGAAATGCTTGTTTGATAATCTCTATAGCCAGTCGGTCAGCCGCCAAAAGGTTTACATCCCCATTATTGAGATTATCAATACAATTATTCAAAAACAACTTCTTCAAAGCAAAGGTAGTAGCTTTGTCTTGATTGAGCCGTCTTAATCGTTCTTGTTCGTCTGATGAAAGAGGAAGTAGTATCATAATTCTATTTTAGAGGAAGTTAAAAATTTCTTTATTTTCTTTAAAGCTTCTTTTGCGAGTTTTTTCGGATTTTTAGAAATAGCCATTTCCTCTATACTTGGAACAAACATATTTTCTGCAAAGAGACGCTTTGCGAATTCTTTGTTAAATTTTATAGTGTTCATATCTCTTTATAAATCTCCAAATACATCTCTTGCCCACTTCAAGCCCAATTCTTTTGAAGTGTTGCTTAAATTGCCGAATAGTTGCTGGGCGTGGCGACCATTGATAATCTTATCCTTTTTTACGCCATCTCTTTCAACAGTCAAAACGGCAACCGCTTTAGCTCCGCCGGAAATCTTAATCTTGCCTAGTGCTTCTTCTAGGGTTGTGCCTTCGGATTTGAAGATACGACCAAGAGATTTTAAGGTTATTCTAACCATATTATTATCTCTTGGGGTTTTATTTAATACACTCTTGTCGGCAATTTCTTTGAGTGCACCTGCTATATTTCCATTTTTCATTTTTATGTCTTTGCTCATTGTGGTAATTGGATTCCCATGTTCATAGCATCTTCACGAGAAATCCAGGTTGTTACTAGTATGCCTTGTTTAACTTCTTTAATTGGGAATAGTTCTTCTTTTACTGGTTTTATATGGTTATTGGGTCTGGCGTCTAATTCCTCACAAAGCCTTTGATGAGCCGTTTCACAAGACGGACACCTGGTATATTCTTCAGCGACTTCGACTTGGTTACATTTGTAGCAATGAGCCATTTGTTTTTATTTAGCGGCCAAACTTTCTCATAGTTCGGCATTTTTGTATAATCCTCAAACACTTCCTCTCCCTCCATTATATCACATAACGCCTCATCAGTCATTGGGTCGTAATTAGGGGTGGAACTATGATTCATCAAAGACAGCAACCGTACTTCATGTATTCCTATTGCTTCCCCGGCCATTACGAGAGGCCAGCGGTCTAATATCAGCTTTTTGACTTCAGGAAACAGCTTGCCAAGACTTCCTGGAGGGATTTTTCCTATTCGCGGCAAGGCGTTCGCATACACCCTTTCTCCTTTCCGAATCGGTCTTATGGCGATAACTCCTACTCCATGAATCTTACTCACTCCCACTGTTGCTTTAATCTCGCTGTTCAGTTTTGCTATTGTGTCTTCTTGATTCATTTTCTATAAACTCTAATATCTTTTTAGTACATTCATCGCAATAATCAGCAGTAAAGCGTTTTTGTTCGGGGTTTAATTTTGCGTCTATTTTGATAACCGCGCCGACAAATTGAGAAAACTCTTGAAGGTTATCGGGGAATTTTTTGCCGCAGATGTCGCAAAAGGCTGTTATAGTTTTCATGTTTCATTTATATCTTCTGCATCGTTGTCTTCATAATTTTTGCTTTCATCGCATTTTCTTTGAGATTCACCATCACTCCATCCCCCGCATGGACAACAACCTTCATATCCACCTGTACGCTGATGATTCGGACAAGTATAGTTGTTTTCACTCATAAGTATCTCACTCCTTGAAAATCGCTATGTTTCTTATAAAATCCGCTATTTGCCCGTTCTTCTTCCCGCTTACTTTCCGCCGGAGTTCCTTTGAAAGATAACCTAATATGCTTTTGATATAGCTTATCCCGTTGCAGGCGGTCTCCTAGTTGTTCTCGCATTTCCTTTAATTCGGAACTGGGCTTGAACTCTGGCTTTTTGATTGTGAATAATTCAGGCTTCTCCCGTCTTAACCTATTATACTCCTTTTCCGCTTTTTTGAACTTACCGCCGCAATAATCACAAGTAAGCATATCGGTCATTGATTCGTGCGGATGACCAGTGGCAAGTAAACTAACTATGTAATCTTTTGCTGATTTTTCCATTTAGACGGGGTTATACTCATGCTTCTCTTCTCGATGGACGCAAGGACAGTCTTCGTCTCCGTTCAAACACGCTTCGTTAATCTTAACGCTTACCGGATGTTCTATACAGGGTTCTGGCGGATGACTGGCGGGCCTTGAGGAATCCTCGCCCTCCCCTCCCGTTTCTCTATCGTGTGAACCATTGTCGTCAGAAGGTATCTGGTTGCTGACATTAAGTGGTTTGCGCATTTTGGGTCTTCTAAACCTAATTGGTCTCCATCTTTATTTATCTTCCAAGCGTAGTTTTCGTATTCGTTCTGAAGATTGCTCGAGCTTCTAGTATAGCTTATTTTAAGCCCTTGAACTTGTTTGATACCTGTCCTTACGCTCCCCGGCCCTTTCTCCGCGCCGATGATATTCACTCCATAGCGTCTAATATCCTCAATGGCTTTCTCCTCTGCGCTGTCTGCGATTATAGGTGCCGGGGGAAGAGCTTTAAGGGTTAGTCCGAGATGTTCGTTTAACAGTCTAGTTTGGTACAGCTTTTCGTCTAGGATGTACCCTCCGTTGTGGTAGTAGATTGCTACGATAGCCGCTGGGTCGGGGTCAAAGCCGAAGTCCAGTCCATATCCTATCAACCGCGCTTCGTAAGGAATTGAATCAATCACTCTCCAGCCGGAATAAATCTTGCCTAATACGGTTTCAGGAACTAAGCCTTGAATGTACTGCCAGTAGTATTCAGGCTTGTCTTTTTTGTAATTCTCATAGCGGCTTATCGTTTCTTGGTCTAGGTTGGGAAGGTTGTCTTTATATGTTCCGGGGATATATATTATCCCTTCTTTGGCTTTTGGTTTGTAGAACCCTTTAATCTCTGTCGGCTCGAGGTCAAACCATTTTCTGATAATCCAATGGCTCTTAGGGGGGGTGTTGAGGGTTAGGATAATTTTTATATTACCTAGTTTTGTACGAAGTGTGTCGTCTAAGGTAGTAAATTCTTTCTCGCCTACTTCTTCCGCCTCCTCGATATGCACCACGTTATAGCTTGCTAGAGACTTTAACTTTGCCGAATGAGTGCCAGATGAAGCTCTAAATCCGTGTGCTTGTATGCTATTACGGCCGTAACTGATGTGCATGTCGTTGTCTGTGATTCTGAATGCGTCTTTGACTTCTTGTTCTTCCAGGCGGTCTATAACCTCACGCCAGTTAGAGTGTCTTATGTCTGAATGGACAGCTCGCATTAAAGCACACCGGAAGTATTCTTTTGTAGGGAGTTTAGATGTTACATACTGTGAAGCGGCGGTTGACCTACCAGCCCCGCGGCCTCCCATTATAATTATATATCGAGATTTCTTTTCCCATAACGGAAAGTAATTTTCTCTAACTTCAAATTGCATTTCATTGTTTTTTAATAACCACTTCCTTTATTTGAATAGGCCCGCCTCCTTCTCCAGTAATTTCGTTAAGTCTAGGTAGGATACTACCGGCAAGGCGCAAGATAACCGCTTTCTTAAATTCTAATTCTTCTTCTTTTGTTGATTGTAACGCTTTTTTTACTTCATTCAAAGTTAAAGTCCTTACCTCTGCGGCAAGTTCTCTATCGTTAAATAGTTTACCCTTTCCCCCAGTTCTCAATTTCATAATAACATTGACTTATTTTCTTTTGCGTGGTACTCTAATAAACAGCATTATAAATCTTTCTTAAAAAAGGCCAGAAAAACCACAACTAACAACATGCTACCGAGGAAAATTGTCCAGCCGAGGATTTTATCTGCCCGTTTATCAAAACCCATATTTCGATGAGGAAAAAACTAACATCCTAATTATACCAAATTTTTAAAAGAAAAGAAAGGACGACTGTGAATAACTCACCTCCCATCAACCCCCTCCCTCAAAAACCCCTCATCTTGCTCGTATCTTTGAAAATTCGTTTGATAAATTCCCATACCCTTTTCCACAATGACTTTCTCGGCTCACCGATTACTGGTATGTACTTTACAACCCCAAGCGGTTTTCGGATTGGGAAACCGAGGTCGGTCTGATACCATGCATGCGCCCTTCCTATGGTAATTTTTATTTGGTTAAGGATTTTCATTCTATTTTTCCGAATCATCTTGCTCATAATTGCCTTCTTCAAGCAGAACTTCCAGTTTATCCCGCTCGGCCTGAAGGCGGGCTTTTTTGTATTCTGCCGTATCAATGTCATTCTGGAGCGCAGTCATTTCGCCATCTATCTCGACTATACGGTTTTCAATTTCGGATTGGGTCATAGCATTACTTGTTGAGCAAGACGCTTTTCGGCGAGTTTAATACCTTTCATTATTTCTTCCGCAACTTGCGGGACAATCGCATTTCCAAGAGCTTTGAGTCGGGGATTTCTGTCCATCTTTCGGGGAAGCCCATCATCCACTCGACAAAGGCGGGTTGCAACTTCAAGCCAGTTTTGGTTCCATTGGGGACTTCTATGGCGTTGGGTAATTGACCCATGTGGCTTCTTTTCCCTTGTTTGAAATGGCGCGGATGATTTGCCCCCTTTATATCCCTTGTCGCCGGTGTCGGGAGCATCTGTATCTTTTGCGCCAAATTGAACGTATGCCTCTTTTCTTGACTCGGACTCATTTCTTGGTCGGCCCTGCCCGATGTTGCTGTGGGCAACAATCCAAACCCTGTCCCTGCGGTGGGGCGCATTGACGGCGCAAGCCGGTACAATAAACGTCCTTGTTTCGTAGTTTTGATTTTCCAATTCAGATAACACTTCGTCGAAAGCCAATCCTTTTTCGAGAGTAATAAACCCGTAAACATTTTCAAGGATGACCCACCTTGGTTGCGTTTCTCGAATAACTCGAAGAGTGTCCGGCCAGAGCCAGCGGTTATCATCCCTGCCTCTGCGCTTCCCGGCTTGGGAAGCGGGCTGACAAGGAACCCCTGCCGAAAGGGTGTCAATTTGCGTTTTGATGTGGACATTTTCCGTAATGATGCTTCGCGTTGTTGCAGTTGTAGCAGAGGATTTGGTAGTCGGTTGGGAGCTTTCTTTTTTTTGCGACTTCCCAAGTTCGCGTTCTTCCGTATTTCCTACGCTCTTGATTTCCATTCCCTTTGACGTGGTCGAGGGTGAGAAACTCTGCTCCGCTCTCCCCGCAACAAACGCATTTTCCTCCGTAATGTCTGAAAATGTTTTCTTTGTTTTTTCTTCGCCAATTGCGCTGAGCGATAGTGTGCCTTGCCGTATTCTTCTTCCATTCGGCAACGTGTTCAGCATTACACCGGATACAATATCCTCCGCTTTTTCTTGTTTTATTTTTTTTACCGCATCGTGGGCAGATGCCATCGTATCTTCTCTCCATACTTCAAACATACCTTTTTCTCTGTCGTAATGCAACGTTCGTATGTCCCCGAAGATTTTGCTCTTCGGCCAATGCTTTTTTAACACTTGTTGGCAGAATGGGTCATTGTCGCAAAAGATGTGTTTTATATCCGGCCAGACCCTTTCCGCCGCAAGAGCGAATCCTCCTATTCCCGAAAACAAATCCAGATGAATCATAAGTCATAAATACAACTCGCTTTTTATCCTCTTAAAAACCTTTCTCAAGCTCGCCGCGAAGTCCTTGCCTATTTTCTCGGCAAATAATGTCTTGCCGCCCATGTCATCTATAATTTCAACATAGAGAAAACGGTCTTTATATCCAACTCCATTATGGAGTTTCTTTGCTTCTCTTTCAAGGTCAATTTTTATAGTGAGGTAGCGGCGGGTTTGGGTCATTTCTTTTTTCTATTAGTATTCCCCATCAACGCACAAGAACGACATCTGCCTGTCATACCAAACCCCCTCCTATGTTTGCAATAATGCATAACTTTTTTCTGATTACGCACCACTACTTTATATTTTTTGAGAATGGCGCGGGCGGCAACCAAAGCATCATTCCAAGTAATCCCGATGTATTTACCTCGCCAAAAATTATGGATTGCAATAATCCTCGCCACCTCTTTTTCTATTTTGGATGCGGGGGTCATAGATTTGACCTGAAAGTTTTATCGTAAAATGCTTTTTTATCTTCTGGACTAATAATTTCTTCTTCGTAGAACTCTGGTCGAGGAACTGAGAATTCTTTTTCATCTACATAACTACAGCCGATTGTTTCACAATAACACCTACGTTTGCAAATAGGTCGCCCCGCAGTATCCATTCCTATTACAACATCAAAACATGGTGGTTTCATAACTTCTCAAAAAATTCTTCTATTGAGCCGCCAGAAGCGAGATGACCTATGAAGCGGTGCCAATTATCTAACCATTCACAGCACTTTGAACAGACATGACCTTTGGGAGATAATCTTTAATCGCCTCGTCTTCTGACTTTTCTGTAAAATGTCCATTCCATAAGTGTTCACCTTGATTTTTTCTCAACTTTTCACAAAATGTTTGAATGAGTAATCTTGCTCCTTCTTCATCTTTCATAAAATCAGGTATTCTATAATCATCACTTTCTTTTAGAGATTCTATCCAAGATTTTAATTGTATTAAAAATTCCACTGTTATTTTCATTTTGATATAGGGGTTAGGGGGTTTCTCGGAAATATCTAATAGCATCAGTAAGCGAATTTAGTTGTCTCACATTGTATCGCTCGCACACAACATCTACATTTCCTTTTCGCCAAAATCCTTCGGGACATACAACAACGAGTTTTGATAATCTCGTCCCCGTTTCTGCTCCAGCGTAAAGTCCAAGTTCAAGAAGCGTAATTGGAGATTTGGTGTTTGGGTCAAAATACATCAAAATATATCTTGCTCTTTCCATTGCATCTAATTCCCAAGCTACTTGTTCAACGAATTTATCGTTATGTATGGTTTGTTCCCACGAAGCGTCCCAATCATCTCGGCGGGGATTTAATAATACCCAAGTAGTATTTTTCAATTCTCGTACAACTCGCTCTTGCCACTTCTCGGCAGTTCCCATCTCAATACTTCCCGCAAGGAAAATAGCTCGTTCGCTCTGTGGTTCGTGTCCAACGGAATATATTGGTTTTGGTGCTTGTATTTCTTTCATACTTGATATATAGGGGTTAGTTAGTCCTTCCTCCTTGTTTGCATTGATAATGGTCGCAAGAATATACTCTTGTTTTTCTCACATAGCACCAATTCATACCGCCAACTGAACTATTATTCTTTGCGGCATTTTTGCAATCCGTGTGGTCGCAACTATACACCATTCTTTTTCCTTTTATACAGTAATACATTTTGATATAGGGGTATTGTGCTTATAAAACCTCTCGACCAATTTTATTTTCTTTTTAATGCTTGCGCCGCATCTCTTACACAACAACCATTCCTCCCTCTTGCCCTGCTCGTTCTGGGAAAGAACGAGAACGGTTTGGGAGTCGGTGGATTTGATAAGATGATTACAGGTTGAGCAAATGGGTTGCATCTTTGTCAGGTAAAACAATTCCTAACTCTCCGGCCTCCGCGAAAACCCTTTCAAGATAAGGGCTAAACTCTTTTGTGCTTAGCTCACGGCAATGCTTGGAGGTTATTATCGTCTTGCCTCTGTATTTTAACACTTCTTTGGGGCTAAATAAACTTTCATAAATGCGGTCTAATTGTTCTTTGGTGAAGATTTGCGCCTCTAATGCTTCTGTGGCTTCTCCGGTAGAGTCGCTGATTATATCAAGCAGTTTCCAATAATAATCGTTCTGATTAAGAGTGCGCTGTTTTTTATAAAGGCGGGCGAAAAATTCTATCTCTTGACCATTATTCTCCGACAAAAACTTTTCCCAATCCTTCTTAAAATGAAGTTTCAGAATACCGTCTAAAATCTTGCCGGAAAAATAGGATGCGCCTCTCATAATCCTTTAATTAAGATTTCAAACGCCGCAATTTTATCCTTTAAGTCCTGAACTTCCCATTTTATAG
>ERZ1292642.1229-Hain-H14-01um-R1-1229-length-12436-cov-5_pt1 | contig 12436 bp, 19 predicted proteins | sample MGYA00564403_ERZ1292642 | MGnify/ENA primary metagenome ERZ1292642 (study PRJEB36523, sample SAMEA6512643) | groundwater metagenome | collected 2019-01-09 | study: AquaDiva: Metagenomics assemblies of 32 groundwater samples | reverse complement strand
ACTGAACATGCGTATATCCCTGGCGGAAGCTCCGGAACGGGACCGGCGCCTGAACGTCACGGTGCTTCCCGTGTTGGGCCGGACTCATCCGCTGGCGGTGTCCGATGGCCGGCGCAATGCGGCGACGTCGGAACTGACGCTGCGGACGTCCACCCTGGCGGAAGCCGTCAACATGCGGGCACTGATGGACGACGGATCCCCGTTGCTACTCCAGGGTCCGGCCGCATGGGACGTCGGCTCAGTGTGGATACAGCCGATGGAGTTTAAGGAGAAGTGGCTAGTCCGCTACATGCCCGACGCTAAACGCGTGTGGACATTGAGCTACGCGGAAGTTGGGCAGCCTACGGCGCTGGCGCTGACCGGCATCATCGGTGATTGGGGTGCCCTGCTGTCCACGTACAACACGTGGTCTGACGTCCGCTTCGCTAACGGAACGTGGGAAGACCTGATGCAGAACACCTAGGGAGTCCCCGTGGCATGGACCGGCGCGTCTCAAGAGTTTCTGGCCGCGCTCCGTGGATCGCACGCGGTGGCGGTCCGTGTCGATGCCCAACGCAACGGCGCTCCGCTGGAACATGAACTGATCACCGCCGAATATCTCCGTGACGGGCTCCCCGTCGTGGGCGGGTCAGTCAGTGTTGACACCGACTCCATGGTGCGCCGGCAACTGGATATCACGCTCGGGGACTCGGCACTCAACCCCCGGGACCCGGACTCCCCGCTGGCGCCGTACGGCACGGAGCTGGTAGTCAAGCGGGGCATCCGGTTCCCCAACGGCCAGACGGAGTACGTGCCCCTAGGCGTGTTCCGGCTGGACGAGGTATCAGCCAACGTCGTTGGTGAGGGAGTGAAGATTCAGGCGCCGGACCGGGCGAAGACGATTGACGACGCGAAGTTTATTGCGCCACGGTCCGCGCACATCGGCATGAAGATCATCACGGAGATAACCCGTCTCATGGACGAGATTATCCCGCAATCGCGCGTAGTGGATCTCTCCGGCAGTAAGGCAGTCATGCCCCGCACGGTGTGGGAGGAAGACCGCTGGCAGGCAATCGAGGATCTAGCTAAGAGCATCGGCGCGGAAGTGTTCTTCGACCCGTTGGGCCAGTTCGTCATCCGGAAGATCCCCGTCAACGCCGGCCCGGTGGTCTGGTACGTCAACCTAGGCTCCAACGGCGTGCTGTCGTCACTGGACACATCGACGTCCCGTGCCGACGTCTACAACGCCGTGGTGGCGCGCGGGGACCGTGCGGATGACGGGCCGGCCATCTACTCCGCTGTCATCGACAATGACCCGGACTCTCCTACCTACTGGTTCGGGGAGTTTGGGCAGGTCCCGTTCTTCTATGACAGTTCCCTGCTGACCACGACCAAGCAGGCAACGACCGCAGCTCGCGGGATGCTGGAACGCAAACGGGTAGCGGCCAGAATCCTAGAACTGTCTACCGTGGGGAATCCCACGCTGGACGTCGGGGACACCATCGCGGTACAGCACCCGGACCGGACCCTTGACCGGGCAGTGATTACGGCCATGACCATTCCGCTGACCACGGAGGCTATGACCATCACGTGCAAGTCAGGTCAGGCGGTCCCGCTCGACCCGCCCGGACGTGTGATCCTGGTGCCCCCGGTGGTAACGCCGGCCGATGCCCGGATCCCCGTGCTCGGGGTGCAGTTCGAGGGGATGCACGCCCGGTACTGGACGGGCACTGGCTACACGCCCACCGCGATTCTGGCCACGCACCTAGACACGCTGGAAGCTGCCGGCGTGACGATGCTCCGGCTGGATCTGTCGTGGGCCTTGTCTCAGCCGGTCCGGGCAACCCCTTCCCTGTACAGCACCTACCATCGCCGGCTGACTATCGTGCTGGCGGAAGCTGCCGACCGGGGCATGGACGTCATCCTGTGCGTCGGGCAGTCCCCGAAGTGGACGCGTCCACCGACCAAGATCCAATCCGTTGACTACTTCCCGTCCAACGGGGAGCTAATGCGGGCGTGGGCAACGTGGATGGGCCAGAACTACGGCAGCCGTGTCTACGCGTGGGAGATATGGAATAGCCCGAACCTGAAGGCGACGACGGGCTACACCGTGTTTGACCAGCGGGCGTCCCGGTACCTGACCGTCGTGCGGGGATTCTCCGGTGGCGTCAAGGCCGGGGATGCCGGCGCCGTTGTCGTGCTCGGGGGAAGCTACCTGTCCGACGACGTCTGGCTCCGGAAGATGTACACGCTCGGGATCAAGGATTTCATCGACGTCGTTGCGTGGAATCCGTTCATGCTGGATCAACGACTGGCACCGGAAACGGTGACGAACGCCACCAAGGAAAGGCTGACGAACGCGCCGGCCATGTTCCAGTGCTCGGACCAAGAAACCGACGACGCCAAGCCGGTCTGGTGGACGGCGCTCGGATGGGCGGTCCATTCCAACACCGGGATCCCGAACAGTCAGCCGCACCGGATGGGCGTGGCCACCGCAGCGATCAGCGGGGACTACATCAAGCGGGCGTTTGACCTGGCCAGAACTACGTACCCGCGCGTGAGGCTAATCATCGTCACGGTTGCCTACGGCACCACGCCGATTCACGGGGACGGCTACTCCGTGCTGACCGCTGCCGGCGTTGACCGTGGGCAGCTAGCGATTCTGGCCGCTAACCAGACCGCGTACCCGTCGAAGCGGGATCTGCTCTGAAAATTTGGGCGGCTCGGGGCCGGTGTGGACTACGGGTCTGTAACCGGCTTCGAGCCGTCGTGATGGTTTACGGGGAGGCACGCGTGCGGATCGAGGACCGGATAGCCAGTGTGGACAACACCGCGACGGCAGCGGTCCGGCTACACCAAGGAACCATCGTCAGCTACAACGGACTGATGCCCGTCGTGTACGTGTCCGGTGCTGAAGTGGAGATGGTGGACACCGGAACGCATGTCATCGGGGACATTGTGCAGGTTCTCTCATCCGGTGGGCGGTGGGTAGTTCTCGGCACGGTTACCCCCGGCAGCGCACCAACCCTGGCTCCGTCCTTTGAATACGAGGACGGCTGGAATTGGGACGTGCAGGCAGCGGAGCCCATCGTTGCCGGCCTACGGAACAACGCTGCCGGTGGCGCGGCAGGACTGGCAGCTACGCCGGCCAACACTGGCGGGGCATCCGGGGACGCGTTTCAGTTCGTAGGCACTAGCACGTTGCTTGCGAACACGACTCGGTTTGCCGCTGCTACCGACCTTGTCGCCTACGGGCAGGTCCCGGCGTGGGCGGGCGGAATGATCTACGTCCGCACTCCCTCCCCGCCCCTGTTGGCGTGGGACGTTCCGGAGACAGGCGAGTGCTACCTGCGGTTCTACACCACTGGCTACTTCATGAACGGACCGTTTCAGGCAAACCTAGTGTGGTCCGACCCTGGCGCGGCGGAAGGCGCGTTCGAGATGAAAGTGGGCATCCGTATCTCCCGGACGCAGGAGATTGACGATGGCGGGGACATAGCGAACAACTTCCATGAGTGGACCGTAAGCAACGCCATTACCCCGTCCACGACGTTCCTGCGAGTGCTGACCGGGCATGAAACGGACCCGCCGTGGATGCGCGTGGAAGCGCACATCGTCATGGGGGCAGCCGGGTCTGTCGAGCTTCGCTACTTCGAGGACCCCGACAGTGACGTCCCAACGGCAGTCGGGACGTATTCCGGCGACGTCGGGCAGGTCGCGCCCTACCTCGGCAACGGACCGGCCGGGGCCACTAGCCGCCCCGTGACGGTGCCGGCCTACAAGTTCAACCGGATTATCTTCCGTGCCCCACGGCCTGACCTCCACTACCTAGTTCTGGCCGGGCTCGGCTATTCCACTGAGGGATGGATGGGGCCGGTTGAGCCGAACAGTGGACCGTCCACAATCGCCTACGACACGCTGACGCCGTTCGTCGGGACAACCGTGCTCGTCATGTCGGGCACCTTGCCCATCCACGATCAGGTCTACTCCGACGCTATCGACGTGGATCCGGGCCAGACGATAACGGTGTCCGTTGCCACGCACGGAAACTCCGTCGTGGTCGATGGCGCGAAGCTCCACCTCTGGTACGGGGAGACGGAAGAAGAATCCCTGCCGGGCGGCTACAGCCACCAAGTCGAAACGCTGGCGGTGGAAGACCTAGCGAACGGCGTGGTCACGCTGACCAACACCACGACGGTTCCGGCTGACATGGAGTACGTCCGTGTCGTGATCGAGATTGACACAGTGACGACCGGCGTAGCTAACCCGTCCGTGCAGATAGCCGACGTGTCCATTAAGTAGGGGAGACACCGCCATGGCAGTGACCACTAACCAAGCCTTGCCCTACCCGGTAGACGCCGATGCGCCCAACGGACCGTCTGCATTTCTGGCTCTGGCCAACGCCGTCGAGCGGATCGGCGTCATGGTGTTCGCCTCTGCCGCCACCCGGACGACGAAGCTGACGGCGCCCACGGAGGGGATGCTCTGTTGGAGGCAGGATGGCAACCTGTTTGAGCGCTACGACGGATCGTCATGGGTGGAGATGCCAGACCTGACGCACGTCAATACCCTCATTGCCACTGCGGCAACCACTGCCGCCACCGCAACCAACGCGCTGTCCGCTCTGGCGATGCTGAAGACGGGCTCTACCGCTACGGGCTCCATGAACTTCGTGGGCGTCGGATTCAATTCCACTGCCGCGATAGCGAAGCCGACCGTGACCGGAGCGCGGGCATCTAACGCTGCGCTGACGTCGCTGCTGACGGCACTGGCCAACTACGGCCTGATCGTTAACTCAACGTCCACCTAGGAGGTAGCCGTGACCATGTCCTCCGACCCCCAGCTCATCGACTCCGGCGAGGTAGAAGACGCGCCAGAGGTTGATATCACGTGGGGAGTCCACGACCTACTACTCAATCCCGAATACCTGCCCGACGACGAAGACGGGGAAGTGCTTCCGTAGTGGTTGCGTGGAAGGCAAGTCAGCCCGTACTGGACGCACAGGCGCAGGTACGCCGGCACTTCCCCGGGGCAAGCGTCGGGACCATTGGCAACCCTAGGCACCTGTACAAGAACGGCAACCCGAAGCTAGGCCGGAACCACGGGGACCACACGCCGTGGGGCACCTACACCTGGCCGAAAGATCCATCCCCGACGCCCGGCCTTGTCTACGCCATAGACGTGAGCAAGGCCGCAAAGTTCGATCCCACGTCGATGCTGCGGTGGGCGGTCCCGCTGCTCCGTGCCGGGAAGTACCCGGAAGTGAAATATGTGATGACCGCGTACGAGCTGTACGACGGATCACGCGGATGGAAGAAGCAGAAGGGGGACGACGGGCCGGATCACATTCACGTCAGCTTCCGGTCGGGCAAGTACGGCGCTGTCCACTCAAAGCTGTTCAGCGACTACGCCGCTAGCCGCGTCGCGCACCCGTCTTACCCTGCCATCATGTCGCCTGGCTACGGCGGGCCAGAAGCCACGGCAGCGGAACGGCTCTGGGCAGTCCGGTGGCACAAGCAGATGAAGAAGTACAGTCCCGGCTACTACGCCGCCATCGTCGCGTTGCCGGCCGGCGCTGCGGAAGTGGCACGGGCCGAAATCGGCTACATGACACTGGCGCAAGCTCGTCTCATGGCCCAAACGGCAATCCGGGGATACGCATGGACGGGCGCAATCACTCCGGCGATGTGGAAGATATACCCGCCACCGCCCATGTAGGGAGACGCCATGGACGCGGCGGCACTGACAGCAGTAGGGACGACGGCGGGCGGCATCCTTCTCGGGGTCGCTGCCGTCGTTGCCGCTGCGAAAAAGCGCGAGCATGACAACGATGACCGGCTGACGGAGACAGTGAGCGCGCTACGGAAGTACACCAACGCGCTGTCGGCTGCTTTGGCTCGGGCCAACAGGCGTCTCATTAAAGGCGGACTCACGCCGGAAGACGTACCGGAGGAAGCGCCATGACCGTACCCCCGACGCCGCCACGTCGGCGCGTCTCCCGTCTCGCCATACTGCTAGCCATCGGGTGTGTCGTCCTCCTGTGCTTTGCGCTCTGGACGCTCTACGACCGGGGCAACGAGCAGGCGAAGGCGGCAGAGAAACGAGCAAAGGACGGCGCGGTCACCATTGCGTCGCTACGGGGTGACGTGTCGGAACTGGCGAAAGGGCTAGCGTCGGAGCAGGATGCCGTCCGGCGTCGCGGCGCTACCCCCGTCGAGCCACCGCCCGACGTCATTGTTCGGGATGCCCCGCCCGTCACGGTTCCGCACCTGACCGTGGAAGAAGTTGACCGGATAGCCCGACGAGCTGCGGACATGAACGGTGCCCCGGCTTCTGGCCAGAATGGTGCAGTCGGCCGGGTCGGACCTGCCGGACCCGCTGGTGTCGCCGGCCCGATAGGACCACCCGGTGACGACGGGCAAGATGGCACCGATGGCGACGACGGGAACACCGGTCCAATCGGCCCACAAGGACCGCAGGGGCCACCGGGACCCATCGGCCCACAGGGACCTATCTGTCCGCCCGGGATGGAACTAGAGGACGTCACGTGGCCTAACGGCCGGACCGGAGTAGCTTGTCTGCGGCCGGCGCCGGCACCCGTCGATACAGCACCATAGAAAAATGCCCCCCTCGCCGCCCTTGATCGGGTAGGTGAGGGGGGCATTTTCGTGTCCCCGCGTAGGGTCAAATCAGTGTATGCGGACTGACTTCCCTGTCACGCGGACCGGATCACCGCCACCGGAGGCGAAGCCGAATCCGGTATCGGGGCCGACCTTGAGAGACTTCTTAGGCGTGTTCCCCGTCCATTTGAACGTTGCCGTGTAGCCACCGGAGTAGCCGCCCTTACGTTCTGGCCACGTCCCGGTGATGGTTCCCGGCGTGCCCCAGAACGATTGATCAGCCCACGGGACGGCGCCGGAGTAGAAGCACACTGCCGCTAAGGATAGGCAGATGTGTTCGTTCACGATGGTAGGTGCAGTTACCGGCCGGGGCAGTCGGGATGGCGCCGGCCTGATCGACATGATGGCGCCCGTGTCAGCGTTGACCACGATGTACTTCGGCACCGATGACAACGGGTCGATGGCCGGCGCGGCGGCAGCGGGAACGGGCATTGCCGTCGTGGCCAACAGTGACGCGGCCAGAATCAGCGCTCTGGTCTTAGCTCTCATCGCTACGTCCTTTCGTTCGAGTGACGGGCTGGCATGGTTGCCTGGCCCACGGTGCGTCCTCCCACGGTCGGCGGCAATAGGCGCATAGGTGTTCGAGCGCGTGTATGTGCTCTGCGCCTAGGAGGTTGTTCGGGTCCCATGCGTCCACTACCCGGTAGATGACGACGGCTATCCAGTAGTGGGCACCGTTCCACGGTGGGATCGGACCGAAGGACGTTGCGTCCCCGTGGACTCCGGTGTTTGTCACTAGCGCGATACGGTCCCCGTCCTGCTGGACGAAGGCTTTGGGCCAGTGGTCCGCCGTGTTGCTCATTGCCCCTCCGTCTAGCCGCCGATGCACATATCCCAACCGTCTAGCGGGATGGTCGCTCGTCGTGGCGGGTCATCACCCGCAGCCCATAACTCCGCTTCTTCCGCCGACTCCGCTTCCTTCAGTAGCCGTTCCGTGGCGGCGGTGATGAGTTTGTGGACCATGTCGGGGACGATGGCGGCGTTGACAATCTTCGACGCCAGATCCACGTCCATGCCGGGCTGACCGGCCAGAACCTTTAGAGCGAACGCTCCCCGCTCGGATCCGTAGGACGCACCGATGAGGCTAAAGGCCAAGGCGCGAGCGTCGTCCGGCGTGAACTGAGTAGTCAGCGGACCTACATGAAGGACCACTTTGGGATCCCCCTGCCGGTCATAGCCACCGCTAACCTCTATGGTGCCTTCCTGCTGGCACGTGCCGTCCCAATCAGAGCCGACCATGTGTGTTTTTCCTTCCCCCGGTTGGTGGGACGGGGGACGTGGCCACCGGGCTCCATCCGCCGTAAGGCCACGGCGTTGTCCGTGGAGCCCGGACCGGGGAACAGCTAGGCCACGTCCCCCTACCCCAACCCGTCTCGTTGCAGGACGGGCGCGGTCAGGGTAGGACGGGGGGCGAAAAGGTGCAACCCCGACACGGTCTGACCGTCCACATCGGAATCGTCCGTGGCCCATCATGGGCCATGCAGTGTCATCGGACGTCACATTATGGCGCGTAGTGACGCAAACGGTGCATATCAGTTTGACCTGATCAGAGCGTTCTCGCCCGGCACAAGCTCGGACAAAGGGTATGAATCTCTACTATCAACGATCACCGAGCGATCCCGCCAGACCCCCTCTGACCTGCAACGATGCTAGGATGAAATCCTATGGGCTACGAAATCCCGTGGCCCACGAGAAAAACGGAGGAAAAACTAATGGCAGGCTCCCCGACCCCGCACGGCAACGGCTGGCGGATCAAGTGGACAAACCCGGACACGAAGCTGCGGCACTCGCACCCGGCGATTGACGAGGACGACGCGAAGGATCTGCGGACGTGGCTGGAATCCCACGGTGACCGGGTCGCCAAGACGGACCCCGCATTGGTCCGCGACACGTGGCGTACGGGGGTCGCCCCCCAGCCGGGGAAGGCGTACGTGCGGTGGACGTTCGGGAAGTGGGCGGAGCACTCCTTCAGTAAGCGGGAGACGTTGGCCACGACGGAGGTTAGGTACGTCGCCAACGCCAAACGGCACTTTGCCGAGTGGTGGGACCTGCCCATCGGATCCATCACTCAAACGATGGTCAAGGACAAGAAAGAAGCGCTAAAGGAGACAGCGGCACTTGTCACTGGCCGGAAGCTATCCGCGAAGACTCGCGCCGGCCTGATAGTCATGGTCGCCGGCCTGTTCCGTGACGCCGCCATGGCCGGAATCATCAAACGGAATCCTTTCCACGGTGACCCGAACGCCGGGGAAGGCCGCATGAAGATCCAGAGTGTCGTCAGTCAGCCTCGCGTCCATACCGATGAGCAAATCTATGTGCCCCGGACTGAATGGCAGAAAGTGCTTCTGGCCGCTGCGGCATTCGACGCGGGGCTGCGGCCGGGATGGCGCCAAACGCCGGTAGCGCTACAAACGATGGTGGAAACGGGATGCCGGGCCGGGGAGTTTCTAGCCTGCCAGGTCAAGCACGCGAAGATCGACCTTGCCGGCGTCTCTACTATCGACGTCAAGGTTGCCTGGCGCTACGAGGGCGGCCGGAAAATACGGGTGGAGCCTAAGCGCGGGTCGGTGCGTACCGTCGCCATCAGCCGGGAACTGGCGGAAGCTCTGCTGCCTTTCCTGGTGAACGCTGACGGGACTCCCCGCTCCCCCGACGCGGCGCTGTTCCCCGCCCCCTATGCCGGTGACCGTGGATGGTCTATCGCGTCGTGGCGCAAGGCGCGCTGGCAGAAAGTCATCGAGCTGGCGAAGGCTGAGTTTGGCCTTGACCCCAACCTGGTGCTCCGTCCGCACGGGACCCGGCACGCGCATATCACGTGGCTACTCAACGACGGAGTCAGTAAGTATGACGTCTCGCTGAACGTCGGCCACAAGAACACAAGCATCATAGAAGGCGTCTACGGCCGGAAAGACAATGAGCACGCCGCCCGGATGGCTGCCCACATCACCCGCATCGGTGGCTTTGGGCCGGATCGAGCAGACGCCACCGGCTGACACGTCCCCCTGGCTTTGCGCCGTCCCGTGACACCTGGTACAAACTAGGACAACTAGGCCGGACAAACGGGACGGGGCAAGGACATGGACGAGGTACTGGTGACGATGCCGGAACTGGCTGCCCGGTGGCGGAAGTCTCTCCGGACCATCCAGCGCTACGTCAAGGTTGGCCTGCCCGGCACCCGGGAGCCGATGCGCTACTTGCAGATTGGCTCTACCGTCCTGTTCAGCGCCGCACACATCGCCCACGCGGAAGCTGCGCTGGCACGGTCAGTGTCCCGGGCACCACGGGGCAACCGGCGCGCGAAAGCCTGACATTGGAGGTACTGCCGTGCGGGTCTACCACCGGACCACTCCGGAAGCTGCGGACGCTATCCGCGCCACCGGCCGTTTCCTGTCCCGTGAGAACACCGGGGACGTCTTCGTGAGCAACCGGCGCGGCAACGGCTACACGGAAGGCTACGGGGCCGGCATCGTGGCTCTGGACGTGCCGGACGAGCTGCTGACGCTAGACGATGAGTTTCCCACCGGGGAGCGTCACTACGCCGTGCCGGCACGGGTCATCCTGCCGGCGTGGATCCTGCCCTGACTAGGCCGGTGACTTGAGCCCGGTTTACGGCTAGTCTGAAGGCCGGCTAACCGGAGGTACATCCGTTCCACTGGTTGCCAAAGCGAAGACCCGGCACCGTGCGGCAGGCTTAAATCACCTATCGCTGGCCGGGTCTTCGTCTGTCCGGCCCTTCCTAAGCTACCCAGGCCACGCAGTAGATGCCGGCCGATGTGTCGCGTGTACGCCGGCGGTATCGCTTCGGCGATCTCCCGGCGAACGTCCGTCCAGTCCATGCCCATGGCTACCTGCCATTGCGCGACACTGCCCTTGCCGCCGCCTTCCCCGTAGACCGCGACGTAGGGACCTTCGTACCAGACGCCGTGCCGCATTCCGGCCACCCTCCCCCGATGGGGGACGTGCTCCGGCTCCGGTATCGACGTGCCGTCCATCTCGAAGTACCTATGCCGGATGACGGCCAGGCCGAACATCTCCCCGCACAACCTCAAATCCTTACGGATCGGCGCGCCGGCCACGTTCTCTATGATCCACGGCTTGCCCGTCAGCGACAGGGCTGCCCGCGTGGCCGGAATCAGTTGCGGGTACTCCCGGCCGAAGTTCGTACCGGAGGTCAAGGTGCACCCGGCCTGACACGGAGGGGACGCGTGGATGGCGTCGTATTCGTCTCCGAAGGCCTTGACGTAGGCCAACGCGTCGTCTTCCACGAACGTGCCGGGATAGTTCGGTTGGGGGACGTCATCGACGCCGGTCACGTCCCATCCGGAATCCATGTACCCCTTCCCCGCCCCGCCCGCTCCGCAGAACAGATCCAGTAGCTTCCGCCGCTCCGTCACTCCGCTTCCGGCCGGTACTCGTGCCATGCCGTCCGGGCGAAGGTCAGCACCGTGCAAACCCTGCCGCCCTCCTCACTCACGAGGATGGTGACGGCGCCCACCCGGAAGTCAAGTTGCCGGATCACGTCGGCCATCGTGTCGGTGCCCCGCACGATGATGGACTCCGCTATCGGCTCTGTCACGGTCGCTTCGCCATTGCGTCCCGAAACTCCCGGGCGGTCATTACCGGAGGGACGTGGCCGCACCACGAACACCCGGCATTCCCATGGCTGATGGCCCACACGGCTAGCGCGTACTGCTCGCGGAAACACTTCACGCACCGAACCTGCATCGCCACGTCCTTACTCACTCAGCATCCCTCCCTAGTGCAATTCTGGCCTGCCCGATGACGTCAGACAGCGATACCGTCCGGCGTGCCCGGAAGCCGGCGCTGTCGGGGTCCGGGTCATCCAGACTGACGAGCCATTCCGCGAGCGCCGTCAGAAGCTGGATCCGATCCCACCGGGCTCCCGGCATCCGGACCATGACTTCCGGAGTCGCGTAGTCCCGCTCGTCATCCCCGAAGAAGAAACTCATGGCGTGCCCCTTGTCTGTGGGTAGTAGGTCACGGTGAACTTCACTCCCCGGCCGCATTGCTTCAGCATCGCTTCCGCCAGATCCATCCGGAGCTTCCGCTTGCCTAGCAACGTTTCGCCAATGCACTGCGGAGAAATCTTCAGCCGGCGTGACATTTCAACCCGGCTCATCCCGCACGACCGCATGGCGTCGATGACCGCCTGACGTAGTTCTTCCTCCATCGACAGCACCGGCTTGGTCATCCCTTGTCCTCCGTTGGTGCCGGCACGAAATCACCGGACATGGCCACGTTGCGGATCAGCGCGTCAATATCCAACTTCCCCTGCCTACGGTCCGCGCGGGTCCCTTTCATCAGTAGGTCAGTCAGTTCATCGAACCGCTTAAAGACCCCGGCTACGGCCTTCGCCGTTGCGGCTTTCGGCTCATCCTTCAAGACGTTAAGTTCCTTCTCTACCTCGCGGGCCAGTTCTTCCCGCACGATCATCGGTATCGTCTCGCGGTGTTCTTTCATGGCCTGGCGCAGATCCTTCGTCGCGCCGCGCACATCGGCCAAAAGTTTGAGCGCGTTGTCCGTCGCCGCCTTCAGCTCGTCGGCTTCCTTGGTCAAGTTCCGTCCTCCGTAAAGGTTCTATCGGCTAGCTGGCGGGTACCGCATGGCCACCGCAGGCCGCATTCGACGCAGAAGTCGCCCACCATCCCGTTCTGACCTGTCTCGCGGGAGTGCCACATTCCGATCCGCTCCATGTCCGCCCGCAGGTCCCCTAGCGCCCGCCCGATCAGGAACAAGCGAGCGTCGATGTGAGAGTC
>ERZ1292642.1184-Hain-H14-01um-R1-1184-length-12751-cov-5_pt2 | contig 12448 bp, 17 predicted proteins | sample MGYA00564403_ERZ1292642 | MGnify/ENA primary metagenome ERZ1292642 (study PRJEB36523, sample SAMEA6512643) | groundwater metagenome | collected 2019-01-09 | study: AquaDiva: Metagenomics assemblies of 32 groundwater samples | reverse complement strand
GCTCCTCGTTCGCGACGCGGTACACGCGGGCGGCGGTGCCCGTGCCGATAATCAGACGGCGTGGAAATCCCTCGGGCATGGGGTTACGTCAGCCGTCCGCGCTGCCGCAGCCGGCGCAGCGCGCGCAGCGTCACGTCTTTGAGTTCGGCGGCGGTGACGTCCGCGGACGCCTTCACGAGCACCGCGACGATCGCCTCAAGGTCCGTGTCGGTGGCGACGGGCGGGGCGGGCAGCGCGGCGTTCCCTGCTTCGATCGCCGCCTTCTCGCTGAGATATGTGGCCTCGTCGATCTCCACGAGGCCAGCGCGCAGCGCCATGACGATGCCCACCGCACCCGCCTTGTCCTCGTAGCCCGTGACGGATTCCCAGTCGCCCGTGCGCTGCTCGCGTGTGCCGGTGAAGCGGACGTAGTGCATTACGCGTTCCCCACTTCACGCCACCCGAACCAGTCGAACGTCGCCGTGATCGTGCGGTTGGCCCCGGAGGCCCCGTTATCGATGCCACACACCATGACCGCCGCCAACGATGCGGGGATGTTCGTCGTCACATCCGCCCCGACCTGCACGTTGTCCCGGAAGAAGCGCACGATCGTCCCGCCCGACCGTACCTCGATGCGCAGTGTCATCTCTGTCGTCCCGTCGGGGGTGAAGGAGGTGTCACGCGTCGTCTCCGTCCCGGCGGAGTCGCAGACGCCCTGCAGCGTCCCCGTGCCGGAGACGCGGAAGGCGATCACGTTGTTGGCATCGGCGAAATCGGCGGCCACCGCCTGTGCCCCGATGACGACGTTCTGAAGCGTGCCGCTGGCGAGGATGCCCCGCCAGACCATCGTCCAGTCCTTCGTGACGGCTCCAACCGCCGGACCGTTGACCCCGGCGTCGCTCGCGTTGGTCGTTCCCGTCGAGAAGAGCCATGCTCCGGCGTTTGCTCCGCTCTGGATATCCGTGACTGCCCCGGTACCAGTCTCCTGCACCGTGCAGCCGAGCCCGACCTTGTCGTTGACTCCGGGAGCACCCCCGTATGTCGCTAGCCCGAGCGCCCAGAAGCCCTTGTGGACGCCGCCCTCGACGAACTGCTGCGCCGACTGCGCGAGGCTGTGCGCGCGGAACATCACGCGCCGGTCGAAGACGTTGGCGTCGAGCACGACGGTCGGGGAGCCGCCGATGAGGTAGACCATCCCGAGCAGCACATCGCCCGCCGTGAACGTCCCCATCGGCGGCCGCGTCTGCGACGCGCTCTCCGCCGTCGCGATGCCCTTGACGATCGCCACGGTGCCCGAGGAGTTGCACTTGATGAAGTCCGTGCGCGGGTTGACCTCGCCCACGTCGTGCGTGACCGACCCGGCCGCGACCACGACGAAGACCCCGTTGATGATCGCTGTGAAGGCGGTGTAGGAGACGATGCGGTCGGTGCCGGTGCCGGTGAGCACGCCGCCCGAGATGATGCCGTTGCCGGTCATCCCCTCGTACATGTTCGCGAGGAAGGCGTGGTCGACGATCCCCGAGGTCTGCGAAACGTAGGCCATCGCGACCCCCCTACAGCCCGGTGATCGTGGTGCGAGAGGCGTACAGCGTACGCGCGCCGTGACGGCCCATCTGGGGGGCGGGCGCGCTCGACGCCCAGCGCGGCGACTGGTTGATCACCGGCGCGCCGAAGAGGTCCATGTACGCCTTGCGGCGCACGAGCATCTGCTGCCCGGCGTACAACTCAAGCGACTCGTAGGCAGACCCGCTCTCGTTACGGCGCTTCGCGTCGTGGTTCGCGCTCTTCGCGAACTCGAACAGCATCGCCCACATGAGCCAGGTCTGGTCGATGGCGATCGAGGTCGCGTCGACCGTGATGTCTGTGTAGGGGTTCTTCCAGGTCACGCGCAGCGTCCCCGAGGGCGGCGAGGAGAAGCGGATCTTGACCGCCGCACCGTCGTTCTCCGGCCACCATGACCGCCCCGCCGCGAGCCAGTTGACGACGGCGGAGTTCGGGTCGGTGCCGACGAGCGTCCCGATCCCGAGGATCTGTTCCATCGGCGAGTTCATCGGCGTGATCGCGCTGAACGGCGTGGCCGAGAAGTCGTAAATCGACCCGCCTGTCGTCACGATGTCGTTGCGTTCGATGGTGAAACAGTCGCGCACCAGCGCCCGCGAGAAGGCACGGTTGATCGCGCGGGGGTCGTACGGCCAGAGTTCGTAGTAGCCGCTGTCGCCTCCCGCAAGCGGGTTATTGGTGTAGTTCGGCGTGCCGTGCGTGACGACGCCCGTCGTCGGCGCGTAGCCGTCTGGCGTCACCCGCCGGTAGAAGTCGTTGGACGACGCGGCGGCCGGCCGGTAGAGGTAGTGACTGGCGTACCGCGACACGGACTGCCCGCCGATGCGGAGCAAGGTCGTGTCGGTGAGCGTCGTCGCGGCCCCGGCCGTGGCGGTGCCGTAGATACCCCCCACGATGTCCTCGTTGAGGGCGGCCTGCCGGGTCGCCAGCCGCGTCGCCATGCGCTATCGACCGCCACGGGCGAACGAACGGCCGCTGCGAGCCTCCCACGCCTGCACGACCGCCTCGATCGGGCCGGCGCCGAGACGGCCCGCGTCGAGGTACTCGCCCCCGTCTGTGCGTGCGTACACGGTCTCCCCAATCGCGAAGTGATCCGGGCGTCCGAGCAGATGAGCCGTGACATCCACGATCAGCGTGACGTGTTCCGTAATGGCGTAGTCACTCGTCTCCTGCACGAGGTATTCGAGGTACTCGATGGTGATCGCCGCTGCCGCCGCAACCTGTCGCTTGAACGGAACCACAGGATCGGCCAGTTCCTCAGCGTGCTGCGTGACATCGATCCATCCGCCCATAGTTACACCTCCCCGTGCATCTTGCCGTGGTCGGCGGCGCATTTGACGAGATGGGCGCGGCCGGGCTTGCGCGCCATCACGACGAAGCAGTACGGGCATACCCGCGCGGCGGCGTCACGGCGGGCACGCATGAGTTTCGGGTCGACCTGCTCCTCGCCGGGGAAGGTGATGTCCTCGACCGGCGGCACGGCGTCACGGCGCGATAGCAGCGCGGCCTCAAGCGCCACGGGCACCGAACCGTCGCGCGGGTTCACCAGCGCCTCGAGGAAGTGCATCTCCCACGCCGTCTTTGCCACCTCGGTCATGGTCCCCTCACGCAGCGCGTTGCGCCACGTCGGGCCGGTGAGCTCGTCGATCGCCCCTTCGAGGCGGCCGCGGGCGACTTCACGGGGATCCCCGTACTGACGGATGAACCGTTCCTCCTGCTCCACTGTCCACGCCGGGTAGAGCCGGGTGAGCCGGTTCCGCGCCTCCCGCTTCTGCATGAAGTTGAGGTTGGGGTCAGCGTCGATCTGCGCCGTGTCGCGTTTCCACGCGGCGTCGGACTTGGCGAGGTCATCGGCCCAGCGGGCCCAGTAGGCGCCCTCGCTCTCCCCGGTCGTGTTGAGGAACTGCTGCATCCTCCGGGCGTGCGTGCGCGTGAACGACTGTGTGCGCATGTTCACATACTTCTCGGCGACGTCCGCCCGTTCGCTGATCGTCCGCAGCGGCGGTGGGGTAAACGCAGGTGCACTAACCACGGATCACCGTCCTCGTCCTGGCGCTGATCTCGCGCCACGCTTCACGCTTCGCGCGTTCCCTGTTGACCTCGACCTGATGTTTGTGCGTCTCGGCGTCGTGGTTCAGCATACGTTGCCGCTCGCCCGGCCGGTAGGCGCCCATGTCGCCACGGCGCTGGGCCTCGACGAGCGTCTGGGGCTTCCCCTCCTCGTCCAGCGGGGCGATCAGCGCGAAGTTCGAGCGATCGACCTGATACACCTTGAGGCCGAAGGTTGACAGTACCGGCCGCGCCTCGGCGCCGCAGGAGGTGCATGGCGACGCCGTGAGCACCCGCGAGTGCGACAGCGCCTCGAAGGCATTGCCGCACGTCCCGCAGCGGTAGTCGCGCATCGGCATCGCTACTCGTCCTTTGCGGGCTCCTCATCGGGGCCGTCCTCCGCCTCTGCGGCCGTCTCGTCGAACTCCGACAGTGGCGCCTCGAGATCGGCCCCGGTGAGCGTGTTGACCCCGTCGCCAAGCTGCTCATCGTCGACCTCCGGGGCACCGTCGATGACACGCACGGCGGTTGTGCCGGGTGCGGCGGCCTCTGCCTCCGCGAAGGCCGCGCTCTCCCCGGACGTAACCTCGCGGCGGCTCCCGTGCGGTTCGGTCACGAACAGTTCGCCGGTGCCGGCGTCACGCTCAACGACCACGCCTACAGGCGGCTCGGCCGCCTGCTCATCCTCGTCCGCTAGCGGCGCATCGTCGGGTGCCGGAACATCGACCCCCTCGACGAGCGCGGGCACAGATGACGCACTTGACTTCGTCTCCTCGAAGGAGTCGAGCGCGGCCTGCAATTCCGCCGCGCTCATCGCCCCGTAGCCCGCAACGCCGCGCTTCTGCGCGCGTAGCCGCAGATCAGCGACCGCTGGCGTGTCGACCATGTTGCTCATCTGGGCCTCCTCCTAGAGTCCATTCTTATCCGCTGCGGCCTCAAGCGTCACGTCCACCTTACCGTCAGCGGCGCGGGTGCAGGTGACGATGGCCAGCAGGGCATCCACCGCTTTCAGGTCGATCTCCCCGGTGGCCCACAGTTGCCACGGAGCGACGACATCGTCGCTGTCCTTCACGCCGCCCGCGACGCCGTGATCGTCCCCCTGCACGAGCGGCTTGATCTCGCCGTAGGCCCAATCGCGGTCGACCTGCGAGTCGAAGAACAGGGCGATCTTGGTCATGCTAGAGAGCCGTCCCAAAGTAGCGGTTCGTAGCGACCTTCACCGCGAGGTGCTGAGCCGCCGAGAGATTGGCGGCCCAGACGGCGACCAATCCCATTGAACCGTCGAAATAACGGATAGTGCTTTGGGCGCCGATCGCTGGGGCTGCCGTCGCGTTCTCCATCGCGACATACGCGGCGTTATTTGTCACCGTCGTTGCCGGGGCCACCGCATCCTGGTACAGCGTGATCCCGTTCGCCGCCGTAGCACCACCGCCGCCGTCGTATGAGAATCCATACTGATGAGTCGTCCCCGTTGGTACAGCCGTGTTGATATAGCGGCTACAAGAAACCGCTGCGCTCACGTCGCGCAATTCAAGGATGAACCGTCCCGACGAATCAATCCGGCACTGCCATTCGTCGGCGGAACCCTTAGAAGCAATCCCCCGGTGCCCGAGTGTGGATGTCACATTCGCCAGCACTACGAGGCTGAACGGGGACGGTTCCACGAAGGAAAGATCGTCGGTGTCTGGCGTTGTGACTTTGTGCGAGGATGTGGAGGTAAACGAGATCAGGACGCCGTTACCCTGTGCCGCGACCCGACCCTGCGCCGTCGCGTTGTACGTCCACAGCCGGGAGCCGGGAAGCGGAGTGATGTTCGTTAGATGATCGCCGTCACGCGGCAACCAGATCGCCCTCAGATTGCCCGGTGAAATGTCGACGAGTTCCTCGACGAACAGGTCATACGGGGAACGCGGGCGCGGAGCCGTCTCCTGCTGCGGATACAGCGCGGCGAGGGCGACGGGGTCGTAGTCAACCCGGACGTGTATAGGCACTCAGGCCAGCCCCCCGTAGAACTCCGCCGCCAGCGCCGTGACGGCGGCATGGACGGACGCCGCCTTCGCGCCTGACCAGACGCCGACGAACCCGGTGGTGACGTTGCCCTTGTTCGCGAGCCCGAAGGCGACTGGATTCGTCGCGTCGCCCACGACCGCGGCCCCCGCGCCCGCCAGCACCGTGTTCACCGCCGCGATCGCCGCCGATGTCCCGTCCGCGGCGCCGTTGTTGAAGAACGAGAACACGTCCACCCCGTCGAAGTTGGCCCCGATGCAGGCCATCCGCCCGACCGCCTGCGATGTGGTCGCGAGGTCAGAGACAGCGGTGTAGACACCGACGCGCTGACGGGCGCTGTTCAGTTCCCAGAGGATCGCCTGCTTCGCGACTACCGTGCCGTAACTGAAGATCGGGTTGTCCACCACGCTCACGGATGTGGGGCGGATCAGCGCCATGAACGTGCGCGCCGCCGCACCGGACGGGAAGCTTGAGTCGGTCGCGCTGGCAAGGTCACTCGTGCCGTTGTACGTGACCGCAGTACCGCGCCCCAGCCCGACATCGCGCCCGATCTGCGTGTTCGCCTGCGTCCATACCCGTGTGTCGGGGAAGGAGACGTTCGTCAGTTTGCCGCCCGCCACCGGCAGCAGCAGTCCGACAGGTGTCCCCGCGATGCGTTCGAGCGACGTGAAGAACTCGACCATCGGGGTCGCTACCTGCCACGGGTACAGCGCAGCAAGGGCTACGGGGTCGTAGTCAACCCGGACGTGTATAGGCACTCAGGACTCCCACCTACTGGGTCAGGACGGGATTCCCTTTAGACCGGTTCCTCGTCGAACGTGATCGCCACTTGGAACACCGCCGTCGTCGTGGTCGTCTGGAAGCACAGCGAGACCGCCGTGTCGGGGCCGACGCCGAAGTCGTCGTACTCGGCCTCGAGCTTGAAGGGCGCCACCGCCGTCGCGCCGATGCCGGTGAAGAGCGAGATGCCCGCCGGACGCAGGAACACCGGTGCCGCCGTGAAGGTATTGGTCGTCGGCGACCAGATCGCCTGCGTGTTCACCGGCCCGCCGGTGATCACATTCGTCACCGCCACGGCCGTGGCGGTCAGGATCGCGGTGGACGCGCCCGTCGACGCCTGCGCCCCGGCGGCCGTGGTCAGGGCCCATTCCACCGCGCCCGGCGCGTTGGCGCCGGACACCCACGACAGTACGAGGCGGCGGATGAACAGGTTGACTTTGGAGCCGCGCGGGTTCCAGAGCGTCGGGTGCCCGCCCCCTGCCGCTGGGACGATCAGCGCGATGCCGCCGGAGGCCGACACCGCGAGGAACCGGCGCCCCTCGACGGCAGCAGCATAACCGGGGCTGTGGGCCTGCCCCACCTTGATCGAGCCGTCCTTGTTGAGCAGCGACAGAGCCAGCGTTACTTCCTGGGCCATCTTCGTATCCTTTCTCCCCTACTTGGTAGCGGGAGGCTAAAACGCGTTGCCCTCATTGATGAGGTCTTCGACCGATTCCTCGACCATCAGGTGCAGCGCATAGAGGATGCCCTTGAGGAGCACGACCTGTTGCTGCGCCTCCGACAGTTCGCCGAACCCGATAGGCGTGCCGTTGTCGTTGGCGACCGCGACGGTGTCTGTACCCGGCTCCGCGCCGGGGCGGAACTTCGCGAACTCGCGGCCACCGAGATTAGCCGGAAGATCCGGCGTCCCCGCGTGGATCGACGCCGTCTCCGACGCCTTGTACGGGCGCAGCGGCGGCCATGGCGGCGGCATCCGTACCCGGCGTTCCTCGGCGGTCTGGTCAGCCATCGCGTCCCCCGTCCACTACTAGGCCGGGCACTCAAGCCGGAAGAGCCCGATGGCGAGTGCGGTGCCTGTGTCCGCCGCGAGCGACGTGCCGCAGACCGCGCCACCGACCATCTCCGCCTCCGTGGCGGGCTTGATGTCGTTGCCGGTGGTGAGCGAGCAGCGGTCGTCGATCGTGACGTTGCCGTCCGTCACCATCGCCACGTCGTTCAGGCCCCTGACCTGGATCCAGCCGTAGTAGTCCTGCGTGATCGCCGTCACGCAGAGCCCGGCCGCCGGGAGGTCGGTCGTGCCCGCGATGACGGTGTAGCGATCGCCTGCGGTCGAGAAGGCGAGCATGCTGCCTGCCGTTGCGGCGCCGACCGTCATCAGCGCGAAACGGTACGCCTTCGTGCCGTCGCGGTTCCAGAGCACCTGCCCCGGCGTGAACGGCAGCCGCTCCGCACTGTTGTACGGTGCGACCAGCGAGTTGTAAATCTTGCTTGTGTCCGGAGACACAAGTCCGAGTCCACCCGGTCCAGGCATGATGTGTTCCTTTCGTCCTGTCCTGCTTCACCGGCTCCGACGCTTACGTCGCGATCGGGTCGAGGATGCCGCTCAGGTCTTCGGCGTTCACGCCGTAGTAGTTCTGGTTCATCGCCATCTCTGCGCCCGTGAAGCCGTTGGCCTGTGCGGCCCCGCCATGCGCGAGGTTACGCACGCACATGCCCGTTGCCGTCGCCGCGAAATTGATGCACGAGTCGTTATCCGTCGCCCTGTTCTTGATGACGTTGTCCGCCACCAGCACGGATGTCACGACGCCGGCGCCGCCGATGCACGCCGTGCCCCAGTCACCGTGGAGGGTGTTGTTACGCACGATGTGGCCTGCACCAGTACCGGTGAAGTTGACAAAGTGCGTGTTTGCGGCGTCCAGGGCGATCGCGTGACAGCCATCGATCGTGATGCGGTCGGAGGCGCCTGCGGCGGCATCGACCACCCAGATCAGGGCGTTCATGTCGGCCGCGACATCGGTGAAGCGGCAGCCCAGCAACGAGAAGTCGTCGGCGTTGACATCGATCGCCGCCGTGATGTCCGCGAAGTTCGCGCGGAAGTGCATGTTGACGACAGTGATGTTCGCCGCGTCCACGTCCACGTCCGCCGAGATGATCGTGCCCAGCGTGATCGTCGGCTGGTCAGTACCACGCCCGATGCCGACCACGGTGATCCCGGCCACGTCGAGGTCGAGGCCGGCAGCCGCCGAGACGGTCTCGGCATGGCCGGGCATCACGATGATGATGTCGCCGTTGTTCGCCGTGCAGAGCCCGACGGCCCTATCGATCGTCGAGGCCGGCGACTTCGGGTTCTTGGCAGTCGTCGCAGTACCAGCGGCGGCGTGCCCAGAGTCCACGTAGAAGATGTTAGCGTTCGGCGAGATCATCATCCCGTACGAGGCAAGCACGATCTGCGCCTGCAGCGCCGGGTCGAGGTTTCGCAATCGCACTGGCATGTGAGCCTGTCCTTTCGTTAGTTGACCCCGGCTCGCGCCGGATACTCTGGCTCGCTACCCGTCTCGTTAGTCGGTGAGACCTGTGAGCTTCCCGTTGCGGCGCGGCTCGGTGATGAAGAGTTCCGGCCACGCGAGGATGTGCGCGATCCACGCGTCCTGCTGCAAGGTGCCGTTCTTGGCCTGAGCGATCTCCGTCGTCATGAAGTCGCGGTCCGGGTGGATCGCGAACCCGAACGACTTGGAGTTGAGGAAGTACATCACGCCGGCGATCGCGTCCTCGTCGTACATCAGCGGCGCGCCCTTGAAGGCGAGGCCCGAGAAGGTGCCGTCACCCATCGTGCGCGACGTGTGCCGGATATCCGGCGCTAGGAGGTTCTCGTACGCCTCGTACTCGTCCTGGTCGGAGAGGATCATGTCCGGCAGGCTGCGGTCGCCCGAGCCCGTGCCGCAGTTGAGGAACGTGCGGAGCATCCCGACCGACGTGTCGATCGCGAGCGCACCGGAGACGGCGACTTCCTGCGCCTGCCAGTAGGTCGCCGTCGAGCGGTTGATGCCACCCACCGTGCCCCCCGAGTCGACGAGCAGGCCGATCCCCTGGATGTTCTTGCCGCTGTTGCCGACCGTCGCCGCCTGCGCATGCGTGTTCAGCTTCGAGCGCATCGACTGCAGCGCCTCTTCCGTCTTGAGCGTCCACATGTTCAGGATGCCCTCGGGCGTGCGGTTGTTCCGCAGCACCTCGAAGGCATTGGCGACGATCTGCTGCTGGTATTCCTTCCAGCGGTAGAAGGCGTTGTTCAGCGTCTCCGAAGGCGTCGTGTCGAAGGCGTCGTACCCGCTGTAAGAACCGCCGCCCGTGTCCTCTGCGGTACGCAGCGGCACGAGCAGGTTGTCGCCACCAGCGAGGCGCTCGACCCCGACCTTCTCTTCGATCCAGCGCAGGAAACCGTGGTCGGTGAAGATCTGGTCGGCCACCGCCAGCCGTACATACTTGTCGATCGTCACCGTCGCGAAATCGGTGTCGAAGGTCGTGCCACCGGCCATCTCGTGCTCCTGACAGGAGCACAGCGGGATGTGCTAGGAGACTCTGGTCTTCCTCCGTGGGTCGCGGATGCGACTCATATCGAGACCAGTTCCACGCCGCCCCAGTGTGCTCAGGGCGGACGCAACAGCAGCCTTTGCGAGGTCGTCACCGTAGTTCGCGGCACCTTCGCCGGCCCCACCCGTGGAGTCGTCGATCGGCGGCCCGTTCGAGGTCGTCGTGCCTGCTACGTCGTGCGCCGCATCGCGGCGGGCTGCAGTAAGAGCGTCCGTGTATTCTTTGGACTTCTTGAACGCCTCGACGCCTTCCACCTTGCCCCGCTCAAGCGCGGCGCGCTGGATGTAGCCGAAGAGTCCACCCGTCTTCGCGTCGGCGGCGTTCTGCCACTCCGGCGAGTCGGGCTTTGTAGCGAGGTCTTGCAGCGCGGGCTCGACCTCGAAGGCCTGCTGCGCGTACGTCGACATCGCCTGGACGATGAAACGGTGCTGCGCCTCTTCGGGGATTGAGTCCATCTGCGCCCTGACGGCGTCGATGGCTTCCCGGTCGGTGCTGATCCGCTCCGCGTAAGCATCTGGGTTCATGCGCCGCAGCGTGTCGAGTTCCGTGAGGAGTTCGGTGCGCTTCTTCGTCGCGTTCGCCAGATCAAGGTCGTTTTTGTAGTTCGCCCGCTGGTCGCGTAGCCGTCGCTCGACGTCCGCCTCGTGGTCACTTTGCAGCTTTGCGAGGTGGGCGGCGCGGGCCTCCGGGTCCGTCCAGTCGGGTTCGTCAGTCTTCGCGTCCGGCCTGGCAGCCGTGGTCGCGGGTTTCGCCTGGTCGGGTGCCGCCGTCGCCGGAGCCGCCCCTGAACCCTCGCCCTTGGCCGTCGTCGAGTCTCGGGCAGCGATTTCGGCGGTGGCTGCTGCCATCGCCTGCTGCGCGAGACTCGGCTGTGCCGTAGGGGCGGGAGCCGCTGGTGCGCCTGTCGTCACGGGTTACTACACCCTCCAACGCGCGTCCTAAAACGCGCCTTCGATGAGCAGCGTGAGCCTATTCCGCCCCGTCTGTCAAATGGGGGACCGTCAGCGGGCGGCAGGGGCGCTTGTAGCGCCCACGTTGGCGCCCGAGGCGGAGAGATAGCCGTACTTGATCGCCTGGGCCGCCAGCCCGTCCGCCTGGTGTGCCCGCGCCCACGTCAGCCGCTCGCGCCGCACGATCGCCTCCACCCGCTGCGCCATCGAGTCGTTGCGCGCCAGCAGCGCCGCCCGCTGGCGGAGCGCATCAGGCGCGAGGTTGGGGAAGTTCGTCCGCAGTCGAGCGGCCAACTCTTCCGTGCGCGCGTCGAGGTAGGCACCAGCGTCGGGATATGTGCTCGCCTGCGCCTTCACTGGCCCCTCAGAGAGCGTCCGCACCGCCGTACGCCACGCCTGGTCGGGGATCGTGAAGTAACCGGTGTCCAGTAGCCGTTCCTGCAGGGCTTCTTGCTCGACGACGGCCTGCCGCACGACAGGATCGGCAAACCGTGTGCCACGGAAGGAGCCGGGCTGGCTGCCCGTGATGTACTTCGGGTCGACGCCCGCCTTGCGCGCCTGGTCGAGGATGTCCGCCCGGGACGCATCCCGGCGGGTGAAGTCGACCTTGCCGGTACGCGGGTCTTCTGGCGCTGTGACAGACCAGTACTGCTCGGCGAACACATCCTCGAGGGCCGGGTTGTCCTTCGCCTTGAGTCCGGCCTGCACCGCCTGTGTGAAGAGCGCCTGCGACGCCTCGTAACGGCTCCTCTTGAGGTCACCGATGGCCTCGCGCAGCCGTGGCCCCGTGGCACCAGCGTCGAGCGCCGCGCGGGTGGTCGCCTCGATCCCTGCGTATCGCTCCCGCAGGGCGCTCATGGCGAAACTCACCTGCTCGCGGGCCGTCCCGGCGGCGGGTTCACGGCGCTGGATCGCCTCCTTCACGGCTGGCGTTTCGTCGACCTGCCGTTTCTGGCCGGTGTTGAGCGCGTCGTATGACGTCCCGAGGCCGAGGTCCTGCGCCGCCTGGTTGCGGAGGTCGCGCGTGGTCGGGCCGCGGCCGGAAACGCCGACGACCTGCAACCCCGTCTGTACCGCCGCCTCACCGGGAGACTGACCGCGACGTTGCGACTCGAACGGCTGGCCTGCGGAGAGCGGGATGACCCCCTCGCCGATGTAGATGAGCCCCTGCATCAGCGCCAGCGCGCGGTTGCTGCTCGTAGCAACGGGCTTGCCGTAGTAGTCCTTGTTGACCAGCGCCTCGTAGGTGCGCTTGCCGAGGATCTGCACGCGGTCGCCGAAATAACGCTCGAGCCCGACGCCCGGCAGGTACACCGTCGAGCCGCCGGTCGGGAGCGTGAACCCGACATCGACGGCACGCGGGGCGAACGCTCTGTAGAGCGCGCGGTATGGCCCGCCGAGCGCGAGGCTCCATCCAGTGCCCGACGCGTACACGCGGAGGGCGTTCGGGCTGTCCGGGTTGAGCACGTCCACGACGGCGGCGAAGGGGTCGCGCCCGGTGGCGATGGCGTCCGATGCGGCGCTCGAAGTCGATG
>ERZ1292642.1227-Hain-H14-01um-R1-1227-length-12449-cov-4_pt1 | contig 12449 bp, 14 predicted proteins | sample MGYA00564403_ERZ1292642 | MGnify/ENA primary metagenome ERZ1292642 (study PRJEB36523, sample SAMEA6512643) | groundwater metagenome | collected 2019-01-09 | study: AquaDiva: Metagenomics assemblies of 32 groundwater samples | reverse complement strand
AAGATCCAGTGGCCTGACCCAGCAACGCTGGCGGAAATGGTTTCTAGCAGGCCAGTCACTGCCGTCGCGCGCGAGCTTGGCGTTTCTGACACGGCCGTACTAAAGCGGTGTTTGCGCTTGGAAATCAAGACGCACGGGCGTGGGGTTTGGGCAAAGCGCTACGCCGAAGCTCACCGGGGTAGTATAACGGCAGTACAAGGGACCTTGACTCCCTGAATGTGCGTTCGAGTCGCGCCCCCGGTTCCACACGATCCCGAGTCCTCCAATCGGCAGGAGAGCGGATTCTGACTCCGCCAATGTGCGTTCGACTCGTACCTCGGGAACCATCGCTCGCGTAGCACAATGGCAGTGCGCTCCCCCTGTAAGGGAGACGGTGCGAGGTCGAGACTCGCCGCGAGCACCAAGTCCGATCCGAGGTGGGATAATTGGTAGTCCCCGCGGCTGTTACCCGCGACGGTGCAAGTTCGAATCTTGCCCTCGGAGCCACGTGAGCGTCACCGTCCGGCGACGGCATCCGCCTGCAAAGCGGGTTGCGGTGGGTCCGACTCCCACGGCGCTCTCCAACCTTTGGCGCTCGATGGGACTACAGGCCGGCGGGTTGCGGTGTCCAAGACCACGACTTTCCGTCTCCGGCATTCGGCCGCACCCGGCGGGGTGGTAGGAGAGCGTCAAGCACGGCCCCATCGTCCAACGGTAGGACGCTGGATTCTCAATCCAGAAACCGCGGGTTCGAATCCCCGTGGGGTCGCCAACGCGCCGCGGTCGATCTCAGGTGAGATCCGGTCCCTTTCAAGGATCAGAGGCGGGTTCGATTCCCGTCCGCGGTTCCAACATTCGGGGTGTAGCTCAGACGCGTAAGAGCTTCCGGTCTGGAGCCGGAAGGCCGCGACCTCGCAAGTCGCCACCCCGACCAAGTGACTGCGTAGAGTGTTTGGTGGGAGCACACTCGCTTCGGGAGCGAGCAGCGGAGGTTCGATTCCTCCTACGCAGAATTTCAGGCCGGAGTGTTTGGTGGGAGCACCCGCGCTCGGGGAGCGCGCAGCCCGAGTTCGATTCTCGGCGGCCTGACGTGAGGGGGGTTGGCTCCAAGGCGGAGCACCGGCTCGATAAGCCGGCGGGCTCGGTTCGATTCCGAGACCTCCTACCAAGTTCGATGGTGGTGCTGGTGTAGCAGCCTGCACGGCGGGTTGTGGACCCGCAGGTTCCGGGGCAGCACCGGAGCATCACCCCACATCCCGTTCGCCGCATGCCCGCTGTGCTGCTGGGGGTCACGACTCCGGCCAAAGTAACGGGCGCTTGAACGCCGTGGCGGCGGCGAACGGGGATCAACCTTGCCTCCAGACGCGACTGGTGTCGCGGGCCGGTTGTCGACCGGCTGAGCGGAGTTCGATCCTCCGTGGGGGCGCCAAGCAACGCCGTCGTGGCCGACGTGGTCAAGGCAGCCGCCTGAAGAGCGGACGATGCTCGTTCGATTCGAGCCGACGGCACCATGAAGTGAGCACCCGTGGCCCAACGGCAAGGCGCCACCTCGACACGGTGGAGATGCGCGTCCGACTCGCGCCGGGTGTACCAAAGACGAAGGGCTGCTGGTGCAAAGGGAGCACGCGAGCATGGCATGCTCGAAATTCGGGTTCGACCCCCGGGCGGTCCACCAAAGAAAGGGCTTGACGGCGCGATCGGCGATCCGTCAAGGTGCGCCTTCGCTAAGGCCAAAGGGCCGGGGAGGCGACATGGGCAAGCTGCATCAGGTCATCGCGGTCGAGAAGGCGGTGAAGCCGCGGGTCGAGAAGACGCTGACCGAGGCGTACCACGTGATCCAGAAGCCGGAGCTGTTCAACGGCCTGACGCGGACCTACGAGCCGGTGGAGGAGACGGGCGAGCGCAAGCCGCCGGAGAGCAAGAAGGTGCAGTACGAGACAGCCCGTGTGGTCGAGTCGGTCCGATCGATCCTCGTCGAGCTGTTCGACGTCATCGCGACCAAGGGCGAGGCGAACTGCAAGGCGAAGGCGGACGTCGTCGTCGGCGGCAGGGTGCTGCTGCAGAACGTTCCGGTGACGACGCTCCTCTTCATCGAGAAGCAGCTCGTCGACCTCCGCACCTTCGTCAGCAAGCTGCCGGTGCTCGACCCGGCGGAGACGTGGACGGTCGACTCGTCCTCCGGCCTCTACCGCACCGGCGACGTCAAGCGCGGCTCGACGCGCAAGGACAACGTCGTGATCACGCTCGCCGCGGCGACCGACAAGCACCCCGCGCAGTCGCAGCTCGTGCAGAAGGACGTCCTCGCCGGCTACTGGACGGAGAGCAAGACGTCCTCCGCCATCACCGCGCCCGAGCGGGAGGAGACGCTCAGGCGGATCGATTCCCTCGCCCGCGCCGTCAAGATCGCGCGCGAGGAGGCCAACACGACCGACGCCCCGGAGGTGAAGCTCGGCGAGAAGGTGCTCCTCTTCGTGTTCGGCTGACCAAGTTGCCCGGCGGCGCCGACAGCCGAAAGGCTGCATCGGCGGCGGGAGTCGGTGCAAGCTGCTTCCGTTTACGAGGGTTGGCGCCGCCGGGCGCTCTTTGCCGTCCAACCTCAACCTCATCGTCATCCTGATTCCGCGAGTCCGTTCAGTGCTGGTGCAAATCCAGCCCCGGCCGCCACAAACCATGTGGCCGGGTAGCCCAACCTAGAGAGGCGCGGACCGCAGCCTGAACCTGAACTTCTGACGCCAACCTCAACATCGCCGTCGGAGATCGATCAACCGCCGGCCGCAAATGCGGAGGAGCCCCGGGTTCAAATCCCGGCGGGCACGCCATCTTCGATCGACGCGATCGATCGAGCACGACGCAGCACCACGTGCCCGTGGGCCAGTGGCAAGCCGCTTCCACTCAGTCGTCATGCGGTCGGGAACGACAACGAGGTCTCCTTTGCAAATGGCGGCGTTCACGTGGCTGAAAACCACATGACAACCGCTGTCCCCCGCGTGCTAGCGGGGGACAGCACCTTTTCGGGGTCGTCGTCCAAAGGGAAGACGCGACGTTCGCAACGTCGAGATGCAGGTTCGACTCCTGCCGACTCCACCAATTTTTCTGGCTCTACCGTGACGCACGCCGGTCCTTGGGCCGGTGTGACATCGTGATATGCGGGGACGCCCGCAACCGTCGACGAAGTCTGCGCGGTAGAGCCGGAGCGTTTTCGGGCTGGGCGCTGGGGCGCAGAGATGCCTTGCAAGCAACTCGCGGTGAGTTCGATTCTCACCCGGTCCACCAACTGCCGATCGATCCGGGGATCGCCCGTGCTTGGTAAGCACGCGCAGCCGGGGCCAGCACCCGGGGTCGGCACCAACGAAGCCCCGTAGCCTAGGCCGGATGAGGCACACGCCTCCGAAGCGTGTCTACGTGAGTTCGAATCTCACCGGGGCTGCCAATGCGCGGAGGGTGGCGCGGAATGGTCCGCAACGGGTCTCGAAAACCCGGCCACGGCGATGAACCGTGAGGGTTCAATTCCTTCATCCTCCGCCACAAGGGAGCGTGAACCGGGCGAGGCCCGGCGCCGGTTGCTAACCGGACGGACGCCACAAGGCGTTGGGGATCGAGACCTCCGCGCTCCGCCAGCACGCCCCCGTAGTGAAATTGGATCATCACGCAGGTCTACGAAACCTGAGATCCGCGTTCGAGTCGCGGCGGGGGCGCCAATTTGCTCGCGTAGTCTAGCGGAGAGGCACCCGTTTCCTAAACGGGATCACGCGGGTTCGATTCCTGCCGCGAGCGCCACGACCTGCCGACGCCGAACCGGACCGGCGACGCGGCTTCTATCCGCGTTCGTGGGGGTTCGAATCCCCCCGGCAGGGCCAAATTTTGCGGAGTAGGTCAGCGCCTGACTCGGGCTCATACCCCTTGTTGGCTGGTGCGACTCCAGCCTCCGCAACCAATCGCGCGAGGAGAGCGTAGCTGGTGACACCCGCGGCCTTACACACCGCGTCCGCAGGGTTCGATTCCCTGTCCTCGCACCAAAGTCACGCTCGGGTGGTGGAACGGTAGACACGCCGGCTTGAGGGGCCGGTGGGCTGCAAAAGCCTGTGCGAGTTCGAGTCTCGCCCCGAGCACCAAGCAAGGCCCTGTGATGGAACGGGAGACATGCACGCCTCAGAAGCGTGTGCCGGCGACGGCGTGAGAGTTCGAATCTCTCCGGGGCCACCAAGCAAGCCGGACTGCTGCAACGGCGACAGGCGCGGCTCAAACCCGTGTGAGGCTCCGGCCTCGTTGTGGGTTCGACTCCCACGTCCGGCACCACGATCTCGCGATTCACTTGTCCCGGTGCTAGGATCTGGCCATGTCGGCGGCGACCGAGACACTGATCCTTGATGTGGGCTGGCAGCCCGTCGGCCGCGTCGGCTTCGACAAGGCCGTGCGGCTCCTCGCCAAGCAGCGCGCCGAGGTCGTCGACTCCCACGACCGCGTGATCTGGTCGCCGGCGACCCTGCGCCCGGACGTCGTGCCCGTAGTCGGCAACGCGACCGAGGAGTTCCGCGCTCCGAGCGTCGTCCGCCTTCTCAAGGCGATCACCTACGGCCCGCGCCGCGGCATCAAGTTCTCCCGGCTGAACGTGTGGCTTCGCGACAAGGGCCGATGTGGCTATTGCGGAACGAAGGTCACGCTCGACTCCTATACCTACGACCACGTCATCCCGTCGAGCCGCGGCGGCCGGCGTGAGTGGACCAACATCATCTGCGCGTGCGTCGAATGCAACGCGCGCAAGGGCGGACGCACGCCGTTCGAGGCCGGCATGAAGCTCATCGCCAAGCCGGTGCGCCCGACGACGCTGCCGCAGGGCGTCCGGCCGCAGATCGTGTGGCGGCGGGGCATGCCGGACGCGTGGCGGGCGTGGCTGCGCGACATGACGTACTGGCACGACGAGATGGAGTGAAGGCATTGATCCCCGGTCTGACGCTGCGACGCCGTTGTCCTCTCTGCAAGTGCATGCGTCCCGACGCCGAGATGGAGAACGCTGAGCTGACCGAGTCGCTGCGCAAGACCGGGCGCTACCAAGACCAAGGGCGCCGGTGGATCACGCGCATTTGCCGGGCGCCGTGCTTCGCGTGGCAGCCGCCACGCCGTTCACCTTACTCGTCTGTGGATCGCATCGATCGTGTGGAGTGACGGCATGGATGACTTCGACTTCCCGTCCCGGCCGTCGTCCACGGTGGAGAAGGTCGCGGTCCTCCTGTTTCTCGGCCTCTGCCTTCTCGCCATCGCAGTCGCGTGAATCTCCTTTCAAACAAGCCTGTTTGACACGGACTAGGTCGGCACCCCGATTCTTGTGTCGTCCCGCACTGGAGGCGGGCTTCAACTCGCCACCGGCGAGGAGGACACAAGGCAAATGCCCGACAGGTACCATACCGCAACGACGGTCGCGCTCACCTCGGGCGCGGCCATCGCCGTCACCCACGGTCTCACCGCCAACGGCAATCAGGTGGCGCCGCACGAGGTCATCCCCACGCTGGAGCACGGCGCCTCGGTCGGCGCGCACTCGGTGCGCATCACGAACAAGGGCACCGTGACCTACTCCGTCGTCTACGACGGCGCGATGCCGGCGGCCGGCGAGGTCGTCACGAGCCCGGTGACGGTGCGCCTCGACGCGATCCGTTGGCATTCCCGCGACGGAGCTGCATGATTGTACCGCATCGGCGGATGCGCTAAGTTCCCGGGGCCGTCGGACATCCAGTCCGGCGGCCCTGCGGTTTTCTGGAGGCGCAAATGCCAAGGGCAAGGAAGAGCGGGCGCGGAGTTGTGGTTAGCGTGGGCGCGCAGTTTGGCCGGTTGACGGTCGAGCAGACCTTCATCGAGCGGAATGCGGCGAGCGGGAAGAACGAAGCGCGCGCGATCTGCACGTGCTCATGTGAAAGTGGAATCAAGACAAATGTGCGTATTGACCACCTGAAAGACGGCACCACCGTTTCCTGCGGGTGCTTGCGCGCCGAATCTAGCGTGAAGCACGGAATGGCGAACAAGACAACGGAGTACAGGACGTGGCTGACGATGCGGAACCGCTGCAAGTTCCCGGGCCGCGGGGGCTACAGGGAAAAGGGAATCACCGTCTGTACGCGATGGGATGACCCCGAGCATGGCTTCGAGAACTTCCTTGCCGACATGGGACCGCGTCCGTTTCCACGCGCCGTCATCGACCGGATCGATCCGCTTCGGGGTTACGAGAAGGAAAACTGCCGGTGGGCTACGCAAAAGGCTAACGCGCGGCACCGCGTCGACAATCGGTTGGTGACGGCGAACGGCGAGACGCTCCCGCTGTGGGCGTGGGTCGAACGAACTGGGATGGCCTACGTCACGATTCTCAGCCGGCTGAAGCGCGGGTGGACGCCAGAACGAGCGATGACGGAGCCGCTCTCGGACCGTGGACAGGACAACGGCCCCCGCGCGGACGCAGAGCTTTTCACGCACAACGGCGAGACGCTCACCCTTCGCGACTGGTCGAAGCGCCTCGGCATTGGCAAGGGCACGCTATGGACACGAATCAAGAAGGGGTGGCCAATCGAGAAGGCGCTCTCGACGCCGACGGATGGTGAAGTCCTGACACCGATTCGGCCGCGCGGACCGAGCAAGCGCCGCTGAACCTTGACACCCGATCGCCATCCGTTACGGTGCCCCGCCGTCGGTCGGAGGGCCGCATGGCGGATGGTCTGCTGCGATCAGAAAACCAAGCACCTCCGACCGACGTCCCCCGCTGGACGCGCTCCGACAAGCCCGGGGAGAAGCCGCCCGACTCCACCGACCTCAAGACCTTCCCGGGCGTCGTCCAGTCCGACCTCAACGGCGCCGCGTGGGCCGACGCCTACGACCACGTCTCGTCGCACTGCTACTTCTGCGACCAGCCCCTCGGCGAGTTCGCCGTCCCAGTCTTCGCCTCGATCGATCGCGACCGGAGCAACCACGGCATCTACCCCTACATGACCAACGCCCGCATCGTCTCGCCCTCGGCGTTCGCGTGCTTCGGCTGCGTGGTGCGCAAGGCGACGCACAAGGCGACGCTACCGGCGTGGACCGGCATCTTCGGGAGTGACAAGTGACGGACGTGGCGTTCGCGAACTGGTACACGTCACGCATCGCGCCCGCGATGAGCGAGTTTCGCGTGCGTGCCGGCGAGATCGCGAACCGGGCGAAGGGCAGACTGACGGTGCTCGGCGCTCGCCTCGACGCGGACCTGCGCTGGCTGTTGTGGGCGAGTGAGAGCCACGGCGCGCGGATGCGGATGGCGCCGGCCACGCGGCTCGGCGACTTCGTGGACCCCGGCGGCAAGGTCATCGGGCAGGTGATGCAGTGCAGCAATCACCACGTGGCGTTCGTGGCGTACTGCCCGTGCTGTTTTTTGGAGGAGACTTCGTCGTGAACCCTGCTGGCCCCAAGCTCCTCCTCATCTCCGACGGCCCCGGCACCGCGACCGGCCTCGGGGGCCAGTCGCTCCTCGTCTACGAGGCCGCTGTCGAGGCCGGCTTTCAGGTCTTGGTCGCGAACCTCTGCATTCAGGAGGACCGGCCGTTCCCGCCGCCCTTCTTCCACGCCGGCGGGATGATCCCCGAGTACCTCGTCGACGTGCCGCTCCGCGCCGACCAGCTCGGGTACGTCCTCGCCGAGTTCGAGCCAGACCACATCGTTGCCCTGTGCGACGGCTGGATGCTCGGGGCGATGGTCTCGATGCCGCGGCGGGTACGGGAGAAGCTGCACTTCTGGACCACCGCCGACCACGAGTTCTTCCCCGAGTCGTTCCGTGTGCTGGTGGAGTCGGCCGCAAGCCTTGTCTTCATGGCCGAGTTCGGCCGGGACTCGTGGGGACCGGGCCTCGACCGCAAGGGCAAGCGGACCATCATGATCCCGCACGCCGTCGAAGGATCGATCTTCCGTCCCTATCCCATCGGCTCGCCCGCGGCGGATCGTGTCGAGAAGGCCAAGCGGTTCTTCGGCGTCGACGGGCACTTCGTCGCGCTCCACATCGGCCGCAACCAGCACCGCAAGCAGCAGCCGCTCCTCATCGAAGGATGGTCGCGATTCGTCCAGCGCCTCGCGCCGCAGGATCGGGCCAAGGTGACGCTCTACCTACACACCGAGGAGCACGGCGCCATGCTCGCGGCGGTGAACGGCGATCCCTACATGAACGTGATGAGCGTCCTCATGTCGGGGTGGAACCTGCCGCGGTACATCGCGCGCAACTACTCTGCCGAGATCGCCAAGACGATCCGGTTCTCGGAGCGCGGTGGGCCGCGGGACGCGGTGGCGGAGATGCACAACGTCTCCGACGTTCATGTGTCTGCAAGTTGCGGCGAAGGCTTTGGCGTCTGCACCATCGAGGCGCAGGCGTGTGGCCGCGCCGTCATCATCTCCGACAACACCACGACTCCCGAATTGGTCGGGGGGCGCGACGCGGGCAAGGGACTCCACGGCTCGGTCTACGAGCCCGGCGCGTCGCTCGGCGTTGCTCCATTCGGCTGGCGGGTTCCGTGCAGCAGCTTCTTCGTCCAGCCCGACTTCTCGGGGAAGCGACCGCTGATCGACGTCGATCGCCTCGCCGATGCTCTGCACGACGCGTGGAGCTTCTGGCGCGCCGGCGAGTTGAATACTGCTGCCGCTGTCGCCCGCCGACAGGAGTGGACGCTCGCGCGCTACGAGTGGCTGGCGGTGAAGAACAGGTGGAAGGCGCTTTTCGCCGAGATCGTCGCCGGCAACGTCGACGGGCTCGGCCCGCGCGCGGAGGTCAAGTGACGACAGAAGCTCATGCCGCCGTGGCGATCAACGCTGCCTCGATCCTGACGCCGGCCGACTACGTCGGCCACGTCGCGGGGCGTCGTGTCATCTTCTACAGCCGGCGTGGCTACTTCGTCGTGGCCGGGACGGTGCAGATCACAGGACGGCGGAAGCCGGTGCGCTTCGGCTATGCCTACTCGGCGACGGACGGCAGCTTCATCGGTCCGTCGAAGGTCGCGTACCGCATCTGGCGCACGTTCGCGATCGTGAAGTGGCTCTGCCGACACCAGTCGAAGACGGCGTCCGTCGGGGAGACAAGCGACGGCGCGTGGGTCGGCTGGAGTCACCGCGCCGCAAAGCGTTTCAAGTCGCGTGAAGCCGCCGAGGCTTTCGCGGAGTCCGTTTCCTGAGAGGAGGGAACACATGGCAAGGGGCAAGAAGGCCAAGAGCAAGGGTGGCAGGAAGAGCAAGACCAAGCGGAGCAACGGCGCGGGGCGAAAGCCCGACATGATCCCCGAGAAGTACCGGGAGGCAGAGCCGGAGTGGCGGGCGTTCAAGGCCGCCGCGGCGAAGAACCGCGACTACGCGAACCGCCTCGTGGCGCTGCAGGAGGAGGCGCAGGAGATCGGCTCGTCGGCGCCTCTGTTCGTGCGCTACCTCCGCGCGCGCGCGATCCTGCACGAAGTGGGCGAAATCCGCCGGTTGGGTGCGGCGGCGGAAGCCGAGGCGGTGAACCTGTCCGACAAGCTCAACACCAAGCTGGAGGGCATCGACGGGAGCCCGCCGCTCTCCGAAGCGATGTCGGCTGCGTTCGACGATGCGCCGCCCATCGACCGGCTCAACAAGCTCCGGGTGGCCTTCGCGGAGCGCGCCAAGCGGAGGCGACGCGGCACGCGGGAGGTGGCCCCGCCCGAGCCCGAGCCGGTGGCGGAGTCGACCGCCGCCGAGACGACGGGCGAGACGACGGGCGCAACGCCCACCGAGTCTGCGCCCCCGGCCGAGCCCGAGTCGGCACCGCCGTTCCCCATGCCGGAGGTCAAGGCAGGGACGGTACCGACCGCGCAACTCGCACCAGCGGTCGGGCGCGTGATCGAGCAGTCGCCGACGCCGTCCGGCATCGCGTCGGGCGTCAACGCGACCTGACGGGAGGGAGCGGCATGGCTGGAACGCGCCTGCGCATGCTGAACCTCGGCTGCGGATCGGTTCCCCGACCGAGCGACGAGACGTGGGAAGTGATCAACCACGATCTCGTCGCTCTGCCGAACGTCGACGCGGTGTGGGACCTGAACGACTACCCGTGGCCGTGGTCGGACGAGTCCTTCGAGTGCGTGCAGGCGTTCGACCTTCTGGAACACCTCGACGATCCCATCAAGCCGTTGGAGGAGATCCACCGCATCCTCAAGATGAAGAAGCCGAACGGCGATCCCGGCATGGCCGTGATCAAGGTGCCGATGGCGGGGTCGCTCAATCACCAGATCGATCCGACGCACCACCGGGGATATACCGAATACAGCTTCGACTTCTTCGACCCCGAGACGGCGTTTGGCAAGCAGGAGTCGCACTACTCGTGGGCGCGCTTTTGGGTCTGGCGCATCCGCCACGACCCGGAGTTCGCGCGGGACGACCGGCCAATCGATCTGGCCGAGTCGCCGGTGGTCGGAGAAGACAGGAAGCTGCCCGACTGGATCGCCGAGCGCATTCGCAACCGGGGCCGGGGCGTGAACCTGTGCTTCGAGCTGGCGAAGCTCCCGGCCGACGAGCAGGTGCGTGCGATGTACGCCAAGGCAGGAGCGCCACGGCCGCGACACCGCTACATGGTCGGGCTGAATCCGCCGGTGCGCCGGCAGGACGGGGGCTGAGCGTGGGCGACAGCATCAAGACCGAGCGGGAACTTCGCGTCGAGCTTCTCAGAAACGTCTACGCTGTCGTGCTTTCCGAGGCGATGGCGAAGGCGCGGTGGGCTGCTGACGCCGACGGACGCAAGCCAGAGCCCGTAGATTCGGCGGAGGTTGCAGCATCAGCTCTCTTCTTCGCTGCGAGCGCGGCGAAGCGCGCTGCGTCGTTCGGGTGGGTCGTGCCGACGGATGCAGAGGGCGCGGAGTGATGCCGACGCTTGTCTATCGGTCCTACGTTGGCCATCGCACCGGGTACGGTCTGGCGGCGCATCAAGACATCCTCGCCCTTGCCACGGCGGGCGCCGACTTCCGCGTCTGCGGTCTCTCCGGCCCTCCGCCGCAATTCGGATGGCCCATCTTCGGCCGCTCGATGGAGGCGGCGCGCCAACGCTACGACCGGAATGCGTGGAAGGACCGCTGCACCCAAGTCCTCCGCGCCATCCCGACCGACGCCCTCGCGCCCATCGAGCCGGCGAGGAGCGACCGCGGCTTCCCCGTCCGGTTCCACCCGGGCCAGAAGGCGATCTGCTTCACCGTCTTCGAGGCGCCGAACTGGCCGCGCGGCTGGGTCACGGCGTCGAACCTCTACGACGCCATCTCGGTCCCCGGCGAGTGGCTGGCCGTCTCAGCCCGAGCCGCCGGCGTCAAGACGCGCATCGAGGTCATCCCGCACGCGATGGACTTCGAGGAGGCCGACCGGCAGGAGCACGAGCACATCCAGCCGCAAGCTCCGCCCGGCGAGGCGTGGTGGGAGGCGCCGACCGGCGAGGAGTCGGTGCGCATCCTGACGCAGGGCACGTACATGCTCCGCAAGAACATCCCGGCGCTGGTCGAGGCGTTCTACCGCGCCGGGTTCGACCGCAAGGACGCGGTGCTCCTCGTCCACACGCACTACTTCAAGGAGCGCCATCGCTCCCTGCTGATGGAGCAGCTCTACCAAGTCCGCAAGAAGCTCCACATCAAGTGCGGCGACGCGCCGCCGGTTGTCGTGTCCGACGCGGCGCTGATGTGGGACACGCTGTGGGCGATGTTCCGGTGGGCCACCGTCTACGCGACCGCCGCCTACGCCGAGGGCGTTGGCTATCCGCTGATCATGGCCGCCGGCCTCGGGATTCCGATCGTCTGCACCGACCAGCCGGGGCACTTCGACACGGCGCCGCACGCCATCCGTGTCACGTCGGCGGCGGTGATGCCGGCGGACCTGTGGGATCGCGATCCGATGGCGATGATGGACGACTTCAGGATCGCCCACGTGTTTGATGAGGACAGGTGGTTCGCACCGTCGAGAACCGAGATGGCACAGAAACTTCGGCTCGCCACGAGCGATGTGTCTCGGTCCGACGCGCTGGTCTCGGCGGTCGGCGTGCGCAACCGGCACGGACTGGCGCCGGTCGGGAAGCAGATCCTCGACTTGGTGGAGGGTGTCTGATGACATTCAAGGTTCACATCGCAGGGACGCCGGCGGGGGTCAAGCGTGCCTTCGCCGACAAGTTCGTGGAGACGTCCAAGACGATGCCAGCGTTCGCCGCGCTGATCCAGTACGTCGCCGCGGAGATGGCCCGCCTCGAAGCTGCTGGCCTGAAAGGCGTGTCCCTGCGCGTGATGCTCCTGCACGGACCGAACGAGGTTGTGAGCGAGGTCAGCGTGAAAGAGACGGAGATCGCCTGATGTCTTGGTTCAACGGTGAGCGCGACCTCGACGGAAACTTCGAGTGGGGTCGGAGCGGCGACGACGGTAATGCGGTGGCGCTCCGCAGGGTCACGATTCCGCTGGTCGTGGCGCATGCGCAGGGCGTGAGACCGTCGGCGAAGCAGTGGCGCG
>ERZ1292642.300-Hain-H14-01um-R1-300-length-32809-cov-6_pt2 | contig 12450 bp, 22 predicted proteins | sample MGYA00564403_ERZ1292642 | MGnify/ENA primary metagenome ERZ1292642 (study PRJEB36523, sample SAMEA6512643) | groundwater metagenome | collected 2019-01-09 | study: AquaDiva: Metagenomics assemblies of 32 groundwater samples | reverse complement strand
GGGGGGCAACGCCCAGGTGACCGACGTGCGGGACAACGCCAAGGTGACCAACGTGCGGGACAACGCCAAGGTGACCAACGTGCGGGGCAACGCCCAGGTGACCGAAGTGTGGGGCAACGCCAAGGTGACCAAGAAGCCAGGAAAATAGTCCGATGAGCCTCGGTTACACCCGGCAGCACTCAGACGTGACGAAACGGCTGCACGCCTCGCCCTGGGTGCCCGTGGACAAGAAAGGGGAGGTACTGTAGCGCCGTTCGCCTGTCCGGCCTGCGTAGCGGGCCGGGCGGGCGCAACGGTGCGCACATCTGCAGCCCTTGTGTTTGCGTGAACAAGGGATTTTGCACTTTTTTCTGAATTGACAAGCGCGAATTGCCGATATAGTATGTAGCAACATTGAGACAGTAGTGTGCCGATGTACGTAGGAGGGGTGACTGCCATGCAGGAATCCGTCGAAACAGAGGCAGACCGCGCATACACCGAGTATCTTTTTGAGTCCAATCTGGAGTTTGCAGAGCTCATGGCGCGACGTTTCATCTACAGGCATGGTGTGCCGTCGCATGTCGTAGAGGACGTAAAGAACGCGGCTCTGGTTGGCATCTGGCAGGCAGCACAACGCTACGATGTGCGGCACGGCTGCTCGTTTCGCACATACTCCGCAGGTCGCATTGTCGGGGCCATGATTGACGAGCTGCGTTCGTGGGATTATGTCTCTCGCGGCGAGCGCAGGACGGCCAGGGCGGAATGCAGGGAACCGCGCGGTATGTGCTCCAATCTGGGGCCGGATGATCTTGGAGTGGCGCCGGACCACGATGGGAAGATAGTTGATCTGCTCGATGGGATGGTCGGGGTAGAAAAAGAGTTATGTGACATGCTGGCCACTGGCAGCGCGAAGAAAGATGTTGCGGAGCGGTTTGGCATGTCTCGGTCATGGGTCACACTACGAGTTTCCAATCTGAGAATCCAGACGAACTGGACGCGGAGGGCGCGAGTATGACTGGTCAGGGCAGGCCCGACGAAGCACAGGAGCGAGACGCGATGGCCTTTGGCGTGTGCGCGGCGGTTGGCGCTGTCATCCTGGGGATGGTGCTGTGCTTCGGGGGCTGTGGCTGCAACTTTCGCGCGCGTGTTGACCCGGAAGGCGCATTGCGGGGTGGACAATGAATCTGCTGACCCACACATCGGCAACGACGTTCCGGTGCTGCCCTCAGAAGTACAACCTTGCCTACGTGCTTGGTTGGCGCAAGAGCGATTCTGGCCCGGCCCTGCGCATGGGCAGCGCCGTTCATCGCGTGCGTGAGCGGATGCGGATGCGGGATCAGTATCCGCTGCGGCACATCGAAGAGGCGCCCATTTCCGAGCACGAGCGCCAGGCAACCCTGGCCATTGCATACGCATGGGGCGAGTTCTGGTCCGAGGACGACGCGCGTACAGACGGCGCGGGCGTGTTGGCCACGGAACTGGCCTTTCGGGTTCCCATCATGGGCGCCAGGGGCGGGCGGGTGCGGGGCTGGAAGTACGCGGGGAAGATTGACGGCATCATTCGGCGCAAGGACGGTTCGGTGTTGATTGATGAACTCAAGACCACCAGCCAGGACATTGCGCCAAGCAACCACTTCTGGCAGCGGCTTCACATTGACAGCCAGATTGCGGGATACTTCTGGGCGGCGATGCACCTCGGCTTCCAGCCGGCGGCAGTGCAGTACGACGTGATCCGCAAGCCTGATCTGACCATCCACGACGTGCCGATGCTGGATGAAGACGGTCTCAAGATTGTACACGACGCCGGTGGCGCGCGCGTGAAGACGCAGCAGGGCAAGTGGCGGCAGACTGGAGACAAGGCGCTTGGACTGGTGATGCAAACGCGCCAAGAGACCCCAGACGAACACGGAACGCGCATTGCTTGTACGCTGCGGCACAAGCCAGAAAATCACTTCGCACGCACAGAGGTTGCCATGACCTCGGTGCAACTGGACGAGTGGATGCAGGGACTCTACAAGACGAAGCTCGACATCTGCCGGTGCGCCAAGAGCGGCTTCTGGCCGCGCCATGACTCGGCGTGCAACTTCCCGCCGTGCCAGTACCGCGACATCTGCTTCAACCGATACGCCGGCGCGGTTCCGCCAGCCGGCTTCGTGACGGTCAAGAACGTTCACCCAGAACTACAGGAGGAGGAGACGCATGGCACTAAGCAAGCTGTCGTCGGCCCAGATGAAGGCAGACCAGTTGCAGGTGGACCAGTTGCAGCGGTTGAAGGAAGTTCAGACACCCCCGAGGGCCGCGACCTTGCGGCCGAGTACGCCGACCACGGCCCAGACGCCGGCGCTGCGGGAGCCGAGCCGCTTCGAGTTGCGCAATCCGACACGCAAGGGTAACGCGAGGATCGTGCTGTACGGTCGGGGTGGAGTTGGCAAGACCTCGTTGGCCGCGAATGCGCCTGGGCCGGTCGTGTTCCTTGACCTCGATGGTAGCCTGGACATGCTGGCGGGACGCCTGCCGCCCGGCGCGTGCGCGCTGTCCGGTGTTGTAGGGTGGAAAGACCTCCGCGACGCGCTGCGGTCAGAGGCCATTGCAGGGTGTGCTACGGTGGTGTTGGATTCGATCACGCGCGCCGAGACTCTGGCGGTTGAGTACACGTTGGCCACCGTAAAGCGCGAGAGCGGCGTCAATGCCAATAGCGTAGAGGATTATGGGTACGGCAAGGGGTATCAGCACGTCTACGAGACGATGCTGTTGCTCTTTGGCGACCTCGATGCACTGTACCGGGCCGGAAAGAACATCGTGGTTGTGGCCCACGAATGTTCGGCCACGATTCCGAACCCTGCGGGACCGGACTTCCTTCGTTGGGAGCCTCGCGTGCAGGCCCCCAACAGCGGCAAGGCGAGCGTCCGCAACCTACTGACCGAGTGGTGCGACCACCTGGCATATCTCGGCTACGACATGGCCGCGGTGGTTGACCCCAAGAAGGCCGAAAAACCGGCCAAGGACATTGGAACATACGAGCGCCGAATCTTCCTCAACCCGCGGGGACACTTTGCGGCGAAGACGCGCTCGGTGGTTGACTCTGAGATTGTCTACCAGCCTGGCGGTGCGGAGTTTTGGGCGGCGCTGTTGCCGAAGAAGTAGCTGGAGCAAACAACACTGGAAACGGAGAAAAACATGGCAAACGTGGATAGGGATGGGGTGTTTCGGGCGCGGCCAATCAAGAGTGGGCTGCGAAAGACCACGAACGGGGCCGTGGAGTGGAACGCTCTGTTCTCAATCGAAGCATGGTGGAACAAGGACACAATGGAGTGGGAGCAGTGTGCCGATGATGGGATTGAAATCTGGGGCGGCGTGACGTTGATTAAGACCGATGGTGTGGTCAACGAACACGGCCTCAAGACCGCGCGCGAGGCGCTTGGTTGGAACGGCGACTTTGCCAGTCTCGACGGCGACCTCTCGCAGAAGCGCCTCAACCTTGAGGTTGGGCTAGAGCCGGCTCGCGTGTTTAAGGGCACGAACTACCCTGCGCGGTACAGGGTCAACTGGGTCAACCCCGCGAGGGACGATCCGCGACCGTCCGTGGCTGGCGGGCCGCCCGTAGACGCCAAGGCCCTGAATGCGCGCTTCGGCTCGCTGGTGCGCGCCAAGCTCGCGGCCATGCCTGGCGTGGCCGCCCAGGCTTCGGCCACTCAGGCCACCGCCCGGCCACCAGTTCAGACGGGCGCCGATGATTTGACTCCTCCGGCATCGGAAATCCCATTCTAAGCGAGGCTCCAATGAGCGAGCATGAACTGCTTTATTCGGAGCACGAGGCATGGGCCGTAGAGTTGGCAACGCGGGTGGGCGGGTGTTTGCGCGAGAAGCACGGCCTTCCGCGCGGCGCGGCGCGAGACGCAGCACAGAGTGGGAGGGTCGGGCTGTGGAAGGCGATCCTGGTGTGGAGACGACAGTCGGCCCTGCGAACTCTCGCCTACAAGTACGTGCTGGGCGAGGTCGTCCGGGACATGCGGGAACAATATGCGCCGTTGCGAACTCAGAGGAACGCGCCGCATTGGAGTTGGAGTGGGGACGCATGGACCCCAAGGACAGAGACGTGTTGAAGCTGTTGCTCCTGGAGGTGCGAACAGAGCAAGCTGTGGCGGCAGACATGGGCGTGAGCCAACAGATGGTCAGCAAGCGGCGCAAGAAGGGCTTGGCCGCGTTACGGAGGGCGATTGCATGATCGAGTCAATGGAGGGCAAGAGGGTGTATCTGGGCGGGCCGATGCGAGGCTACCCGATGTTCAACTTTCCGGCGTTCCACGCCGTGGCGCTAGACCTGCGGATGCGCGGCGCCATTGTGTACGATCCGGCGGAGGAAGACGAGGCCGAGGGGTTCAACCCGGCACAGGACGACCCCGACGACATGCGGGTCTACATGATGCGTGACCTGCCGGCGCTTCTGTGCAGCGAGTTGATGGTGCTGTTGCCCGGGTGGGAGCATAGCCGTGGGTGTTCTATGGAGACGTGGGTTGCCGCGGGCTGTGGCATACCGATGCGCACCTACAGCGGGTGGATGCCAGTGTCGGGAGACTCGTGGCTTCTGGCGCGTCGGGCGGTGTCGTGCATCATGGAGGCGCGCCAGGCAGGTGCGGCAAGGCATCCTGGCGAGTCGTGGCGCACGGAAGACTGGATTAACCACTATGCCGCTGCCGCTGGTCACGCAGCCGAAGCTATACGGCAGAGCGAGCTGAGGGGGGGCCACGCACAGGACGATGAAGACCACCTGGGACGCGCCATTTGCCGGCTGACAATGGCGCGGGAACTCGGGAAGTACATGGATGAAGTGTCGAAGTGATTTGCTCTCTGTGTCCCACTGCGCATCAGACTTTTCGGAGAACTCAGAATGAAGCGCAAGGCGAGGCGGTGCAACAACATCGTGGTTGTGGGCGACACCCACATTGGATGTGCTATGGGGCTGTGCGGCCACGACTTTGCCCTGGACGACGGCGGAGTCTATGCCCCGTCCTCGTGCCAGCGGACTGTATACGCATGGTGGCAGGAGTTCTGGGGCACATGGGTGCCTCGTGTCACCAAGGGCGAGCCTTTCGACGTGGTACACGTTGGCGACGCCATAGACGGCTGTCACCACGGAACGAAAACGCAGGTCACGCAGAACATTGATTCTCAACTGCGTGAGGCAGAGCAGCTGCTGCGTCCGGTTGTGGCCGCGTGCGATGGACGATACTACCACATTCGCGGAACAGAGGCGCACGTGGGGCAGTCTGGGGAGTGGGAGGAGCGCCTGGCCAAGAGCTTGGGGGCCGTGCCCGATGAGGACGGCAGGTGCGCGCGCTGGGTGCTGTGGAAGCGGGTTGGGCCGGCGCTGTGCAACTTCATGCACCACATCGGAACGACCGGCTCGTCGGCCTACGAGAGTACCGCCGTCTACAAAGAACTTGTTGAAGCGTATGTCGAGTCGGGGCGCTGGCACGACGAGGCCCCGCAGGTAGTTGTACGCGGCCACAGACACCGTAGCTTTGAGACCCGCGTGCCGTGTGGCAACGGGTACGCTATGGCGGTCGTTGTGCCGGGCTGGCAGCTCAAGACCCCTTTCGCACAGCGCATTCCGGGGGCGCGGCAGAGCGAACCACAGATTGGCGGGGCGGTGCTGAGGTGCGGTGACGAGGAGGTTTTCGCGCGGCACAAGGTGTGGCGGCTGTCTCGCCCAAAGGAGGCATAGGTGGAGATTTCGATTGACCAGTGGTTGAACGAAATGGCCCGCGTGATGCGCAGGTCTGATGACGGCATGACGGTACAGGAGCTGTGTATTGCAATGGGGCGAGGCGGCAACTGGATACGCGGCCAGTTGCTAGCGGGGATGAAAAGTGGAAGGGTGGGGCGTGGGGCGAGGAATATTGTGCGGTTGGACGGTCGCGCGTGCAGTGTGCCGGTGTACTACGTTGTGAAGAGTAAGAAATGAAGCGGTTGTGCTGGCGTGCCGATAATGATTGGAGAGCCATGAAACACCACAAGTATCACGCAAAGCGAACGAGGGTTGGCAATCACTGGTTTCCGTCGAGAGCCGAGGCGGCGCGCTACTGCCAACTGTTAGCCGCTGAACAGTCTATGCAGATCAAAGACCTGTCGTTGCAGCCGAAGGTGATGCTGGCCAAGGGCATCGCGTACCGGCCAGACTTCACGTACTTGCAACGCGACCGTGGGGCTACTGGCGGCTGGCGCAGGATATGGGAGGACGTGAAGGGGTGCGAGACCCCCGTGTTCAAGCTTAAACTCAAGCTGTGGCAGGAGCGAATGCCGAACCAGGTGTTGAAGGTGATCAAGATGCGGAGCCGTGATGTGAACCTGTGGCTGGGAATTGGAGCGGTTGGCGCATGATCTGGCGCATGATCTGGCGCATGATCTGGCGCGCGTGGCGGCGGCATTCCTGAGGGAGGCAATGTGAGCAACATGAGTTTTGCGCTGACGACGTGTCAAATTCGCGCGCGCACGAAGGACGTGACGCGGCGGCTGGGCTGGCGGAAGTTGAGGCCGGGGACGGTGGTGCAGGCCGTGGTCAAGTCGCAGGGGCTGCGCAAGGGCGAGCACCCAGAAGTGCTGGATAGAATTCGGATACTGCGAAACGACCCGGAGCCGCTGAATGAGATCGTGCACCGCCCATGCCGCGGCGTCACGAGCGAGGTTGAGCGCGAGGGGTTTCTGCTTCTGACGCCGCAGGAGTTTGTGGCGATGTTCCGACAGCACATGCGATGCAAAGCGGATGCGGTCATCCGGCGGATCGAGTTCGAGTACGTGGATTAGGAGACGCAAACATGAAGAGGTGTTTTGTGGCAGGTCTACTGCTCGGATTGGCAATCGCTGGAGCCGCGGGGCTGTTGCGGCGGCTACCCCGAGAGGAGACGAACCGAGAGGTGCAACCACTGCACACGCCGGAGATGTCCTCGACGGGCTTCGCGTGTATACTGCCGCCAGATGAGCCGATGTTAGCCCTCAGCTTCGAGACAGAGATCGGCGGTCGTCGCAGCATGATGATCCACTCGGAGCGCGTCGATAACGGGCGTCTGACGTGGAACGAAGACGGAACCGTGTCGTTCTATGGAAACGTTGATGCGTCGGCCAAGGCATTCGCGCGCATCGTCGCAGAACAGCTGCGCACGGTGTGGCCGCAGCGTGAGGAGAAGCCATGACCAAAACGAAAATCCCGTGGGCCGACTACGTGTGGAACCCCGTCACTGGTTGCACGCCGGCGGGCGAGGGTTGCATACACTGCTACGCGAAGCCCCTGCACAACAAGCGGCACGAGGCGTACAAGGCCGGCAAGCTGCAAAACATGCCGCAGTACGCCAAGCCGTTCAACGTCGTGCAGTGCTTGCCCAAGCGGCTCGATCAACCGCTGTCGTTGCGGAAGCCGGCGCGGATATTCGTGGATTCGATGAGCGATCTGTTTCACAAGGACGTGCCGCAGTGGTTCGTACATGAGGTGGTTGCTCGGATTCAGATTTGTCCGCGGCACGATTTCATCGTGCTCACGAAGCGGCCCGAGACGGCGCACGATGCGTTGCGCGGCCGATGCGCCAAATATGGAATGGACCTGGCCGTTGTAGCCCGCCGCAATGTCTGGCTGCTGGTGTCGGCGTGGGACCAAGCCAGCGCGGAGGCGGCCATGCCGCTGCTGCTCGATACGCCGGCGGCGGTGCGCGGTCTATCGCTGGAGCCGCTGCTCGGGCCGGTTGACCTGGCGGCGATTCCCGGCGCGGAGAAGCTCGACTGGATTATCGCGGGCGGCGAGACTGGCGGCTATTCGCGTTCGCGACACTGTGAGACGGGGTGGATAGCGGGGATCGCTGATTGGTGTGCCCGACACAACGTGCCGTACTTTTGGAAACAGTGGGGTGACCATTTTGTGGGCAACAGCGATGCGCGCACCGCCCTGCTGCCGTGGAACCGGCGCGAGTACCCGAGGGCGGCAATGTGAGAATACTATCTCTTGGGGCCGGAGTACAGTCGAGCGTTCTGTTGATGCGTTCGGAGTGCGGCGAGCTGCCGCCGCTGGACGCTGCTATCTTTGCCGACACGCGCTGGGAGTCGGAAGACGTGTACCGTCATCTCGCCTGGCTCAAATCGAAGACCAAGACGCCGATACACGTGGTGTCTGCTGGCGACCTAAGGGCCGACATTCTGCATTATCAGCGCAGGCACGAAACGTCACAGGCCTCTGGCATCTACGCGAGCATCCCTTGGTTTATCCGCAACCACGACGGCTCGCAAGGCATGGGCCGACGGCAATGTACGCAACGTTACAAGCTTGAGCCGATCAATCGCAAAGTTCGGGAATTGGTCGGACTGCCCAAAGGCGCAAGAGTCTCACGCGGAAAAGTTCTCGCAACGATGGTAATTGGAATCTCGTGGGATGAAAGAACTAGGATGTCCGACTCGTACTATTCCTGGCAGCGCAATGAATATCCGCTCGTTGATGAGCGCCACACCAGACAGTGGTGCCGCAACTGGTGGGGCCAGCACTTTGGGGTTAGGCCGCTGCCGCGCTCCGCCTGCTTGGGTTGCCCGTTCCACAACAACGATGCCTGGTACATGATGAAGCACGCCGCGCCGCGAGAGTTTATGGAGACAGCACTGTTTGAAAAACAGTGTCAGGAGGCTTCGTGCGAAGCGGCGACGGCAAAGGCGCGTCTTATCGGCACTCCGTTTTTACACCGGAGTATGAGGCCGTTGGGCGATGTGAAATTCGATGAGGCCACGCCGATGCTGGACGGATTTGAGAACGACTGTACTGGCTTGTGTGGGGTTTGATGAGGTGGATGCGAGCATGACACAGAGCGGGACGCCCGCACTCCAGAAGACGGGGGCGGCATGAGCGAGTTGGAGCAAGAACTGTGTGCCGTACTTTTGGAAACAGTGGGGTGACCATTTTGTGGGCAACAGCGATGCGCGCACCGCCCTGCTGCCGTGGAACCGGCGCGAGTACCCGAGGGCGAAAGCGTGACTCTGGATGCACCGTTCCCGTGGTTCGGAGGCAAGCGCCAAGTCGCGGTGGAGGTCTGGGCGCGGTTTGGCGATGTGCCAAACTACGTCGAGCCGTTCGCGGGGTCGCTGGCGGTGCTGCTGGCTAGGCCGCATTGGGATGCGGAGGCCAGCGCGTGGCGCGGCAGCGGTCGCGCGCACACGGAGACGGTGAACGACCTCGACGGCTGTGTTACAAATTTCTGGCGCGCGGTGAAGCACGACCCCGAGCAGACTGCGGAATGGGCCGACAATCCCGTGCATGAGTTGGACCTGTACGCGCGGCATCTATGGCTGCACGAGCGGCTCAAGAGTGTGGATGGGCTGGACGCCGGGGCGCTGGCGTACGGCCGGGACAAGGGCGTGCTGCCGTTCGCGGCGCGGCTCACAATGGACGCGGCGTGGTACGACTGCCGCGTGGCTGGATGGTGGGCGTGGGGCTTGTCGAGCTGGATTGGCGATAATTGGTGCAGGCCGAAGGTCCAATTGGCACTGCCGCACCTGGGCGACGCGGGCCAGGGCGTGAACAGGCAACTGCCGCACCTGGGCAACGCGGGCCGGGGCGTGAACAGGCAACGGCCGCACCTGGGCAGCGCGGGCCAGGGCGTGAACAGGCAACTGCCGCACCTGGGCGACGCGGGCATGGGCGTGAATCGGAAACGGCCGCACCTGGGCAACGCGGTCCGGGGCGTGAATCGGAAACTGCCCGGAGAAGCGGGCAAGATGCCCGCACTCCGAACTGCGGACGGAGCCGCCAGTGGCACACGGGCGGGGCTGGTGGAATGGTTCGGGCGGCTTGCGGATCGGTTGCGGAGAGTGGATGTGTGCTGCGGCGACTGGGAGCGAATCTGCAGGCCGACGCCGACGGAGCATCGCGGTACGCCGTGCGGCGTGTTCCTTGACCCGCCGTACAGCCAGGACGTGGGCGTTGACACGGTGTACGGGGAGTACCACGACAAGGACGTGTCGGCGCGGGTGCGCGAGTGGGCGATTGCCCACGGCGACAACCCGGCGCTGCGGATCGCGCTGTGCGGCTATGAGGGCGAGCACGCCATGCCGGATTCGTGGGAGTGTGTGGCGTGGAAGGCTCGTGGCGGGTACGCGAACCGAGGCGCGGACGAGAACGAGAACGCGGCGCGGGAGCGGATTTGGTTTAGCCCGGGCTGCTTGCAAGATGCCACGTTGTTTGATGGAGGCTTGGCATGAGCGACGCGACACTGACGGCACAGTACGATGACGTGAAATTGGTTCAGCGCGAGGAATACGACGTAATGCGCGGCCCGGCGCGCCTGGGCGTGGTGATGTGCAGGGGCGCGGTGTGGTTTGCGACGGCGATTGGCCGGCTCGGCAACGTCTACTATGTCGGCGTGGGATACGCCACGCGCGATGATGCTGTACGGGCAATCACGCTGTGGGCGGACGGGTGTAGGGGGTAGGCGGCGATGACATGCGACCAATTAAAGCAGATGCTTGGCGACATACCAGGTGATGCCCTGGTGACGGTAGAGGCTGCTGTCGCGCTCGTGTTTAGGACCGAGACGCTGAACGTGCGGATAGATGTGCCGTACCCGCAGAGAGAAGTAGGTGAATCCGTTGAGGCCCTGTACCAAGCGTACCCTCGCCACGTGGGTCGAGGGCAGGCCATGCGAGCGATTCGCGGCGCCCTGAAAAAAGCGTCATTCGCAGACATCATGGCTGGCGTCGAGCGGTATAAGCTTGAGCTTGAGCAGAATGGCACGGCGCCCGAGTTCGTTGCTCATCCGGCGACGTGGTTCAACGGGGAGCGGTGGATGGACGAGGCGTTGCCGGCGGCGAAGTCACTGGCCCAACTGCGTGCAGAGGCCGACGAGGCCAACAGGAAAAGGCGCGAAGCACGCGCGGCCAAGTACTCCAACGACTGGATGGAAAGCGTGAAGGACGTATGAGTGACGGCCCGCTACCAAACGCCCAGCCGCTCTGGGTTCGCGGCCCCGAGTACGACGAGGACGGCTACCCCCTGGTGGCCACGATGCGCGTGTGGCTCATTGCCGCCGACGTGCGGCTGGGGCATGACAGCTTGGTGTACCCGGCCAAGGCATTGCCGCCCGCGCTGCTGAGGGCGGGGAGGGCGCAGCCGTGGGCGACCGGGTTCAAATGCGCCGACTGTCATCGTCTGTTTGCCCTGCCGTCTTGCGGCATGTGGGATGCCGCGCCACACCTTAAGGGCGTCGTGCCTGTGTCGGACATGTCGTGTGTGGGGGCCGAGGAAGAGCGGGATGTGGTTGACGCGAAGACACGACGCACAAAAACGATTACAGTGCGCGTGTTGTCGGGCGAGATTGTGTGCGTGTCCTGTCACGTGGGGCGCCGGAGGCAGGGGGCCGCAGATTACCTGGCGCTGCGCCGGCGCTTGGCTGCGGACAGGGTTGCGGTGCACCAGGCGCAAGGGGCGAGGCATGGGCATGAATCCAGATGACACTTCAGAGTGGGGCGACTACGACGATGAGGACATCGGCGATTACAACGACGACTTTGACGAGGACGAGGTTGCCGGGCCCGTTGGGTCGGATGCGCCGCGCCCTTAAGCGCCATCGCTGGTGCGCGCCAGCAGGCGCGCGAGCAGCCGCGGCGTCCACTCCGACGAGCGGCATCGCATCCCGCCGGCGGTCAGTTCGGCGGCGAGTGCCGACAGGTCAACGCCGGGAACCAGCCGCGCGCGGATGATGGTCAGCGTGGCCTGCTCGGACGCGACCGGCACCAGTCGCATGGCTGGCCTGCCGCGGCGCGTGGCCGGGGCCGTGGTGTCTGCCGCAAGCCTCCAGCCGAACGGGGCGTATCGTCCCGTCCTCCGGCCCGCCCGGTTGCCGGCCGCGTGAAGATCCCGCATCCTGGCCGCGATCTGGTCCCGTTCCAGCGCCGCCACCGCGGCCAGGATGGCGAATACGCACTGGCCGACCGGGGTGCTGGTGTCCATGCCCAGGTCCAGCAGGGCGAGGTTGGCCCCCGAGTCCCGTAGCCGAGCCGAGATTGCAACGGCGTCGGCGGTGTTTCTCGCCAGCCTGGAAAGTGCGTAGCAGACAAGCACGCCACGAGCCCTACAAACGTCGTCAAGGGCCGCAAGCAGCCCGGGACGGTTATTCATGCGTCCGCCCGAGATAGCCCTGTCAGCGCGCTCTGTGGCGATGCTGTAGCCCCGCTGGGTGCAATAGGCCCGGCACGCCCCCAACTGCACGTCAATGGAGGCGCTGGGGGTCGTTCCGGGCGCGCCTGACTCGGCGCTGTAGCGGGCGTAGATGGTGGCGATCATGACACCACCACGGGCGGAGTCGCCGGATTGTCGGCCGCCCAGCTCCGCACAGACGCATCCCCGTCGCGGGCCAGCACGGCCAGCGCCTCGGGCGGAGTCGCCGGATTACAGGCCGCCCAGCTCCGCACAGACGCATCCCCGTCGCGGGCCAGCACGGCCAGCGCC